>Ga0315281_10015029_pt1 | contig 10397 bp, 9 predicted proteins | sample YL17G07_0_MG_FD_204540 | JGI IMG/M metagenome (GOLD analysis project Ga0315281, IMG submission 204540) | Sediment microbial communities from Yellowstone Lake, YNP, Wyoming, USA - YL17G07_0 | ecosystem: Environmental > Aquatic > Freshwater > Lake > Sediment | place: USA: Wyoming | collected...
CAAAACCCTTTGCCTTCGACGAGCTGATGCAGACCGTCCACACCGTGCTGAATACCACGCCCTCCCCCAGCCCCCCCGCCATTTCGCCGTAAGGGCGGGCGGGGAAAAAGGGGACAGTCCCCTTTTTCCAGCCCTCCCCCGCGCCACTGGCAAGCGTCTTGCGTATCTCATGGCCCTAGAAAGAGGTGCGTCTGGACCATGTTGCCCGCGATCCGCTTTGATGTGCCGCCCCCGGACCAGGTTTTTTCCGTTTGGCCACGACAGCCTGCGGCCGACGACTTCGCGGAGACACTGGCCGGCGCGCTGGCCGTGTCGAGCTGGGAAAAGGGGACTGTCCCTTTTAATTTGGCCGCCGACGACCAGGGCGTTTCACCCCGGCAATATTTGCCCGGCGTGACGGAAACTGCGCGGGAAATTTTGCCCCTGACGGCGTCCCGCGCGGCGCGCGCCTACGAGACGACGGCCGCGAGCCTCCCCTCCGCTTCCATGCCGACGGGCGAGCTGGCCACCCAGATGGCGATGTACAAAGAGGACCAGCTCCTGGCCCATCCCGGCGGCGACTCTTACTTCCTAAGCGGGGTGTCCGCCGTCTACAACCCCGCCGCCGACCGGAGCCTGTTCGAGAACCGGATCGGGAAGGACCTGGACGACGTGGGCGCGAACCTCCTGAACCTGGTGCGGGACCTGACCGACGGCTCGGAGTTCAAGTACGTCGCGGCGGACGGGAGCATCCAGGACGGCAAGCGGGTCGGCCTGCTGGGCACGGTGCAACGCTTTTTCGGCGACCTGCTCTCGGGCCTCACCTTCGGCGCGTACATGCCGGAAGGCGAACAGAAGCCGGAAGGGTTCGTGGACTCCGTGGCCCACTTCTTTAAAAAGATCTATGACGCCGTCGTGAAGGACGTGGTGGTGGGCGTGCCGCAGAGCGTCCTCAACATGGGGAAAGACGCCGCCTTCGCCGCCATCAATCTGCTCCAGGTGGTCCCCGACGCCACCATCGGCAATTTCGAATGGGGCCGGAAACTGACCACCACGGTGTTCGACAACGGCCAGGTCGCGGTGGATTACCTCACGGACATCGCGCCGGGCGGCAACGCCTGGCTGCGCGTCCATGCGGCGGGCAAAGCAGGCGACCTCGGGCTTCCACTCGTCTACAACCTCGACACCCCGGAGATGGGCCTCACCGATCCGCGCTGGGCGTACGTGCGCAACACGCCCTTCCGCAAGACCATCGAAACAGTCGGCAGCCTGCTGGGGGACGCCGCCTTCAGCCTGATGGTGAGCAGCCAGATTCCCGGCACCTCCAGCGACCAGCGCAATCCGTAAGCCGCGCGGCCCCGCCGCCGGAAAAAGGGGACAGTCCCCTTTTTTTCCTTTCTGCTCACGCGTCGAGGTACGCCGCGGGGTCGATCCCGGCGGCGGCGGCGTCCAGCACGGCTCGAATCGTCCTCGGCGGGCCGGTGCTGTCATCCGACAAGTCCACCACTGGAAACGGCGGCGACAGCGTTCCTCTGCCGTCGAAAAAGAGCCGCACCTTCGGCCGCAACATTTCGTGTTGCTCGACGGCGTAGACGATTCCACGCTCGCCGGTATCCAGTTCCACCAGACTGCCAACCGGATAGATGCCGGTGCTCAGGATGAGTTGCTGGACCATCGTGAGATCAAGCTGGCCGGATTGCCCGAGGCCGAACAGATAGCGCAAGACTTCATACGGCGTCCGGGCCTTGTGATAGACCCGGTCGGTCGTCAGCGCGTCATACACATCCACCACCTGGGTGATGAGGCCGGATCGGCTCATCGCCGCCAGCGTCTTCCGATAGGGATAGCCGGTGCCGTCGCCGCGCTCCTGATGTTCCAGGCAGGGAATGATCGTGTCCTCGGCAATCCCCGGCGTCCTGTGCAGGATCTCCGCGCCGGCCTCCGGGTGCCGCTTGATGACGTCGTACTCGTCCTTCGTGAGCTTCCCCGGCTTGTTGAGAATCTCCAGGGGGATCGTGACCTTCCCGATGTCGTGCAGCAGCGCGCCGGCGCCCAGCCGGATCAGCTCGTCCCCGACGATGCCCTGACGCCGCCCCACGGCAGTGGTCAGGACCCCGACGTTGACGCAATGGAAAAACGTGTACTCATCGAAGCTGTGCAGCCGCGTCAGGCTGGTCAGCGCCATCCGGTTACGCGCCAGACTGTCCACCATCTCGCCGGCAATCTCCATGACGGCGTCGGTGTTGACCTCGCGGCCCATGCGGACATCCTCCATGGCGCCCCGCACGATGGCCTTCGCCGCCAGGTGGACGGACCGGGCCTGCCCGACTTCCTCCTCAAAGGGCACAGCATCCGGCCGGTCCGGATTCTGGGGCAACCCGACAACGGCGGCTTCCGGCGCCGGCGGTTCAGAACTGTCGCCGTCCGCTCCGTCTTCCTCGATTGCCACGCGCTGCGACCCATGCGCCTTTAGTCGGGCGACCTGGCTCTCGTCCTCCAGCCGCAGTTCATGCCGCTGAAAGGGCGAGGCCTCCCACGGCAAATCCAGATCCACGATTGTCATGCCGGGCTTGAGCTCGGCAATCGGCACCCACCGTCTCATGGTTCTTCGATCACCCTCTATAATTATGCGCCCGGCGCCGGGATGGCGACGATTTCCGGATCGTTCAACAGGGACGCCACCAGGCCTTCAAGGAACGCACGGTCGTCCGGAGCGAGCGCCGTGAACTGCACGCCCATACCCGACACCCCGTGATCGGAGTGGGAGACGTTCTGGACCCACGTCACGACACCTTCCGCTTCAATGATCCGGGGCGGGTCGGAAAACGGCAGGACCACCTTGAGCGGCGTGCCTCGCGGCAACGGGCTGGTCGTCTGAATGAACAGTCCTCCCTTGCTGAGGTTCTGCACGTAATCCGTTTTGAACGTTTCGCTGGAATGGTAGCTGACCTGCATGGTGATGGGGACGCGCGGCTCCTTGCGGAGTTCGCCGGGACCGGCCATGACCGATTGCATCGTCTCGTGGATGAGCCCGTTCGACGCCAGCAACTCCGAACCGAAAATTGAAAACGGCTCGCCCCGGTAATCGGTAACCAGCCCGCCGGCTTCGGCGACGATGAGGGCGCCGGCCGCCGTGTCCCACGGGTCCAGGTGGCGCTCCCAGAACCCGTCGAACCGCCCGGAGGCGACGTAGCAGAGGTCCAGTGCGACCGCGCCGGTTCGACGGATGCCCTGTGCCCGCTTCGATAAGGCCGCACAGTGGGCCGGGTCCTGCTCCCGGCTGGCCCGGATGTCGTAGCCGAACCCCGTCGCGAGCAGCGCGCGGCCGAGGTCGTCCACCGTGGACACGCGGATGGCGTCCCCGTTCAGCCAGCTGCCCTGGCCCGCCTCGGCGACGAACATGTCGCGCAGAATGGGGTTATAGACCACCCCCAGCACGATGCGGCCGTCCTTCTCCAGCGCGATGGAAATGCAAAAGGTCGGCACGCCGTGGGCGTAATTGATCATCCCGTCAAGCGGATCGATGATCCAGGCGTAGGGCGAGTCCCTCTTGGCGGGCCAGCCGCTCCCCTCGGTCAGGACGGCGTGGGTCGGGAACGCGCCCTGAATGGTCTTCACGAGAACCCGCTCGGCCCGCCGCTCCTCGACGGCCATCCAGTGATCGGGACCCTCCGGGCGGCGATCTAGGTCTGTGCGGGTCGGAAAATGTTTCTCCAAAATGGTGCCGGCCACCCTGGCGGCGTAGATGGCCACCGTCTTAAAGTCCTGCATGGGTGCCGTCGCCTGTGTTCTCCATGACGTCGCGCCTCATGATTATTCCAGAAGGAAGCCGGACCGCAAACGGGTACGCCACCCCGTCGCAGGGCGAGAGCGCACGTCCTGTATATCGGCGGAAACAGGGCGCGACTTGACCAGCCCCAAAAAGAGGACTGCCGAAAAAGGGGACTGGGGCCAATTAAGGGTGCCAGGCACACTTAATACTTAATAACGGTGCCAGCACCCTTTCGTCTTGACGCCCATATAATCGTCCTGTATTATATTTCCAAGTACTTGAATTCAATATGGTCAACTTAGCGTTAACGGTATGGCATGAAAACCACTCTTGAGATTGATCCCGAGCTGTTGAAGCAAGCCAAGAAAGCGCTGGGAACGGCCACGATCAAGGACACGGTCAATGAGAGCCTCGGCGCCGTTGTCCGCAGGCAGAAGCTCCGGGCGTTGGGGGATTCGCTCGGGCGCATTCCTCTTGATCTGACCGCTGAGCGCCTGCTCGACCAGAGGAAAAAGCGCATCCCGCATGTATCTCGTTGACACCTCGGTCTGGATTCACGCCCTTCGCCCTTCCGGCAACTCCGTCATCCAATCGTTGCTGAAGCCCATCATCGTCGAGGGAGACGCGGCGGTAACCGAGTGGATCCTGCTGGAGTTGATGACGGGTCTTCGGACGGCAGAGGGCAAGGATGACTTGCTGGATCGGTTTTCCCCCGTCACGCGGCTTCCGTTCGAGCCGCCCTGGTGGGAGCGATCATGGGCGCTGGCCGCCCGCCTCCGAAAGCATGGCGTGTCCGCCAACGCCGCCGATTGCTTCATCGCCACGGTGGCCAAGGAGCACCACGTCCCGCTCATTCACTGTGATGCGGATTTCGAGGACATGAAGACACACGCCGGCCTGGAAACCGTGGACTGGACGGTGCACCTCACGAAGCGTTGAGGATGACCCGTTGCAATCGAGCGGGTGACGCCCGCATGGGCACCCGGGCGGCCGGGGCTTATTCGGCGTCGGTGCCGGCGAGGGCGGCCTTCAGGCGGAGCATCGCCTGGCTGTGCAATTGGGAGACCCGCGATTCCGTGACCGACAGGACCTTGCCGATTTCCTTCATGGTCAGCTCTTCGTAGTAGTACAGCGTGACCACCAGGCGCTCCTTTTCAGGCAACGTCTCGATGCCCGACCCCAGGAGCCGGCGCCTGCCTTCGCTGACCAACGCGGCGAGCGGATCGACGGCGCCCGGATCGGCCAGGCACTGCAGGAGCGACCGGGGCTCCATGTCCTGGCTCCCCAGGTCCTCCAGGCTGAGGACGATGGCGCCCTGGGATCGCACCAGGAACTCGTTGTACTCGTCCGTGGACAGGCCCAGCGACGCGCTGATTTCCTCTTCCGTGGGCGCCCGCCCCAGTTTTTTTTGCAATTGTTCGCAGGCCCGCTGCAGTACCGTAATCCGGTCTCGGACCGATCGCGGGATCCAGTCCATGGACCGGATCTCGTCGAGCATCGCGCCCCGAATCCGGTACTCGGCGTAGGTTTTGAACTTGGCCTCGCGCGTGGGGTCGTACCGCTCGAAGGCGCTCAGCAGGCCGATCAAGCCGACGCTGATGAGGTCCTGAATGTCGAGGTGCGACGGCAGCCGGGTCGCCAGCCGGGACGCCAGGTACTTGATGGTCGGGGCGAACTCCTTAATCAATGCCTCCCGCCGCTCTTCGTTCTTCGCATCCGCGCCGGCGACCTGGACCTGCGTGTTGACGGCGTGTCCTATGGGCATGGGGTCTCCTTTCCGAGCAGGCCTCGCCAGAAAAACTGAAGCCCGCCTTTCAAACCGCTAGGCGGGGGCATGTCCACGATATCCTGGGCCAGCTTCACAAAGGCCTGGCTGGCCGGCGACTGGGGAAAGAGTTCGACCAGCGCGCGCTGGCGACGGACCGCATCACGCAACCGCAAGTCGGATGGAATGCTGCCGAGGTAATCAAGTGAGACGTTGAGGAACCGGTCCGTGACGAGGCTCAGCGTCCGATAGACGTCCCGCCCCTCCGACACGGACCGGGCCTGGCTGACCAGCAGCCGGAAGCGCCGTTCCTGGTATTGCGTGGACAGCACTTTCATGAGCGCGTAGGCGTCGGTCACCGATGTCGGTTCGGGCGTTGCGACCACGATGATCTCCTCCGCCATCATCGCGAAGAAGGTCACGTTCCGGCCGATGCCGGCGCCGGTGTCGATCAGCAGGACGTCGAGCTGGTCCTGCCAGGCGTCCATCTCCGATTCGAGTTCCCGAAACTGGTAATCCGTGAGGGCGGTGACGTCCTGGAACCCGCTGCCCGCCGGCAGCACCAGGATGCCGGCCGGTCCCTTCACCACGACCTCGGCCAGTTTTTTCCTGCCGGCAAACACGTCGGCGAGGCTGTACACAGGAGTCAGCCCCAGCAGCACGTCGAGATTGCCCAGCCCCAGATCCGCGTCCAGCACCATCACGCGCCGGCCGAGATGCGCCAGCGCCACCGCCAGATTCGCCGTGACGTTCGTCTTGCCGACGCCGCCCTTGCCGCTGGTGATCGCCACCACACGGACAAGGCGCTCCGTTTCTTTCAATGCCACGTGCTGTCTGAGCGTTTCGACTTGATCTTCGACTTGATCCATGTGTTCTCCTTTACCGACTCATGCCGTGGCCGTCCGCCGCGGCGCAGGCAGGCCGTCGAGCAGCAGATCGGCCAGCGCGCGGGGCGTCGCCAACTCCAGATCGTCCGGCACGCACTGGCCGGCGCACAGGTACGACAGCGGCAGGCCGGCGCGGCGTGCGACGTTGAAGATCGGCCCGAAGCTCGTCGTTTCGTCCAGTTTGGAAAAGATCAGCCGGTGGACCGGCAGGGCGGCGAACCGGGCCGTGATGGCGTCCATGTCCGCTTCGCGGGTGGACGCGGAGAGCACCAGGTGCGCCTCCACCATCCGCGAGATGGAAAACTTTTTGATCTCCCGGAGCGCCGCTTCGTCCAACGGACTACGGCCGGCGGTGTCGATGAGTATGAGGTCCGCGCCTTCCCGGGCGCGCAGGAACGCCGTCAGGTCCTTGCTGGTCAGCGCCACGTCCACCGGCAGCTTCATGATGTCGGCGTACACGCGCAGTTGCTCCACGGCCGCGACGCGGTAGGTGTCGAGGGTGATCAGCGCCACCTTGCGCTTCTGCAGAAGCGCGTGCTTGGCCGCCAGCTTGGCAATCGTCGTCGTCTTGCCGACTCCCGTCGGACCCACGATCATGACCGCCTTGCTCCGCCCTGATCGCGCGAGCAGGGGACCCGAGACCTGCACCTGCCTGGCCAGGATGTCGCGCAGCGCCGGCTCGATGCTCTCCGGCCGCTCGCGGTCGGCCGGCGGCATCGCCTGTTCAAGCTCGTGCACGACGGCCAGGGCCGTCTGCTGATCGAGCCCCCGTTCCGCAAGCCGGTCATAGACCATCGCCAGGGGATGCGGGAGCCGTTCGAGTTGCCGCACCTGATCATCCTTGACCAGCGACCCGACCAGCCGCCGCATGCCGCGCAGCTCGTCGTCCCATGGCGGCGAGGCGGGCGGGGACGCCGCACGCTCCGTCCTCGGGCGATCGGACAGGCCCCGCAGGCGGCGGATGTCCTCCTTGAGATGCGCCAGATCGTCCCGCAACGGCTGCAGCGCCGCGGCGGCCATCATCTGGTCGGAGAACGGGCCCGATTGCGGGCGGGTCACGGCTTTGTTCACGGTCCGTTCCACGGGTCCCGGGCGCGGCGCCGGCCGCGTATCCGCGCGATCCACCGCCGCCGTCACCTCGACCATCGCACGGCTGAACAGCCCGAAAACCCGATCGTCGCTTTTGATCTCCTGGGTCGAGAGGATCACCGCGTCGGGGCCCAGTTCCTCCTTGACGGCCCTGAGGGCCTCCCGCATGTCGAGCGCCCGGAACGTTTTAATTTGCATCGCTCAGCCCCACGATTTCCGAGGATTGCACCCGGACCTGCCCTTCCACTTCGTTCAGCGAGAGCACCGGCACGGTCGCCAGGTCCCGCTCGACCATGCGCCGGAGGTGCGGGCGCAGGGCCGGCGAGCACAGCAGAACCGGCTGCACGCCGCGCGCGATCGCCCGTTCGACGGCCTGCTTGACGGCGGTGAGCACCCGCTGCGCCATGGCGGGCGCAACGGAGAGGTAGCTCCCCTGGGAATGCGCCTGGATGGATCCGATGAGCTGCTGATCGAGCGCCGGGTCCAGGCTGATCACCGTCAGCACCCCGTCCGCCCCCTGATGCTGGCGCGTGATCGTCCGGGCCAGGGCCTGGCGCACATACTCCGTCAAGGTGTCGGTGTCCTTGACCGACGGCGCGTAATCCGCCACGGTCTCAAGGATCGTCCGCATGTCGCGGATGGGCACGCGCTCCCGCAGCAGGTTGCCAAGGATGCGGACCAGGCCGCCGAGCGTGATCGCCTGGGGAATCAGGTCCTCGACAACCTTGGGCGCGGCCTTGGCCACCTGCTCGAGCAACGCCTGCGTCTCCTGCCGTCCGAGCAATTCGTGGGCGTGGGCGCGGAGCAGTTCGGTCAGATGCGTCGTGATGACGGACGCCAGGTCCACGACTGTATAGCCCATGATCTGCGCCTGGTCCCGCCTGGCCTCCGGGATCCACAAGGCCGGGAGTCCGAAACAGGGCTCGCGCGTGGGGATGCCCTCCAGCCCTTTCTGCGCCACGCCCGGATCGATCGCCAGCAGGTGGCCCGTGAGCACCTCGCCGCGCACCACCTCGCTGCCTTTGATCAAAATCGCGTAGCCGGTGGGGCGCAGTTGCAGGTTGTCGCGGATGTGGATCGGCGGCACCATGAACCCCAGATCCTGGGCGATCTGCTTGCGCAACACTTTGATCCGTTCCAGCAACTCGCCGCCGCCACGGTTGTCCACCAGGCCGATCAACCCGTAGCCCACCTGAAGCTCCATCAGGTCCAGCGGGACCGGCGCATCGATCGCCTCGACAGGTTTGACACCGACGGCGATGTCCGCCGCAGGCTTGGCCTCCGCGGACGGCGCCTCCGCCTGTTCCAGCATCCGCATTTGATAGGCCATGCCGCCCAGAATCGCCGCCAGCACAAGAAAGGCCACGTGCGGGAGGCCGGGCATCACCCCGAGCGCGAGCAGGAGCCCGGCGGCGGTCCCCAGGGTCTTGGGATTCATGAGAATCTGGCGGGCGATATCCTCGCCCAGGTTGGATTCCGAGGCCGCCCGCGTGACGATGATGCCGGACGCGGTGGACACCAGCAGCGCCGGCACCTGATAGACCAGGCCCTCGCCGACCGTCAGAATCGTGTAGTTTTGCACGGCCTGCGCCAGGCTCAGCCCCTGCTGCAGCACGCCGATCGCAAATCCGCCCACGATGTTCACCAGGATGATGATGACGGAGGCGATGGCATCGCCGCGCACGAACTTGCTGGCCCCGTCCATGGCGCCGTAGAAATCGGCGCCCTGCGCCACTTCCGCCCGCCGCTTGCGGGCGCCCGCCTCGTCGATCAGGCCGGCGCTAAGGTCCGCGTCAATGCTCATCTGCTTGCCGGGCATGGCGTCCAGGGTGAACCGCGCGGCGACTTCCGCGATGCGGCCCGCCCCCTTGGTGATCACCACGAAGTTGACGATCACGAGGATCGTGAACACCACGATGCCGACCGTGTAATTGCCGCCCATGACGAAGTTCCCGAAGGCCAGGATGACTTCCCCCGCCGCGGCCTGCCCCTCGTTGCCGTGGAGCAGGATCAGGCGCGTCGCCGCGATGCTGAGCGCGAACCGCAGCAGCGTGGCGAACAACAGCACCGACGGGAACGCGGAGAAATCCAGCGGCCGCCGCACGTTCAGCGAGACCAGGAGAATCACGACGGCCAGCGTGATGCTCAGGGTGAGGAGGAGGTCCAGGATCAGGCGGGGCAGCGGGAGCAGCATGATCATGAGGATGCCCACCACGCCCACGGACAGGAACAGGTCGCCGTTCTTCAGCCAGGCCGGGCCCATCGCCTGCGTCTCGGCCGTCGTGGTCGTCGCCGTCGCCATGCGCTACCTGCGGCCTCCGACGGCGCCCCGGGCACGCATGACCATCGCCAGGATCTCCGCCGTCGCCTGATAGAGGTCGCCTGGAATCTCGCGGCCCAGCTCCACCAGCTTATAGAGGCCCCGGGCCAGCGGTTTGTTTTCGAAAATGGGGACGCCGTGCTCGGCGGCGACCTGGCGGATCCGCTCGGCGACGAAGCCCGATCCCTTGGCGACCATGACCGGCGCGGCCATCCGCGCGCCGTCGTAGCGGAGCGCGACCGCGATGTGCGTCGGATTGGTGATCACCACGTCCGCCTTGGGGACGTCCTGCATCATGCGTCGCTGCGCGCGCTGCCGCTGGAGCGTCCGGATGCGCGACCGGATCAAGGGATCGCCCTCGGACTCCTTCTGCTCCCGTTTGACTTCCTCGCGCGTCATTCGGAGGTCCCGGCTGAGCTGCCAGCGCTGGTAGGCGTAGTCCGTCGCCCCCAGGACGAGCAACGCGCCGATGGCCCACTGCGTCAGGGACAGCGCCAGGCCGCCGGCCTTGAACAGGGCCTGCTCCGTCTCCATCTGAAGCAGCAGCGGCAGGGCGAGAATCTCGTCCTTGAGGTTCCAGTAGAC
>Ga0315281_10015030_pt1 | contig 10397 bp, 19 predicted proteins | sample YL17G07_0_MG_FD_204540 | JGI IMG/M metagenome (GOLD analysis project Ga0315281, IMG submission 204540) | Sediment microbial communities from Yellowstone Lake, YNP, Wyoming, USA - YL17G07_0 | ecosystem: Environmental > Aquatic > Freshwater > Lake > Sediment | place: USA: Wyoming | collected...
GGCTAATATGTGGTCACGTTCATGAGAAATGGAAAATAATGAGAAATGCGATTAATGTTGGTGTAGACATATGGGATTTCTTTCCTATATCAATAGATACAATTATCCAGACAATAAAGACTTCTGGGTTTAATTCAGATCCTAAATTAAAAAAAAATATATATTGCTATTGAGGTAAGCTATGAAGCTAGGTTTAGATATACACGGTGTTATAAATGTTAACGCTTCTTTTTCTCAGCATTTTCAAAATTGGCTCTAGAGAGGGATCATGAGATACATATCTTAACAGGTAGTATGCTTACTCCAAGAAAAATAGAAGAGATAAAAAGATATGGTGTAGTTTGGACAAATCTTTTCTCTATTTCCGACTACCATAGGCATCTTGGGACAATTATGACATTTTCTGATCCTAATAACCCGTGGATAGATCATAACCTGTGGGATAAGACTAAAGCGGTATACTGTGAGGATTTCAATATAGATTTTCATATTGATGATACTCAGAGATACGGCGAGTACTTTAAAACTCCTTTTGCTCTATACGATCATGAGAATAAGAGATTGGATTGGCATTTAGGTGGTCAAAAACATGGAGCACTTCCTCTCACTACTCCTGAGGAAATATTAAATGTTATAGAAAAGATTTCAAGTGAAGTTAAACGTGCTTAAAGCTTTATACCTTCATACTCCTTACTGTAAAACTAGTTGCTCATACTGTGTGTACGACAGTAATCAGGCACCAAAGAAAGAGATTAACGAGTATTTTGATATTAAGCTAACCTCTGTAATAGATTCAGAGGAATTTAAATATCTTTTGGAAAATAATACTTTTGAAGAACTATACTGTGGTGGTGGAACTCCAACTATAGGTTCTGCAGATCAATGGAGAAAAATATTTGACCGCTTTCCTCTAAGTAAAATAAAAATGCTATGTACTGAATGCTCTCCTATAACAATAACTCCAGAGCATATTAAGTTGTGGGGTGACTTGAAATTTACTTGGGTATCCATGGGAGTTCAAAGTATACATGACAACATAGTTAGAAAAAATAATCGTCTAACACTCCCGATACTAAAAATAAGTGAACATATAGGTAATATGAACGAGCTAGATATAATAACTAATATCGATCTTATCTGTGGTTTGGACACTAAGACTAATGCTGATGTAGAACCTTTCATAGAAGAAGTTTTAATTGCAATGGATTTGATAAACCCAGGATCTATAACTATACATGTAGACATGAATATTAAGAGAGATATGCTAACAACTATCTACAAAGAATTGATGTATAGGTTAAAAAAAATAGAAGGAAATAGAGGATACACTTGTGTTAACCACAATCTAGTTTTCACCAACGAAGACGTTAAACTTAATTCCGAGTTTAGATTTATGAGATATAAGAAAGATTTTCTTTTTCGTCAGATATCTGCAGCTCCAACTAAGCTTGTTAAAAATTGGACGACGTGGTTTATTGACGGTGGTGGGTTTGAACAACAGACTCCAGAAAAAGAACCTATAAGAGATCTTGTAGATACAGAACAATCCTATTATTCTTGCAAGAGCTACAGACAAGTACTGGGTCTTCCTTTTTTCTAATGTAATTACGCACAACATTAAATCCAATAAAATTATATAAAAAAATATTTAAAATATATTTGACAAAGTCTATATAGGCTATCTACCATTTATATATAGGTTCGCATTATTAACTCGGGTAAGATTATTAACAATCAAACCCAACACGGAGGTTTTTATGGCTAGTTATACAACTACCACATTTAAGGGATTATCAGACAAAAGAAAAGAAACAGTTAGAAAAGAAATTGAGCGAGGTCACCGTCGAGGGCTTACTGCTTCTGAAATTTCTAAAAAAGTTAAAATCAGTCCAAGAAGTGTTTCTACTGCACTTGGAAATCTTACAAGACAAACTCGATAAGATTATTTTAATTTCAAATTAGGCATGAGTTATTATCAAGGAAGATACTAATTCATGCCTTTTTGATTTCGGAGATTGAATGAACACTTACAAGTTAAATAACATCGGTGAAATAGCTCCAATTTACACAGATATTCTAAATAGCGTTAATCTTTCTTTGATGTGGTCAAAGGATGATGATTTAGATTTAATGGTATTTTATAAAACCAAAGACGGCATAACAGGATCGGTTTATTCTGAAAATATTCCTGGAGGTTTTTATGGTGACTTAGATAAGTTCCCATTTATATCTTGTGGAGAAAGCGGATTAGATGATAGCTCGGATGATATTATATCTTATGAGAAAATAAGTATAAGTGATTTTTCTCAATTAGGTAAACTATTCTTTGTCGTCACTAACTATGCTGAAATTGTTTTAAAAAAAAATATAAAATTCAGCGATTACCAAGCTGTACTAAAAATTTCCCCAAGCTACTCCTCAGATAAAAAAAATGTATACTTAATTAAAGCTAACTCAGAAGAGAAAGGTGACTTCTTAGTTGTTTGTGAGATTGAAGTTTCAGAAAGTACCTTAATGTTAAAAAATACTAATCAGGTGATGACATTTGAAGAATTAGTTAAGACAATACCTGGAACGAATAAACTTAAGATTTAAAGGTTCAACATGAGTACTTATATAACTAAGAAGTTCTTAAGCTTCTATCATTCACCAAAAAACCGTACTGAATTAACCTTTAACCTTGGTAAGAGTAAAGCAGACCGCCCTCGTGATAGGTTCCTAAAATTTGAATGGTCTTTTCACAAAAATATTACTTCTAGTATTTACTTAGAGAGAGAAGAAAGCAAATGTACCCTTGGAGTACAATTTCTTTTTTTAAGTCTATTTATAACTTACATAGGAATGCTTAATTACATAATTAAAAGCAATCTTACTTGGCGTTATAGTTTATCAATTCACAATTGGATACTTTGGTGGAATTTAGGTTGTGAGCCACATTCTTGGAACTCCTCGGATGGTTGGAGGAATTCTAATTTTGATTTTCTAGATTTTGCTTTTGGAAAACTAAAACATGATAAGAAAAACTTAGAAGAACTAACTCATACCCTTAAACTTCCTGAGGGAGACTATGAGATTGAAATGAAGTTTGAAGATTTCATTAGCTGGCGTAATAGGGTTCCAAAGTTTGTGTGGGAGAGGAAAATAAGAAGAGTTGATTTGAAAATTACTCCTGAAATACCATACCCTGGAAAAAACGATCCTATTGGTAGTTACAGTCAAATAAGTTTTCCTGCAGAAGATACCCAAGCGGTACTAGCTAAAGTATACGAAGATATTAAGAAAAAAAGACGTGGGGATATTGGATACTATAACAATGAATATAGAAAAGTAATAGATAACTATACTTACACAATTAATGGTCTTACCATTAATCTGGGTCGTGTGCCTGTAGAAAAAAGAAATGGGGAATGGCAACCCTTAGGATATAGTACCGCTAGAGCAGCAGATGAGACTTTTAGACAATTAACTAAAAAGAAAGATCCATTAACAAACGAAGAGCTTGGATTTATAAATAAATATATGGGTAGAATAAATTCTATAGACTTTATAAAAGAATCTACACAAGATGATATACAAAAAGAAATGGAAAACTATTTTAGAACAAGACAGCAAGAAGTTATAGGTTATGGTTTAGGGAGTAGTAGTTGCTCAGTACCAAAACAAGGATAATATGAACAAAGATAATTACATATTTGAGACTTTAGACACAGACGATAATGGGGTTTCTAAGACTAGGATTAAAATTCCTAGAGATAGTATTAGAATTGGTCAAAAAATATATCACACCGATTTCTATTACCCCGATGGTATCCAAGAGTTGGAGGTTAGGGGTATTGAAGATTATATAACTATATCAGATCCTCAAACTGGAGAGCTTTTTACACGACCCATCAAAGCGGGAGAGGTTCCAGATGGTTATGAGATAGAGCTTGGAGATGACTGGACTACCCACCCGTATGAAAAGTACCTCACTAAGGAGGATGCCTATGAAGCTTCTCTAGAAGACCATTACAGCTTTATGAAGGATAACCAGGCTATGATAGATAGGTGGCAAATTAGTGTAGACAACACGAGTAGGATAATAGAAACTATTAAAGATAAACTAAAAAGTATAAGGAGTTCTAAATGATACAATTAGTAGATGCTCAACAAATGGCTAAGGCATATCCAAATTCTTTTGAAGTTCCTGATCAGAAAGAACTTGATTTAGTTAAAGTTGGAGATAGTGTTAAAATATGTATTAATAATAAAGAACGCTTGTGGATTGAAGTTACAGAAATTAATGGTGGTCAACTTAAGGGAAAGATAGATAACTGTCCAATCGTTATTGATGATGTTGCTTTTGGTGATTCTATATCTTTTAGAAAAGAGAATATCTACAGCATTTTTAATTAAGGAATATTGATGAAGCATTTATTAAATTATGGTATTTGGATTGGGGCAATCGCTAGTTATATTTTAATATTTATGTATCCAGCACATGTGTACGTTCCTTATGCTAAAAACATTATTTTAATTTATGAGATTTTTTGTTGGGTACTTTTTGGTATTCTATCTTTGTCTACGCTTATATTTACATTTGCTAAACTTAGAAGTGCAGAATTAATTAAAACAGGTACACCAGAACAATTTAAAAAACTTCTAGTAGACATACAAAGAAAAAAACTACATCAACATATAGTTCAGTATATTCATTACATTTTTATCATCTTTGTAGGTGTTTTTGTAGGTGATATGAGCATGACTTTTATACTCACACTAAACTCTATTCTATATATTATACTAACAAGTTTATTAAAAAGTGTGATTGCGGAGGCAGCAAATGAGTGATGATACTTATAACTATTTTTTAGAGCATGCTATATTTGGTAAGAAACAGGTGACAAGAGAAGAGTGGATAAAAGCAGAGAGATCTGCTGGATTTCATCCTAAATATGGTGGGGATGGTCCTGCTACAGGTGGTTTTTCAGGAAACGGTATAAGTGGGTCTATCTTACCAAAAGCTAAGGATAGGATAATACCTATAAAGTTATATCCAAATAAGATAACTCTTCGTGATGAGTTAATGAGACAAGGAATACTTTAGTGATCAAAGATAGAATAGCAGAAGTGATTACTGAATTTAATAGCCACACTTCGTGGGAAGGTAAGTACAAAGAACTCATTAATTTTGGTAAAAACATGCCAGCTTACACTGAAGAGTTTAGAACCGAAGATAATAAAGTTAGAGGTTGTCAATCCCAGGTATGGTTACACTCTTCATTTGAAGATGGTAAGATAATTTTTGAAGCAGATAGCGATGCCTCTATTGTTAAAGGTGTTATTGCAATACTTGTTAAAGTTTACTCTGGATCAACTCCTCAAGAAATTTTGAGCACTCCCCCTACTTTTTTAGAAGACATAGAACTGAAGCAGCACTTGTCTATGAGTAGGTCAAATGGTTTAGCTTCCATGCTAAAACAGATTAATATTTATGCATTCGCTTATAAAACAAAGGTAGAGATGGGATTATTATGAATTTTTTTGATACGGCGGTATTTATGTTTTTGAAAAATAGAAAAATAGAAAAAACTAAAAGTAAATTAAAAGAATTTGAAGTAGATGATGAGGGATTTCCTGTTGTCACACCCAAACATCGTCAACGTATGAAAGAAGATGCTATGCTTGTGAATTATCCTTTAGGATCTGAAATTATATTTAAAAGCAATGAGAACGAGCCATACAAGCGTGGTACGATAATAAATTATGTTGCTGTTTCTAAGTCTTCCAATCTAATACCTCAAGTTAAATTTTATGAGACAGGTGAAGTCTTCTTAGTCATGGGTATCATAAGGCATCACACTAAGGAACTTTGTGATGCTTTAGATAAATTAAATTACATAGAACAGTGGAACGTATTATCAGAGTTTCATAAAATTTCTAAATAATAATTTCAGTCCCATTAGTATAGTTACTAATGAGAAGCAAATTTAACTCCCTTAAAGCTAGAGCAAAGAAAAATAATTTGCCAGTAACTATGTCTTTTGAACTCTATAAAGAATTAAAGAGAGATGACTGCTACTACTGTGGGGTATCTAATATGTTGCTGCAGTTCTACTGTGAGGTTATGGGGCTAAAGACCCCATGGATGACTATAGATCGTGCAGATAACTCCTTAGGTTATATCTTTAATAATGTTGTACCTTGTTGTTTCCTATGCAATAAAATAAAAGGTTCTTTCTTCAGCTCTCAAGAAATGAAGCTTATCGGAAAACAGTTCATTGCTCCAAAACTTAAATCTTTTGAAAAAGAAGCTTTTGAAGCATTTAGTGAGTGGTGTGAAAATAATGTTTTTGATGATGAAGACTTAAATCAATATGAAGATGTTGATATTTAAAATAAACTAAAGTAACATTCTATGATGTAGGTTATATAAGGAGATATATAGATGGAAAGACACGGAAATAGACAATCTGACATAATATACGTGTCTAGGGAAGCTACTTACACACTGATGAAATTTTATAAATGTGCGAACTGTTCAGATAAAATATTTGCTATGTATGAAATAGCAAAGAGAAGTGTGATGATCAGTTGTAGAAAGTGTAAGCACTTTGAGACGACCGAGAAGAGTGAGTCAGCAAGGAGCTTCTTAATAGCTCATCTTGGGGATGAGAAGGTTAATTTTATACTAGATCCTAAGAAGAAAGATCCGCTACCCATTTCTACAAAGAAAGACGATACTATTTTAAAGGAAGATATTAGAAATACTAAAGATCTTTTAAGTGAGATTGATAATCTTTTGGATAATATTAAGACTTAGGCTTTATGTCTAAACTTAATTCTTCCTTGAGTTAAATCGTAGCTACTCATCTCTACTACTACTTTATCTCCAGGCATAACCTTTATAAAGAATTGTTTCATTTTACCACAAAGGGTGCAGGTGACTTCTTTTTTGTTAGGTAGTATCACCTTAAATTTTGTACCAGGTAGTACTGATGTAATCACACCCTCTACTTCTATTTTTTGTTCAGACATTTTATTTTTTCTCCAATATTAATTAATATTCAATTTTAGATCGAACTGTACCGTACCTGAAGAGTTTGAAGCAACTACTTTTACATCATACTCTCCAATACTTTCGGGAACTCCTGATATTACCCCAGTCATAACATCTATCTCTAAACCATCTGGTAACCACGCACAGTATCTCAGTGTGTGTGGGTCTCCCTCTATATCAGGTTCTATGGGTGCTATCTCCAAACCTCGTGTAAGACTTATTAAAGGATCATACTTTAGATTGGACGGGGCTGGTATAACTCTAAGGATACTAATTATCTCAGAGTGTGTCAGATCTGAATGGTGGGCTGTAACTTCAAATTCATCGGGCTTATATTTAACTTCACTTAATTCTTTAACCATCCCCTTTATTCTTCCTGTTTGTTTAAAAAAATCTAAACCTTTAGGTAATTCTGGATTGACTGTGAAATAATCAATTGGACCTAGTAGCGTTGGGTATATATCAAAGAGTCTATCCCGTTGTGCCGTAAAGTAAGGTGTCCCATAAGAGAACTTGGGCTTGCTATTCTGTATTGTCAGAACAAGGTTAAAGGATGTTCCTCCAAATTTATTTTGAGCTATTATCGTATAATTTTTAGATTCCACAATCTCAACCGTATTGCCTTCAATCTAACCAGTCACCTCGTTAAACTCGATCCCAATAGGTAGATCCTTGTCTATTAAGAAGTAATCGACATCACCTGAGTATGTAGGTTTAAGGTAAATATCTGTTTCAGATTCAAATTTCCTTACGTCATAGTGCAGATTTGTTGGGGCAGGTTCGATAACTGATAGGTGAAAAGAAAAAATATCCATATCAGCAGTTACGGTAAATTTTTTACTTAGTACACTTTCTAGCGGAATTCCCGTAATCTCACCTGTGGTATCGCTAATGATTAGACCTTTTGGTAAATCTTGGGTTACAGAATATTTTGAGTATTCTTTTTTAGTAAATGGCTTAATAGGCTTAGCTTCTTCTTTGTGCTTTAAGTCTATTGGATCTTCATAACGAAAACCTAAGGATAATAATTCCTTAATCGCATCGTGCATAACCCACCAACCACTATCTGGTGGGATATCTAATCGAGCATTACCTAAAACCCCTAAATTAATATTTAGCTTATCATCTACAGATTTTAGTATTTTTATATCTACTTTAAGAATATCACTCATTCTATATTATTTCCTTAATAGTGGATTAGTATTAAAAGTATATGGATTTTTTTTGTTATGATCAACATACTCTTGAAATGAGGATACACTTTCAAATAGGCTAGAGGTGTGGTGATAATGATTATCTACTATGTTCTTTAACTTGATAACTTCTTCTTTTGAGAAATCTGGAGTTTCTATAATTTGATAAGGAGCTTTTTTAGAATAGACATAGTTATCCTTATCTACAGTTTTTTTCAAAGCTGTTCCTGGAAGAATGCTCAATATAGAACAATACATTCTCCAACCAATCTTATTCTGAAAAAAATCTAATTCTTTCATGTGATCATCATAGTTATGTCTAGGGAGTCCGAGCATTAGGTGGATATTACCAAGGTGCAGTTTTGTCTTATTAAGATTATCTATGAGCTGGTAAGTCTTTGGGAGATCATGTGGATTTCTTTTTAAGTATCTTAAAGAGCTATCATTAAGAGATTGTATTCCTACATCAACACTAATTTTATAATTATCTATTAGCTTAAGTATATCATAATTAGGTGACTCCGAAAGAAGTATAGCAATATAACCCTGAAAGCTTCTATCTATTTTCATTACAGTCTGTATGTGTAAATCAGAGTCACTTATTGAATCAGTGAAATCTATATGCAGTCTTTCCCTAAAATTCTTGGGAATACTGCTGATAAGATGGTTTAATTCGTAAGCACACCTTTCTGGATCTTTAGTAAACTTTTTATGTAAGTACCAGGTACAGAAACTACAATACTGATCACAGCCTCTCATTATCTCATAATCAAGCTCACAGCTTCCATTAGGGTCATAGTGGTCATAATCCAATGGGAACCTGATATAGGACTCGTAAAGCCAGTCCACCTTTATTTTAGCTGGGCATACACTATTTTTGACAAATTTACCTTCTACATCGCTATAGAAAGCAAATCCTAGAGTTTCTCGGTGTGTCCCATTTAAATATTTTTTGAAAAAATTTAAGAATGATTCTTCTCCATCTACTCCGTAGCTAATAGCATCGTAGAGGTGTTCCTTTTGATTAGGTAGATCCGTTATAAATTCGGGACCTCCCCATATGATTAGGATGTCTTTATTAAATTTTTTTATTTTTTCTGCAACTAATTCTAGTATTTCTCTATTCCATATATAAGCTGATAGGCATACGACCTCTACCGAATTTTTATGAAGTTCTTTATAGATATCTAGTATTAATGTCGTCTCATCGTAGTTGAAAAGTTGTCTTTCAAATAATATAAAGTTAATCTTTTTATTGATATCAGAATCATTCTGGGAGTAAGAAGCTAGTTGTCTTAAAGACAACAACCAACTTCTAGAAATACTAATCATTAGGACATTACTCATTGTACTAATGACCACACCTTTTCTTGTCTTTTAGATGGACCCGCCTTAGTTCCAACCTGAACTAATCTTCCTTCTTTTTCCATAGGGGAAAAAAGTTTATTGAGATGAAGGTAATGCTGCCATCCTCGATCTATAGTGTTTACTAAACCTGCAGTTAAGTCTCTTTTAAAAATGTTGTCGATGCACTCATTCGCTGTCATTTTACGATATTTTTTTAGTTCTTTTTCTATTAAGTCATACTTATCTTTTTTAGTTAAAATTCCCATAATATCTCCTGTTGTTTTATTATATTCATAGAATATTAATCAGGTCTTATACTGTCAATTGAAATCAGGGGCGATATTTCGCCCCTGACATGTGATCCCTGTTATTCTAAATCACTCGTAATTTCTCTAACTCTATTCCTGGCAACCTCTAATCCCTTCTCTAGGAAAGGCAATAGGTGTTTTCCAACAGCAACCCTAATTTCTCTATTTTGTCCCAGAACAGACTCCGCTTTCTGATCTTCAAAGATGAAAAGAACTTTAGATCCTGACCAACTTAAAGCGGCTGACAGTGGGTATGCGTGGTCTCCGTCTGCATCGTCTATCTCCCAAGAATAGGAAAATGGTTCTACACTGATGTTACTTAGCTTATCCTGAATCTCTTTCACTTGAGATGAGACATGTTCAGCAACTTCAGTTAATTTGTGGTCATAATTTTCAATCTCAACTTTAATATCATTTAAATATTTAGAGATATGTTCTAACTTAGACATAATTTGCTCCTGTGAATAATTTTTAGTAAACGTTTTTAAAAAAAGGGTCAATCAAGTTTTT
>Ga0315281_10015031_pt1 | contig 10397 bp, 7 predicted proteins | sample YL17G07_0_MG_FD_204540 | JGI IMG/M metagenome (GOLD analysis project Ga0315281, IMG submission 204540) | Sediment microbial communities from Yellowstone Lake, YNP, Wyoming, USA - YL17G07_0 | ecosystem: Environmental > Aquatic > Freshwater > Lake > Sediment | place: USA: Wyoming | collected...
CTCCTCTTTGGCAGAAGTTCTATTGAACACAGATACTTATGCCCGAAGCGACAGCTTTTTTTCAATTCCCTGGTGAGAAATCCGGGCTAGGGCCCGCACGGGGCTCAAGCGGCGGGGTTTGCCCCCGCCCCCTGTCCCAGATGCCACCTGCCACCTACGACCTACCAAGTCCCACGTTCCCGGTGCCCTGCATCACATACCATTTTTGGGGCGGGTGCCAGACAAAATGTCGTCTAGGGATAAAATGTCGGATATTGCTATCTGCCTGCCATAGCCTTCAGAAATATGAGAACGATGAGAAGGTTGAGAAAGTTGAGAATTGCGCTCCTATCCCATTGAAATGGATAAGGTTATAATAAACTCTCAGAGGGGCGGAAGGCGCTGATTGTGGCTTTTCGCCCCACTGGATTCGGAAGGTGTTGGGCGCAATCGTCGTGAGACTGACTCCCAACTGCCTACTGCCTTCGCCCCAGCTCAACGGCGAACCCGGCTCCGCGTTCGCTGCGGCTTGGCTTGGGGTCTGTAGGTGACCAGGTCGGTGAGGAGTTGGGCGAGGCGGACAGAATCATGCCGGGCGACGCGGTCCTCCATGAGCAAGTCAACCAGGATGGGCTCCACGCCCTGGGCCCAGACCTCCTCGATGTCGTTCCGGACGGGCTCGGCACGCTGGGCTGCGTACCGCTTGCGGAGCGCGGGGGAAAGGTCTGTGGTGTTCATGATCATCAGGTCGAAGAGCTTCCTCCGCGCGTGCTGGTGCAGCGCGCGCAGGTGGTCGGCTGCCGTATATCCGCGCGTTTCTCCCGGCTGCGTCATCAGGTTGCCGACATAGACCTTCAACGCCTTTGAGGCGGCGATCGCCTCGGGGATGCCGCGGACCAGGAGATTGGGGACGAGCGAGGTGTAGAGCGAGCCCGGGCCCAGCGTGATCAGGTCGGCCTCCTCGAGGGCCAGAAGCGTTTCCGGCAACGGTCGACAACGCGGCGGGGCAATCTGCAGCCGGCGGATGGGGACGCGAGTTTTGCTGATGCGCGATTCTCCGGCGATGACGCGGCCGTCGCGTAGGCGAGCCCGGAGGCGAACGTCTGCCAGGGTGGAAGGGAAGATCTCGCCGCGGATGGCCAGAACCTCGCTCGACAGGCGCACCGCCTGAGCGAAATCCTGCGTGAGGTGAGTCAGGGCAGTCAGCAACAGATTGCCCAGGCTGTGGCCTTTCAATCCTCGGCCGCTGGCAAACCGGTACCGGAAAAGTTTCGCGATGAGCGTCTCATCCTCGGCGAGGGCCACGAGGCAGTTGCGGATGTCCCCGGGAGGAAGAATGCGGAAATCGCGGCGCAGGCGGCCGGAGCTGCCGCCCTCATCCGTGACCGTGACCACGGCGGTCAGGCGGGAGATGGTCGCCTGGAAGGCGGCGGGACGCGCCGCGTCAGCCACATAAAGCTTCAGCCCACGCAAGAGGGCCGACAAGCCCGTGCCGCCGCCGATGGCCACGACCTTCATAACTTAGTTTTCGTCTCTGGCCTCCTATCGGCCGCGGTTCCTGAATTCTGGAGCTCGTCCGGGGGTCTAGTGCCGTTCCGACTATTTGGAGCAACTCCTGCGAGCGGCGACCTCGGCCAAGCTCGAAAGGTTGCGGCACCAGCCGCGCGGCCCATTAAGTTGGCACGGCACTAGGAAACCCCCGGATGGAGGAGGCGTCTGAAGCGCGGGTCGTCGGCCAGCAACTGGAAGTCTTCGTCTTTACGGGCCAGGAAGCGATTCGCGGGGCGAAGCTCGATGGCGGCCTTCAGGTGCTCGAGCGCGGCCTCCACATTGCCCAGCAGCGTAAGCGCTGCGGCCAAAGCATAGCGCACGTGGTCTTGGTTCGGTCCTAGTCTGTCAGCCCGGTTCAGATACTCGATGGCCGTCTCGAGGTTGCGCGCATTGAGCTGGGCCACACCAAGGTTGTAGTAGTCTGCCGCAGTCTTGGGTGCCAACTCCGTCCGGCCGAGCTTCTGCTCGCACAGGTGAAGGTAGGTCTTGGCCCGGCTCGCCACCTTGTGGGGGGAACCGCCTGCCAGCTTCTCAAAAACCTGTTTAGCCTTCTCGTAGTTCTGCTTCTGGAAGAACCGTACCCCGGCCTCGAAGTTCTTCACGGCGGTGAGATATTGCAGATGCGTTCGCTGTTCTTCGGCGGATCCTTGAGTCGTCATGCTGCTAGACCTTGTCGCCACGGCCGCTCGTCGGCGGTTCAGTTTGCCGGAGGGCCGCAGCACAGTACGCAGTTGCCTGCGGGTACCGTTGTTCGTGGGCAGGCCAGTGCGCTTCTCCCGCACGCGTTGCCTTGGGTGGAAGACTCCACCCCTTACCCTGCGCTTCTGCCTAAGCATTTTGCCTTCAGCGAGTTAGCTCGGATGGCCAATTCTCCCTATACTTCCTGAGCAAGCTCGCCAGCTACGAGTTTATAGCAAACCCTTACCACCGAAGTCAAATTGCCCCTGGAGTGCGGACCTGCCGCGCCATGGGCAGGGGGTACCGCTTCCCGAGGTCTGACAAGGTTCTTGCAACGACAAAGAGTCTGGGCAACACCAACCACCATATGACCTGTACGGGATGGGGCACGTGGCGGGACGGAGCTATTTGGGGATGCAAGGGCCAGGTGAACTCTCACTCTGGCTTGACTCACTATGACGATTGCGGCGAGGCCAGCGTCAGAGTTCTCTGGCCGGTTTGTGTAGCTTGCGCTTGCGCACTCCGGCGACGGAGAACATTTCCAGCCGCGCAGCACACCACGTGAGCGAGCCCCGAACCCTCGAAGGGAGGAGCGATGTAGTCGAACGCTCCGGCTTCGACAACTTCGACGTAGAACCGCACATCCACCACGCGGGACACCACAATCACGTTCACCGGTGTGGCCGCTCTCTCCGCCAACCGAAGCACGTCCATCCAGCTGCCGTCGAGGAGTTGAGTGTCCGTGAAGATCAATTCCGGGGGGTTCGACCCTTCGAGCACACGCCGGGCTTCACTGCAACTCGGCACCTGGCTGGTCTTGACCGATAGGCCTTGAAGAGCCGGTTCCAGAGTGTGCAAGGGGTCCAACCGGCTATGCAATAGGAGCGCCGAGATTTCCGCCTTCATAGGAATTCCCTCCAAATCCCCAAGCCCGCAGCGTGGCCCCGGCGGCGATAGGATTGGTGGCGTGAGGGTCCGTCTGCTCATTTCAGTTGCACGCGCCACGTTTTCTTCTCGGGGACGAACTCTATCTTGTCTTCCCGGGCCAGCCACCCCAGGGCATAACTCAGCAACTCGCCTTGGGCATCGAGTTTCTTCTTCAGTTGGGCGAGCGTCAGCGGCCCTTCACTCGCGAGCAGTTGCCAGACTTCACCTGCCAATTCACCTACCTGGGCTTTGATTGCCATCGAGACAAACCTCCTTGGATTATCGGCCGATAAGCACCCCGGCATGAGCGGTTCCTGCCCCTCGATTCGAGAAATCCCCGGAACCGGGCGGAACTCGCTCACCAAAGGCCAACCTTGATCTTGGCCCTAAACCGTTATTCCACGCTCTCAACGAAGCCCGCTTCGGGGGCCACTTCCCGAGCGGCGACGCCTGACCCCTACGCCACTCTTCCCCCAAACCTATTCTTGACCTGTATAGTAACCCGGAGGTGCAAGTCTGGCAAATAAGAAAATGTTATGGAGCCCATAGGAAGCTTCCGCCTGAACTTTGAGATTCCCGATCGCCTGTGCACATTTCTCACCGTCACTGTCTGGGTCGGCGGCGCAAAGCGGCAGCGGTGTTCAGGATTCCGTACACGAGCAAGCAGAACCAGAAATCGACAAGGATGCCCAGGTCAAGGCGGAAAGGCTGGTGGCGCGCCGCCGGCGGAAGGTGCGGGGCAAGGGAGAAGTAGAGAACGTTGCCCAGCAGGACGGCCAGGAGGGACTTGATCCAACGCGCCGCATTCGCACTCATGTCTTCCGCGCCACTCCCGGATATAATAGGCTCGCGATGCCGGCCTTTCCGTTAAGTCTCGCCTCGGAAGTAAAGTACCTAAAGGGCGTTGGGCCCGTGCGCGCTGAACTCCTGGCGTCGCGGGGGATTCGCACCGTCGAAGACCTCCTTTACTATACTCCCTTCCGCTACGAAGACCGAACGCGCCTCACGCGCATTCGCGACCTCGTCCCGGGCCAGACGACAACGGTGCTGGCCAAGGTGCTCACCTGCGGCCTCATGCGCACCCGCAAGGGCCTTTTCATCTTCGACCTCGCGGCTACGGATTCGAGCGGCATGCTCCGCTGCAAATGGTTCCATGCCACGTACCTGGAGAAGAACAAGGTCTTCCGGCAAGGCCAGCGCGTGTTCTTTTACGGCAAAGTCGAGCGCGACCCTTTCGGCCGCGGCAACCTGCAAATGGTCCAGCCGCAATTTGAAATCCTGCCAGAGTCGGAGGAAGAAGGAGGAGATTCCCTGGAAGTGGGGCGCATTGTGCCGATCTACGAAGCGGTGGGGAAGCTCGGCACCAGGGTTTTGCGGCGCTTGATCTCCGTGGCGCTCGCGGTGGTGAACGCCGGGATCCCGGACCGCCTGCCGGCTTCGGTCCGCCGCCGGAACAAGCTGGTGGACCGGGCGCAGGCGTTGCGCCAAACGCATTTCCCCGATCGGGACCAACCCCTCGACGACTTGGTTCGCTTTCGGACGCCTGCCCAGGTGCGGCTGATTTTCGAAGAGTTTTTCAGCGTGGGCGCAGGGCTGGCGTTGAAGCGCCGCCGGGCCAAGGCTGCGCCGGGGATCGAATTCCGCGTGAGGGAGGGCGTGCGGCAGGCGATCAAGAAGATTCTGCCCTTCCACCCCACGGCGGCGCAGAAGCGGGTGCTGAAGGAAATCGCCGACGACATGTGCTCGCCGCGGCCCATGAACCGTCTGCTGCAAGGTGACGTGGGCTCCGGCAAGACGATTGTGGCCATCCAGGCGGCCATCCTGGCCATCGAAAACGGCTACCAGGTGGCCCTCATGGCGCCCACGGAAATCCTGGCGACGCAGCATTACCTCTACATCAAGCAGTTGCTAAAACCTCTCCCTTATGAAGTCGACCTGCTGATCAGCGCGCGCCAGCCCCGCGAGAAGGCAGAACTGAAACGGCGCATTGCCCGGGGTGCTCTGAACTTTGTGGTAGGCACGCACGCCTTGCTCGAAGAGGATGTGGAATTTGGGCGGCTCGGCCTGGTGGTGGTGGACGAGCAGCACCGCTTCGGCGTGATGCAGCGCTATAAGCTCATCCGCAAGGGGATCGCGCCGGACGTCCTGGTGATGACCGCCACGCCCATTCCGCGGACCCTGGCCCTGACGCTTTACGGCGACCTTGATTTCTCCGTGCTCGACGAGCTTCCGCCGAACCGCACGCCCATCGAAACACGTCGGCTGAGCGAGGAAGACCTCCCGCGAGCCTTTGAGTTCATCCGCGAAAAGGTGCGGGGTGGAGGACAAGCCTACGTGGTCTATCCGGTCATCGAGGAGTCGGAGAGGCTGGACCTCAAGCCGGCCGTGCGGATGTACGAGCACCTTTCCGCAAACGTTTTCCCTGAATTCCGCGTGGGCCTCTTGCACGGGCGCCTGCCGAGCGAAGAGAAGGAAGGCGTCATGCAGCGGTTCAAACAGGGTGAGGTCCAGATCCTGGTGTCCACGACGGTGGTCGAGGTGGGCGTGGACGTCCCCAACGCCACAGTCATGCTCATCGAGCACGCGGAAAGGTTCGGGCTGGCCCAACTGCACCAGCTCCGGGGGCGCATCGGGCGCGGGGGGGGGAAGTCGTATTGCCTGCTGCTGGCGGCCGAGCCCCGCACGGAGGTCTCGGAGGAACGCCTGCGCACTATGGTCGAGACCACCGACGGCTTCCGGATTGCCGAAATCGATCTGAAACTGCGCGGGCCCGGCGAGTTCTTCGGCACGCGCCAGTGGGGGATTCCCGCGTTTCGCCTCGGGAACCTGCTGCGCGACCAGGAAATCCTGGAATGGGCCAAGCGCGAGGCCACGGATTTTGTCGAACACCCGGAATCGCGCGCAGAGCTCGAGGCCTTCGCCAGCTTCTTGCGCCAGGAATGGCCGCGACGGTACGGGTTGGCGGCCGTCGCGTAGCGACCTATCTGGCCATTGAGCGATTGTAGGGACGAAGCCCAAAGCTGGAAACACGAAATTCGAAAATCGAAATTCGAAAATCGAAAAGCGAGAAGCGAGAATTAACACTCGTGGAGGCCCAGTTTCCAATATCTAGTTTCAATGGCTCAATGATTCAATGGATCAATGAGGAAATCCCGTCATGCGTATCATCGCCGGGAACTATCGCGGACTGATAATCGCGACCCTGAAGGGCGGGAAGCTGCGTCCCACCTCCGAGCAACTGCGCGGCACGCTATTCGATGTGCTCGGCCCGCGGGTGGAGGGCTCGGCCTTCCTCGATGCCTACGCCGGCTCCGGGGCGGTGGGCCTGGAGGCTTTGAGCCGCGGCGCGCGCGAGGTGGTATTCATCGAGCATCATCGCCCCGCCATCGAGCTCATCCGCAAGAATCTCGCCGCGTTAAAGATCGAGGCCGGCTTCCGGCTGATGACGTGCTCAGTTTTGACGGGGTTCGAGAGGCTGGCCGAGGAAGGCGCGCGGTTTGACCTGGTTTTCCTTGATCCGCCCTACGACGAGATCCGCGAGTATCACCATGCGCTGCGGCAACTCGGGCGAGTCGATCTCCTTCTGCCCTCTTCCCTCGTCATTGCTGAGCATTCCCGCCGCATCAGGCTGGAAGAGGAGTACGGCAGCCTGCGCCGCACCCGCCTGCTGCGCCACGGCGATGCGCAACTGGGGTTCTATCGGCTGGGGTGAGGGCTGCGCCGGAGGGTCGCGGAGAGCGGTCGCGCGCGTTTCTTGACGGCCCAGGCCCGCATGCCTTAGTATGGCTGTAGGCCTTCGTCGCCTGCGCTCAAGTCGGGCAGTCAGTGGCCATGGCGGGGTAGCTCAGTGGCAGAGCGAGGGTCTCATAATCCCTAAGTCGGGAGTTCGATCCTCCCCCCCGCTACCAGTTTATTTTCAATAGGTTATAGACAATCCACGAATCTCAATTTCTCGCAAACTGTGGGGGCTTTTGTGACCAAAATTCCGGTTTTTGTCCCCATATGGGGCTTCCATCGCCTTTCGCCCGTGTCTTCGACTCGAACCTCAGTTCAGAGATGATTTCACTGACAATTCATCCCCCTTGGCTTTTAAGCTGAAAACGCCTTTTCAGGCCAGCGTGCCAGCGCACCCGGCCTACTCGCAGCCGCGTCGCCTCCCACCAGCGTCGAGGTCGGTTCAAGTTCAATCTCGTCTCCAATTCAGGGGCGTTCAGCGCGCACGCCTGAAGAAGGATCCCAATGCTGTACCCCGGACTCTAGTAGTGCAATCACGCATGATGCGGCACGGTTGCGGTGCACGCCCGATGTCCCGAAACCCGTCGGCGACATCTCCCCAACATTGCTCAACTGATCATTTCGAAAAACTTCTTCTAGTTCCCCAAGGTCGTCACGAACCCACCCTTACACTCTCACGGTCACTTGGAGCGGGCTATTCGGATTAATGGTAAGTTCCCGGCCGAAATCGATGATGCAAGTCGTTCCGCCGTTCTTGAGCTCGGCGGTAAGCCTCTCCTGGCCGAGGCGAGCGGTGACCTTCCGCGTTCCGCCTTTCACTTCCGTAGCCAGCGCAAGACGCGCCACCGCCAGAGAGCCCTCCGCCAATTCGAGCTTGACCTTCTGCTGCTGCGCGGTGAGCGTTTGCGTGAAGGTGCCCCAGCCACTGGGGACTGACCAGAAGGAGCGGAATTTCGGACGGCCGACTCGCGGGGTTAGAGTCAGCTGCCGTTCCACTCCGGAGTATTGGAAACCGCTCAAGGCTACCAGCGCCGCCCAACTGGACATCCCTCGAGAGTAATGGTGGCCGCACGCGGGCTCGTTCCAGGGGTTGCGGCGCCTTCCGTCGTGCCGCCGACGCACGCCCTCGATCACCGTCAGCCCCTCAGCGACCATCCCTTCATAGATCAAGTGTGCGGCGAACTGGTACTCCAGTGCATTCCAGGCCTCGGCGAAATAGGGGAAAGGAAACTCCGGTCGCTCGCCAGGCCGATAGGTGGCTATCAGGGCACCCGCCTCGTCGTTTAACGTGAATGTCAGGGACACGCAGTCATGCTTGCTCACGTTGGTCTTGAAGTTGTTGCGGAAGAGGGACTGTAGCGCCTGCTTCACGTGCTTCTCGTCCAGCAAGTATCCCAGGCCAGCCACGTGCGCCATATACTGGCCGAGGAGTTGGTCAATGAAGCAGGCATTGCCCATCTGATAGTCAGGCGCGAGCGGATCGGCGGGGCCCATGCCAATCCGCAGGCCTTCCGCAATCTCATCAGCCTTGCGTGGCACCACCTTCTGAATGTAGTACTCGCCGTTGAACAAGCTCTGGTCGATCCATCTCTTGCCGTTCTCGAAGAGGCGACCGTACTCCGCCGCCGCGTCAACGTCACCCACGGCCCGTGCCATTTCTTCACCGGCCCGCAGCGCCCCAAGGTATAGGACCCCGCACAGCGGATTAGGTCCGTAGAACTCCACGTCGTAAGTGTTGTGCTGTACGCCCTCCATCACGCCATCACGGTCACCGTCCCAACCGTTCTTGATCCAGGCAAACTCAAGCGCCCGCTTGGCTTGCGGCCAGAGGCGGCGCAGCCACGCGGTGTCGCCCGATAACTGCCAGTTACGATATAGCTTTATCAGGCAACCCATTTGCCCGTCGGCCGCGGCCCTGTCCCAAATCTTCTCACCATCCGGCAGGTAGGAACGAAAGCCCATCAACCCGTTCTCCTTAGTGTTACGCAGGAATTCCGACTCCTGAAGGGAACGCGCCAGACTGGGAAACACGAAAGCGGTGGCTTGTTCGTAATTCCAAACGTGCGTGCAGCTGCCGTGACAGCAACCGCTGTGGTCCGCGCAACCTTCAAAGCCGTGAAACTCGCCATCGGCAGTGAGGAAGCACGTGTTAGTGAATAACGTCGAGAGGTTGCTCAGCGCCGCGTCAAGGACCACCGGTGGCAGCGTCGAGGACTGTATCGCGTCAAAGAACTCGCGTGTCCTCAGCTCCTGCTTGGGCAGTTCACGTGCGACATGCCGGCTCACGTCCCAGGCGTCTGAGAAGCGCTTGGTGTAGTAGTTGCCGACAACGACCTTCTCTTTGCTCGCATCCGGGGCTGGCCAACCACATCGTTCGGGCGTGCGATTGGGAAAGTGCCAGGCAATCATAAAGGTGGCGGTGGCCTCGCCACCCGCGGGAACCACTTGGGTCACGGCAATTGAACTCACCGGCATCAAGCCCGCTGAGTTACTCTCCAGTCCGCCGTCGGCCGTGAAATCATCCCAGAAGGCGAGGGCCCCGTCCCACCACTGAGGCCGGGACCAGCCGCGCAAGTAGCTTACGCTGCCCGTGGGAGCACCCAGCACACAAAGAGCAACCGACCCCTTGAGCGGATCGGAGGCAGCCAGGAAAGGATTGTCCATGGACAGACCGCTCAGGCCGGCGTCCTCACGGAAAGTCGATTGCCTACCCTCTTTACCCACTGGATTCTGCAGACTGAAGGCCACACCCACCTTGGCCGGCGCGGCACATGGATTCTTGATGGAGTACCTTAGGATGGCAACGGGAAGCCCCGACGCATCCACATTTAGCGGCACCATGGGGTTGAAAGCCTCCAGCGAGGCTCGGACCGGTAACTCATCGTCATGGAAATCAATCCAAGCAAACGGGAAAGCTCCCTTAAAGGTAGCGCCTTGAAGTCGGGACAGACCGGGCACGTTGGTCATGCCAAGCCCCCAGCCATCCACCGACTCATAGGGTGGCTTGATCTGCGCCTCAAGAACCCGCGCCAGGGGCTTCCGCCCCTCGACCTGTACCCATATGGCCGGAAAGACGTAATCCGGGCGCATACCCTTGTCGGGTCGATTGAAGATCTCCCAGTCGCGTAGTTGTCCACGACCGCCGAGCGAGATGCTTCCAGTGCCTACACCACCGAGCGGGAAGGCTATCATTTGCAAATGTGAACCGCTGAAAACCCGCGGGAAAGCGATTCGGCTGGACGGGTTAGCTTTACTGGTGGCAGCGACATTAGCGGGTTGTTTGCCCCCTGCTGCTTCCGAAGTTTCTTCCGCGGATGCCAGTCCGGCCAGCGTGGAACCAAGGGCCCCGCCCATCGCCACCTGCTTCAAGAAAGCGCGGCGTGCAAATTGCTTCTCGTTGCGTTTTCGAGCCATGGCTTCCTCCCGACGCCCCCCTCGCACTGCCTCTCACGTCAAACCTCAGCCCCGGAAAGGAGGGGCAGTCGAGTCGCGAACCCGCAATTCGTTGTTAAGCACGACAATCTGAT
>Ga0315281_10015032_pt1 | contig 10397 bp, 10 predicted proteins | sample YL17G07_0_MG_FD_204540 | JGI IMG/M metagenome (GOLD analysis project Ga0315281, IMG submission 204540) | Sediment microbial communities from Yellowstone Lake, YNP, Wyoming, USA - YL17G07_0 | ecosystem: Environmental > Aquatic > Freshwater > Lake > Sediment | place: USA: Wyoming | collected...
TGATTCCGAAGCGCTTGGCGACGCCGGCGGCGATCTCCAGCACATAGAGGGCTGGCCGATCCGACTGGCAGGTTTGTCTCGTCTGGGCCGGCATGGTGCGGATATTGATGATCCGCCGATCGGCGTCAATGAAGATAATGTCCAGAGGAATAAACGTATTCTTCATCCAAAAACGCTGGATGGTTGGCTCGTCGAAAATAAACAGCATCCCTTGGCGTTCCGGCAGTTCGTTGCGATACATCAGCCCAGTTACTTGCTGGTTCGACGTTACCGCCAGTTCGACATTGAACGTCACATCGTTAATGATGACCTTGCCACGGGCGTAGCTCGACGGCGGCCGAAACAGCACCATCGCTGCCACCACGGCCAGCACGATAAGCGATGTAGCTGCAAGCGCCACGATCAGGATGGATTGTATTTTTCGCTGCTTAGGCACGGCTTCGATCGTCCGGAGATGGGCCAATAACGGTCTCTCGAAACTGTTGATTGAGTCGAGTTTGCAGTTCGTTTCGCACCTGTTCGACGGCCCGCAGGTCCATCAAGGCGAAAACAACCATGATCACCAGCAGGATCATCACAGTCGACCAGAGGGCAAACGCCGGATAGATAGTTCGGCCGTCAAGCCGGGAGTGATGCAGCAGATTGATCCCCGCCAGGAAAAGACCGGCGACCACAGCCATGACGACCGCCGTTCGCCGCCGGCACCGCCTAAGTCGACGCAGCGCCGCATGCAGGGGGTCCGCAGCCGAAAGATTGCCCGGCATCTTGACCGTGCGCAAGGCATAATATCCGGCAATGATCAACCCAGCCACACCGACGATATTTCCTGCAATCAATGTGGTCTGCACAACCCTCGCTCCTTGTCTGAAACCGTTTCTCGCGGTGGACGTTCCGTCCGCCGAAGGCCTTGTGGGTTTTGTTTGAAAGAGCTGGACCGCCGACAGCCGAATAGGGCTCGCTGCGCGCCTCAAAAAATGGGCAGGGGCGGAGTTGAACCGCCGACACACGGATTTTCAGTCCGTTGCTCTACCAACTGAGCTACCTGCCCGTTCCGTCTTGCGAACATCATGAAATCACACCCGGCAGAATTTGTCAAGGCTCTCCGGGCAAAAAGTTTCGCCGGGGCGCGGTCGGGAGCACAATCTGTGCGATCGCTATTTACGTGCGGCGGTTCGTTTCCGAAGCGCGTCCAGCAGGGTCCGAAAATCCGTCGGCAGAGGCGCTTCAAGCGAAATCGGTTTGCCGGTAATCGGATGGCAAAATTCCAGACGATGTGCGTGCAGGGCAAATCGATCGATTGCCGGCGTCGGATCATCGCTGTCCAGCAGGTCGCCCATCGTCAGCTTTCGTCCGCCGTAAAGCGTGTCGGCTACGATCGGATGGCGCAGAAACGACAGATGCACCCGCAGTTGATGCGTCCGCCCCGTTTCGGGCAAGAGTCTCACGTGGGTAAACCCGTCCAGCCGCTCGACCACCTGGTAGACCGTTACCGCATCTCGTCCCGCACCCGGGCGGACGGCGTAGCGCTCGCGGATATAGGGATGGCTGCCGATGGGCCGGTCGATGCGGTCCGAATCCAGTTCGAGGTTGCCTTCGACCACCGCCTGATATTCTTTATGGATCCGCCTGCGCTCAAATTGCAGAGCCATGCGCCAATGGGCTTCATCGTTCTTAGCCGCGATGATTACGCCAGTCGTGTCCTTGTCCAGTCGATGCACGATACCCGGCCGGACGGGATCGTCTCCGTGCGAAAGGCTCTGGCAATAGTACATCAGGGCGTTGACCAATGTGCCGCTTTGATAGCCTCGGGCCGGATGAACGACCATATTCGCCGGTTTGTCCACCGCGATCAGGTACTCATCCTCGAAGAGGATTTTCAGCGGAATCGGTTCAGGCGTGATTTCCTTGGCCTCAGGCGGCGGCAGGATCAGCTCGATGACGTCGCCCGGGATGATCTGGTAGCTCGATTTGACCAGCCTGCCGTTTACGGTGACGGCCCCTTCTTTAATCAGATTTTGCATCGCCGTCCGAGAAAATCGCGGAAAACGCCCCTGCAGGTACTTGTCGATCCGCCCGCGGTTCCGGTTCCGGCGTATCGTGATCTGCGCATGCAGCGGCCCGCCGTCCTGGGTAATCTCCTCGGGGGCTTCTTCCTGCAAAAGATCAATCAAGTTGTTTATTTCTTCGCTCGGCATATAAAAAATCCGTCTGATGTCCTACAGTATACCCCTGGCAGGGCAGAAATAAACGGTTGAATAGCCAGTCAGTCTTGGGTTAATATTGAGCAAATTCACCGGAGCAGGGTTCAATTTTGATGTAACTTACGCTATAATAAAGTGTAGAGTGTGATGTGGCGCTGGTTGAGACTGGACAAACCGAAGAAACGAGGGCCTGCGTTGTCACGTGATATCAGTTCGATCCTGACAGGTTGGCCGATGGATGAAAAGGCGGTCAACGCCCGGGTAATCACTTCCGGAGCAGGTGAGCCGATGCTGCAGATGCGCATTGATTGCGGCATCCTGCAGATGCATCTCGCCGGTCGGCCCGACGGCACTCGGCCGCATGGCTTTGCCACCTATCTGGAATATCTCGATCGTCGGCTTGAGACGTTGCGAGAACCCGACGACAACAACGAGGATTCCGGAAAATCCCGCCGGCTCTGGCTCGAACTGGATCGGGAGATGACTCAATATTATCATCGTCGCCTGGCCCTGCTGGCGGTAGCGAGCCAGACCCAGGATAGCGGTCAACCGTACGCAGCGAAAGAGGCCTATGAACGGGCGGCGGGTGATGCGAACCATACGCTTCGAGCGATGGATTTCATCGTTGATAACTGCGACGATGAAGACAATGTTGATTCGCACGAACATTTTCGCCCGTTTGTCCTGTGGCACCGTACCATCGCGATGACGCAGCAGCGGATCATTGAAACCGATTTTGACGAGGCGGTCGAGCAGATCAAATGCGGCATGACCGAGATCGTCAACGTCTACAAAGAACATGGCATGACGAAATGGCTCAAGCATGATCCATCGATCGCTGAACTGAAAAGCCTGGAAAAGCAGATCCGGCGGCGCTACAACATCAAGGTGACGCTCAAAGAACAGCTCGAACAGGCCCTGACGGTGGAAAACTACGAAAAAGCCGCCAAAATCCGCGATCAACTCAAGGCGAAGGGAAATTTCTTGCCGCCTGACCGGCCGGTGGTACGCGGTGCGGCGCGATACTGATTGACCGGGGACTACGCAAACTCTGTCAGTCGAACCACGTTGGCGGCGGGCCAGCGCTTGTTTGCTTCGGATTCCATGTCGATGGCAACGCCCGGCGAAAGCGAGCCGATCAGGATCGCCCCGTCATGTCGCGAAGGATCAAACTCGCCCTTCACGGCGACGCCCGTGAAGCATTTCAGCGGCAACGGGCGGTCGGGAATGATGGCATGGGGTTCAATCCCAGCCTCATTGGCAGCAGCAATGATTTGCTCCAGGCCCTTTCCCCAACCAAAGATGGCGGCGATTCTTATGCCTGATCGTGCTGCTGCCTGAAGTTTATTGCGAACGGTGGCCATTCCATACACCGCATCGAATTGATCCTGCGTCAATTCGGTCCGTCGGCGATAGGTCGTTACAATATCACGCATCCCGGCGACCAATCCTTTTATATAGCCCCACCGAGCCCGCTCAAGCCGGGAGATGACCCCGTACCTGCGAACGGTCTCCTTCAGCATTGCATGTCGGCATTCAAGCGGCGAATAACGGTGCCACAGCCGCAAGTTGTTGCGCGTCAAGAAATAAAGGATGCGGTTCATGTTCCGCTCCGTCGGGCTTTTGGCGTGATAGACCAGCGCGTCATAACACCATCGCACTTGAAATCCGCTCTGCCAGACCCGACAGGCCAGATCGTACTCCTCAACGTAATAGCCGAAATCTTCCGGATAGCCTCCCAAGCTTTGGGCCAGCTCGGTACGCATCGCTGCTCCGCATCCCACAAATACCCCCGGCAGCCCGCCCGATTCATGACGTTCGTTGAGCAGTCTTATCCGACAAGCCAGGACACCGAGATAGCGATCGTCCCGGAAGGCCTCATGGATTCGACTCAGGGTGCCCTCAGCGGGATAACTGTCGTTGTCGAGCATCAGAGTGATGGGGGCCTTTGCCCGCTGCAGGCCGATGTTCCGGGCGGCGGCCCCGATATTCTGCTTCAGCCGAATGAGTTCCACTTGGGCGAACTGTTCTTCGACCAGCGTATCTGCGCCGTCGGTTGAACCGTTGTCGACCACGATGATCTGTTTGGCCAGTTCGTTCAGCGAGGTCAGTCTGCCCAGGGTATCGCGCAACTGCTCGCGCCGATTGAGATTAGGGATAACAATACTGATTGCCGGCTGATCCATTGTTCCGATCCAGGACCCTGCAAAGATCGTGCCTCGTATATTTGGACTTATCGGCAGGTGCCACTTTGTCGCTTAAAGGTTAGAATATCGCTTTGAACAGGTTGCAATGATGAATTTCGAGTATGACCGATCGATTTTGTCTAAAAGTCTATCGACAAATGTTCGGCAGCGGTGATATGCTTCTACGTTTGTGTGAAGGTATGTCTATTTCAGGAAGCTGACCCTTGCTGACGGAAATGATCTCCAACTTTGCTATGGGGTGCCTCGACAAGACGGGCTATTTCGGGGCGGGCTTCTTGATGGCATTGGAAAGCATGATCGTCCCGGTGCCGAGCGAAGCGGTCATGCCGTTTGTTGGGTTCAAAGTGGCCGACGGCGATTGGCTGATGTCGCTGGCGATCCTGGTGACGAGCCTGGGTTCACTCGTCGGGTCGCTTGTTTCCTATGTGGTCGGCTACTATGGCGGCAAGCCGGCGATACGAAAAATCGGCAGGTATTTGCTGCTCGACGAACATGATCTGCGACTTACCGAGCGTTTTTTTCACCGCGGCGGCGGGATAGCGACGATTTTTTTCAGTCGGTTTGTGCCGGTGGTCCGCCATTTGATATCGATTCCCGCGGGGGTAGGCAAGATGCCGGTCGTGCCGTTTCTGATTGCTACCGTGGTCGGTGCGACACTGTGGAACACCTTTCTGCTCTATTGCGGAATGAAGTGGCGCGAGCATTGGCAGGTCGTTCAGCAGTATTCTCATCTGGCCGATATCATTGTCGTTCCGGTGTTGGCGTTGGCCATGATATGGTTCGTCAAATCTCGCCTCAGTCGAAAGCGGGTTGGCGCCGACGCCGCTATTTCGCCCGAGGAACGGTGAGCCTGGGTCGTTCGACTTGCTGAGCCAAGGCGCTCAAATCCTGCTTATAAATCTTCTCAGCCAGGTAATTCAATCGGTGCAGCCCCCACTGGCGGGTTGGGGCCAATCGATGCGCATTCTGCCAAACCCGGGCCGCCCGAACGAGCAAGAGCGGACAAATCAAGAGGCTCACCGGCTGAGGCAACCGCAAACGGTAGGCGAGCTTGCTGAGCAGATATTTATCCGACATCGTCAATTCGAGCACATCGCCGACCTCATCGAGCAGTTCCTTCGGCTGGCCGAGGATGGCAGGAAGCCGGGCCAAATGCCTTTCTCGCAGATACCCAACCAGGGCCAGACACGCCGCAAGTATCAACACACTGATAAGCAGGCCGAGCACTATCATGCCTTTGGGGCTGACCTCTCCCGAGAAGAGGCTCGGACCGGAAGGCTCGAATTGGGTCGAAGCAATTATTACATGGAACATCATCAGACTCCGCTCTGGACAAGCTGTGCTTCTGTTTTCCTGCTTTCTCTCCACGTTCTGACCAGTTCGACCATAGCCTGTTGGGCCATCGCCTTGACTTGCGGGTCGGGGTCATTTTTCGCGAGCTTGGTTACGGTGGCAACAAGATGAAGCGGTGTGGCCCTGGAGACCGCCCAGAGCGCACTGACCCTGAATGCCGGGTCCGGATGTTCCAGCATGATGGCCAATGCTCGCAGAGCCAAGGCATGTTGAGGCTTGAAAATTGCCTTGATGGCGTTGGCACGGATACGATTGTTCGCACTGTTCAATTTTGTCTGGAGGGCATCCAGCAAATCGGGCGGACTGAGCGCCTCGAGCGATTCGATGGCGTTGGCTTGAACCCGCGGATCCACATCGTCGAGTGCTTCAACAATCGTCTGCTCAATCTGCGGTCCGGACAGTTCGGCCAAGGCGGCTACAGCAGAGGCACGAACAAATGCATTTACGTCATGGCAGAGCCGGCAAAGCTCCGTGGAAAACTCACGGGCGAGATGTGCCTTGCGCACCAGGGATACCGCCTTGATCCGCTCATCGGCAATACTTGATTGAAGCTTTTCCTGGAGACGCCCAAGAAAATGTGTATCGACCATCAACAGTTGTTTGGCGGCCGAACTGAGTTCGACGGTGTCCATACCCTCAAGCGTTTTCCAGAAATCGTCAAAACAGTCTCCCATGTTGTCGCCGGTGCGTGCGACCCGACGGTCCTCGACCCAGCCGCTCGATACTCGGTCCGGATCGAGCCAATGCAGATGCCTGGCGGCCATTCGGCAGGCCCGCACTGAAAGTCCTCGCGTCGATTCAAGCGATACGCAGAGCGAAAGCAGTTCCTTGGCTTCAGGGGCCTTAATGCCGATTAAGCTTGTTACTACGTGGTCCTGAACGCCAAAGTCTTTGCCCGTCAGGAGGGAATCCAGAATATGCAGTTTTTGGCTCATCGGCATTGAGGTGGCCATCAGCAGATCAACGAACCGAATCTGCAGCTCGGGAGGCGATTCCAGGAGAGCCTTGGCGTTGTCGGCCAGCCAGCGAAATTCCTTGATCCAAGCTAGATGCTTTTGACAAACCGTATCAAACCGATACCAGGAGTATTTAAGCCACTCGCGCATGAAAGCAGCGGAGGAGTCGGCAGCGATCAGGCGCGCAACGGTTCGGCCGAGTTCCTCGGAGGTGAGGGCGCGAAAAGCAAATCCGGCAAACGACGGATTGGACTGGCGCTGAAGGATTTCCATGGCGGCCCGGCCGATCCTGTTCTTCGGCTCGATCACTCTGCCCCAGATATCATCATTCAGATAGGGCCCAAGTTTCAGCATGGCTTCAACCACTTCGGTGCGCAGATGGACGGGAAACGAATCCAAGGCGCTTCGCAAGGCTATGCTGTACTGGTGGAGATCTTCCATCAGCTTCGCATGGTTCGCTCCCGTAGCGTCGTCGGGTTGATTCAGGCCACCGTCGCTCTCGAGCCGATCGACGAGAGCTCCGGCAAGGACGCACAGTCCTTTGGCCGCCCGCGCGCGAATGGTGGGCACATCATCGTGCAGCAGGAAGGTCAGGATGTAGGCCAACCTCGGCTCACTGCCGGCGGCTGCGAGGTCAATTACATTGATCTTGGCTTGGGGGGTTTCGTCGCGAATAGCGAGACGCAACGCGGCAGAGATTGTCGAACATTGTCGAAGGAGAATCTGCTGGCATCGGTGATCCAGCTTGTGATAGGCGCGGGCAACATAGGACAGAGCGTCATCGGTCCCTCGCCGCAGCAGGGCGGTGGCGAGCGGCGAAGCGGCCCGGCCGTCATCAGCCAGAAGCGCTGAACCCAAGGCTTGATCGGCCGCTTCGTTATCGGACCGTGTCAATGCTTCAAGTATACGATCGTGCATCTCCGACATAGGACCCCGATCCCTCACAGAAGACGTTCTCTGCCCGTACTGGAACCGCCAACAGCTTCGCTGCCATACCCTACCATCATCGGCTCAAGAGGCAGAGGGGTTGAAGTCGAAAGAGGCAGACGAACGTAGCGGTCAAGAGAGATTGGCGGCTATTTTCCGGTCAGATCGTCCGGGGCGATCACCATTCCAAGGTCGTGGGCCAAATCTATAAACTCTTTTTGTGTAATATCTTCCAGTCGCTTTCCATTTTGGTCGAGCTTTTCGTTAAACTTGATTGCCTTTTCCTGCATCTGTTCGTGCGTCTCCTGCGAACCGCCGAGCAGGTGGAAGTTCTTTCCCCGGGTGATGCGTGTGTGCCCATCCGGGTCATCCAGGCCCAGGCCGAGCAGGAGGGTCTTGGGTTTATTGCCGCTGTCGCTGCTGATTCTCATTATCGGTCCTGCACTCTGGCGTGAACGCGTAGAAAACGTGACATTGCACACAAGAGTATCATATACGGAACCCCCCAACGAACTCAAGCAGGGACCAGATTGTTCCGCACTAATCCACCGCAGGGGCCTTTTCCGGTCGAGTGGGCTGTTTTGACGGGCGACGGGCAGGAACGACGAACGTGGTGCCGCAGTACTTGCATCGTACCTTCTTTCCCCGAGTGTGCTCAGGGACTGACAACACCCTTCGGCATTTCAGATCAGGACATAGTATTGTTACAGCCATTCAGAGTTGTCCCAACTTGTCGGCAACAGACAAATTCAGGTCACGTTTCAGTTCACCACCCTATTTATCGGTAATTCCGGAGCGTTGCCTTACGTGCAAGGAGGACACGGATATCCATTGTTGGGGTGAGAAATATCTCAGGCCGACTCTTTCTTCCGATCGAATTGCGGCGCCAATTGCTGGCGACCGGCCACTATTTCCTCGGTTACCACATATCGGCTTCCCTGCTTCTGCTCCGGCAGCTCATACATCACATCCAGCATGAGATCTTCCGTTACCGCACGCAACGCCCTGGCTCCGGTGTCGCGTTCAAGCGCCTTCTTGGCCAGGAGGGTCAGTGCCTCCGGTGTAAACTCAAGTTCGGCACCTTCCATCTGGAAGAACTTGGCATATTGCTTGACCAACGCATTCTTCGGTTCGGTAAGAATCTTCACAAGTGCTTCTTCATCAAGGGGATGCAACGCGGTTATTACGGGAACACGACCGACGAATTCCGGGATCATGCCGAATTCGATCAGATCTTCCGGTGTGATCTGATCGAGAACCTTTCCAAGCGCATCTGTTTCGTCGGAAGGGTTGAAGGCTTCGCTCGAGAAGCCGATCATCTTCCGACCGAGGCGCTTCTTGATAACATTCTCGATGCCGACAAATGTTCCGCCGCATATAAATAATATATGAGTGGTGTCAATCTGAATGTACTGCTGCTCAGGATGTTTCCGTCCGCCTTGAGGTGGGACGTTTGCAACGGTGCCCTCCAGCATTTTCAACAAGGCCTGCTGGACGCCCTCCCCGGAGACGTCGCGGGTGATGGAGACATTTTGACTGGTTTTATGGATTTTGTCGATTTCGTCAATATAGAGAATGCCTCGCTGAGCGGCTTCAATGTCGTAATCGGCACTTTGGAGAAGTCTGAGCAGAACGTTTTCGACGTCTTCGCCCACGTATCCAGCCTCAGTCAGGGTCGTCGCGTCGGCGATGGCAAAAGGAACATTGAGATATCGGGCGAGGGTGCGGGCCAGAAGGGTCTTGCCGCTGCCGGTCGGGCCGACCAGCAGGACGTTTGATTTGTCGATTTCGAGAGTATCGTCGCTGTCGGCGACCTGGAGTCGCTTGTAGTGGTTGTGAACCGCCACCGAAATGGCCTTTCTTGCCCTTTCCTGGCCGACCACGTATTCACCGAGATACTGATTTATTTCGCGAGGGGCCGGGATCGAGCCGAACTTGGTTTTGGAGACGGTTCCCCGGCGGCGTTCTTGTGTAATGATATTGTGGCACAGATCGACGCAGCTCGAGCAGATATAGACGTCGTTCGGACCCTCGACCATTGGTCCGGCTTCGCGCTGACCGCGTCCGCAAAAACTGCAGACGCTGCTGTATTTCGTCCGGCGTGTGCCCCCCGAGCCGCCACTTCGACTTGTAGCCATTGCTTATCCTTTCTGACCAACTGCACCTGCAAGAAACTCGAAAGCCGTCAATCACGTCCGCCGCTATTTTACAGGCTAGTCTTTGGTTTTTCTGTATTTATCTTCGTCCAGACCGGACGGTTGCGTAAGTTCGTGAAGCACGTTCGTTTTGAGTCGTACGAACTCTTGTTCGGTAATCATACCGCTGTCCCGCATCTGCTTCAACCGGTCCAGATCAAAGCTTGGCCCCTGGTCCAGCCGATCGTCACGGGCAATGAGCGGTTCCAAGACAGCCTTGACGACAAATATCAGCGCCGCCAGCCCGACCAGAATGCCCATCGCAGTCAGGGCGTCGACGAGCAACTTCCTTGCTTCTTCACTGTCCATAATCCACTATACATTATACGTCCGAATTGTGGTTACGCCAGTGCTAATTTGTGCCGGAGACAGGGGCCATCGCATGAGATTCCGGCCCGTCAAGCGCAGAACGCCCTTATCGCAGGCTGAACGCGTTGCGGAATATGTGTCGGCGCTTATCGGCAGGCCCAGAGCATACCGCGCGTCAGTATTTCCAGCACCTGTGGGACATCAATGAACTCTTGGGCTACATGGCCCAGCGAGGAATAAAACACTTTG
>Ga0315281_10015033_pt1 | contig 10397 bp, 9 predicted proteins | sample YL17G07_0_MG_FD_204540 | JGI IMG/M metagenome (GOLD analysis project Ga0315281, IMG submission 204540) | Sediment microbial communities from Yellowstone Lake, YNP, Wyoming, USA - YL17G07_0 | ecosystem: Environmental > Aquatic > Freshwater > Lake > Sediment | place: USA: Wyoming | collected...
GAGGATCTCGCCCTGGTGCTTGTCCCGATCGGCGGCGGCGGGCTGGCAAGCGGCGTCGCCGCGGCCGTCCGGGCCCTCCGCCCGACCGCCCGGGTCGTCGGCGTGGAGCCTGAGCTGGCGGCGGACGCGGCGCAATCGCTCCGGGAGGGCCGAATCGTCCGCTGGGATGGCGCGCTCACCGCACGGACGATCGCCGACGGCACGCGGACGCAGGCCATCGGGCGGCGACCTTTCGACCACCTGATACGCCTCCTGGACGGGATCGTGACCGTGAGCGAGCACGAGATCGCAGTCGCGATGCGGCTTGCCGCCGAGCAGTCGCGCCTCATCGTGGAGCCGTCAGGGGCGCTCTCGATCGCCGCTGCCTGGTTCCGGGCCGATGCCCTCGGGCTCGCCGCGATCAGCGGGACCGTCGTTGCCGTCGTCAGCGGTGGCAACGTGGACCCCGAGCGCTACCGCTCGCTGGTGGACGACCCCCCGGCGGCCTGATCTGGCGGCTCGGGCAGGCCCCGCCGGCGACGCAGCGCGGCCTCGCGGTCTCGAATCGCGGCCCGCTCCACGTCGGCCCGCCGCTCGGCACCCACGGACCCCCGATCCTCCGAGCGCATCCAGGCGGCGAGCACCCAGAGCAGGGCGACGAGGAAGACGACGTCGCCCACGAACCACATGATCCCGGCCGCCAGCCGCTGGTCCGCCAGCGCGTCGATCCCATAGGGCGCCCCGAGGGTCGCGTAATGCGCGTACAGAGGCGCGTCGGCAAAGAGGATCGCCATGGCCAGGAACGAGTTCTGGGGCATCTGCAGGAAGACGTACCCGATCCGGGCCGGGAACGACATGCGATACGGCGACGGGTCGAGGCCCACGACGGGCAGCCAGAACAGAAGGCCGGCCGTCAGGTAGAGGGCGTGTTCGAGTTCGTGGATGAGGCTGCTCTCCAGGGCTGAGTCGAAGAGCGGCGAAAAGTGCGTTCCCCACATCACGCCGGCGAAGAGGAGGCCGGCGACCAGCGGGTGGCCCAGGGTCCGGAGCAGGCGGCTGTTCAGGAACGGCAGGATCGTCCCGGTTCGTGTCCCCGGCGAGGATGCGCGCAGGAGCTGGGTTATCGGAGCCCCGAGGGCGACCAGGGGTGGCGCGACCAGCGCGAGCAGGATGTGCTGGACCATGTGGACCGAGAAGAGGGTCGTGTCGTAGCGGGCAAGCCCCGAATCGAGCGCGACCGAGATGACCAGGAGACCGCCGAGGAACGCCCACCGCTGGCGACCCGGGACCCGGTGCTCGGGATGTGCCCGGTCGACCGCGGCAAGGAGACGCCACCAGAGGATGGCTGCGAGGAGGAGCGGGAGCAGGACGGTCGGCTCGAAGCCCCAGCCGAGCAGGAGGTTCGCCGCGTCGGGAGCGTTCACCGGGACCAGGCCGTGGGCCGCTGCGGCGCGCGGGCCGGCGAGCCAGGCAGCGGACGCCAGGGCGAAGCCGATCGACCGCGAACGCCCGGAGCGCCGGGGACACCCAGGGTGACCGACGCCGGGCGGGCGGAGAGCGCGAGGTATCGGGAGCCGGACGCCGGGCGGGCGGAGAGCGCGAGGTATCGGGAGCCGGACGCCGGGCGGGCGGAGAGCGCGAGGTATCGGGAGCCGTCGGTCCACGTGCATGGGGCCATGGTCCCACGGTCGCGGGGCCTCGTCGTGAGGGCGCACCGGGCGGCATGGCCCTCGGGTATCATGTCGCACGGCCCGCCCGTCCCGGTGGTCCTGCCCGCGCCCCGCCGGTCGGTCCGTCCCACGCCGCCGGCTCTGCCACATTCACCCAGCCCGAGGACACCCGATGTCGAGTAGCCCCAGGAAGCGCCCCGCGCCCGATGCGCTCGTCGCCGGCGTGGTGGTCGTCATCCTGATCGCGCTCGTGGCCGCCGTCTTCATGAGCGGCTGGGGTGACACGCTCTACCCGCCGAAGGCCGTGACGGCCGAGGGCCGGGAGATCCGGGGCCTCTACGACATCGTCTTCGCCGTCGCCGTCGCGATCTTCGTCCTCGTGGAGGCCCTGATCGTGTGGAGCGTCCTCCGCTACCGCCGCCGGCCGACCGACGTCGAACTCCCGGTCCAGACCCACGGCAACAACCTGGTCGAGGTCATCTGGACGCTCATCCCGACCGGGATCGTCCTCTTCCTCTTCGTGATCTCCTGGCAGACCCTCAACCACATCAGCGTCGTGAGCGCTGCGCCGGATATCCGCGTCCACGCGATCGCCGGCCAGTTCCAGTGGCAGTTCGAGTACCTCGACGCCAGTGGCAAGAAGGTCGCCACGCAGCTGGCCCCCGTCTACGACACGACGACCGGCGAGGGCGGCATGGCCGTTCCGGTCGGGCGGTCCATCCAGGTGACCCTGGACAGCCCGGACGTCATCCACGCCTTCTACGTCCCGCGCTTCCTGTTCAAGCGAGACGTCGTGCCGGGGCAGACCAACCGGTTCGAGTTCACCGTCGATGCGAACGAGGCCGGCCAGGTCTTCCGAGGCCAGTGCGCCGAGTTGTGCGGCACCGGCCACCGGACCATGCTCTTCAATGTCATCGCCCTCACCCCGGCGGACTACGACGCCTGGCTTGCTGCGCTGACCGCGAAGTCGAACGCGACGCCCGCCCCGCTGCCGAGCGGGCCCGTCCTCAACGTCACCGCCGAGGGGATCAAGTTCGACACGACCAGCCTCGAGGCCCCGGCCGGTACCCCGTTCGCGATCGTCTTCACGAACAAGGACCCGTCCGGCATCAGCCACGACATCGACATCAAGGACGCGTCCGGCACGGTCGTCGCGAACCAGGACACGATCAACGGCGGGACGAGCGCGAATTATGCGTACCCCGCCCTCCCGGCCGGCACCTACACGTTCTTCTGCTCCATCCACCCGGGCGCGATGTCCGGCACGCTGACCGTCAAGTAAGGAGCGCGGAATGGCGACCCACGCCCTGACCCCCGCCGCATCGACCGCCTATCGCGGCGGCCTGTACGAGTGGCTGACGACGACCGATCACAAGAAGATCGGGATCATGTACGTCGTCAACTCGTTCATCTTCTTCCTGGTCGGCGGGATCCTCGCCCTGGTCGTCCGGGCGGAGCTGGCCCAGCCCGGGCTGCAGTTCCTGACGGACGAGCACGTGTACAACGAGATGTTCACGATGCACGCGTCGGTCATGCTCTTCCTGTTCGTGATCCCGATGCTCGCCGGACTGGGCAACTACGTGGTACCGCTCCAGATCGGCGCCCCCGACATGGCCTTCCCGCGGATCAACGCGCTCTCGTTCTGGATGCTCCCGCTGGCCGGCATCCTCCTGGTTTCGAGCTTCTTCACCGGCGGCGCCGCGTCGGCCGGCTGGACCGCGTACCCGCCCCTGTCGCTTGATGGTCCGCTCAAGTCACCCGGGTCCGGCCAGGACCTCTGGATCGTCGGGGTGATCCTCATCGGCACGAGCTCCATCCTCGGCGGAATCAACTTCCTCGTCACCATCTTCAAGATGCGGGCGCCCGGCATGACCCTCTTCCGGATGCCGATCATGGTCTGGACGATCCTCGTGACGAGCGTCCTCGTCGTCATGGCCACACCGGTCATCACCAGCGGCCTCGTGATGCTCTTCATCGACCGGAACTACGGCGGCCACTTCTTCGACCCGTTCGGGGGCGGCAGCGCGATCCTCTACCAGAACGTCTTCTGGTTCTACTCGCACCCGGCCGTCTACGTGATGATCCTGCCGGCGATGGGCGTGATCAGCGAGGTTCTGCCCGTCTTCAGCCGGAAGCCGCTGTTCGGCTACAAGGCGTTCATCTTCGCGACGGCGGGGATCGGCGCCCTCGGCTTCTCCGTCTGGGCACACCACATGTTCACGACGGGGGCGGTCTTCCTGCCCTTCTTCAGCCTGCTGACCTTCATGATCGCGGTCCCGACCGGCGTGAAGATGTTCAACTGGGTCTTCACCCTGTTCCGGGGCCAGCTGACGTTCTCCACGCCGCTTATCTACGCGATCGGCTTCCTGACGATGTTCCTGATCGGCGGCATCAACGGCGCCTTCAGCGCCTCGGTCCCGGTGGACTTCGCGATCCACGACACGTACTGGGTGGTGGCCCACATCCACTACGTCCTGTTCGGCGGCTCCGTCTTCGGCGTCTTCGCGGGCCTGTTCTACTGGTTCCCGAAGATGACCGGACGAATGCTCGACGAGACGCTCGGCAAGATCCAGTTCGTGCTCATGATGCTGGGCTTCAACCTGACCTTCTTCCCGATGCACATGCTCGGCCTGGCCGGCATGCCGCGCCGGATCGCGGACTACGCGGCCGACGCCGGCTGGAACGACTGGAACATGGCCGCGACCATCGGCGGCTTCGTCATCGCCGTCTCGATCCTCCCGTTCATCTGGAACGTCTTCATCTCGCTCCGGAACGGGAAGATCGCCGGTGACGACCCATGGGAGGCAAACACGCTCGAGTGGGCGACCTCCTCACCGCCGCCGCCGTACAACTTCGACCACCTGCCGGAGATCCGCTCCGAGCGGCCGCTGTTCGACGCCCGCCACGGCCAGACCGGGCACTGAGGGAACCGACGACCGTGACCGCTGAAAGCCAAGCCCTCACCCCTGCCGGTTCCGCGTCCGGCACCGCCCACGAGAGCCGCCGGGGCATCAGCAACCCGATCCTCGGGATGCTCCTGTTCATCAGCTCCGAGGTGATGTTCTTCGCCGGGCTCTTCGCGGCCTACTTCAGCACCCGGGCGAACTTCGTGGACGTCAACGGGGTCAAGGGCTGGCCGCCGGCCCAGTTCGCCGACGTCCTCAAGCTCAGGTTCGAGCCGATCCCGCTCATCCTGCTGGCGACGCTGATCCTCATCACGAGCTCGATCACCTGCCAGATGGCGATCTGGTCGATCCGTCGCGACGACCGGCGCGGGTTCCTTCGCGCCATCGGCGTCACGTTCATCCTCGGCGTTCTCTTCCTGCTGATGCAGGCGATCGACTACAGCCAGCTGTTCAGCGAGGGCATGACGATCGGCTCCGGGCCGTTCGGAACCACCTACTTCACGCTGACCGGCTTCCACGGCGCCCACGTCTTCGGCGGCGTGATCATGCTCGGGGTGATCCTCTATCGCGGCATGGCCGGCCAGTTCTCAGCGCGCCACCACGACGCCCTCGAGGCCGCGTCGCTGTACTGGCACTTCGTGGACGTGGTCTGGATCCTGCTGTTCTCGATCCTCTACCTGCTGTAGCGGGAGATCGTGATGGAATCGAAGCGTCGGCCGCGGCTCGTCATCGTCATCCTGATCGTGTTCCTCACCCTGGGGGCGACCCTCGGCGCCGCCGCGCCCGTTCTCCACTACAAGATCGAGTGGGCGGGCGTGACGCTGCTGGGAGCCCTGGCCATCGCCATGTCCGTGATGGCCTACGTCCTGATCGTCGGCTCCTCGGACGAGTGACCCGACGCCCGCACCGATGCAGGACCTCTGGCGCTCGATCCTGGACCTGATCTCCAAGTTCGTCATCCCCGACTGGGGCGAGCTGATCAAGCTCATCCCGCTCGGGCTCCTCGCGGTCGTGGCCCTGTACTTCCTGTGGGTCGTCCGCCGGTATGCCACGGCCGGCCCGACCCGCAGGGCACCCGCCCGGCTCACCCCGATCGCGCCGCCGGACCTCCACATGCCCGGGCCCTCCTACGCTCCGATCCTTGCCGCCATCGGCGTGGCGGCCCTGTTCTGGGGCCTCGTGGTCGGCGGCACCGCGACCGGCATCGGCGCGACGGTCCTCGTCCTCGCGCTGCTCTACTGGGGCCGCGAGGCGATCCGCGACTACGATCGGGCTACCCACGTCGAGACCCTCCCGGCGGTGATCCACAGCGGCCCGCCACCTGGCGTGCACATGCCCGGCCCTTCGTTCCGGCCGATCCTGGGAGCCCTCGGCACGGCCACCCTCATGGCCGGGCTTGTCTTCGGCGGCTGGATCCTCGCGGCCGGCGTGATCACCTTCGTGATGACCCTGACCGGCTGGCTGCCCGATGCCCGCGCGGAATACGACAAGACGGTCGAGGCGGACCGGACCGGTCACCTCGAGAACATCCCCCCGCCCCGCTGGCCGCGCCGCATGCTGCAGGCCGGCATCCTCGTCTTCACCCTGGCCGTCCTCGCCCAGACCGGGGTCTTCCCGCCCCGGGCGGCCGAGACGGCGGTCGGACCCGCCGGAAGCCCGGCGCCCACCGCGGCCGGCGGCACGCCCGGGACGGCATTCACCATCGTGGCCAAGGGCATCGCCTACGACCTGACCAGCATCACCGTCCCTGCGAACACCCCGTTCACGATCGCCTTCGACAACCAGGATCCGGCCGGGGTCGTCCATGACGTGGATATCCGGGCCGCCGACAAGACGACGGTCCGCCAGGACCAGCAGGTGACGAACGGCGGTACCAAGTCGACCTACGCATACAAGGGACTCGCGCCCGGAACCTACGTCTTCATCTGCTCGATCCACCCGATCCCCCAGATGACCGGGACGCTGACCGTCAAGTAAGGGGCGTCGCTCACGGGTCCTCGAATCGATCCTCGCCGGCGGCCCATCCTCGTCGCCGTTGCGCTCGCAGTGCTCGCGACCCTGGTGGTCGTCGCCATCGTCAACCTCACCCGGACGGCGGCGCCCGGCTCGGCGCCCGGCTCGGCGCCCGGGGTCGCCCGCGGCCAGCCCGCGCCCGCGTTCAGCGGGATCACGCTGGACGGCGCCGCGCTGTCGCTGGCCGACCTGCGCGGACGACCGGTCGTCCTCAACTTCTGGGGCCCGAGCTGCATCCCGTGCCGCGATGAGTTCCCGCTCTTCAAGGCGAAGGTTGCCGAGCACGCAGCCGACGGCCTGGCCATCGTGGGCGTCCTGACCTACGACGCTCCGGCCCCGGCCCGGGATTTCGTGGCGGCCTTTGGCGGGACGTGGCCGACAGTCCAGGATCCGGACGGGCTGATCCGAACCGCCTATCGGGTCGCGGCACGCCCCCAGACCTACTTCATCGATCGGGACGGGATCCTGCGCGGGATCCAGGTCGGCGAGTTGACCAACGCCGACTTCGAACGCCTCTACGCGACGATCGCCGGACCGGCCACGAGCTCCGGGGGCGCGACCCCGTGACGGCGGCGGGGTCAGTCACCTCGCCCGGCGCGCCCGCCCCGCCCGGCGCGCCCGGCGCGCCCACCTCGCCCGCCCCGCCCGCCTCGCCCGCCTCGCCCGCCTCGTCCGCGATCCTGGTCGAGGGGCTCCGGAAGGTCTATGACGGACGCACGGTCCTCGACGGCATCTCCTTCCGGGTCGCCCGCGGCGAGCTCCTGGCCCTGCTCGGCCCGAATGGAGCCGGCAAGACGACGACGGTCGAGATCATCGAGGGCTACCGCTCGCCGGATGGCGGGACAGTGCGGGTCCTCGGGTCCGCGCCGGCCGAGGGCGGGGCCGCGCTGAAGGCCCGTGTCGGCCTGATGCTGCAGGGGGGCGGGATCGACCCGCGGACGACGCCACGCGACCTCCTGCGGCTCTATGCGGCCTTCCACGAAACACCGCGCGACCCTGCAGTCCTCCTCGCGACGGTGGGCCTCGAGCGCGTGGCGCGGACGCGAGCGCGGCGGCTCTCGGGAGGAGAGCGTCAGCGCCTCGCCCTGGCCCTCGCCCTCGTCGGGGACCCGGAGGTCCTCATCCTGGACGAGCCGACGGCCGGGATGGATCCGGAGGCGCGCCGGACGACCCGCGAACTGATCGCGGGACTCCGGGCCGAGGGCAGGTCGATCCTCCTGACGACGCACGACCTCGGCGACGTCGAGCGGCTGGCGGATCGCGTGGCAATCCTGAACGACGGGCACATCGTGGCCGAAGGCACCACGGCGGCCCTCGCAGCGGGTGCGGCACCGAGGCTCCGGTTCCGGCTGGAGCGGACACTCGAGGCTGACGAGATCGAGGCGCTCGGATCGGTCCTCCGTGCCGGACGACCCGCCGCAGCACGTGGCGAGCTTGCCGTCGCCTCGGAAGGTGACGGCGACGGCCCCGATCGGTACCGAATCGATGGATCGCCGCCAGATCCGGCGCTCATCGCGGCGCTCGCGACCTGGTGCGCCCACGCGGGGGTTGGCATCGCGGAACTGCGCGCCGCGGCGGCGTCGCTGGAGGAACGCTACTTCGAGCTGACCGGCGATTCCGGCGCCGGGCCTGGCGTGGCGTCCAGCGCGGGGTCCGGCGCGGGGTCCGGTTCATGAGCCGGCCGGCTTCGCCGTTGCGGGCCAGTGCGGCGCTCGCGGCCGCGGAGCTGCGCGTGACGGCCCGGCGTGGCGAGAACGTGCTGGTCACGTTGATCATCCCGCCCGCGGTCCTGCTGTTCTTCGCGACCTCCGGGGTCCTGCCCGGACGTGCCGGACGGCCCGTGGACTTCCTCCTGCCCGGGTCGCTGGCGCTGGCGGTCATCGCCGCCGGTCTCGTCAACCTCGGCATCGCGACGGCGTACGAGCGCTCCTACGGCGTCCTCAAGCGCCTCGGCGGCTCGCCGCTGCCGCGCTGGGGCCTCGTCGCCGCGAAGGTGGGTGCCGTCCTGATTCTCGAGGTCGTCCAGGTGGCGGTGCTGTTCGTCGTCGCCGCGGTCGCGCTCGACTGGCGGCCGCCTGCCGAGACTTCCGTCCCACTCTTCGTCGCGGCGCTCCTGCTCGGGACGCTGGCGTTCGCCGGCCTCGGGCTCCTCATGGCAGGCCGGCTGCGCGCGGAGGCGACCCTCGCCCTCGCCAACGGGCTCTTCCTTGCCTTCCTGATGATAGGTGGGATCGTCCTGCCGATCGATCATCTGCCCGGCCCGGTCCAGGCCGTCGCGAGCGTTCTGCCGGCGGCGGCGCTCGCCGACGCCTTCCGGGCCGCCTTCGGCAGCGGCGCGAACCCGGCGGGTCCGCTCACGCTGCTCGCCGCCTGGGGGTTCGGCGCCGCGGGACTCGCCGTGCGGACCTTCCGCTGGGAGTAGGTCGCGGCCGGGCCGGGCCGGGCCGGGCCGAGCCGGGCCCACCGGGACGAGCAGGGCCCACCGGGACACGCGCGGATCCGGACAAAGAAAGAACCCCGGGTGGTCGGGCCCGGGGTTCTACGATAGATGCGGATCTTGGTTGCGGGGAGGGGATTCGAACCCCTGACCTTCGGGTTATGAGCCCGACGAGCTGCCGCTGCTCCACCCCGCGACCCCGAATACTAGTCGACGGCGGTCGAACTGACAACCAAGGGCTGGCCGGCCGTTTGGCGAGGGCCGCGGACGATCGGCCCGGGGCGTCCGTGGCTCAATCGCCGGAAGACATTTCCGGGGCCGCAGCACGGGCCGGTCGCATGGAGCGGAGGGCGCCACCGCCGATGGCGACGACCACGACAAGGAACAAGGCGACGACCGCGCTGCCGACGAAGAAGGGGAGGTTCAGGCTGATCGCGGCCAGGAAGCCGGAGGCGAGCGCGGCCGTGATCGTCCCGACGGTGGCGGCCGCCCCGATGAAACCTTGGGCCGTGGACGATCGACCGACCGGCGAGCCGCGGGCGATGACGGCATAGGTGGCAGGCCCGAGGAACGAGAACCCGAGCGCCTCGACGGCGACCATCGGAACGTACAGGATCGGCAGGTCGACCAATGGGTAGGCGAACATGGTGACGACCATCACGAGCAGTCCGGCCGCGATGAACGGGAAGGGTCCGCGCCGGTCCACGATCCGCCCGCCGAGTGGCGAGACCAGGATCGTCGTGAGCCCGAAAACCGCGAAGGTCGCCCCGACCAGGAAGACGCTCCCACCGCGATCCGTCACGAAGAGCGCCCAGATCGTCTCGTAGAGGCCGCCGCTGAAGGAGCTGGCCACGTTGATCAGGATCGCCGCCAGGATGAACCGGTTGCGGAGCGATGTCGGCGCCGCGGGGCTCTGGGCGTTCGCCGGGGGTCCGCCCACGGCCGCACTGGGTTGCGGCGAGCCTCCTTCGGTCGAGCCGACCGTCGTGTCGCGAAGCTCGCGGGTCATCTCCCCGGGGAACTCGGTGAGGACGGGCGCCGGGAACGGCAGCCGGTGCAGCGACGGCAGCTCGCGGACGCGCACCGCGACCGCGATCGCGGCGGCGAACGCGGCCACGGAGCCGAAGACAAAGACGAAGGTGTACCCGCCCACCAGCGCGGTCCCGAGCCCGCCGAGCGCGGGGCCGAAGAGGATTCCGCCCATCTGCGCCGCGTTGTACAGGCCGAAGACCTCGCCGCGCCGGTCGGCCGGTGTCGCGTCGGTCAGGTAGCCGCGCGCCGAGGGGTCGTACATCGCCGTCCCGAGCCCCGACACGAGGCGCAGGAGGATGAACGCGACCGGGCCCGTCCAGATCGCCATCGCCCCGACCGACGCCGCGGCGACGAGAAGCC
>Ga0315281_10015034_pt1 | contig 10396 bp, 12 predicted proteins | sample YL17G07_0_MG_FD_204540 | JGI IMG/M metagenome (GOLD analysis project Ga0315281, IMG submission 204540) | Sediment microbial communities from Yellowstone Lake, YNP, Wyoming, USA - YL17G07_0 | ecosystem: Environmental > Aquatic > Freshwater > Lake > Sediment | place: USA: Wyoming | collected...
CGCAGAAGTGGTGGACCCTGACCACTACCCACGGCGGTCTCTCGCTGCTGGAATGGATCGACGGCTGGGTCAACGTCCGCTTCGTCAACGACACCAGCCACCTGGCGGGGATCGCGGCCCCGTCCGGCGGCACGCCAGAAGACGCCCGGTGATGCTGACCCCGCACGGCTGGCCGCTCGCCTTGGGGATGGTGCTGCTCGCGGGCCTCCTCGACGTCGCGCTCGGCGAGCCGCCCAGCGCCGTGCACCCGGTGGTGTGGATGGGCCGGCTGATCGGCGCGCTGGAGGCGCACCGGCCGCGCAGACGGCCCCCCGCCGAGTTCGCCTACGGCGTCGTCGTCGTGCTCGTCGTGGCCGGCCTCTGCGCAGCCATCGGGGTGGGGCTCGTGCTGCTGCTCGCCTGGCTGGCGTGGTGGCTGGCCCTGCCGATCGGCGCACTCGTACTCAAGACGACGTTCTCTTTGCGCGGTCTGGTGGCCGCCGGGCGGCAGGTGCAGCGCGACCTTGGCCGCGACCTGGGCGCCGCCCGCGATGACCTCGCGGCGCTCGTGAGCCGTGGCCGCGAGCTGTCGCCGCCGCAGATCGTCTCGGCTGCGGTGGAATCCCTGGCCGAGAACCTCAGCGACAGCGTGGTGGCGCCACTGCTCTTCTTCGCCCTGTTCGGCCTGCCCGGCGCGCTCACCTACCGGGCGGTGAACACCATGGACGCGATGCTCGGCTACCGCGGCGAGTACGAGTATGTAGGCAAGGCGGCGGCGCGCAGCGACGACGCCCTCAACTGGGTGCCGGCGCGGCTCACGGCGCTCCTGCTCGTGGCTCTGGGGAGCCTCCGGGGGACCGCCCGGGCGGCCTGGACTGCGCTGCGCGCGCGGCCGCGCACCGCCGCGGGGCCGACCAAGCTCTGGACGATCTCCGCCATGGCCGGCCTGCTCGGCGTGCAGCTCGAGAAGCCGGGCAGCTACGCCGTCGGCTCCGCCGGGCGGCCACTCGAGGCCGGCGTGATCGGCGAGGCGGCGGCTGTGGTGTGGGCCGCCGGCGGCATCACGGTCGCGGCCACGGCCGCCCTCGCCGCCTTGCTGGCCTGGGGCGCGTCGGCATGAGCTTCTTTCGCGAAGTGGCGCCGTCGGTGCACGGGGCCGTGGACCCGGCGGCGCTTCGCGCCGAGGGCATCGGCCTGGACGGCCTCGTCGACTTCAGCTCCAACCAGTCGCCGCTGGGCGCGGCGCCGGGCGTGGCCGCGGCCGTAGCCGGCGCGGTGGTCGACGCCTACCCGGACCCGCGCGCCTCGCCGTTGGTGGACGCCGCCGCGGCCCGCCACGGGGTGGCCCCGGAGCAGGTGGTGGCCGGTAACGGCAGCACGGAGCTCATCCGGCTGATCGCCCAGCTCGCGCTGGCGCCGGGGAAGACGGCGCTCTCGCTGGGGCCGACGTTCGGCGAGTGCGAGGTGGGCACGCGGCTCGCCGGGGCGCGGCTTGCCGAGGTGCGGCTGGTGCACGCCGGTGCGGGTGCGGGCTTCTTCTGCGATGAGCCCGCCCTGCGCGCGGCCCTCGCCGATCTCAGCCCCCGCCTGTGCTGGCTGTGCTCGCCCAACAACCCCACCGGGGCGGCGCTGCCTGCGGCGCTGATCGGCGCCCTCGTCGCCGACCACCCGGGCACGCTCTTCGTGCTCGACGAGGCCTACTCCGACCTGCTGCCGGAGCCGCAGTGGCAGCCCGAGCTGCTGGCCGCCGGCAACCTCGTCGTGCTGCGCTCGATGACCAAGTACTGGGGGCTCGCCGGCCTGCGCCTGGGCTACGCGCTGGCCGCCGTGTCGCTGGCGACGCCGCTGCGCGCCGCGGCGCCGCCCTGGAGCGTGAACGCCTGTGCCCAGGCGGCCGGCGTGGTGGCGCTCAACGACGGCGACCACCACGGGCGCGCCGTCGAGCAGCTCATCGGCGAGCGCGACCGCTTGGCCGCCGCACTGCGCGCCCGCGGCTGGATGGTGGAGCCCACGGCGGCCGGCTTCTTTCTTATCCACGTGCGCGACGCCGCTGCGGCTCGCCGCGCGCTGCTCGCGCAGGGCTGCCTGGTGCGCGACTGCACCTCGTTCGGGCTGCGCGAGCACATCCGCGTGAGCCCACGGCCGGCGCAGCAGAACGAGCGCCTCCTCGCGGCCTTCGCCGCGCTCTCACCGCCGGAGGCGACGGCATGAGCGCCCGGCTCGTCATGCTCCAGGGCACCGCGTCGCACGTCGGCAAGACGGTGCTGGCCGCGGCGCTCTGCCGCATCTACGCGCGTCGCGGCTACTCGGTGGCGCCGTTCAAGGCGCAGAACATGGCCCTCAACTCGTTCGTCACCGTCGCTGGTGAGGAGATGGGTCGCGCTCAGGTGTACCAGGCGGGCGCGGCCGGCATCGAGCCCCACGTGGACATGAACCCCGTGCTGCTCAAGCCCTCGAGTGAGGGCCGCAGCCAGGTGGTCGTCATGGGGCGGCCGGTCGGCCACATGGACGTCGCCGAGTACCACGCGTATCAGGCCGAGGTCTGGCCGCTGGTGACCGCGGCGCTGGAGAGGCTGCGCGCCGCGCACGACCTCGTCGTCGTCGAGGGCGCCGGCAGCTCCGCCGAGGTCAATCTGCGCGGCCAGGACATCGCCAACATGCGCCTGGCCGTGCATGCGGCTGCGCCCGTGTTACTGGTCGGGGACATCGACCGTGGCGGGGTCTTCGCCTCGCTGGTCGGTCACATGGAGCTGTTCGATCCTGACGAGCGCGCGTTGGTGCGTGGCTTCATCATCAACAGGTTCCGCGGAGACGCCAGCCAGCTCGATGCGGGAATCGATCTCCTGCGGGAGCGCACGGGAGTGCCGACGCTCGCAGTCGTGCCCCACCTGGAGGACTGGTGCGGCGACGAGGAGGATGGGCTGGCGCTCGAGGAGCCAGGTCGTGGCCGGCCCGGCGTCGCTTCGGCGGGGCGGCGGGCGGCTCGCCTGCTGATCGCCGTGGTGCGTCTGCCGTTCGTCAGTAACTTCACGGACGCCGACGCGCTGGCCGCGGAGGTGGACGTCGACGTCCGGTTCGTCGACCGGCCGGAGGACGTCACGGACGCCGCGTCGGTGATCCTGCCCGGCACCAAGAGCACCGTGGCGGCCCTGGCGTGGTTGCGCGAGCGCGGATTCGCGGACGCCCTTGAGCGGGCGGCCGCTGCCGGCGTGCCCGTGATCGGGATCTGCGGCGGCTACCAGATGCTGGGCCGCCGGCTCTTGGATCCGGACGGCGTCGAGTCGGCCGAGCCGGAGGTGCCGGGGCTCGGCCTCCTCGACGTCGAGACCACGTTCGTCGGTGCGAAGCGCACCCTGCGGGTGCGGGGCGTCGCGACCGGCGCGGCGTTGGCGCCGGCGGGGACGGCCGTGCGCGGCTACGAGATCCACATGGGGCGCACGGCCGTCCCCTCCGGCGTTGCTCCGCTGCTGCGCATCGTGGCCGAAGACGGCTCGCAGCACCACGACGGCGCCGTCTCCACCGACCACGTCGTCTGCGGCACGTACCTACACGGGCTGTTCGACGAGCCGGCGCTGCGTGAGGCGTTCGTGAATCGCCTCCGGGATGCGGCCGGGCTGCCTGGACGGCCGTCGGCCGCCATCGTCGACGGCGTCGATCGTCTGGCCGACCACATCGAGGAGCATCTCGACACGGCGCTCCTCGACCACATCGTCGGCCTCGGCTGACCGACGTCCTCGCCGCATCCGTCGGCGTCGTCCTGCGCCGCTCTCGCTGCGGCTTGACGCCGACCGGTCTGGTTGATAACTTCTCTCAATCGCGTTGAGAACAGTTCTCAACCGAAGCCTAGAGAGTAGCAGCTGTGACGGATTCTCAACCGGCCCTCGATATCGACGCCGTTCTTCGCGAGAAGGGTATCCCCTTCACGCGGCAGCGCCGGCTGGTCTGGAGGTTCTTCGCCGCCGCCGACCGCGCCGCGACCATCGCCGAGGCGGCCGAGGCCCTGCGCGGCGACGGCGTCGGGCAGGCCACCGTCTACCGCACCGTCACCTTGCTCACCGACCTCGGCCTGCTGGCGCGCGTCCAGGACCGCCGCGGCGAGATCGGCTACGCCGCGCCGCGCATCGGCCACAGTCACCCGCTCATCTGCGGGGTCTGCCGCCGTCTGGTGCGCTTCGACGGTGACGGCGATGTGAGGGAGCTCGAGGGGCGGCTCGCTTCCGAGACGGGCTTCGTCATCTACGGCCACCACCTCGAGGTGTACGGCGTCTGCCCGGAGTGTCAGGGGCCCCGGCGTGACTGATCCGATCTCCGGTGTCGCGCCGGCGTCCGGGTTGGGCGCCGTGACTGCCAAATCCGCAGTCGACGCGCCGGCGCGGCGCCCTGCCGCCGCGCTCGCCGGCCGCCGCTTCTTCTGTTCGTGGAGCGGCGGCAAGGATGCCTACCTCGCGCTCTCGCGGGCCGTCGCCGCAGGCGGCCGGCCCGAGGCGCTGCTCTGCATGCTGCACGAGGACGGCGCCGTCAGCCGCGGCCACGGCCTGCCGGTTGCGCTCCTCGAGGCGCAGGCCGTGGCGCTGCACGTCCCGCTCGTCACGCGCGCCACCACCTGGGACGACTACGAAGCCAGCTTCGTCTCGGCGCTCCACGAGCTGCGCGCCCAGGGTGTCGAGACGGGCGTGTTCGGCGACATCGACCTCCAGGGGCACCGCGACTGGGTCGAGGGCGTCTGCGAGGTCGCCGGCCTCGCCTGCCACCTGCCGCTCTGGCAGGAGGCGCGGCGCTCGCTGCTCGCCGAGTTCCTCGTCGGCGGCGCGCGCGCCACCATCGTCGCCGTCGATTCCTCGCGGCTGGGCGTCGAGTATCTCGGCCGCGAGATCGACGCCGCGCTCATCGCCGGCCTCGAGTCCGCCGGCGTCGACCTCTGCGGCGAGGAGGGCGAGTACCACACGATGGTGACCGCCGCACCGCTCTTCGCCGCCCCGGTCGCGCTCCCCTGGGGCGGCGTCATCGAGCGCGACGGGCACTGGACCCTCGACTTCACACCCGCGCAAGGCTAGTCATGTTCACGAAGGGAGCACTCACGATGATGCGCACCATCCGTCCGCGTCGCGGCCTCGCCGCGCTCATCCTCCTCGCGGCCCTCGCGTTGGTCGTCCTCAGCGTCTCCGTCCTCGTCGGCTGCGGCTCCGACGCCGACACCGCCGCGTCGCCGTCCGCGGCCGCCTCCGCCGGCCCCATCACGGCCACCGACGACGCCGGCCAGCGGGTCACGCTCGAGCAGCCGGCGACCCGCATCGTCAGTCTCGCCCCGGCCAACACCGAGATCGCCTACGCCATCGGCGCCGGCGACAAGATGGTCGCCGGCACGAGCTACGACGACTACCCCGAGGAGGCCAAGGCCCTGCCCAAGGTCGGCGACTTCGCCAACCCCAGCGTCGAGAAGATCGCCTCCTTCGAGCCCGACCTCGTGCTCGCCGCCGGCGGCATCCAGGCTGGCCTGCGGAGCAAACTCGAGAAGCTCGGCATGCAGGTCTACGTCGTCGATCCCAAGACCTACGAGGGCGTGATGACCGCCATCAGCCGGCTCGGGCAGCTCGCCGGCACCTCCGCCCAGGCCGAGAAGGCCGTGCAGGGCATGACGCAGGCCAGGGACGAGGTGCAGGCCAAGGTCGCCTCGCTCTCCCGGCCGAGCACCTTCCTTGAGATCTACAGCAAGCCGCTGATGACCGCCGGCACGGACACGTTCATCGACGACATGGTCACCCTGGCCGGCGGCGCCAACCTCGGGGCCACCGCCGGCTCCGGCTTCCCCAACTTCAGCAGCGAGGTCCTGTTCGAAGACGATCCGGAGGTCTACATCGCCGACTCCGGCTCGATGAGCGAGCCCGGGGCCATCGCCGAGCGGCCCGGTTTCGCGGACCTCACGGCGGTCAAGAGCGGGCACGTGTACGTGATCGACGACAACCTCATCGCGCGGCCCGGCCCGCGTCTGGCCGAGGGTCTGCAGGAGCTCGCCAAGATGATCCATCCCGAGGCCTACTCTGCGCAGTGACACGCCTGGCACGGACAAACCCCTGGTCGGGCATCGCCCTGGCGGCAGGCATCTTCGTCACGTGCCTTCTGCTCGCGCTCGCCTTCGGACCGGCCTCGTTGTCGCTGGGCCAGATCTGGCGCCAGGCGACCACGGGGCCGGCCCAGGGCGATCTCGCCAACGCGATCTTCTGGCAGATCCGCCTGCCGCGCGTGCTGCTCGCCTGCCTCGTCGGCGCCGAACTGGCGGTGGCCGGCGTCATTCTGCAAGACCTGTTCCTCAATCCGCTCACCGACCCCTACGTGACCGGCGTCTCCTCGGGAGCCGCGCTGGGAGCGACCGTCGGCATCGTCCTGCATCTGGCCCAGCTGCCGTGGATCACCGTCTTGGCCCTCATCGGCGGCTTCGTCACCGTCGGTGTCGTGTGGATGGCGGCGCGCCGGCGGGGCCGCATCGACGTCTTCGTGCTTCTGCTGGCCGGGGTGACCATCTCGTATCTCGCCAGTGCGGTCGTCACCGTCCTCATGATCCGGGCCGGCCAGGATATGCACGCGATCGTCTACTGGCTGATGGGGAGCTTCTCGGGGCGGGGATGGACGGAGGTCGAGATCGCCCTCATCGCCGTACCCTTCATGATCGTGCCGCTCTTCTTCGCGAAGGAGATGGACATCCTGCTCCAGGGTGAGAAGCGGGCGCTCGAGCTCGGCGTCGAGGTCGAGCGCACCAAACGGGTGCTGCTCGTCACCGCCGGCCTGCTCACGGCGATCGCCGTCTCGGTGTGCGGCATCATCGGGTTCGTCGGCCTCGTGGTGCCGCACATCGTGCGGCTGCTCGTCGGCCCCGGCCACTGCCGCCTGCTGCCCGTTTCGCTGCTGGTCGGCGCCTCGATGCTGTGCGTCGCCGACCTGCTCTCGCGGACGGTTATCGCGCCCAACGAGATCCCGGTAGGCGTCGTCACGACGTTCGTCGGGGCGCCACTGTTCGTCTACCTGTTGCGACGCGGGAGGAAGATCTGATGGCAATGGTCTCGCTGCACGATGTGGCGTTCGGCTACGACGAGCGGCTCGTCCTGCGGCGCATCTCGTTCGACCTCGAGGACGGCGACTTCATCGGTATCGTGGGGCCCAACGCCAGCGGCAAGAGCACGCTGATCGACCTCATCGACGGCATCCTGCGGCCGGTGTCGGGCGATGTGCTCGTCAACGGTGTGCCGACGCGCAAGTACCGGCGGCGCGATATGGCGAAGGAGGTGGCCCTCGTCCCGCAGCACTTCGACTTGGACTTCGACCTCGCCGTCCGCGAGGTCGTCGAGATGGGCTCCTACTGCCGCGGCAAGGACGTGGGCTCGTGCGGCGACGCCGAGCAGACGCTGGCGCGTCTCGGCGTCGCCGACCTGGCCGGCCGCCGGTTCTCGGAGCTCTCCGGCGGCGAGAAGCAGCTCGTCGTCCTGGCGCAGGCGCTGATGCAGCAGGCACAGGTGCTGCTGCTCGACGAGCCCGCGTCGGCCCTCGACGTCTCGCACCAGCTGCGCCTCTTCGACCTGCTCAGGCAGCTCAACGGTGACGGCCTCACGGTGCTGTGCATCCTGCACGACCTCAACCTTGCGATCCACTACTTCGACAAGCTGTTGGTGCTGTCGGGCGGGGAGGTGGCCGCGTACGGGCCGCCGGAGGAAGTGCTGCGGCCCGAGATCGTCGAAGCCGTCTACGGCGTGCGTGCCTACCTGCACCGCCACGCCGGCCGCACGTTCCTCACGTTCTCGCCGCGGCTGCGGGGCGAGCGACTCGGCCGGGTGCATCTGGTCTGCGGCGGCGGCACCGGCTCGGGGCTGATGCGCGAGCTGGTGGACGCCGGGTACGACGTCTCCGCCGGCGTCCTCAACGCGCTCGACACCGACGAGGCCACCGGCCAGGAGTTGGGGCTGCCCATGGCCGTGGAGGCGCCGTTCTCGCCGGTCGGCGACGAGGCGCACGGCGAGAACCTGGCGCTGATGCGCGCCGCCGACCTCGTGATCGTCACGGCGGTGCCGGTGAGTCACGGCAACGCCCGCAACATCGCCGCGGCCGTGGAGGCCGCCTCCACCGGCACGCCGGTGTGGGCGGCCCGCGGCGTGCTCGACGGCGACTTCGCCGGCGTGACCGGCGAGCTCGATCCGGCCGGCGCCCGCTACTTCGCCGGCGACGAGGAGATGCTGACGGCCCTGCGCGAGCGCGGCGCGCCTGCGGCGGCCGCACCGCCGGCCGCCCGCACGGCGGACCCGGGCGCCTAGCGCGCCCGGCCCTCGCTCTCGCCCCGGGTCCTGGCCCCTCGCGGAGATCCGTCTTCGGGCCACGTCCGTCAAGGTGTACGAGGACGTCGAGCTCCGTCCTCGATCCTGACCGTCAGCTGGCCATGAGCGCGGGCACCACCTCCGCGTCGTTCTCGTCTTCCCCCGTGGGCTCGGGTTGGCGCGTCATGGCCAGGGCGAGCGACTCAGCGCTCATGTAGCACCGCGCCACGGCCCACTCGTCGTGTTGCTCGGCCAGCACCATGCCGACCAAGCGCACTATCGCCGCTCGGTCGGGGAAGATGCCGACCACGTCGCTTCTACGGCGGATCTCACGGTTGAGGCGCTGCTGGGGGTTGTTGGACCAGATCTGCCGCCAGTGGGCGACGGGGAAGGCGACAAACGCGGTGATGTCTGCCGCCGCGCGAGCTGCTCGCAGGCGCGCGCCAGCTGGGCCGCGACCTCAGCGGCAGAGGGCTGCGCGAAGATGCTGCGCGCGAGGGTGGGGACGAAGGGCTGCGCGCTCTTGGGCACCCGGGCCAGGAGGTTGCGCATGAAGTGCGTGCGACACCTTTGCCAAGCCGCCCCGGCCAGCAGGGCGTCGATCGCCCGAGTGAGGCCGCGGTGGTCGTCACTGATGACGAGCTGTACGCCACGAAGGCCACGCTCGACGAGCTCGGCCAGGACGACGCTCCAGGCGGCCTCGTCCTCGCTCGTGAAGGCGTCGAGGCCGAGGATCTCGCGCTGGCCCTCGCCGTTCACCGCCGTGGCCAGAACGACGGCGACGCGTAGCTCGGCGACTTCATCGAAGACAAGGACTCCGCCTCACCCCCGGACGAGTGTGGAGTTCCGGTAGATGCTTTACACCGTGGCTCCGGTATGTGCGTGACACTTCTGGACGCGGCTCCGGTACCCGGGCGACACTGGCTTCGGTACCTGCGTTAGCCAGACCTGTGCCGCCCGCTCCACTACTCGTGAACCAGGAGCTGCGCCTCGAGCCTTCTCGCCCGGCGCGACACCCGCACGGTCTGCAGTACGAGCGCGACTATTGCGACTGCGAGGATCACCATCGGGATCTGAAAGGCGAGTCCGCCCGACTCCCCGGAGACCACGAACAGGGCGCCGGCGCACCCCACCAGGGTGGCGAGCGCCGTGGTCAGCAGCTTGAGGACGCGCCGGTAGTGCCCGATGCGCGACTCCAGGTCCGAGAAGAGCACGAAGGGTCCCATGGCCGCCGGCCTGCGCAGATAGACCCATCTCGCGTGCGTGCTGACCGCTTCGGCGCCGCTGTCCAGCAGGAGTGACAGGTACTCCTGGCTCTCAGCGTTTCGGGGATCGGCCGGCAGCAGCTCGATGCGGTAGATCCACTCACCGGGCTCGCCCTGCTCGAAGTGGTAGCCGCCGAGGCGGTAGCGCACGAGGTGCCAGCCCCGGCTCGCCATCTCGTTGAGCCAGCGCTCCTCCTTCTCGTAGTCCGAGTAGAACCTGTAGACGACCTTGCCACTCATCTCCATCCCTCCTTGACCACCCGGCGCCCGTTGCGCAGCAGCTCCTCGAGGCGCTCGAGCTCCGCGGCAACTGTCTCGCGCCCGGCGTCGGTGATCACGTACTCCTTCTTGCGTTCGTCTGCCGCTCCCTGCAGCGGCCTGATCCAGCCCTTCTCGGTCAGGTTGGTGAGGGCGCCGTACAGCGTGCCGGCACCGAGGGCTACCCTGCCGGCCGTGAGCTCGCTGACCTGTTGCATGATCCCGTAGCCATGTAGCGGCGCGCCCAGCGCCAGCAGCACGTAGAAGATCGTTTCGGTCAGTGGTCGTCGGTCATCGGTTGTCATCTGCTACCTCCCGCGGCGTCACAGCGCCGTCGCTATCGTGACACGATGTATCGACCAAGGTTATATCGGACGACGATATAGAGTGTCAAGTCCCGCGTCAATCGGCGAAGACGTTGTTGCATCGGCGGCGTGCCGGCAGCAGGCGCTCAGTGCAGCCGGTGTCGATCTTGGACAGGCCGTGCATGCGTTTTGATTTCCCAGTGATCCTCGCTTGTGCGAGGGTGCCCGGCAGGCGCAGGGATGACTCTAGGTTCGTGCTGTCCGCTCTGTTCTTTGTCGCTGAGAGCGTGGC
>Ga0315281_10015035_pt1 | contig 10395 bp, 9 predicted proteins | sample YL17G07_0_MG_FD_204540 | JGI IMG/M metagenome (GOLD analysis project Ga0315281, IMG submission 204540) | Sediment microbial communities from Yellowstone Lake, YNP, Wyoming, USA - YL17G07_0 | ecosystem: Environmental > Aquatic > Freshwater > Lake > Sediment | place: USA: Wyoming | collected...
ACCTTCGACAATATCTATGGCGGCAAACGTCCCCGCTACCTCGACGGCTACAACAAGCTCAAGGAAGCGATCAAACCCTGGGGCAAGTAAGCGCTTTGGCACGGGTAATCCTGTTCAACAAGCCGCACGGCGTGCTGTGCCAGTTCAGCGCCGGCGCTGGACGGCAAACTCTCAAGGATTACGTGCCGATACCCCGTGTCTATCCCGCGGGCCGCCTTGATGCTGACAGCGAGGGGCTGGTGGTGCTGACTGACGACGGGCGAATGCAGCACCGCGTCAGCGATCCGCAGCACAAGCAGGTCAAAATCTACTGGGTGCAAGTCGAAGGCTCACCGGGGCCGCAAGCGTTGGCGCAACTGGCGCGCGGAATCAATATCGGTGGTTACGTGACGCAGCCCGCGCAGGCCGAATTGGCGGCCGAACCCGCGTGGCTGTGGCCGCGCCAGCCGCCGATACGCTACCGCAAAAACATCCCGACCCACTGGCTCAAACTGGCCCTCGCCGAGGGCAAAAACCGCCAGGTGCGGCGCATGACCGCTGCGGTCGGCCACCCGACCCTGCGCCTGATCCGTTACGCCATTGGCATGTGGGATCTGAACGGACTCGCACCCGGCGCATGGCGCGAACTCCCCCTTGCCGGGCCACTCCACGGGCAGCCCCGGATGCATCGCGGGCCCAAGTAAAGTAGACTGTGATGTCAACGCGTTACGAGGCCACGCGTTATCGGCTAGGAGATGCCATAAAGTGTCTCGCTATAATTGACCTACTTTGCAAAGGAATGAAAACATGAGCAAGCTACTTACGACTCTGGTCGCGGCGATATTCGCTGCAGTTTCGTTCAGCGCGGTCGCAGCCGATGCCGCCCCCAAGACCGATGCGCCAAAAGCCTCGGCCAAGAAAAAAGCCGACAAGCCGGCGAAGAAACCCGCCAAGGCCAAGAAATCCAAGAAATCCAGCAAAAAGTAAGCTTGCGCTTACGTCCGAAAAAGGCAGGGATGCTCCCTGCCTTTTTTATTGGGTCTTCGTTATTTGCTGCAACCCGCTATTCGACCTTGAGATTTGCCAGCCGGATCGCTTCGCCAAAACGGGCGTATTCCTCGTCGATAAACTTGATGAATTCCGCAGGTGTGCTCGTCACCGGATCGCCGCCCTGACGCTCGAGCAACTCGCGGGTGGCCGGATTGTTGAGCACTTTGATGATTGCTGCGTAGAGCTTGTCGAAGACCGGTTTGGGAACTCCCTTCGGCGCCATCAGCCCGGCCCAGCCTGTTGACAGATAACCCGGCACGCCGGCTTCGCTGATGGTCGGCAGATCAGGCGTCTGCGGCGAGCGTTTTTCGCCTCCGGTCGCGAGCGCACGCAGCCGTCCCCCGCGAATGTAGCCGATGACCGCGGGTCCCGGCGCGATCGTGAATTGCGACTCGTTGCCCATCACCGCGATCAACGAGGCGCCGCCCTTGTACGGCACATGACGCACGTCGATGCCGCTCTTGTGCGTGAACAACACGCCGGCGAGATGACTCTGGAAACCGGCGCCGGCGTTCGCCATGTTGAGCTTCCCGGGGTTCGCCCTGGCGTATGCGAGCAGATCCTTCACGCTGTTGATCGGCAGCGTCGGATTCACCACCAGTATGTTCTGCGTGACCGCGAACAGCGAAAGCGGCGCAAAATCCTTCACCGGCTGATAGCTGAGTTTTTTGTAAATCTGCGGCGTGATCACCTGCATGCCGGTCGAACTCACCAACAGCGTGTAACCGTCAGGCGCGGCCCGCGCGGCAATTTCGGCGCCGATGATGCCGCCCGCGCCGCCGCGATTGTCGGCCACGATCTGCTGACCCAGCTCCTCGCCCAGACGGATAGCGAGCGACCGGGCGAGCGTGTCGACCGAAGTTCCGGTGGTCTGGGCGATGATGAACCGTATCGGTTTGCCCGGGTAGGCAGCGACCGTCTCTGCCGCCAACGCCGGTTGCAGGCACCAACCGCACATTACGGCCAGTGCGCAAGCAAGAGCGGATTTCGAACGATGATTCATGGTTTTCCTCCTCGTCGTGCGACAGGAAACCGTAACGCGGCAAGCCCGGTTTCTCGTTACTCGGCTTTGATATTGCCGGCGCGGGCGAGCTTGGTCAAAGCCGCGATATCGTCTGCAATCAGTTTGTCAAATTGCGCCGGCGTTGTCGGTGCAGGCTCAGCTCCGAGCGCGACCCAGCGGGTCCGCACCTCGGGTTGATTGAGGATGCCCGTGATTTCCTGGTTCAATCTGCCGATGATCGCGCGCGGGGTCTTCGCCGGCGCGAGCAACCCATACCAGAAGTCCCACCGGTAGCCGGGCAGCCCGGACTCGGCTACGGTCGGCACATCGGGCAACTGCGGTATGCGCTTCAAGCTGGTGACGCCAACGGCGGGCACCCTGCCCTCCCTCACCAGATTGATGGCGCTGGCGAGCGGCGACAGGAAGAATTGCACGCGGCCCGCCATGATCTCGGTGATCGCTTCCGGAATGCCCTTGTAGGGAACATGCACCACGTCGATCGCGGCCATGTTCTTGAACAACTCGGCGCCAAAATGCGTGCCGCTGCCCACACCGGCGGACGAGAAATTGAGCTGCCCCGGCCTGGCCTTGGCGAGCGCGATCAGATCCTTCGCCGATTTCACGCCCAGTGCGGGGGCGACCAGCAGCAACGCCGGGCCGCTGGCGGTCATGGTAATTCCGGCAAAGTCCTTGAGCGTATCGTAGGGCAGTTTGGCATAGATGGCGGGCCCTACTGCGTGCGCATTGGATACCGAGAGCAGCGTGTAGCCGTCGGGGTTGGCATTGGCCACAATATGCGCGGCGATGGTGCCGCCCGCGCCCGGCCGGTTGTCCACGACGACCTGCTGCTTCCAGTTTTCCGTGAGTTTCTGCGCGATCAGACGCGCGGTAATGTCGGGGACGCCGCCCGGGGTGAAACCAATCACGATGCGGATCGGCCTGCCCGGAAATCCGGTGGCGGCATCTCTGTCCGCCGGCGATGCGGCATTGATTTCGCCGGCCACGACGGCCAACAATATGGCAATGCAGATAACACGGCTCCAAATTGTTTTCATTGTTCCTCCTGGGCCCGGCATACTGTAAATATCCGCGGCGGTGCCGCCATTATGCTTTACCGGCCAGGAACCCGCACGGCCCCCAATACGGCAAACGCCATGCTACGCTGTAGGTGTCGCGAACCGAGAGGGAGATTGCCATGCGGTTATTGAATCACTTTGTTGCACTGCTGCTCGTCTTCGTTGCCTGCCCGGCACCTGCGCAGCAATACCCCGCGCGCCCGATCCGGGTTCTCATTCCATTCACGGCCGGCAGTGCGGCCGACATAATCGCACGCGCGATGGAGCCCGCGCTGCGCGACAAGCTCGGGCAATCACTCGTGATCGACAACCGCGGCGGCGCCGGCGGCAATATCGCCGCCGAATTGACCGCGAAGAGCGCGCCGGACGGCTACACCCTGATGATGGCTACGATCGGCACGCATGCGATCAACTACAGCCTGTATTCAAAGCTGCCCTATCACCCGCTGCGCGATTTCACGCCGATCGCGCTGGTCGGTGAGAGCCCCAACGCGCTGGTGATCAATCCGCGCGTGCCCGCCAATTCGATCAAGGAACTGATCGCGCTCGGCAAGGCGCGGCCGGGCCAGCTCAACTACGGATCCTCCGGCTCCGGCACGACCGTGCATCTGTCCGGCGAGCTTTTCAGCACCATGACCGGAATCAAGATGGTGCATGTTCCGTTCAAAGGCGCCACCGAGGCGCTCACCGCGCTGCTAGGCGGCCAGCTCGACCTCATGTTCGCGAGCCTCTCGTCGTCGATCCCGCTCATCAAGGCTGGAAGGCTGAAAGCGTTTGCTGTAACGGGTGCGCAGCGCTCGCCGTCGCTTCCCGAATTGCCAACGATGGCCGAGGCAGCACTGCCGGGCTACGCCGCAACCGCGTGGTTCGGCGTGGTCGGCCCAGCCGGCCTGCCGCAATTTGTCGTCACGACGCTCAGCAATGCCGTGCTCGCCTCGCTCAACGCGCAGGAAGTGAAAGACCGGTTATTCGCCTCGGGAGTGGAGGTGCGCACCAGCACGCCTCAGGAATTCACGGCCCTGATCGAATCCGAAATCCAGAAGTGGGCCAAGGTCGTGAAGGCCTCGGGCGCAAAAGTGGACTGACCTGGCTGACCTCTGCTGCTACTTGAGCGCGATCGGATTGATCGGAGAACCCACGGCGCCGGTGATCGGCAGCGTCGGCGCGCAAAACAGAAACTCGTAGACCTTGTCCTTCGCGCAGTCGTCGGCCAGGTCCTTGAGATAGAAAATCTCGCCCATGGTGATGCCGATCATCGGTATCACGATCCAGTGCCAGGGCTGGAATGCTTCCGTGCTCTCGTTGGGACGCACTTCGCAGCCCCAGGTATCGAAGCAGATCGCCGCGATCTGCTTGCGGTGGATCCACTCGGCGGTTTCGAAGCGCAGCCCGGGCGCATCGCCGGCCGAATAGGTTCCCCAATCGCCGCGCGCCAGGCAATGCTCCATCTGGCCGGTGCGCACGATGACGAAATCGCCGGGTTTGATCTTGACCCTTTGCGCCTTGGCGCAGCCGTCGAGATCCGCGTTGCCGATTCCGTAGCCTTCCTCGAGATAGTCGCCGCCCTTGTAGCGCGGAATGTCGAGCAACACCCCGCGGCCCACCATCTTGGCGCGCGTTTTATGAATGCCATTTTTATGGGCGCCGGTGGCATCCACGAGCCGCGCGTCGTAGCCGTTCCACATTTTCTCGCCATAAAAAATGTGAGCGAGCCCGTCCCATTGCGTGCCGCATTGCAGCGGCATGCTGACCATGTCGTCGGCGTAACGCAGCTTGCCCTTTTCCTGCCGGCCCGCGACTGCGTCAGTACCGGTCGCGAGCATGGTGTGGATGGGATTGAAGCGGCCGCCCCAGCCGGTGCGTTGCGGGCCGTTCTGATTGAAATCGAGCCCGAGGGAAAACGACTTTCCCTTGCGCACGAGCGACGCGGCGCCAATGAGGTCGGACGGCTTGATGTAATTCAGGGTGCCGAGTTCGTCGTTGGGGCCCCACTTGCCCCAGTTCTTGACGCGCTTCGCCATCGCCTCGAGCGTGCGCAATGTGACGTTCTGCTTGAGAACGTTCCGGGGCACCATTTTCATCTTTGATTTCTGCTTGGTTTTTGCCATGGCTGGTTTCTCCTATGAGGAAGTGGCAGTCAACGTGATTTCCTGACCCGCTAGTTCAGCGCGTCAAATTGATATCCGCGTCCCGCAGCACGCGTCCCTGCTGATTTTTCTCCGGCGCGGACTGGAACCCGAATTCGACCAGGCCGCCGAGATCAAATCCGAACCGCTTGGCCGTGGACACGCGGCGGGCCCGCTGCGCCAGCTCGTCGCGGCTCAACGCCTGGCGGCGGGGCAGCGCGAGCAGAATTATATTGCCGGCGTCCTGGACCGTCAGGACATACAGCTCGTCGAACACTTCCTGATAGGTGCGGACCATGGAATCGTAGAGCGGATTGTGAAAACGCGCCCACACGTTGCCGACGACGACCCCGTCCGGTTTGAGGGCGCTTCGCACGGCCCGCAGGAACTCCTGCGTGGTCAGATGCGGCGGCACGCTGTCGCTGCCGAAAGCATCCAGAAAAATCACGTCATAGGGTTGCCGGGTCTGCTCGATAAATTTGCGCCCGTCGCCAACGTGGGCCCGCATAAACTCGTCGTCGCGGAAATTGAAAAACCTCCGGGCAACGTCCACAACGTCGGGATCGATGTCCACTGCGTCTATCGCCGCCTTCGGATAGTGCTTGTGGAGAAACATCGGGAGCGTGCCGCCGCCGAGCCCGACCACCAGCACGCGGCGCGGCTCCTCGCACAACGCCAGCCCTGTGAACGCAGCCCGCGCGTACGGCAACGCCACGTAATCCGGGTCGCCCGGCTTGACCACGCTCTGCCGCGGCCCGCGCTGGCCGAACCGCAGCACGCGCACGCCGTTGTCGTCTTCCGTGACCACAATCGTGCCGAAAGCCGAAGGCTTTTCATACAGGACCTTTTCTTCCGCCCGCGCCAGCGCGGCCAGCACCACGAACGAGAACAATGCGGCGTGGAAAAGCAGGCGCAGATTCATGATCGAAAGACTTTGCGAGATTGGGGTGGCCACATTATCGCCGCGGTGCGGCAGGGTGACAAAGGCTAATGCTCCGGGATGCTAGCGCTGCACCATCCCGGCCCAGAATATCATAGCGGTGCCGGTGTCGATGTCGTACTTGCGCGCATAGTCGAGCTTGCCATCACCGCCGATGCGGAAGACCGACAGGCTCGCAGGAACCGTGTTGACTGTTGACCCGGATCTCACCGCGAGCGGCGCCAGGTTCGCTACTACAAGCATGCGTCCGCTTGGGTCGATTGCGAACGTCCGCGGATGGAGGCCACGCGTATCGGCGTGCTGAACCAGAGTCGGCTCGCCGTTTTTCGGATCGATCGCGTAAACGGCGATATTGTTTTCACCACCGCTGAACACGGGCCTGCCTTCGAACTCCACCGTGTTGCTCGCGCGGTTGCTCACGTACACGAAACGGCCGCCTGGATGGATGTGTATCCCTCCGGCCAACTGTCCGGGGCGGTGATTGCCCAAATCAGCGAGGGTATCTTTCCTGTGAATCGGCTCGGCGCTCAGTGCGTCGCCCCGCACTGCGTACGCGTAGAGCTTGTTCTGCCGCTCCATCGATACGTATGCCCACGGCTGCGTCGGATGAAAATCAAGATGGCGCGGCCCATAGCCATAACCTCCGTCCGTAGCCACCGAAACGCCATCGCTCAGGCGTCCGTCGCGGTAGCGGAATACCTTTAGCGCACCGGGATCCTCCGGTTTGCCGCCTGCCGCATCGTTGCCGCGCGTGACCAGCACTGCGAAACGGCCGGACCTGCTCATCAGTATTTGATGGGCGAAGATGCCGGTGTCGAGCGGCGGCGCCTGCTTTACTTCATCGCCGATCACGCCATCGGCGTTGATGCGGTGGACCGTAATTCCGCTCGGAATGTTGTAGGCGACCAGCGCGTGCCGGCTCTCGGCGTCAAGCGTGAGGTGGATCGGGCGGGAAGGCAGCGCCACCGGATTGCCATGCGGGGTTAATGCGCCGGAATTCGGCTCGATGCGAAAAGCGCTGAGCCAGTGTTTATCACCCGCCAGCCGCGGCCCGCCATTGCTCGACACAACGTAGAAGAACCGCCGCGACGCGTGGGGCCACGCATATTGCACGTTAGCCGGCAATGCCACCGCTTCGCGCGCGACGAGCGCCGCACCATCGACGTCGACATCGTATCGCGTCAGCACCGGGCCGACACTTACATAAAGCGCCACAGTATTCATGATTCCGTCATGGCGGCGCAAGCCGGCATCCGGCAATAGGTGTTGATTTGCATGATAGGCGTTCTCTGGATCCCAGTTTGCGCGGGGGTGACGAGTCGAATTTTAAATGCAATGCTAGATCTTCGGGTACGGTTGCTCGGCCACCATCACCTCGACCAGCGCGGGTTGTTTCTTCGTCGCTGCAAGCCCCTGCCGCAACGCGCCTTCGACATCCTTAGGGTCCGCAACGCGAACACCTGCCGCGCCGCAGGCGTTGGCTATTTCGGCAAAGTTGGGGCTCTGGAACGAGGTGCCATAGGTGTGGCCGTAAATGTTGGTCTGCTGCATAAAAGTCTGGCCGAAAGCGCCGTCGTTGAGAACGACCATGAGGATGTTCGCGCCATACTCCGCGGCAGTCGGCAGGTCGCCGATGGTCATGAGAAAGGCGCCGTCGCCGGCGATGCCCACCACGTCGCGCTCCGGGAACTCCATCTTAGCCACGATCGCCGTCGGCAGGCCGAAACTCATCGCGTTCCACACGCCGGACTGCATGAAGGACTCGGGATTGGCGATGCGCCGGAAAGTGCGCGTCCACATCTGGCAATTGCCGACGTCGCTCGACACCACGGCGTTATCGTTCAATACCGCGTTCATGGCATCCATCAGCACGCCCGGATATATGGGCTGGTCGTTTTTGTGCGGTTCGTTCTGCGCCGCGAGACTGCGGCGCACGGCGGCCTTGCCCTCGGCCATCTGCTGGATGAGCGCGTCGTTGCGGGGCCGCTGGAAGTCGCCCAAACGCGCGAGCAGCGCATCGAGAAAAAGTTTGGGGTCGGCAACGCGCTGGTTCTCGCCCTTGTAGCGGGATTCCGCGACGTCATCGAATCCAATGAGGATAAGTTTTTCGTCGGGCGTACGTTCGCTAAGCTCCGTCATTTCGGCCGTGCCCGCCCGCAGCCCCACTGCGAGCACGACGTCGGCCCGCTTCAATGCATCGCTGCAAAGCGGGTAGGTGCGGTAATGGGAAAAGTGTCCCGCGAAAAACGGATGATCCTCCGCGATGACTCCGATCGCGTCCTGTGCAAACACCACCGGCGCCTGCAATTTCAGCGCGAGCTCGGCGAGTTCTCGCATCGCCCCTTGCCGCACGATGCCTTTCCCCGCCGCGATGACGGGAAACTTAGCTGCCATCACGCGCTTCGCGAAACGGTCCACATCTTTGGCGTCGGGCTTATGCACCACGGTGGGGATGCGCTGGTAAGGCGGCATTACCGCCTTTTCTTCCTGCAGGATGTACTCGCTGTAATCCGACAGGCGGGGCACTTCGACGTGCACCGGCCCCGGCCGCCCGCTGCGGGCGATGTGGAACGCCTTGGCCATTACCTCGGGGATGTCCTCGATGCGCTCTACACGGGCGGTCCACTTGGTGATCTGCTTGAACATTTCGTGGACGGCGGCGGGATTGTCCACGCCGTGAAATGCCTCGAGGTCTGCTTTGAGCGGCACCGCGCCGCTGATATGCACCATCGGTGAGGCCGCGCCGTACGCCTGCGCCACCCCGGCCATGGAGTTGATGCAACCCGGACCGGCGGTAACCACGCACACTCCCGGTTTGCCCGTGAGGCGGCCGTAGGCGTCCGCCATCAGAGAGACGTTCGGCTCCTGCTTGCAGGTGACGAACCGGATCGATTTCACCCGGCTCAAGCCGTCATAGATCGGATGGATGTGGGAACCGGGAACGCTGTAGACCCTGTCGACACCTTCTTCGCGCAGGGACTCGGCCACCGCCTCGCCTGCATGCATTGCCAAACGCTGGGAACTCATCGAACGCTCCTTCAATAAAAACGCACCGCCGCCGGCACCAGCACCGCCGGGTGCGCTATCCTGCTCACCTTGTTGTCAGCCATTTTGCCAGTTCCCGTTCGTCTGCTCCTGCCCGTTGTGCGGCAGCGGGATGCAGTGGCCAATGCATGACATTCATTCCATGGCTGTAGGTGACGTTATAAACTGATACTCGCGCGAGGTCTAGTCCGCATCCGGATGCGATGCGGCGAATTGTTCAGGCGCAATTAAGCAAGGAAAACGGCGACTATGGCTGACAATACACTGGGCGCATACAACATCTTCGATTTGCGCGACATGGCGCTCAGGCGAGTGCCCAAAGGACTGTTCGAATTCGTCGACCGCGGAACCGAGGACGAAGTCGCGCTGCGCAACAACCGCGCCGCATTCGACCGCATCAAGCTCTTGCCGCGCACGCTGGTCGACGTCTCGACGCGCAGCCAGGAGATCACGCTGTTCGGGCACAAGCAAAGCCTGCCGATAGTCATCGCGCCGACCGGCACCGCCGGGTTGATGTGGCACGAAGGCGAAATCGCGCTCGCGCGCGCGGCGAAAGCGGCGGGAATTCCGTTCTCGCTCGCCACCGGCTCGATCACCGCAATGGAGAAGGTGGCGGCCGAAGCCGGCGGACGCCTGTGGTTCCAGCTCTATATGTGGTCCCGAATCGATCTCTCGTACCAACTGGTGGAGCGCGCCAAGGCGGCGGGCTACGAAGGGCTGCTCGTCACCGTCGACAGCGCGGTGTCGGGCAATCGTGAGTACAACCTGCGCAACGGCTTCACGATACCGTTCACGTATACGCGCAAGAGCGTAACCGATGTCCTCATGCACCCGCGCTGGCTGCTGGGCGTGCTCGCGCGCTACATGCTGACTACCGGCATGCCGACGTACGCGAATTATCCGGAGGAGCTCAAAACGACCATCACCGCGCGACCGATGGGCCGCTCGATGCTGAAATGCGAGTCGCTCAACTGGGAGCACCTGCGCGCGTTGCGCAAGATGTGGCCGGGCAAACTGATGGTCAAGGGCGTGCTGCATCCGGATGACGCGAGACTCGCGGCCGACTGCGGCGCCGACGGCGTGATCGTGTCCAATCACGGCGGACGCAACCTCGACAGTTCGATGGCGCCGCTCGACATGCTGCCGGAAGTGGTGGACGCGGTCGGCAAACGCATG
>Ga0315281_10015036_pt1 | contig 10395 bp, 11 predicted proteins | sample YL17G07_0_MG_FD_204540 | JGI IMG/M metagenome (GOLD analysis project Ga0315281, IMG submission 204540) | Sediment microbial communities from Yellowstone Lake, YNP, Wyoming, USA - YL17G07_0 | ecosystem: Environmental > Aquatic > Freshwater > Lake > Sediment | place: USA: Wyoming | collected...
ATCAATAGTACAGACATAACAAAAAACTATCGAAGAAAATTCGTTATAATTGAGTGCTCTTTTTAAACATCAAAGTTCCAATAGCAATCAAACCAATAGATATTCCAAGCAACACAGAGAAATCTATGACTAGACCTGTGTTGGTTATTCCCACAAGCGAACCCCTGATTCCGTCTATTCCATAGCTTAGTGGATCGAAATAAGAAATCATCCTCATTGCATCTGGTACGTTGTTGAGAGGAAAAAGTGCACCTGACAGAAGAAAGATCGGCATCACAAGAAAGGACATTATCATCTGGAATCCCTCCATACTCTTCATTCTGGATGCTATTATCAGACCCGTAGCAACAAACGAGATTGCAATTAGAATCATAAACGGAATAGCAAGAAAAGTTCCAATCCCAAACTCTATGAAACCTAACGCACTAGATATTCCAAGTACTATCAGGCCATTGATTGTTGCAATGGTTGCCCCACCAAAAGTTTTACCCAGAACTATGCTTGATCTGGAAACTGGAGCGACTAAAATTTCCTTGAGAAAACCAAACTGTCTATCATAGATTACAGATATTCCAGAGAAGATTGATGTGAATAAAATTATCATGCCAATTATTCCAGGAGCAAGGAATCCTATGTAAGGTAAGCCTGGTATGGTTATTGAAGATGAAAAACCAAATCCTAGTATGAACAGCCAGATAAACGGCATTGCTAGACTGCTTACTATTCTTGAACGTGCTCTAACAAATTTTATCATTTCTCTCAGCCAAATTGTATAAATGTCTTGAAACATTATTTTTTGCCCCATTGATTCATCATTGATTTCATTTGATCTGCTGTGTCTGCTTCCTGTTCTCTTATGGTCCTACCAGTGTAGTGTATGAATACATCCTCAAGTGAAGGTCGGATCATATGTACAGAATCTATCTTTATTCCAGCTTCAGAAGATACCTTGAGAATGTCTGGTATTGCAGAACCCCCATCTTCAACAGTGACATTCAGATACCCCTCAAACTTTTTTTTGTTTTTTATCCAATCAAATTTTAGAATTTTATCTAGATTATCTGACTCTTTTGTCTCTAGCTTTAGTATGTCTCCGCCCATTGAGTTCTTCATGTTTTCAGGAGTATCGAGTGCAATTATTTTTCCGTGATCTATTATAGCAATTCTGTCACACAAATAGTCTGCCTCCTCCATATAGTGAGTCGTAAGTATAATGGTGAGGCCTTCATGCTCGTTCAGCTTTTGTATGTAATCCCAAATACTCCTTCTGGTTTGTGGATCTAGACCCAAAGTGGGTTCGTCTAAGAATAGAATATTTGGATGATGCATGAGGCCACGGGCAATCTCGAGTCTTCTTTTCATACCTCCAGAATAAGTTTTGATCTGAAGTTTGGCTTTGTCCTCAAGACCAACCAACTTCAAAACTTCGTCTATTCTTTTTATCCTCAGATCCTTTTGCATATGATACATCCTTCCATGAAATTCTAAATTCTCTCTACCTGTTAGTTCATCATCCAAACTTGGATCTTGGAAGACCATCCCAATCGTTCTTCTGACTGAATCTTGATTTACAATTTCCATATTATTCACGAATGCACTACCAGAAGTGGGTATCATCATTGTTGCTAGCATATTCAATGTAGTTGACTTGCCTGCACCATTAGGACCCAAGAGTCCAAAAAGTTCACCCTCTTTGATCTCTAAATTTATTGAATCTACTGCAGTAAATTTTCCAAATTTCTTTGTTAGATTTTTTATATTTATTGCTGGCATGATTAAAAATACTTCATTTCGACTCGTCATATATTTTCCCACATTTTTTAATATCTCCTTTGCATCTTATTAATTACTCATAACTGATTTGTCCATTACGTAAACTTTCAATCAAAATAAAACTAGTCAATCTTTTCATTTGCGGAAATATCGTCTATTACGTTGACAAAAATAACGTATTCTGGCACCGTTCATTATTTTTCATCTTTCATATTAGTGTTGGAAAATATTAAAAACTATTTTCAAAAACAATTTCGGATAAAGGTAATTGTCCACCTCGTGGAGACGCATTTTTTATTGCTTTTCCAACTACAACCATCATAGAAATTACATGATCATCAGGCAGACTGATTAATCTGGATACTGCATCGAAATCAAATCCCTCCATGGGACATGTATCATACCCCATTGATTTTGCAGCCAACATTAACGTTTGAGCAGCTATTCCGCAAGATCTCATCGCTTCGTCTCTTTGAACTTGGGGTTTTTCGTTATAGGAACTTTTCATAGCATCAACTAGAAATTTTCGTGACTCTTCAGGAATGTTTATCCAATATCTTTCAGGATTTTTATTCCATGATTTCAAGTCAGCACACAAAACAATTACTAATGATGCATCCGATACTTGTTTTTGACCCCAACTCAATTCTGATAGTCTATCTTTGAGGTCTTGTTCTGTGATTATGACAAATCTCCAATTTTGTATGTTGTATGATGTTGGAGAAAGAATTGCAACTTCTAATAGCTTTGATATCTCATCTTGACTCATTTTGTAATTTTTGTCAAAATTTTTGATTGAACGTCTACTGTTTATTGCTTCAAACGTATCCATAATAATTTGAACATATCGATACAATTTAAACTTGAATGTGATTTATTATTTGTGAATTTTAATAATTATCTTGATTGTATTTATTATAAAATTCTGATAAACATTGATAGACATAATTCCAAACATTTTGTTTTTCCAAATATCTTAGTCCACACAAAAATTGAATCAATATTTTCAAAAATACCGTATCCTGATTATGATCAATAACAAACTATTCTTACAACCAAAACATTGGTCTACAAATGTTAAAAGTCTATTTAATATTTATTACCATTTCTTGGAATTTGTGTATTGACTAGTGATAATAAAACCAATAAATTAACTATGAAGGATATTTTTTTGAAAGGTTCAATTATTGCAGTAATTGTTACTATTCCGTCTATTGCATCTTTTATGATTGCTTGGGTCATTCTTGATGATCTGTTGTTTGCTGCATTGATTGGAGCCGTGATTCATTTTATTGCGATGGGGTTCTCACTGAAAATATCTAAGAAATTATTGGTAAAAAAAAATCTATGATGTTGCTTTATTTAACTGGGATTTGTTTCAAAAATAATGGATATCTCTAAACTGGAGAAAGATCTAATTTCAGAAATTAAATTAGAGCCATTACAAGCCAGAGTCTTTCTTTTAGTTACCTGTTATGGGAAAATGTCTCCAATCTCTATTGCCGAAAAGATAAAGATCTCCTCTGATGATGCTCTCAAAATTGCCAAGGAACTAATGACTTTAGGCGCTTTCATAGATATCACTGAAACTGAATTTGAAGCAATGCATCCTAGATTTACTGCAGTCAACATGTACCGAAAACTATGTGCGCGAGAAAATATTGAATTTAAACGAAATAAAATCGTTGATAACATAGGAGTGGTTTTAGAAAAATCATATGATGATGCAAGAACTAAATAATGCTAATGAATGGTGAACAGCATTGAGCCTTGATACTGAATCATGTAAACATCAGCCAGTATATTTTGGTGTAGTTAACATTAACATAGATCAGAGAACTATCGGCTCAGTTGATGTGTGGCGATGTGGTGTCTGCAAAAAACGGTTTTGCGAAGAAAAACAGCTTGGAATAGAAGAACTAGCAGATTTGGTGGGAATGCCAAAAATTGATCCCGATGCAAAGTGGGGCGTGACTGTGTGTAAATTACAACAGGGAAAATACAAATGGAAATTAGTTAGACTAAAAGAAAATTCTGAAATCAAACATGAGTGTCTAGATGAAACAGTTATGTCTCTTACAGTAAAAAACTTTAAAGTAGAAGACGATAAACACTGGAGCTTTTTGATAGATGACAATGTCAACAAGGCTGTGGAAATCTAATTTCCAAATGGACCTCAAAGTTCACATTAATAATGTTCATGGAAGCCAGATGGCAGCAAAAATTACTGGCACATTCACAATTGATTCTCATTCTTTTAGATTCAATGCAATTGCATTTGGACGAATTGGGGGTCAAAATATAGGCGCAAAAATTTCGAAAATAACTGAAAAAGAGCTAATTAGACTAGGCTATGATGTTGATCAAGTAATGATGACATTACAATCTAATCTTCTTCAAGGCGATCTAACTTTGCCTGAAGGATTGAAAAGAGAATCTTTTGTTGATGATTAAAACTCAGCTTCTTCTAAAGCCTTTGAACAAGAACAACTTCTGATTTTTGGAATTTTATCGATCAAATTACTCAGTACATTTTTTGTTCTCTCTACATTTTTTGATAATGTTTCTAGCACTTCCTTTGCAGTTACTGGTTTTTCAGCCCATACATCATAATCAGTTACAGTTGAAATAGACGCGTAACACATTTGAGCTTCTCTTGCAAGCTGACATTCAGGAACTAGTGTCATCCCAATAATGTCTGCATTAATGGTTCTATAAAATTTTGATTCTGCTTTAGTAGAAAATCTTGGACCTTCTATGCAAACATATGTGCAATTTTTGTGAATATTGAAATTTTGTTCATTTGCGACTTTTAGAATAACCGATTGTAATTCTGGACAAAACGGCTCTGCTACAGAAATATGAATGACTCTCCCGTTTTCTGAAAATGAACCATTTCTTGATTTGGTAAAATCTAAAAATTGTGTTGGTAATGCAAAATGTCCTGGTTCAATCTCTTCTTTTAAACTCCCAACTGCCGAAGGTGCAATTATTCTTGTTACTCCCAGTTCTTTGAATGCCCAAATATTTGCTTTATAATTAATCATGTGTGGTGGAATGGTATGCTTTTTACCATGTCTAGGTAGAAATGCCATTTTTCTTCCTTTGAAAGTTCCTACAGTTATCGAGTCTGACGGTTTCCCAAAAGGTGTGTCTATTATAATTTCTTGAGCGTCTTTGAGTAATCCTGAATCGTATATTCCAGTTCCACCAAAAATTCCAATCTCTACATCTTTTTCCACTAGTATTTCACCAGTGACTTGCAATTGTATTGGCTAATTCCTCTCATTCCATTTAGTTCAGTTAATTCTATTATGAATGCAAATCCTGTGATTTTCCCACCTACTTTTTCTATCAGTTTTGCAGAAGCTCTTGCAGTTCCTCCTGTTGCAAGAAGATCATCGCAAATCAAGATTCTTTCTCCTTTTTTTACTAAATCTTTTTGAATTTCAATGGTATCTTGACCATATTCAATTTTGTATGACTGTTTGATGGTTTTACCTGGTAATTTTCCTTCCTTTCTAATCATGACTAATCCTTTGTTATATCTGGAAGCCAATACACATGCAAGTAGGAATCCTCTGGATTCTATGCCTGCAAACACATCAATATCGTTTGGATGGAAATATTTTGAAAATTCATCTGCTATAAATGATAATGCCGAGGGATCTTTTAGAATAGGACTGAAATCTCGAAATAATATCCCTTTTTTTGGAAAATTTGGAAATTCTAAAATTTTTTCTTTAAGATTCATATGATGATTTTAACTAGGTGGAATAAAATTGTTTTAGATTACTTTACTAGAAAAAATGTTTCTGCATGATTGTGTCCATCTACTGCAGTGATGGTGTAATTTCCTGGTATCAAATCTGATGGAACGGCCCACGGCAGTCTAACTTCCCCGCTACCACTAGCAGGAAATGCTAATTCTGCCACTATTTTTTTATCTGGCCCTAAAATTTTAATTTCTACAGTTTGAGCTGCATTTATCACTTTGATGTCTATGTATTTTCCTAATGTTTCATTCTTTTTTATTCCTTCTCCAACACTAACAACCATTCCTTTCTCTTTTGCTGCATTTACCGTGATTTCAATAGTTTTATAGTTTGATCCGCTTTTTGCATTGATCTTCCATTTTCCGGACACTCCATCTGATGGTACTCTAAATCCACCCTCAGCAATTTTTCCTTTCTTATCTGAAAAAGTCTCAACCTCTTTTATTTTCTTACCATTTGGGTCAACTAATGAAAATTCAATTATTACATTTTTGTTGGTATCACCTAATATCAAAATGGAGTCATTTGGTGAATATTCTAATTTTGTAGTGGATATTGTAATTTCCCCTGATCCTGTTTGTAGTCCAACTGCAAAAATCGCGGTACTTTTAGAATTCCCTTTACTGATAACTGCAGTATAGATTCCTGATGTATATCCTTTAAGAGGCAAGGAATGTGTTGTTTTTCCATCATCTTCTATTATGATGGGGATTGACTCACCTTTTGGTTTGTCTGCAGGATCAACAATTAGCATACTTATTGTGTCTCCTGGTATTCCTGTTAATGAAATAACTGCTGTTTCTGTAGTTTTGTAACTTAGTTTATCAAATTCTATGTTTATTGGAATTGAAGGAAGTTGACCTAATCCTGCATAAATAAATTCTCTGTTATTTTCCTGTATTGCAATTAATGTCCATGTGCCTTCCTTGTCAACACCAGCAATTGTTGGATACTCAAATTTTACAATTCCTGAATCTCCAACTTGAATCACATCGGATAATTTTTCAACACCCAACGGATCTTCTAAACTGAGTTCTAGTGGGATGTTTGGCAATGCCGTTCCATTAAACTTTAAAGTCTCTCCTGGATCAAATTTTAGTTTTAATGGAGTTATTATGATTACTTTGGATGACTCTATAATCCAACTTTTGGAAATATTCTCTCTCCCATCTGTAATCTCTGCACTATATCTTCCCAATTTTGAATCCAAGGGTATTAAAATTGGTTCTATTTCCCAATTTCCCTTTGCATCTACTTGCGCAGTTCTTGTATTGATGATCTCGTTATCTGGATTTGTAATTGTTGCAGTAACTGCACTGTTTGGTGTTGCAGTTCCTGAGACTTGTATCATATCTCCAATTTGTATGGTTTGTGGGATTCCTTTTATTGTCAGTTGCACATTTTCTGATATTGGAATGTTAGTTCCTAGAGTTCCTATTCTTATACTTATTTTCTTTTCATTACCATCCAGATCTTTGACAACAAAATCAGATCTCTCTTGGGATTGATTTTCTGGAATTTTCATGGTTGTCATAAAATAACCATTTTCATCGGTCTGAAAAGTCCCCAACTTGTTTGTATCTATATAAAATTCAAATTGCTGTGATGGCCCAAAACTATTTCCGGTAATTCTAATTGTTGATCCAGCATTAGGTTTTTCTGGAATTATTCGATATATTGAATTCTCTGAAATTCCCGGACTTGAATTTTTCAAGGTTGGAATGGGCTTGGGCAATTCACCTGGGATGGTTTTACCACTTTGTATTTCGTCTTTATTTTTATCTAGTGCTTTCCAATTGATTCCTGGATTTGGCATGTCTGTCTTGATTCCTATTTTTATTGATTCCCCTTGTTTTACAGATTTTGATGATGTTAAAATTATCACTCCTTGGGGTGTTTTTTCACCAGTCCACCCACTCTCTGTCTTAAATGATTTAAAATTAAAACCAACACTCAACCAAATTCTAAATGAACTTACATCTTTTTTTCCATCATTTGTAAATTCAATAATGGTAGTTTCTTCAAAAGAATGACTTTTTGCATTAATTGTTTCTGATGAACCTAAACTGGCTGGTTCTGGAGGAACTATACTTAGTGGTTCTGTTGATTTTGAGATTTGAGTTGTTGATTCTGTAGAAATTGCGCTTACTGGTTCTGTCGATTTTGTATTATTTGGCTGTGGGGAAACTATATTGGTTGGAGGAATTGCTACTGGTTCTACTGAAGAAGAACTTGAAGTGATGACCATCGTTTCTGCATACGTGTTAATTGGAAGAAATATCACAACCATTGAAGATAACAATATTAATGAAAGGAAAATTCCTCTCGTAGAGGACTTAGTCATATGTTCATTCTCTTTCATCTCTCAATTAAACCTTAAAGAATACCTTCTTACCTTCGTATTTCTAATTAAAGTATTTTTCATGAGGAAACTTTTTTAGTCCCGAGCTCGGACCCTCTGAAATTTGGCTAAATCAGATTTTGTGATGGCATTTTGATGTTGTCTAATTCTTTCAGCAATTAATCGATATAGTGATCTGAATTGATCTTTGGTTTTATCAGATAAGAAACTAGTTTCTTCAAGAGCAATTTTTTCACAAATGTATCTAGTAATTTCTTCATTGTCAAATTGACCCCAATTCTCTTCTCTATGATCTTCCCAAATTGCTTTCAAACTGTCTAAAATTCCCTTCCTATCTTTTAAGGCGACATCTTTAGATGTAAGACTTGAATATCCCTCTCTTCTCAATTGTATCTCATACGTTTGATTGACAGCATGTAGATAATCTTCTAGTACGATATAGTCTTCAATTGATTCCAGATTTCTTCCCTCCCTTTCAAAAAATATTGTTTGAACGGGTGAAAATTCATTTGATACTAGCTGGGAGGAAATCTGTTTTGATTCTTCTGAATTATCCATTAAAATAAATGTCTTGTATCCATGATTTCTGTAGAAAATCGCTAAAGGCAAAACTGAGTTTTTATTATATGCGGCTACAACATTTAGTGGGTTCATTGAAATATTTGGATCCTGTAAAAATTTATCAAATGCATTGAGATACATTGCATCTGACATTGTCTCTACAATAATCACCGGTCTAGAATTAGTTCCAATCTCTCTGTCTACAATTGATTCAACTAATCCTCTTGACAAACCATAAAGAATCGGTGTTAATGTTTTATCATCCGCATTCCAATAATCATAAAAAATTTTACTAAGGTGTTTTCTTTTATCCAATTCAACTACCAGCAAATTTCCAGGTGTATAGTCAAAAATCATGAAGGGTGAATGGGTAGCATATAGAACTTGATTTGAACCTGCCAAACTCTTCAATAAATCTGAAATTCCCATTTGTTGCGTTGGATGAAGATTCCTTGCCGGTTCATCGAGAAGTAGTATTGCTTCTTTTAGTTCTGCTCTCTGTGTCTCTGCTGCAAAGTTTACGATAAAAGAAAACGTCCATTTGAAACCCTCAGCTCTTCTATTTAGCAAACCTGTATTGGTTACAGTTCCGTCTCGATGCACATCTGAAATTACTACACTCATGATATTTCCTGGACTGTATCTTAAATCCACATGGATTGGATCTCCTTTCCAAGCTGGATTTAGTTTTTTGGTTAGTCTATTACTTGCAGTATTGAGAACTTTGATGCATTTTGATGGACTCTCTTTGACTTCATCTAATGTTCTGATATCTAGTTCTGCCAAATAAAAAAGATTTCTTACAGTTTCAGCTTTGTCAAACTCTTCAACAAATTCAATTGAACCTTCACGTTCACCCTTCTCTTCTCGAAGGAATTCATTTAGATTGATATTTCCATATATTTTCTTGTAATCTGAAAAATATACAAAACGAGGATGTATTTGCGATGAAATAAAGTTCTCTAACGCAGATCTTTCACTTTCACCACTAAGAAATTTTGAAAACTGATTTTCTGGGCTTTCATAAATTTTCTCCCACTCTTCTACTATTTTTGGTTCTTGCACTGCTATTACATGAAATTGATTGCTAAATTCAGCCATTCCACTATCAAATATTTCCTGATTTTTTGGCACAGAACCGTCAAAAAATTCAGTGTCGATTTGAATCCTAAGATGATTTGGTATTGTATCTAAAAAATTTAATATCTGTTTTGAAAAATTTTCCCAAGAATTTAGTCTGTTATTTTCCTCCTCGTTAATTTTAATGCCTTCAAATTCATATTGGACTTTTAGCTTTTTATTGCTTCTAAATAATTTCACTCTCCTAATTTCAGGCAATTCTGGAAATGATTGTTTGAGTAAATGTATTTCGTTTGAACTTAAATCAAAATCTCCCTCTACTAATCTAACTTCATCTTTGAGTTCTTCAGACATTTCATCGCAAAGATCTAATTCTGAAACCATTTCGTCCCTATTCAATAAAGTCAATGCTTGCAGAATTGTCGTTTTGCCACTTTCATTTCTTCCAACAAACGCTGCTAAATCACCCACTGTAATTTCACCTGAATCATGAATGCAACGATATGCTTTGACTCTAAATTTTCGAAGTCGCATTAAGCAATATGTAGATCTCTACGATTTAACTCATTCGTCATATTTATCATAATTCACAAAATTTTGCTAAATAGATATAGGGGAATTGTAGGGGTAAAAACAAAATGGTAACTAGACTAGTATACATTGTATTTATTTTGCCCATTGTACTTTCAATTACTTTTGGCTCCCTAGTTTTGGCAGATGTTCTTCAAGAACCTGGTAGAGAGTTAAACATGTGGCCAAACGGCCCAACAAATAGTACAATTCCAACTGTTACCTCCATTACAATAGTTGGATTAGAAAAACAGTATACTACCTCCACACCAG
>Ga0315281_10015037_pt1 | contig 10394 bp, 9 predicted proteins | sample YL17G07_0_MG_FD_204540 | JGI IMG/M metagenome (GOLD analysis project Ga0315281, IMG submission 204540) | Sediment microbial communities from Yellowstone Lake, YNP, Wyoming, USA - YL17G07_0 | ecosystem: Environmental > Aquatic > Freshwater > Lake > Sediment | place: USA: Wyoming | collected...
TCCTCCGCGTCGCACAGAATAATGCCACCGTGGAAGAACATGTCTTTCGCGATCGCGTCCTCACCGTCCTGGCCACCGTGGAACAAACCTATTGGGAAGTCGTCTTCGCCAATGAGAACCTGAAAGTCGCTGAAGCCGCCTTAAAGGCCGCGCAAGAACTCGGCGCCAGCAACCGCGCGAAGGCAAAGGCCGGCATCATGTCGATCGTCGATGTCTTGCAAGCCGAAGCGGCCGTTGCGTCGCGGGTCGAACAGGTACTGGTCGCGGATAAAACGATTCGAGACCAGGAAGATCAGTTGCGCCGATTGCTCAATCCGGCGGAAGAGGACCTGCGTCAAGACATCCGTTTGACCCCGCTCGACCAACCGGTCGTGACCCTCGAACCTATCAGCCTGCAGGAAGCCATCGACACGGCCATCGAGCAGCGGCCTGAAATTGTCCAAGCGAAGAAGAATATGGAGACGAGCGATCTCAACACCAAGTTTTCCAAAAATCAGATTCTCCCGACTCTGTCGTTCCAAGGAACTATGGGAATGGCAGGGCTCGGAAAAGACTATACAGACTCTGTCAACAATAACTTCAGCGGCGACTTCTATAATTATGGAGCAGGGCTCGTCTTAAGCTACCCACTCGGCAACCGCTCAGCCTGGAGCACCTACAACAAACGGCAGCTGGAGGAGAAGAACGCCGAAGCGTCGCTCGCGAGTGTGCGGCAGCAGATCATCGTGGGTGTGCGCGAAGCAGTCCGGCGCGTCCAGACGGATTTCAAGCGGATCGAAACCACCAGATCGGCCAGAATCATGGCTGAGAAACAACTGCAGGCGGAGCAAGAACGCCTGAAGGTGGGGCTCAGCACCACTCGCTTTGTCCTCGACTTCCAACGAGATCTGGCGACGGCCCAAGGAAACGAGTTACGCGCGACCGTCGATTACAATAAAGCGCTCTCCAACTTTGCGCGGCACAAAGCCACCACACTCGATCGCTATAATCTTCAACTGAACTGACGACCTTCATGATGGCGCCTGAGCCTGGTCCGCACGAGACACCGGACCAGGCCAAAGAACGGAGAGCAGCTCTCGCACTCCTCCCCGCCGCCGCGACACTCGCCTTCTACGCCCTTCCCGCCTCTCTCCAACAACAGACGCTGGTTCAGTTCGCGCCACAAATCGTCGCCTACCTCGCCTTAGGCCTTTGGGCCTCGCACAACCGCGATATCGTATTTCGGCTTGGGCTGGAGAAAGGGAAGGTGCGGGATGGCCTACGCTGGGGACTCCTGGCAGGTCTGCTTCTCGGCTGCCTGAATACGTTCGTGATTCTCTCGGCCTATCCACATCTGGGCTATGACATCAGTTTCCTCAAGACCACGCCGCATGGCCGACTCCCCCTCTTGGTCATGGCCCCCTGGTTCATCTGTGGCATCGCCCTCTTTGTGGAGCTGAATTTTCGTGGATTTCTCCTCGGGCGGCTGGCCGCACTTGAATCGAGGCTATGGAGATCCAGCTTGGCCCAACGGCTCTCGCCTCTCGCCCTCATCACCTGCGCACTGATATTTGCTTTCGACCCCTTCATGGTGAATACTTTCCAGTACCTTCATTGGATCGCCCTGTGGGACGGGCTGATCTGGGGAATCATCTACCTGCGCACACGTAATCTCTACATCACGATCGTCGCGCATGCGGTCGAAGTCATCGTGATGTACAGCGCGGTGAGATTTGCGTTGAAGTCGTAGAAAGCGGTCTCTCTCAGCAAGGAGCAACGCGATGAGTGAACTCGGCAAGTACCTATTGTATTTCTTACTCGGTGGGACGATTGTCAGTGTCTCCACCTACTTCGGGTCTCAAGGCAAATCGTTTCTTGCCGCCTTTGCCAGCACCTTTCCTGCCATTACAGGGGCAACGTTCATTCTGATTTATCTGAACGGTGGCAGCGAGTCGTTGGTGGGATATGCAAAAAACCTCTTGTGGTTTGTGCCGCCCTGGATCGTGTACGTCATCACCATGATTCTTGGCGTTCCACGGGTCGGGTTCTGGCCGGCCATGGCCCTGTCCATGACTCTGTACTTCGGTTGTATCGGACTGCTGAAGATTGCAATCCGATAACCTCCCAGCACCGTAGGATAACCGCGCGAGACAGGCGGGACAAGCGGGACGGGTTGATCTGGTTCGTCTTGTTTGTTTTGTTCATCTGGTTTATCCGGTTAGTCTGGTTCAACCAAATAAACGAGACAAACCAAACAAACCAGAACAACCAGCCGGTCCTCGCGCTTCACGCACCACGATCCATGGCCGCCGATGAGTTGGAATCGAATGGAAGCCGGACGAGGTCGGAAACTAGGCGAAGTGTCTGAAGTGTAACCGGTTCATGTCACTCATCGCCGAGACCAGCCGGTCGATCGAGTCGGTGACGCACTGACTCGCTTCGTGCGAGGGCCCTTTGCCACCGGCCCAAATATCGGGAGGATGCTCCATCTCAGACACATTCTGGCAAAACCGGGTAATTGACTGTTTCCAATAGGTCGGGTCGGCAGCTTCGTCGAGAAAGTGTTCCCGATCATTCGTAAAGGGGGCATCGAACTGCTTGGCCCGCATCTGCCACATCTGCTCCATCGCGTTCTGCCGTTCTTGGCTAAACTCGAGCCCCGTGGCTTTTTCGTTCAACGCGGCAAAGAGGCCCCCGACCACCCGTTCCACATGCGACGCGGGAAACGCGCCGACACAGGCTTGCACGATGAGGTACTTGTGGAAAATAAAGACCTCGGCGCTGATGCAGGCCTCGGTGGCCGAGGGATCGTAGGCCCGGGCCAGTTCTTTCATCGCATCGGCTGAGGCACCCTCAAGACTCTCGCCCAGCAACCCCGCGAGTTGACGTCCGAGTCCCAGGTAATCCACTGGAGTAGCCGCTTGTGTCATGCTGGCTCGTTTCTTCCTTTGTGCAACGCCCACGCCGAGCGTAATCGAGGTGAAAGGAATTTGCCAGGAAATATTCAGACGGATCAGAGGGACAACTATTTGCCATCCCCTACCCTCTCGATCCACCCTTGAACCCCTGCAGCTGGATTGTTACGATACCCCTTCATCTTTTCCTCGCAACCAATCTATGGCAAGTATACGACAGCCTTCTGTTCCTGCACGCGACCTGATCATCGAAGGAGCACGGCAAAACAATCTCAAGAACATCTCGTTGCGCATCCCCCACAATCAGGTCACGGCCATTACGGGCGTTTCAGGATCGGGGAAATCCTCTCTCGCGTTCGACACGCTCTTCGCCGAAGGCCAGTGGCGCTATGTGGAATCGCTCTCCACCTATGCCCGCATGTTTCTCGATAAGGTCAATCGGCCCGATGTCGACCGGCTGATCAACGTCCGCCCCGCCATTGCGATCGAGCAGAAGAACCCGATCCGCACCGCCCGCTCGACGGTCGGGACCACGACCGAGATTGCCGACCTCCTGCGACTCCTGTTCGCCAAAGTGGGCCATCCGGTCTGCCCCGATTGCGCCATCAATGCGCGCAGCTTCCACCCTGGCAGCGTCGCCGACGATCTATTGAACCATTGCGCCGACGCACGAGCGATGATCCTCTTCCCTGTCAAAGCACCAGCGCCGAAACAGGACCAGGCCTTTCTCCAATCGCTGTTGCTGCGAGGGTTCACCAGAGTGCTATGCGGCGGGGAAAGCCTCGATCTCCACGAGATCCACACCCTCCCCAAAGCCAGGCCAGACCATCTTGACGTGATCCTCGATCGGCTGGTGATCCGAGAAAACAACCGATCCCGCCTCGTCGAAGCGATCGAAACCGCGTTTCGCGAAGGCGAGGGCCTATGCCGCGTGGAGGTCATCGACCAAGGCCCCCGAACCTACAGCACGGACTTTCGCTGCCAACAATGTGGGCGAACATTCGAACCGATTCGTCCGGTCCTCTTTTCCTTCAACCATCCACTCGGTGCTTGTCCGGAGTGCAAAGGGTTCGGCAATATTCTTCGTTACGATCCCGACCTCGTCATTCCCGACCACAGCAAGTCGCTGGCCCAAGGCGCGATTGAACCCTGGAGCAAACCCAGCGGCGATTGGTGGCAGAAGCAAATGTTCCTCTCCATGAAGCGGCGTGGAGTCGACCTCACGATCCCCTACAAGGACCTGCCACAGAACATCCAGCAAATCCTCTGGCAGGGAGAAGGCAAGCTGGAGGGCGTGCAACAATTCTTCGAATACTTGGAAGGGAAGCGCTACAAGTTGCATGTGCGCGTGATGCTCAGCCGCTACCGGACGCCGGTCCCCTGCCCAACCTGTGCGGGGGCTCGACTCAGACCGGACGCGCGCTACGTGAAGATCGCGGGCACAGACATTCATGAGCTTTCTTCGCTCACGATCGAAGAGGCTGCCTCTTGGATCACATCCCTCACCCTCTCTCCCTATGAAGAACAGGTCGCCCGCGACATTCTCCGACAATTGACGGCCAAGCTTGGCTTTCTCCTTCGCGTAGGCCTCAGCTACCTAACACTCTCCCGTCAGACCCGCACACTCTCGGGAGGAGAGGCCCAACGAGCGGCCTTGGCCAATCAACTCGGGGCACGATTAGTCGGCACACTCTACGTCCTCGACGAACCGACCATCGGTCTCCACTCGCGTGACACCGCAACGCTCGCCGGCATCCTGCGAGAGCTGGCAGTCCAGGGCAATACGGTGGTCGTCGTGGAACATGATCGCCAGATGATGCTGGCAGCAGACTATCTCGTCGAGCTAGGGCCCCTGTCCGGCGAGAAGGGCGGCGAGGTGATCTGCGCAGCACCACAACGAGAATTCATTGCAGACCGGCGGTCAATCACGGCGCGCTACCTCCGTGGCGAAGACGAGATTGTGACCCCACGATCTCGGCGAAGAGGAAACGGAAATTTTCTCGTCATAGCAGGGGCTTGCGAGAATAACCTCAAGAATCTGTTCGTTAGAATTCCGCTCGGCATGTTGGTCTGTGTCACCGGCGTTTCAGGGTCTGGAAAGAGCACGTTGATCAAAGACACGCTCTACCGAGCCGTTGCCCGCGCCTTTCGTGTCGAGTCACTGCCAATGGGCAAGTTTCGCGCGATTAAAGGGATCGAACATCTGACGGGCATCAAGCTCATCGATCAGGAACCGATCGGCAGAACGCCGCGTTCGAATCCGATCACCTACCTGAAAGCGTTTGATGAAGTTCGCTCCCTCTTCGCTTCTGAACGCGATGCGCTCAGGAGCGGGCTGGCACCTGGTCATTTCTCCTTCAATACCACGGGGGGCAGGTGCGACAAATGCGAAGGAAGCGGCGTCGAAAAACTCGAGATGTATTTCTTTGAAGATATCTATGCCACCTGCGAAGCGTGCGATGGAAAACGATTCAAACCGAATATCCTATCCATTCGCTATCGTGGGAAAACGATCCATGATGTGTTGCAGATGACGGCTGAAGAGGCGCTGGGATTTTTTAACGGCTCGCCCAAGCTCACGGAAAAACTGCACCTGCTCTCCTCCATCGGGCTCGGCTATCTCCGGCTCGGCCAATCCGCGACGACCCTCTCAGGAGGCGAGGCCCAACGGTTGAAAATCGCGACAGAGTTGATCGCGGGCAGGGGACTGTCCAGGCAAGGGACTGTCCCCCTTCCCAGCCTGGTAGACGGGGACAGGCACCGGCAGAGCCGGAGCCTGTCCCCTAATGTACTCTACATCATGGACGAGCCGACCACCGGGCTGCATGTCGATGACATCAAGAAGCTCCTGGCGATGCTCCAGAAACTCGTAGACAGCGGCAATACCGTGGTGGTGGTGGAACACAACCTCGACGTAATCAAGACAGCAGATTGGATTATCGACTTAGGACCAGAGGGCGGCTCGGCAGGCGGACAGATCGTGGCAGAAGGACGACCGGAACAGGTGGCGAAAGTGGCGATGTCTCATACGGGACAATTCCTCGCCCCCTTGCTTGCTGATGAACAGAGGACACGCCAACATCACCTATAGCCCCGGCCGCTTCTCAGCCGTCAGGAATATCTCCATCGGCTGATCGACGCGACGGACATCTAACCGGAGAGTCTGCCCTGCCTCAACCTGACAGAGTCGTTTTGCCTCCCGCTCGGAAGACACGCTAGATAATACTGTGCCGTTACAGGCGACGACTCTATCACCTACCTTGAGGCCGGCTTTCTCGGCAGGCAGGCCGCTTCGAAGTTCCCGCACGAGGTAGTATCGAGCGCCGGCTAATTCTTGCAGGTCCCAATTGACGCCGATGTGCCCGGACCCGAGTAACCCGGCTTGAGAACCGAACCGAGCGAGAATGCGATGGGCGATGACGCGGGCTAGACCCTCGGGATCATCGGTCGTGGCATCAGAACTATGCCCTTCCCCATTAAACAAGACTACGCCACTTTCCACATCGATCATTCGAAAGGCCAACGACACTCGACTGATCTGCTCTCCCTCGGTTCGCTCCCATTGCTGTACTTCGCCCACCACAATGGCCTGCGCACCGACAAGTTTCCCGACTTTCAACACCTCGGCATCGTCGGCATGCTTCAGTTGGATGACCTGCTCCTTGAATACTTCGTCGAGCTTGGCTCGCTCGACCATATTGACGTCCAAGTCCAACAACAAGGTCGTCACAATCCCGGCGACACGCGAGCCCGATCCCTGTGCGTCCGGCGCATCCTCAAACAACATGACGGCCATCGTTCGATAGCGATCGATTGTGTCTCGATTGATCGGACCGATGCCCGTCACGACCGGCTCAGGACGTCCGAGCATACCGCCGGACCCTAGGGCGGCGGTAGTGCCGGACGAGGCACAGGTTCGGCGCCGTTGCAGAATCGCCGCGGGCGCACCCCAGGCACAGAGTTCGTCGTTCACCAGCACGATGTGGTACGGATATTCGCGTTGATATTCCGCCGCGAGGTTGGTGAATGGATAGAAAATGCAGCCGCCGATCCAGATCGAGATCGGGCAGAGAACCAACTCATAGAGCCACTGTTTGCGAGCCGTGAGGGAGTATTCCCAGACCAGCAGACGGCCATCATCACGCAGCACACGATCCGGCCGACCGATCTGTTCGATCACCTCGGCCTTCGTCATCGGCACGGCCAGCCGGTCCAGCTTGGATTCCGACTTCACAATTGTGTAGGCGACCCCGCAAGCTGAAAGTGTGCTGGCAAGGCCAACGATCACGAGTGTGAGAATGAACGGGGAACACTGGATGGAAGGAACCGCCTGCTGCTTCGGCATCGCTGCAAGCGTAACACTCCGGAGCGAGGGCTGCAACGCAGAGAGGCGGGACGGACAGGGATCAGTTCAAAGTAGGATCGAACGGCATATCCGCGTAATGGCGATAGTCGTCACCCAGCGTGCTCACGATGTCCGGCCAGATACGTGTGGGATCTTTGTCGAATACGGCATTGGGATCCGCCGGAATGGTAAACCAGGATCCGGTCTGCAATTCAGACTCCAGCTGTCCTGGGCCCCATCCGGAATATCCGATATAGGCACGAAAGGCCTCGCGACCCTCACTGGTTGTCAAAATACGATCGACGAGGTCTGTATCTCCTCCGAGACAGATCCCATCGAAGACATGATGGGAATTCTCAGGAAGTTGATCTAATCGATAGAGCATCATGACCTGGTTCGTTTGCACCGGCCCTCCGGCGAAGAGGACGTGCCCTTGGCCTTCGAGGATTGGTACTTGAGGCAAGGCCTCCGAGACCGACATCGCAGTCGGGCGATTGACGACGACACCCAGCGCGCCTTCGGCTCCGTGCTCGCAGAGCAACACGACGGTCTGCCGAAAATTCGGATCGCGCAAGGACGGTGCCGCGATGAGGAAGATGCCTTTCCCGAGTGGAGCTTTCATGTTCTTAATCCTACCGCGCTGACCTGTGTCGCGCAAGCGGCACGACGAATGGCGAGACTAGCGAGACGGGCTGGACGGGCGAGACAAGGTAGGAGTCAACCTCTCCACGTCGCGCCTGTCCCGCGTGTCTCGCGCCTTCACGCGTCGTCACCGATAGAGGGATTCGCGTCGATCGCGGAGCAAATCGTTGTACGGCGTGAGGGCTTTGTTCCGCGCGTCAGCAGGATCGATCTCGACGATACAGAGTTCTTCCAGGTCCCGCGGCGCGCGATGCAGAATCGCCCCTCGTGGGGCGACAACTTCGCTGTTTCCGATAAACGTCAGCGGACCTTTGTCGCCTCGTGCTTCGCTCCCTGTGCGGTTGCAGGTCACGGCAAAAACATGATTTTCCAGGCACCGAACCGGCATGGAGTCAGGACAATTGGGCAACACGAGGTTCGAGGGATGGCAGATAATCTCTGCCCCCTTAAGCGCCAACGTGCGAGCGGCCTCAGGATAATACCAATCGAAACAGATCATCACGCCGATCTTGGCCGGTCCGATATCCCACACCTGAAACCCCGTGTCGCCAGGCGTAAAGAGCAGCGTTTCCTCAAAAAACAGATGTGTCTTGCGATAACACCCGATAAACCCGGATGGACCGACGACCACGGCGGAGTTATAGCAGGCAGCCCCGGCGCGCTCCGGAAGACCGGCGACAATCACCATCCGGCGCCGCTTCGCAAGGTCGATCAGCCGTTGTGTGGTTGGTCCATCCGGCACCGACTCTGACAGTGTGATCACTTCTTGCTGCGACACGAACTGATAACCGGACGCAAATAACTCGGGCAAGACGATCAGATCCGCGTCAGCCTGGTCGAGTGTGTCCACAACCTTATCAAGATTGTGCGACACCTTGCCGAACAGTGGAGTGAACTGAAAAAACCCGACCCGCATGATCGTCATGTCTCCAGAACAAAACGGGCAGGGTTGCCCCTGCCCGTTTAAAAGATCTCTGACCGAATGACTTACTTCACTTCGGACAAATGGGTGACCGCGACTTCGGCATGATGTGTGGCCACATCGGCGTGACCGGCCTTGCCATGCTCAACGGCTTCCTTGAGATGCTTGATCCCTTCATCCACATGCGGATTCTTCGCGGCCTCCTCGGCATGCTTGAGTGCTACCTCAGCATGGTGCACCAGGACATCGGCATGCCCCTGTTTGCCATGCGCCACAGCTTCCTTGGCATGTTCCAAGGCTTCAGCTGCATGCTTGTCAGCGGCAAGGGCGAGCCCACTGAACAGCGGGAAAACAACGAGCGCGGCAACCGCTGCCACTACCATTGCTGCGCGATGGATTCTCATTTTCATGGGTTCCTCCTCAGTGGTTAAGATTCATTCGACGGGTGAACGGTATCCACATTAACCGGCCCTCCTCCCCCATCATTTTGCATACACCTTACATTGCTCTTTTTTCACTGTCAAGAAGGCCTTACCTGCGGATCGACGTTCAGGATGTGCTGCAATCCTTTGGCGTCTTTTTCCACCGGACAGGCAAAATCACGACTCCACTCCCACCAGGATCCCGGATAGTTGCGGACCTTGCGATACCCGGAGAGTTTGAGGACAAAATAGAGCCAGGCAGAACGGACGCCGCCGGTGCAATAGCAGATGACCTCTTGATCCTGCGTAAGACCTTTCTCGGCGAGGCTCTCTGTGATCGTCTGCAGATCTTTCACCGTGGCGTTCGCTTGAAGAAATCCATTCCAAGCCAGATGAATCGCGGAGGGAATGTGACCGGGTCGCGGTATCCCCGACACCTCTTTCCCAAGATACTCTTCGAGACTGCGCGCATCGACAATCACGGTGCCCGGATGCGGCTGCTTCACGAGGTGCTTCAGTTCGTCTTTGCCGGCGATCACGGAGGCCACAGGCTTGACCGTGAAGGTCCCCGGCTTGGGCGTCACGCACCCATGCTCGAACGGCCGTTTTTCCTGCACCCACTTGACCCATCCGCCGTCGAGAATACGCAGACGCGTGTGTCCGAGATATTCCAACATCCAGAACATGCGGCCTTCATCTCCCCAGTTGTCGAACGGATTGGAATAGATGACCACATCGCTGTCCTGACTGATGCCCAAGGCGCGGATCTTCTGTTCCATGCGTCCGCGATCGGGATCGAGCAATCCCTTCGGCACAGCAGTGGGGTCGCTGTACTCATGCCAGGTCGAATGCACAGCCCCTGGAATATGGCCGCCGAATTGGTAGGCTGCACGCCCACGCACGTCGAGAATCACCAGGCCCGGCTGCCCCAAGTTCTGCTGGAGGGTTTCGGTATCAATAAGCAACGCGTGTGTCATCTCACTCCTTTTATACTGAGCCTTCAGCTGTCAGCCTTCAGCTCGGCTTTGCAACTTCCTCCGTCTTGCTGACGGCTAATCGCTGAGAGCTGATTGCCCTCGTTCAATACCACGGCAAGCGCACCGGAAAGCGGAAACTCCCGCTCGTACACGACGAATTGATAGGGATCGTTCCCCGTCAGCCCATATTTA
>Ga0315281_10015038_pt1 | contig 10394 bp, 4 predicted proteins | sample YL17G07_0_MG_FD_204540 | JGI IMG/M metagenome (GOLD analysis project Ga0315281, IMG submission 204540) | Sediment microbial communities from Yellowstone Lake, YNP, Wyoming, USA - YL17G07_0 | ecosystem: Environmental > Aquatic > Freshwater > Lake > Sediment | place: USA: Wyoming | collected...
GCCGGCCAGCATCTCCGCGGTCGGCTCGCGCGTCTCGCTGTAGAGCGAGTAGATCGGCACGCGCCGCCGCGCGTCGCGCGCGTGGCCCGTCTCGATCATGTTGTCCTGGACGTCTGCGTTGAAGCCGTGCTGCGGCCCGAACAGCGCGGCCAGCGTCGCCTCGTTCGACGCGGCCAGGCGGTCGGCGATGTGTTGGAGGCGGGAATCGACCGAGGCGGGGTTGCAGAGCAAGCCGACGCGCCGGCCGGTGACGAGAGGGGAGTCGAGCAGCCGGTCGGAGCCAAGGCGCACGCGCATGGGTTCATTCCCGTTCTTTGTCGCGTTCCACCTGCTGCCGGATGTGTTCCAGCGCGTGCTCGCGCTCCGCGCCCGACAGCCGCTGATCGAAGTCCTCGAGCGCCGCGCGGACGACGTCGCGGTGGTGCAGGCGCAGTCCTACCGGGCCCACCGCCTTCAGCCACAACTTGTGGATCAACTCGAGATCCTCGGCGGTGAGCGGCGGCAGATGCGGTCCGAGCACGAACGTCTCGACCTCGCCGCGGAGGTGCACGGCGATCAGCCGTGTCCGGAGCTTATCGCTCCCCGGCACGCGTTCCCACGCCTCGCCCAGCAGCTTCGCCTGTTCCGCCGCGGTGAACTTGGCCGACTCGCCGACGATGACCTCGGCCGACGCCAGCCGCACCGCCGTTTGCGCCACCGCGTCGAACACGTTGGTTGCGGGCACCACCAGCAGCTTCACCGGCCTGCCGTGCCGCTCCGCGACCGCCACCACCCTGGTGAACAGCAGCTGTTCGTAGTCGAGGAACAGCTGCTCCTCGCCGATGTTACGGAACGGCGTGTCGGGGCCTTGCAGGAGGCGGACGGTCATCACGACGATGTCGCGCTTCTCGGTGTCGGTGTTGTCGAGGGCCCACGCCAGGTGCTTCAGCGTGTTGTAGTCGCGCACCGGCACCAGCACGTTGCCAGGGCGCGCCGCGACCTCGCCGAGACCGATGTCGCCCGCCGGCAGCAGCTGGAACTGGTCGAGCGTCCCGTCGTGCCCGTGCGCCCGTCGCGCCGCCCGGTGCTCGGAGAACACGAACAGCGCGTAGAGGGCCACCGTGAAGCTGATCCCCGAGATCGTCGCCAGCTGCTTGGTGAAGAGGTTGACAATCGCGATCGAGAACAGGCCGATCGTCACCAGCGCCAGGCCGACGGGCAATTCGACACGACCGAGGCGCAGGTTCCATCCCACCCGCCACTCGCGCGGTCCCGGCTCCTTGAAGCGCAGCACCAGCACCGCGAGCGACTTCAGCGCGAAACTCCAGATGACGCCGAAGGCATACGCCTCGCCCAGCAGGTACACGTCGCCGCGGCTCAGGACGACCGTCGCGAGCTGCAGCACGACGATCGTGTTCAGGATGCGATAGGTGGTCCCGTACCGGCGGTGAGGCCTGCGGAACCACTCGGTCAGCACGCCGTCTTCCGACACCCGGTTCACCACCGCGTTCGAACCGACCAGCGCGGTGTTGACCGCGCCGGCCAGTATCAGGAACCCGACGACGACGACGAACGCCTGGAAGAGCAGCTGCATCGACAGCGGGCCGGCCAGGTGCATCGTGATGCCGGAGATCAGGTTGTCGTAGAAGTGCGGCCGGTCGCGGTCGGGAATCAGCGCGACGGCCAGGAAGCTGACCGACGCGGTGAAGATCAGGCTGTAGAAGAAGATGACCGTCGCGGCGCGCCGGAGGTTCTGCGGCTTCGGATGCTCGATCTCGCGGTACACCTGCGCCAGCGACTCCCAGCCGCTCATCGCGAGGAACGAGTGGCCGAGGCCGATGAGGACCGCGATCGGCGTGATCATCGGCAGCAGCGTGCCCCGCAGCCACCCGAGCGCTTCCGGCGAGTAGCGCATGTGCGCAGGCGTGGGCGGGGCCGGCAGCTGGCCGCCGCGCGCCAGCACGGTGTAGGCCGCCCAGCCGAGCAGCACGACGACCATCACCGTCGTGATCTCGACGATGCGCAGCGCGTCGGAGCTCGACTCGCGCAGTCCCTGCGTGTTCCGCCACCAGAAATAGATGATGACCACCGCGGCCAGGATCGCGGCCGTCTCGTTCCTCGGAAGCTGGAAGGCCAACCCCAGACGGACGTGCGCGACGTCGTTCACGAGGCCGACGATGTACTGTCCCGCCGACACCGCGCTGATCGGGCCGGTGAGCACGTAGTCGAACAGCAGCGCCGACACCGACAGCTTCGCCAGCGTGCCGCCCATCGCCTCCTTGACGACGCGGTACACGCCGCCGCGCACGAACATGATCGAGCTTTCGAGGTAGATCGCGCGCACCGCGTAGGCGAACAGCATCACGCCGAGGATGAACCACGGCGCGGCCTTGCCCACGGCCTCTTCGGCAATGCCGCCCGCGTAGAAGGCGGACGAGCCCAGGTCGGCCAGGACGATTGCCGCGGCGCGCCAGAAGGAGATGAACGAGAGGAAAACGGTTGTCGCGACGACGACCCGAACGGGGCCTGCCCTGAGCGGAGCCGAAGACCCCGGCGCAGGCGGAGTCGAAGGGCCGCGGCCGCTGACAACGCTACGAGGTTCGGACGCCACGGTCGCCTTTCAGGAAGTGGCGAGTGCCGGGCGGCGAGTGGCGGGCGGCGAATGACGAGTGGCGGGGTGAAACACCCGCCGCTCGCCACTGGCCGGCCGCCACTGCTGCACTACTGACCCGCCGTCCGCTTGCGCTCGGCGCGCGCCTGCTCCTTCTGCACGCGCTCGCGGATGCGCTCGAGCACGTGCTCGCGCTCCTTGCCCTTGAATCGCTTCTCGAAGTCCTCGAGCGCCGCGCGCACGATGTCGCGGTGGTGCAATCCCAGGCCCACCGGCCCCACCGCCTGCAGCCAGAGCCGGTGAATCATCTCGAGATCCTCGGTCGTCAGCGTCGGCAGGTGCGGGCCCAGCACGAAGGTCTCGATCTCGCCGTTCAGGCGGCACGCGATCAGCCGCGTGCGCAGCTTCGCGCTGCCCGGCACGCGCTCCCACGCATCACCGAGCAGCCGCGCCTGCTCGGCGGCGGTGAACTTCGCCGACTCGCCCACGACGACCTCGAGCGCGTCCAGCCGCACGGCGCTCTGCGCCACCGCGTCGAACACATTGCTCGACGGGACGACCAGCAGCTTGACCGGCTTGCCGTGGCGTTCGGCGACGGCGACGACTTTCGTGAAGAGGATCTGCTCGTAGTCGAGGAACAGCTCCTCCTTCTGCATGTTGGTGAAGCGCGTGTCGGGTCCCTCGAGCAGCCGGACCGTCATGACGATGACATCGCGCTCCTCGGTGGTCGTGTGATCGAGCGCCCAGTCGAGGTGCTTCAGCGTGTTGTAGTCGCGCACCGGCACGAGCACGCTGCCGGGTCTGGCCGCCACCTCGCGCAGCGCGACGTCGGCCGACGGCAACAGCTGGAATTGATCGACCTTCGAGTCGCGCCCGCGCCGCCGGCGTTCCGCCTGCCGTTCCGACACGGTGAACGCGACGAAGAGCACCGCGGTGAAGCCGACACCGGAGATGGTGGCGAGCTGCTTGGTGAGCAGGTTCGCGACGGCGACGGCGAACAGCGCCAGCGCGATCAGCGCCAGGCCGATCGGGAGTTCCACGCGGCCGACGCGGGGGTTGAACGGCACGCGCCACTCGCGCGGGCTTCGATCCTTGAAACGCAACACGAGCAGCGCCAGGGCGTTGAGCGCGAAGCTCCACACGACGCCGAAGGCGTAGGCTTCGCCCAGCAGGTAGACGTTGCCGCGGCTCAGGACCACCGTGGCCAGCTGCAGCAGGGCAATCGTGTTCAGGATGCGGTAGGTCGTTCCGTACTTGCGCTGCGGCATGCGGAACCATTCGGTCAGCACGCCGTCTTCCGACACCCGGTTCAGGATCGCGTTGGCCCCGACGATCGACGTGTTCACGCCGCCGCTGAGGATGAGGAACCCGACCAGCACGACGAACGCCTGGAACAGCAGGCGCAGCAACTCCGGGCCGACGAGGTTCATCGCCAGGCCGGAGATCAGGTTGTCGTAGAAGCGCTGGCGCATCGGGTCGGGAATGAGGGCGACCGCGAGGAAGCTGACCGACGCCGTGAAGATCACGCTGTAGAGGAAGACCACCAGCCCGGCCCGCCGCAGGTTCTGCGGTTTCGGGTGCTCGATCTCGCGGTATACCTGCGCGAGCGATTCCCAGCCGCTCATCGCCAGGAACGAGTGACCGAAGCCCACCAGCACCGCCACGGCGGTGATCGTCGGCAGCGCGGTGCCCTTCAGCCAGCCGAGCGCTTCGGGGGAGAAGTGGATGTTCTGGATCGTGGGCGGCGGCGCCAGCGATCCGCCGCGCAACAGCAGCGTCACGCCCGCCCACGCGAGCAGGATCACGACCATCACCGTGGTGATCTCGATGATGCGCAGCGCGTCGGAACTCGACTCGCGCATCCCCTGCGTGTTGCGCCACCAGAAGTAGATGATGACGGCGGCGGCCAGCAGGGCGGACGTCTCGTTGGCCGGCAACGCCAGGCTGCCGCCCAGTCGGTGCACGACGTCGTTGGCCAGGCCGACGATGTACTGTCCCGCCGATACCGCGCTGATCGGGCCGGTCAGCACGTAGTCGAACAACAGCGCGGAGACCGACAGCTTGCCCATCGTCCCGCCCATCGCCGACCGCACGACGCGGTACGCGCCGCCGCGGACGAACATCACCGAGCCTTCGGTGTAGATCGCGCGGACGGCGAACGAGAAGAGCATCACGCCGAGGATGAACCAGGGCGCGGCCTTCCCGACGGCCTGCTCGGCGATGCCGCCCGCGTAGAAGGCGGACGACCCGAGGTCGCCAAGCACGATGGCTGCGGCGCGCCAGAACGAGATGAAGGAAAGGAAGACGGTGGTCGCGACGACGACGCGGACCGGCCCTCGTTTGATCGCTCCGGACGCAACGCTGCCGGTCGCAGCCCTCAAGACACGCCTCTCGCAGCGGCGGCCCGATAGGTCGCCTCGGACGGGAGCATCAACGTGAATGCCGACGGCGAGGCGGGCATCTGGACGGACAAAGCAACCCACAACGGTACGGCTGCGGGGCTGTCCCAGTCAAGGGCGCTCGCTCGTTGCTCAGCATGAGGCAGGCCAGGACTACAGGATAGAACGGATCGGATGGTGGCGACAGGGCGGGGCGGGGCGGACGCACGACGAAGCCGGGCGCGACGGACACCCGCCATCCAACAAAAGGGGGAGGCTCCAGCGGAGCCTCCCCAAGGACACGGGTATGGGAGGCGATTGACCTCTAATTGCGAAATACGACCCGGGGGATGCGGCGTTTACCAGGGAGATGTAACAGGCTTGAAACTGGTGGGATTCGACGGCGCGTGAGACGCGGACATTCGCCGCGGGCACGCAACCGGTCGAACCCCTGACCACTTGGCGTCGGTCCGCGAACGTCTTGTTCGGGGGGCATCGGACCGCCGCCACGGTTCATCCTTCAAATCGCATGCCAAAGGTCGCAACGCCGGCGCATGGATCGCGTCCCGCGAAAAACCCGCCAGGGTGCGGCAATTGCTACACGGCGCGTTGCTGTGATGTCCACTGCCCGGCAAAACATGTCGCCCGAACGGCGTAAGTTTTTCACCCCGCGGGGTCAGGTCTGAAACCATCGCTTTTTTCACGCCTCCGGGGTCAGGTCTGAAACCATTGCTTTTTTCACGCCTCCGGGGTCAGGTCTGAAACCATCGCCTTTTTCACGCCTGCCCCCCGGTGCTTCTCCGCGCTACTTCTCCCGCGTCACCTCGGTCAACAGCATCGGCTGCGAGGTGTAGTCCTCCAGCACGATCTGGCTGCCCGCCGGAATTACGCGCGTCGCAACCGACATGGTGCCCTGCCCCTTGCCATCGTGGTTGACACGCATCTCGATGATCGTGAACGGGTAATTCAGCGATCGCGAGTCGTTTCTCGCTTCCCAGAAGCCGATGGGCCGGTCGGTTGCCAGGATGATCTGCTGGCCGCCGTCGCCCCACGGCTGCACCTGGGCATAGTGCAGATCGTAAGCGAGGCTGTCCGGCGTCCGGATTGTCCCGACGACCGGTTGCTTCTGCAGGGCGTCGAGCAGCGCCTGCTCGCCCCTGGTTCTCAGGATGTTCGTCAGTTCGTCGCGCTGTCCGTCGGTCGACCACCGTTTGATGTCGATGTCCACCTGGCTGGCCATCGGGCCGCGCACCTGGCCCATGTTGGCTGCGACCGCCGTGAATCGTTCCGGGCCCGGCTGGTCGAACTGCCGTGCGACCGCGGCGCTGCCGGGGCGCGTGGCTGAGATGAGCAGAACGATGGCGACGAATGCGGGCAGCGTCCACAGCCCGCTCGAACCGGCCTTTCGCATGAGATCCCCCTTGTGTTGTCAACGTTACCCGGGGGGTGTTGACGCAATCCGGAGGCCGCTTGATTGCGCTCGGCCGGGCGATTACCATCCATCCCAGCTCGGCCGTTGCGTGGTGCCGGGCGTGAAGAAAGCGACAGTTTCAGACCTGACCCCAAAAGGGTGAAAAGGACCTCAAGGGAGGGTTCAACCATGCGAACACGCGGCAGGCGGTGGGCGTGGGTGGTGGTGGCTGCACTGATCGTCTGCGCGGCGCCTGCCGCCGCGCAGGTGAAGGGCGCCGCGGCCATCCGGGCCGACGACATGAAGGTCCACATGCAGTTTCTCGGCTCGACCGACTTCAGGGGGCGCAACATGCCGTCGGCCGAACTCGAGATCGCCGCTCGCTACATCGCGGTGACGGCGCAGCGTATCGGCCTGAAGCCCCTCATGCCCAACAGCTCGTACTTTCAGGAGGTGCCGCTCGAGGTGACGCGAGTCTCCGAGACCGTCTCGCACATCACCGTCACGTCCGCCGACGGCAGCACGACGACGCTCCACACGCCCAACGCGTTCGCGGTGCGAGGCCGGACGGCCGTGCCGGGGTCCGGCTCCGGCGGACTCGTGTTTCTGGGGATCGGCGCGAACGCACCTGCGTTGGGATGGGACGACTTCGCGGGACTCGATCTGAAGGGCAGGGTGGTCGTCATCCTCGACGCGCAGCTGCCCGCCACGCATCCGCTGCGACAGGCGGAGAACCGGCTGGCCCTCTCCAACCGCGCGATCCTGGCGCGAGCCAAAGGCGCGGTTGCGATCCTCACGGTGATTGCCCCGCAGCGCGAGACGATGCTCGCGAAGAACAACCTTCAGTTCCTCAACGTGGATCGCGGGCGCGTGCTGGACATCGAGACCGGCGTGCCTGCGCCGCCCGCTGCGCCGGTACCGGGCGCGGCCGAGGCCAAGCCGTCGCAGGCTCCCGTGCTGCTCAACGGCGTGTTGATTCCTCCCGGCGTGACGCCCGCCAACTCGGCGCTCCTGGCCATCGACCTCCGTCATGACGCGGCGGCGACGCTGCTCGGCATCTCGCGCGCCGAGCTCGATCAGATGTTCGAGCGCCTCGCGGCGGGCCAGCGCGTACCGTCACGCGAGGTTGCCGGGCGCACCATCGGCGTGGACGTGAGGATGGACACGCGCAAGGGCACCTCGCGCAACGTCGTCGCCTGGATCGAGGGGAGCGACCCGGTGCTGAAGGGGGAGTACATCGTGCTCGGCTCGCATCACGACGGCATCGGCTACCGGGAAGATGCGGTGTTTCCCGGCGCCGACGACAACATATCCGGGGCCGTCGCCATGTTCTCGATCGGCAGGGCGCTGCTCGTCGAACGCCCGAAGCGATCGGTGATCTTCGTGTGGCATACCGGCGAAGAGAAAGGACTGCTCGGCGCGTACTATTTCGTGCAGCACAACCCCGTGCCGGTGGAAAAGATCAGCGCGAACCTGAACATGGACATGCTCTCGAGAAACGACCCTGCCTCCATCTACCTGATTGGGTCGAACAAGGTGAGCATGGAACTGGACCAGGCGCTGCACGCCGTGAACGATCGGTTCACGAAACTGAAGCTCGATTACACCTACCAGGAGCCGTCGCACCCGGATCGCTTCTTCTTCCGAAGCGACCAGTATCCTTACATCCGCTACGGCATTCCGGGCGTCTGGTTCTTCTGCGGAACGACGAGCGACTATCACCAGCCGACCGATACCGAGGACCGCGTCGATTACGCGAAGATGGAGCGCGTGACGAAGCTCGTGTATTTCGCGACGCTGGAAGTCGGCAACAAGCCGGCGCTGCTGAAGCTCGACGTCGATCCGCGCATTACCACGCGCGGGCCGCACAACATGCAGATCAACTGGCAGGCGCGCCGCCCGCCGACGGCGCCGTGACTCGCTGGCGACGCCGGGTGGCAGACAAGCACGACCTTCTCGCAAGGGCCGCGTCCCCGCTGAGCAAAATGTGCCACCCCAACGCGGCTGCCGCGTCGGGGTCCCCGCCGAAAAAGGGGCCAGGCCCCTTGACAACGGGATGCTCAACATGTGGTTCGATCACTTCGTCGGCGACCTGCGCTACGCCCTTCGGATGATCCGCAAGACCCCCGGCGCTTCCGCGATTGCCGTCCTGTCGCTGGCGCTCGGCATCGGCGCCAACACCGCCATCTTCTCGCTCGTCGACGCGATGCTGCTGAAGGTGTTGCCGGTGCCCGACCCCGGGGAGCTGCACCAGGTGGCGCGCACGATGCGGCAGCGTCCCTCGGTCAGCTGGAACTACCCGGATTACTGCGCTTTCCGTGACGGTACGCGCGCGTTCAGCGGCCTGGCGGCGTACAGCGGTCCGCAGAGCCTCGGCCTGCAGATGGGCGATGGGGCGGCCGCCGGAACCGAGCTCGCCCAAGTCTCGCTCGTTTCGGGGAATTTCTTCCACGTGCTCGGCGTCGAGCCGGCCATCGGGCGCGTGTTCAACGCGCAGGACGATCGCGGCTTCGGCGCGGCGCCCTACGCCGTGCTGGCCTACGACTTCTGGCAGCGGCGCTTCGCCGGCGAGCCGCGCGTGGTTGGCCGCACGCTCCGGCTGAACGGCTATCCGCTCACCATTGTCGGCGTCGCGCGGCGCGGATTCCGCGGTCTTGACGTGTCGACCTCGCCCGGCCTCTACATTCCGATCGTGATGCGAACCGAGACGGGCGGAGTGCCGCCCGGCGTCTGGAACACGCGCCACTACTGGTGGATCCAGGTGGTCGGGCGCCTGCCCGCGGATCGGACGGGCGCGCAGGCAGCCGCTCAGCTGACGACGATCTTTCGCGCACAGGAGGAAGCCGAACGCCGCGCGGAACCGGGGAGGGGGCTGTCCAACGCGGGCCAGAACGTACTACTGCTGCCCGCCGCGCGCGGCTGGTCGGGTCTGCGCAACACGCTCGAGAAGCCGCTGCTCGTCCTCATGGTCGTCGTCGGTCTGGTCCTGCTCATCGCCTGCGCGAACGTCGCCAGCCTGATGCTGGCCCGTGGCGCCGCGCGCCAGCGCGAGATGGCCGTACGGCTGGCCGTCGGCGCCCGCCGCTCGCGGCTTGCCGCTCAGCTGCTCGTCGAAAGCGTCGTCCTCGGCCTGCTGGGCGGTCTGCTCGGCCTGGTGTTCGCCTACGGCTGCGTGCAGCTGCTGCTCGGATTCGTGCCGCGAGCCGGAATGTCACCAGTCGATCTGCAGGTGTCGCCCGACCTTCGCCTGCTCGCGTTCACGTTCGTCGTCTCGTTGTTGACCGGCGTCATCTTCGGTCTCGCGCCGGCGCTGCAGTCCACGCGGCCCGACCTCGTCCCGGCGCTGAAAGATGACATACCGGGGATGTGGGATCCGCCGGCAGTCGGATTGCGGGGCAGACGGCGGCGCCGCTCGCGGTTCACGCTGCGCAGGGCGCTGGTCGTCACGCAGGTGGCGCTGTCGTTGCTGCTGCTGGTCGGCGCGGGACTCTTCGTGCGCACGCTCCAGAACCTGCGCGACATCGACATCGGTGTTCGCCACGACCGCACGGTGCTGGTCAACGTGGATCCCAGCCGCAGCGGCTACAAGGGGCAGCGACTGCGCGACTTCTACGAGCGCCTGCGCGCGGCCGTCGAGTGGACGCCGGGCGTGCAGTCGGTCAGTCTCGCGACGATCACCCCGCTCGGCGGCATGCGGTGGAACGGCGACTTCAGGCCCGAAGGCTACACCTTCAGAACGGGCGAGCAGAAGTACGTTGACTTCAACACGGTCGGTCCGCGCTATTTCGAGACGGTCGGCATCCGGATGATGCTGGGCCGCGACTTTACCGACGCCGACAATCCGGCGTTCTCGCCCGATCCGCCCGATGCGCTGCGACCCGGTCCCGCGCCCGACGTCCCCGGCCCGCACGTAGCGATCGTGTCGGAGAGCTTCGCCAAGCGCTTCTTCGAGGGCCGAAACCCGATCGGGATGCACCTGTGCCTGCAGCAGGAGTACGACGCCGCGCGCGCCTAC
>Ga0315281_10015039_pt1 | contig 10393 bp, 13 predicted proteins | sample YL17G07_0_MG_FD_204540 | JGI IMG/M metagenome (GOLD analysis project Ga0315281, IMG submission 204540) | Sediment microbial communities from Yellowstone Lake, YNP, Wyoming, USA - YL17G07_0 | ecosystem: Environmental > Aquatic > Freshwater > Lake > Sediment | place: USA: Wyoming | collected...
GATGATCAAGCCGCGCTCAGGAATGCTATCAGCGAGATCGTCGGGTGAGTACCGACGCGGAGAATCCTGTCTTAAATTGTACGCAAATGCTACGTTTCTAGACCTGGCCCCAGAGTTCTGTTCAAGGGGACGCATTGCCCAAACAAGCCCCTCACATTTATACGCAGCCACTGCGGGCAATCTGCCGCTTAGCTTGAAACTACAAGGGCATACGTTAGACATAAAGTGGCGAGACGCGCTAGAATTGCTACATTAGATTTAAAGGAGTCCAGATCATGAACACACAACTCTTACAGCAAGCACGTGTGCTCGACGTTGAGGAGCAGATCGAACTGGTTGAGGCCATTTGGGACGGCATCGTTAGTCGTGGTGCCACGCCACCGCCGACAGAAGCACAAAAAGCAGAACTTGACCGCCGCCTCGCAGACCATCTGGCGAATCCAAATGATGTAGTACCCTGGAATGAAGTAAAAGCAGCCGCTCTTGCCAAAATCAGGCAATGAGCCTACCCATCACTTTTCATCGTGCCGCCAGTACCGAGTTCATCGAAGCAAGTGTATGGTATGAAAGTAAGCGACTCGGTCTTGCTCTTGAGTTCATGGCTGAGATTGACCGTTGCGTATCGCTGGCATCTGAAAACCCTCCCCAGTTTGCCGTTGTTCGCGAGGACATTCGGCGTGTCGTCGCCCATCGTTTTCCATACAGCGTTTATTTTCGCGCGGAGAAGCATCGCATTGTTGTCTTGGCTGTATTCCATAGCAGCAGAAATCCTGCCATTTGTCTTGCTAGAGCCCAATGATTCAGGTTAGATCGTGCGAAGCCACCCCGATCGGGCGGCTGTCTGGACACCTGCCGCATGCCGGATGTTACGGCAGACGATGCCTGAATCTGGTGTTGATTGGCGGATAAAACCCCGCATCAAGAAGAACCCGCTCCTCCGCTTACGGACACTGACATCCCATCTCCTGCCAAGGCCAAGCGGGATCGCTACCCTTTACGAACGTAGAATTCCCACACACCGGGATCGACTTCGATGGTTTCCACCAGCGTGTTGCGTGACACGCCGCACCAGGTCTTAACCTCATCGCGGGCAGCCTGACAGCTGCTGATAAGCTTCATTACCTCCCCCGCCTGCATTGCCCCGAGGATTTTCTTCGCTTCGATTATCGGACCGGGGCACACCATGCCTCGTAGATCCAAGGTGACCTGGGTCGAGATCGGAATACGTTTGCCTTTGCGAATGTAGTACTCGGCATTTCCGCTGGTGTCCTCACCGGTCTCGACCAACTCGTTGTCGCTATATTTGAGCCAGGAGAACAGGTCGTCGCGGGTACCTAGGCAGTCGGATACCAGTAGCATCACATCGCCGGTTTTAATTTCCTCAAGGACTTTCCTTGCGCCCAGCAGGGGGGGCGGGCAGGTTAATCCGGTCATACTCAGGGTTACGGCGGGTTTGGGGGTGACTGTTGTTCTCATGACTGTTCCTTGGATCAAACATAGATATTATTAATGCTAGCATAATAATTTCTTATTGATCGGCAGTAAAGCAGGAATACCTGTTCCGGTCAGACAGGACAGCATATCTCAGGGAGCAGACCACGATTTACCGGGTCGACTGAAGCGACAACCGCAGCCTGCCTATTCGCACCCGGCACCCGGCTTTGCGCGAATCACCTTCGACTGAATCAAGCACCTGTTCGACTCACGGACCAGATTCCAGTCGGTAGCGATCAGGCCGGGTTATTCACCCAGAACCTTGCCGTCGACTGTGTCGCCATAGCGGCAATTTTCGTCGTGCAGTTCTTTCTTGGTGGCTGCGATGCCGCCTTTGGCACGAGGATCTTTGGGCCGATCATGTGACATCACAAATAGCGCGACGTCCCACGCTTCCTGATCCGAGAGCGAATCTCCTTTGGAGAGCGGCATGTTCGCCTTGATGAAGGCCGCTGCGTTGTCGATTCGGTGCATTCCGGCGCCCCAATTAAAGGATTCGTTTCCCCATAGCGGAGGGAAAGCGAATTTGCCATCGACCTTTTTTCCTTCACCATTTGATTGGTGGCATATCTGGCAGTTTGCGGCATACACTTCCTTGCCTCTGGAAAAATCAGGCGTCAGCGCCGCCTTTTTCAATTTCGGGTAGCCCGCACCCTTTGGCGTTGTGTTGACGGGAACACCAGTCGACATCCAGTAAGCATAAGAAACCAGCGCGGTCATTTCGGCACTTCCCAGCGCGGGGGCCGTTCCATTCAAGCTGTACATGAAGCAGCCTTGCACCCTTTCCTCGAACGTGTTGACCTGCTTGGTTTTTGCCCGGTATGCCGGATAACGTACGTAGGCTCCCCACAGTGGACTGGAATTTTCTTTTCGTCCCGAGTCCAGATGGCAATTGACGCAGTTCAGGCCGTTGCCGACGTGTTGTTTCGCATAATGCTGCGTGTCGGTGAATATGGATTTGCCGAGCCTGATGACATTGCCAAATTCGTTGTTGGGTATTTCACGTTCGGCTGGCGGGGTAAAGGGTTTTTCTTCTGCGGCAAAAGCAGAGGTGGCGGCGAGCAGCAACAGGATTGCAATTTTCATTTCACACCACCCTTTGTCAGGTACGCAGAAACAGCCTTGATCTGATCATCAGAAAGCTTGTCTGAAACCGATTTCATCAAGCCGACCGGATCGTTGGTGCGCGTTCCGGATTTCCAGCTTGCAATCTGATTCGAGATATAACCCGCAGACTGGCCGACGATAGCCGGAAATTCAGGCGCTATGCCTTGCCCTCTGGCGCCGTGACATTGAAAACAGGCAGGGATTCCGTGAGCCCAGTCGCCATTCACTGCGAGTGATTCGCCCTGACTTAAGAGCGCCGCATCTGCTGTTGATTCCTGTAGCGCAGGGACTGGCAAACCTGAAAAGTATTCCGTAATTTTCATGAAGTCGGATTCGGACATGGATTTCGCAATGGGTTGCATGATCTGATTGACACGTTTTCCGGAACGAAAATCCTGCAACTGCTTGACCAGGTAAGGTGCGCCCATACCGGCAAGGCGCGGAAAGTCGCCATTTCCCGCGCCGTCCTTGCCATGGCAGTTTTCGCATACAGCGATATCGGGCTTAACCATTTTTGCCGAATCGGCAGCATGCGCAAGTACAGGCATCAGCCCTAGCATCAAGAATAATATTTTCATAATTTTTTCGCCGCTCCCAAATGCACTCCAAATTCAGACTGTACGGCGCGAGTGCAAGACAACGCATTAAATAGGATTTCAATTACTTTTGAAAAACCTGCTGGACATTCGAGGGTTGACACTACAACGTTGAATTATACAGTACACCTAGCCTGTGTAATGGAAAGAACAGAGGAGCACGGGAAGCGCAGGGCTGGGCTGCGTAATCCAAGTGGTCATTAAATCTTGGCTCTATCGTTTTTTCAGGTGCATGCCACGCGGTTTCCCATTAAAATGGGTGCATGGAATTCTTTACAACAGCCATTATTCCCGCCTCGCCTGCAGACCTGAAGCGCCGTCTGACTATCTGTGATATGCCGCACTGGTGTGCGTCTATCGAAACGGTACTTGAAGACGCAAAGTCCAGCGGCGAAATATTCTGTATTTGGGGGTCGTTCAACGTCAATCGCGATGAAATAAGCCATGGCGTGCGCTTTTCGTTTCCCCGCTGTTCCAATGCCTTGCAATGGACTGTGACCACAGGGCATCAACCCAACCCACAGCATACCTTCATTCACCTCACCATCAACCGTACCGAACAGGATCAGGACTTCATTGAAACGATCCAGCAGTTCATGGCGGATTGGAAGGCAGGACTGGAATCCCATTGGTAAAGAGTTGATGTTTCACTCTTTGCACGGACTCTAGCTTTGCCGTGTTTTGCGTCTTCCGGATGAGGGATTAAATTGACGCAGGTCAACGAGGGACAGACCGAGGGTTTCTATTGATTCTGAGGACAAAAACCGTGGCCTGTCCCCCAAAATACACCCCTCTGAAATGCCCGCATTGACGAAGCCGTCATGCCCAGATATCTGCCATGCCGCCTTTTTCCTGATTCCGTTGCAACATTTCCAATGCGTGCAGCAACCCTGCCGCTTCCGGGCTTTTGGTGGAATTCTGCTGGTTAAGTTCCAGCGCGCGTTCCAATCCAGTGGGGTGATCCGCACCGGTGGCATGCGGCAATTCTTTGCCGGTACCTGACCCATTTTTGCTGGAAGGCGCTTCTGTTGCCACCTGATTTTCCGTGGCGGACGGGGCGACATCTTTTATTTTTGGCTCGGTCGGGGCGGCTGATCTTCTTGAGTCCTGCCCCCGTGGTGACATGTAGCGCAGTCCCGTAAAATTGGACTCGCGATTAACTCTCATGGTGCCTCCTGTTATATGGTGTGCTTATGCTCCACATATAGCACTTAGCGTGCCAGGAACAGGAAATCAAAATCCGGGGAATCTTGTACCAAGATTTCTCCACTTGTTTTATGGTTACATATAAGTTACCATCAAAACCAATGAAAATCAGGGTCGAAGAATATCTTTGCTCAGATGGCACGAACCCATACAGGTCATGGTTCAATGACCTTGATGCTCAAGCCGCTGCAAAAATTGTTACTGCCAAATTACGTTTGGAACTTGGCAACACATCCAGCGTGAAGTGGTTTGATGGCATCGGTGAATATGTCATCGACTGGGGGCCGGGCTACCGTATTTATCTCGCCAAGGACGGCGAAACCCTCATTATCCTGTTTTGGCGGCGGCATCAAACGCGGACAACAGAGGGATATTGATCGGGCAAAGGCTTTGCACATGGAGTACAAGGCCCGGAAAAAGGCTAAATCAGCCACCACAAAACGGAAAAACTGAAGAGGTGATCGACATGGCACTAACACGCAGCTTCAAGCAAACCGTGGTTGAGCGCGTTGAGCGCGATCCTGAATTTGCAAAAGCACTCCTTGATGAAGCAGCAACGCTATTCCTGAGCGATGAACCGGAAATGGCGCGCCTCATCCTGCGCGATCTCGTGAACGCTACACTCGGCTTTGAGCAACTGGCCGAATTGACTGACAAACCGAGCAAGAGCCTGCACCGGATGTTGTCGCCCAAGGGCAACCCGAGCATGGATAACCTCGCGGCCATTTTCGGCGCTGTTCGCGCCCGCTTAAAAGTCGGCCTTGAAGTTCATACGGTGGAAATGGCATAACGCCAAACAAACGTAGTCCAGTTAAATTTTAATTTCTATCCAGGACGGAACAGATGTGCGGCATTGCTCTCATTTATAACAGCGGCGGCCAAACGCCCGACGACTCCTGCATCTTGCGCATGACGCACGCGCTGGCGCACCGCGGGCCGGATGCGCTGGCGACGCTGCCGCGCGGACCGGTTTCGCTGGGACATGCACGCTTGTCCATCGTCGATATCGCCGGTGGTGCCCAACCGATGGTGAGCAGCGATACGCGCCACGCCATCGTGTTCAATGGCGAGATCTACAATTACCGCGAACTGCGCGCCGAACTGGAGCTCCAAGGCATACAGTTTCACAGCGCTTCCGACACCGAGGTGATCCTGCATTTGTATCGCCGCGATGGCGCGCAGTGCGTGACAAAATTGCGTGGCATGTTTGCGTTCGCGATTCATGATGCGGAAACACAAAACCTATTCATGGCGCGCGATCGGGTTGGCATCAAGCCGCTGTTTTATTCCTGGGATGGAAGCACACTGCTCGCCGCTTCCGAGATCAAGTCCCTGTTCGCCTCGGGTCTGGTAGAGCCCAAGCTCGACCTCGCCTCGATACGCAGCTATTTCACATACCAGTTCGCCATCACGCCGCACACGCCGTTCGAGGGCGTACTCGAACTGCCTCCCGGTTATACCCTCACTCTCGCCCCCAACGGCAAACCGGTTCTGCATCAATACTGGGATCTGGATTTTCCGCGCGAAGGGGAATACGAAACCCTGGACGAAGCATTCTGGACAAATGAATTTCAATCCGCAATGGAACAGGCGACGGCAACCCACACCATCGGCGAAGTGCCGATAGGCGCGTACCTTTCTGCCGGCATCGATTCTTCCGCGCTCACCTGGCTGCTCACGCGGGCCTATGACCGTCCTGTGCGCACCTTCTCCATCCGCTTCCCGGATAACGATCTGGACGAGTCGCCTGTCTATCGAAATATTGCGCAACACCTGCAGGTCGAGAACACGGAAATCTCTCTCACGGTGGATGGTGAACGCAACTACGTGAACGAGCTTGCGCAGGCCATGTATCACCTCGAACAACCCCAGCGCATGGCGCTGGACGTGCCTTATTTCATGCTGTCCGGCCTGGTGCGCGAACAGAATTACAAGGTGGTCTACACCGGTGACGGCGCGGATGAAATTCTGGGCGGCTATGATTGCTATCGCCAGGATTACATGCGCCTGTGGGGCAATGATGTTCAGGATCCGGCACTGCGCCAACTGCTGTATTTCACGCAATTCTGGCAAAACTTTTCCGAGCCGTACATCCAATTGATGTATGAACAGCACGCCGGCGAAAATCAGCAGCGCGTGAAAGATCGCTTTGGCTGCTATCCGGTGTGGTATGACTTCTGGCAAACCACCAACGACATGTTGCCCGGATTGTTCGCCAATGATGTCGCGCCTGCCGCCGACGCGCAGATGGCCAACCTGGCTGCAGAAATGAAGCCGAATCTTGAAGGGCGGCATCGCCTAAACCAGTCGCTCTACATTGAAACCAAAACGCGCTTGCCCGGCTGGATCCTGTGGCGCAGCGATCGCATGAGCATGGCGCACAGTGTCGAAGCTCGCGTGCCGTTCCTCGATCACCCGCTCATCGAATTGGCTGCACGCATCCCGCCGGATTTGAAACTCAACGGCATGAACGAAAAATATCTCCTGAAAAAAATCGCCATGCCGCACCTGCCGCAACATCCATGGCAGTTTAAAAAGAAAGCGTTCTACACACCGATCCGCGAGTGGTTCTTCCTGCCGCAGCACGCAGAGGCGCTGGAGGAATACATCAACACCGCTGCTCTGCAGGACGCCGGTATCTTTGAGGTGGACCGCGTCAACGACATCCGCAACCGCCTCTACACAACGAAGGCGCCCACCAACATGAACGAGTACTACCACCTGATGAAGCTGGAATGGATCATGACGCTGGTGCTAAGCGTGCAGATGCTGCACGTGCAGTTCGTGCGCAAACAGGGCGCCTGCTTTGCGCCCCTGACTGGCAACGTGTGTAGTGTGTAGGGTGGGCAACGCCCACCGAGAACTTGTGAACCACGATTTGGTGGGCGGTGCCCACCCCACGAAACTGGATAAATAATATCGCATGCTGAGTTACCGCCACGCCTTTCACGCCGGCAATCATGCCGACGTATTGAAGCACATGTTGCTGGTGCAACTGGTTCACTACATGGGCCAGAAGGACAAACCGTTCTGGGTCATCGACACCCACGCCGGTGCGGGTTTGTACGCACTGGATAGCGGCTACGCAACGAAACTGGCGGAGCACCAAGGGGGCATTAGCCTGCTTTGGTCGCGTACAGATTTGCCTGCGCCGCTTGTGGAGTACATGGACTTGGTGCGCGAGATGAACCCGGATGGGCAGCTCCGCGCCTACCCAGGCTCGCCCTGGCTGGCTTGGCGTTCGATACGCGCACATGACAAGCTACGGTTGTTCGAACTGCACAGCAGCGACAGCAGTCTGTTGCAGGAAAATTTCAGGGATGCTGGTCGACGCGTCATTGTTTCTCCCACGGATGGTTTTGCCGGCCTCAAAGCCCTACTGCCGCCCCCTCCCCGCCGGGCGTTGATCCTGATTGATCCGGCGTATGAAGTGCGCGAAGATTACCAGCAGGTTGTTCAGGTGCTAAAGGATAGTCTGTCGCGCTTTAACACCGGCACCTATGCGCTGTGGTACCCCCAGCTTGCGCGCCAGGAATCAAAGGAACTGCCGGCAAAGCTGAAGCGCATGGCGGGAAAAAACTGGCTGCACGTTGCACTGACGATACGCACCCCCTCTGCCGACGGTGTCGGCATGCATGGCAGCGGCATGTTTATTATCAACCCGCCATGGACGCTATATAAAATGCTGCGGGAGACAATGCCTTATCTGGTGTCTACACTGGGACAAGATAGCGGTGCACGGTTCATTCTTGAGCAGGAAACGGACTGAACAGCCCAGGACTTACCTCAACCAGGATTCGGAGAACTCTTGAAAAAACTAAAGCATGAAGCAGAGTTATTTAAAGAGGCGATGCTTGCGGGCGTGAAATATGCGGAGGGGCGAGGCGTCGTCGAATTTGAAGCCACGGATTCAGCAAGCGAGAAGCTTCTGTATATCTACAGGTTGCTTGTTCACGATAAGGTTATTCAGCCGCTGCCTGAGGAACAGGTTGCGGAAAAAACCTTGAGGCACAAACTGGCAATCTGGTACTCAAAGCAATTACCCAAAGACCATCCGCTGTTGAAATAACGCAGTGCAACCCTGCAGCTACGGGTTCAAACCCGATTTAAAAAATCCCGCAAGCGCCGCACGCCTTCCTTGAGATTGTCGAGCGTGGTGGTGTAGGCAAAACGCACATGGTCTTGTGGCCGGTTGCTGCCGAAATCCAGCCCGGGCGTGATGGCAACGCCGGCCTGGTCCAGCAGTTCACGCGCGAAAACACGGCTGTCGCCGGAAAAACGTGCGCAGCCGGCGTAGAGGTAGAACGCCCCTTGGGGGCGCACCGGAATGTCGAATCCCAGATCGGTGAGTGCCGGTAGCAGGTAGTCGCGCCGTGCCTGAAATTCGCGGCGTCGTTGTTCCAGCAGTACGTGTGTAGCAGGCACGAACGCTGCAAGCGCTGCGTGTTGGGCCGGGGTCGAGGCAGCGAGAAAGAGGTTCTGCGCCAGCTTGTCGAGATGCGGCACATAGGCTTCGGGCGCCACCAGCCAGCCCAGCCGCCAACCGGTCATACCAAAGTATTTTGAGAAGCTGTTGACCACGAACACCTGGTCGGACATCGCCAGCGCCGTTCCCGCGACGCCCTCATAAATCAGCCCGTGGTAGATTTCGTCAACAATCAGCCGGGCGCCGCGCGCATGCACCATCTCGGCAATGGCCCGGAGACTTTCAGGCGCAACCAGCGTGCCGGTGGGGTTAGACGGGGAGGCAAGCATCACCGCGACGGTGCGCGCCGTCCAATGCGCTTCGATCAACTCAGGAGTCAACTGATAACCGCTCTCCCGACCAACCGGAACTCCAACCGCCCTCCCCTCGCAAAAACGCACGAAGTGCCGGTTACACGGGTACCCCGGATCGGCCAACAACACCTCGTCACCGGGGTTGAGCAGTGCGCCCATAGCAAGCAACAGCGCGCCGGAAGAACCCGGTGTAATCACGATGCGCTGTGCGGCCACTTCAACGCCGTGGCGCTCGCGATAAAATCCGGCAATCGCCTCACGCAACGCTGGCAAACCTAGCGCCGGGGTGTAGAAGGTATCACCGCGCTGCAAGGCTGCGATACCCGCATCGACAATGGGTTGCGGCGTAGGGAAATCCGGCTCGCCGATTTCCATGTGGATGATGGAGCGGCCCTGCGCTTCCAGCTCGCGTGCCCGCGCCAGGATCTCCATCACGTAAAACGGTTCGATGTCGGCCATGCGCTGTGCAATGCGTGGGGCGACAAGCGTGGGTTGGGTGCGATTCATGGTGTTGGCGCAGGAATGAAAAATTGACACGCCGAGTTTACCGCATCCGCACGCTCACCGATAATCAGGAAAAAAGGTGAGCAATGGCCACGCTACTTGAACTGGAATATTGGTCAAGCGACCTAACTCTGGGGCACCACGCCGCCGCCAAAAACTGCTTATTCCACGCTGCCGAAAGACGGATCGCTGCTGTAGGGCGGAAGGGGCAATCCGGCGATCTTGCACCCCTGGCTGACAGGTCCGCGCGGGAACAACTGATACAAATATTTCCTGCCACCACGCGATCCGAACGGTTCTTCCAGCGAGCGCAGCAATTGTGTTCCGCTGCGGTCATTGCCATGCACACGGTAATGGGTGCGCAACAAGTGAATGATTTCCCAATGCTCGTCAGTCAGTTCGATTTCCTCTTTGGCAGCTAATCTGCGGGCAACCTCTTCAGACCAATCCGGGAGAGTTGCAAGATATCCCTCCGCACCGTGTTGCCCTGAATCTTCAGTGGCCATCGCCTTGTTGATATCAAACATGAGTCACCTCCTGTCGAATAAAAATGCGGGGCGAACGTCCCGCTATGCATTATTGATCCTAAAAACCTCAGTTACCCGATTCCATGCGCATGATTTTGGAGCAGTCGCTGCGCTGAAGGCGGAGCGACTCCGGCAAGGACGTATTTGAGATGATCACAGACGAGGCACCAGACCGTGGAC
>Ga0315281_10015040_pt1 | contig 10393 bp, 6 predicted proteins | sample YL17G07_0_MG_FD_204540 | JGI IMG/M metagenome (GOLD analysis project Ga0315281, IMG submission 204540) | Sediment microbial communities from Yellowstone Lake, YNP, Wyoming, USA - YL17G07_0 | ecosystem: Environmental > Aquatic > Freshwater > Lake > Sediment | place: USA: Wyoming | collected...
GACGGTCACGCCAAAACCTATCTCGAGCGCTCGCTGGGCCTCAAAGAGGCCAACCGCCTCATGTCCAGCGAAGTCAGCCTGTGGTATTGGGAAGTGCGCTTCTTCCGCCCGCTGCAAAAAGAAGAATCTCAAGTCCGCGTCACGCCCGCCGGCCGCATCGCCGGCTACGAACACGTCATCGAGGAATCCCGCCCCGGCGCCAGGCCGGACCGCGCCGCCGCCGAAGCCACCGCCCGGCATTTTCTCGCCGCGCAGTACGGCGCGCAATTTTCCTCCTGGGACTTTCTTCCCGAAGAAGCCAACTCCCAAGCCCGCCCCAGCCGCACCGACTGGTCCTTCACCTGGGAAAAGCACGGCTTCAAAGCCAAGGACGCGCCCTACCGTCTGCGCGTATCCCTCGACGGCGGGCGCCTCGCCGGCTTTGGCGAATATCTGCAAGTCCCCGAAGAGTGGCAGCGCGATTACAAAAAACTTCGCGCCGGCAACGACGCCCTCGCGCAAATCTTCGTTTTCCCCTACCTGCTCCTCACCGGCATCGCCATCTGGCTGGGCATTCGTCTCACCCGCCGCGGCCAGACCTCCTGGCATCTGGCCATCCAGCTGGGCCTGCTCGCCGCCGTGCTGCTCTTCCTGCAAAATCTCAACGACTGGCCGCAGTGGGGCGCGGACTACGACACCAATGCCTCCTTCAGCAGCTTCATCGCCTCCCGCCTCGCCATGGCCCTGCTCCTGGCCATCGGCTCCGCCCTGACCATCACGCTCATTCTCCCCGCCGCCGAACCCCTCTATCGCTCCTATCAGCCCGATCGCCTCACCCTGCGCAACGCTCTGACCCTCCGCGGCATTCGCTCCAAGGAATTTTTCTCCTCCGCCGTCGTGGGCCTCTCCATGGCCGCCGCGCATATCGGCTACATTGTCGCCTTCTACATGATCGCCAGCCATTTCGGCTCCTGGGCCCCGCAGGAATTGAACTACGAAAATTCCGTGAATACGATGTTCCCGTGGATCTCCGGCGTAGCCATCGGCCTGCTCGCTTCCACCAGCGAGGAGTTTCTCTTCCGCCTCTTCGCCATTCCCTACCTCGAAAAACTCACCCGCTCCCGCTGGATCGCCGTCATCGTTCCCGCCTTCCTCTGGGGTTTTCTGCACAGCAACTATCCCCAGGAGCCCGCGTACATTCGCGGCCTCGAAGTCGGCCTCATCGGCATCGTCGCCGGCCTGGTCATGCTGCGCTGGGGCATTCTGGCCACGCTCATCTGGCATTACACGGTGGACGCGCTGCTGGTCGGCCTCCTGCTGATTCGCTCCGACAATCTTTATTTCAAGTTTTCCGGCGCCATCGTGGCCGTCGCGGCCCTCGCCCCGCTGGCCTTCTCCGCCATCTCCTATCTCGTGCGCGGCCGTTTCGAAAACGCCGAGGACCTGCTCAATCGCGCCGCTCCCGCCGCCGATATCAGCCTGCTCCCGCAATCCTCCGCCGCGGAGGAAGTCGCCACGCCGCGCCGTTACGACGCCCTCTCCCCGCGCATGCTCACCGCGCTGGCTCTCATTCTGCTCCTCGGCGCGAGCCTGGCCTGGCGCCTGAAATCCCCCGCCGTCGGCGACTACCTCCAACTGACCGTCGATGCCCGCGGCGCGCGCGCCGCCGCCGATTCCGTGCTTCGCCAGAAGGGCGTTGACCCCAGCTCCTGGCATCACGCCACTCTCCTCGTGGACACCACCGATCCCCTGGCCAATGAATTCCTTCGCCGCCGCATCGGCATCCCCGCCCTGGACAAGATTTATGCGGAAAAAATTCCCGGCGCTCTCTGGCGCGTGCGTTACTTCCGCGACAGCCAGGCCGAGGAATTCGTCGTCGTCCTCAAACCCGATGGCTCGCTCCATTCCCTTCATCACATCCTGCCCGAAGCCGCCCCCGGCGCTTCCCTCACTCAATCCGAAGCTGTCGCTCGCGCCGAAAAATATCTGCGCGAAGAAAAGAAGCTCAACCTCGCGCAATGGACCCTGATTGCCCCCAACCCCGAAAAAATGCCCCATCGCACCGACTACACCCTCGTCTGGCAGGAAAACGCTCCGCTCGATCCCGCCTCCGCGGGCGCCCCGGTTTCCCCCGATCACGCCTACGCGCGCGCCGAAGTCCAATTGTGCGGCGACGAAATCACCCGCTATCGCACCTTCGTCAAAATCCCCGAGGACTGGTCCCGCAAACAAAACGAGAAGACGCTCTTGCGCACCGTCTTCGCTTTCGGCCTGCCGCTCTTCCTCCTTCTGTTTGGAATTTCCCTGGCCGCCACAATCCTCTATTTGAAGCGCGTGCGCACCGATCCCTCTCATTCCATTCCCTGGAAGCAGCTGCTTCCCATTTCCACCGCCATGCTCTTCGGCTACGCGCTGGTCTTCGCCTTTGGCGACCGCATCCCCAATGCCCTCAACCAGTACATGACCGCCATCCCTTTTAAGCTGATGTTCATCGGCCTGGCCCTGAGCCTGGTTCTCGGCGCGGCTATGTATTCCGGCGTCGCCGCCCTGCTCTTCGGCATGGCCTGGCATTACGCCGCGCGCACCTTCGGCGAGGACCGCCTGCCCCGCTGGTCCTACATGCCCGCCTACTATTACCGCGACGCTCTCGCCATCGGCCTCGGCGGCGCCGCCGGTCTGATGGGCCTGCATTCTCTCTTCGACGCGGTGGAACAGCGCCTGCCCATTCTCTACCGCTCCTTCCCCTCCTCCATCGGCGGCGATTTCGACTCCGTTTTCCCCGCCGCCGCCATCCTCGGCCAAGTCCTGCTCAACCGCCTCCTCAGCACCGGCCTGCTCGCACTCCTGGCCAGCTTCATCGCCTCGGAGCTGCGCTCGCTCCGCCTGCGCATCCCTCTTTTCCTCCTCGGCGTGCTGGCCCTGCTCGGCAACTGGGGCAACACCACCGAACTTATTTTCAAACTGCTTACCGCCGCCCTCTTGCTCGCTGTGCTCGTCTGGGGCGTTTCTCGCGTGGCCCGCTTCAATCTGCTGGGCTGCTTCCTGGTCCTGGCCGGAAAAGCTCTCGTGGGCGCGGCCGCCCCCCTGCTGGCCCAGCCCCATCCCTTCTACCGAGCCAGCGGCTACGGCATCCTCCTGGCCATCGGCCTGTTCTACCTCTGGGTGCTCATGACATGGAGACTAAAAACCACACCCAGTCAACCACTAACCCATTCAGATACAGCAGGTTAGCTGTAAACTGCGGCTCCCTTGCCCCCTCGCGGGCAACCCCCCAGCCGCCCCGCGCCTCTGGAACATTAGCCCGCGCTTTTACGTTAAAGAAAGGGGGGAAAACCGCTCACGTTTGTGTCCGCAGTCCGTCTAAACTCGACGATGACCATGTTCATGACTGGACGCTGAGCGATGCCTCTTCCCCGATGGACTTTAGCCTTGGCTGATGCACACGGCCGGACTGGCAGCCTCGATGCCGCTCCGCCTGCGGCGGTCGCATTGAGTGAACTGGACGAACGGTCCCTGGTGGCCGAAGCGCAGGCGGGCAACCGCGCCGCCTTCGAGGAACTGGTGCACCGCTTCGACCGCGACGTCCTCCGCCTGGCCCTCAATCTCATGCGCCGCCCGGAAGACGCTCGCGACGTCTATCAGGAAGCCTTCCTCAAAGTCTACCGCAATCTCCACCGCTTCCGCTTCGAGTGCAGCTTCTACACCTGGCTCTACCGCATCGTCACCAACGTCTGCCTCGATCATCTCCGCCGCAAGCGCGCCCGCCCCGAAGACCAGGCGCCCGAATCCTCCAACGGCGCCTACGAAGACGGCCACACCGATTTCTTCGAGCGCCAGCGCGAGCATCGCGCCACGCTGGACCCCGAGCGCCAGCTGCTCGGCAATGAAATCCAGCGCAAGCTGGCCGCCGCCATGCTCAAGCTTTCCCCGCGCGAGCGCGTCGTCTTCGAAATGAAGCACTACCAGGGCCTCAAGCTGCGCGCCATCGGCGACGCGCTGGGCACCACCGAGGAAACCGTAAAAAACTCGCTCTTCCGCGCCACCCGCAAACTGCGCAGCCAGTTGGGAGAATTGCGATGAACGCCCGCGACCAGCGCCAGCCCGCGCCCCCGCGTTCCTGCGCGGAGATCATCGCCCTGCTTCCCTTCCACGCCTGCGACGAACTCGAACCCCTCGAGCGTGAAGCCGTCGCCGCGCACCTCTCTTCCTGTCCCTCCTGCACCGCGCAGTTCGCCCAGGAACTCGCCCTGCTCGATTCCCTCGCCGCCCTGCCCCAATCCGCCGACCGTCTCGACCCTCACGGCACTCTCCTCGCGCAGTGCCGCAGCGAACTCGCCGAATCTCTCGACGACCTCGCCGCCCCGCGCGAAATTCGCTGGGAGTTCTTCGCCTGGTTCAAGCAGCTCCTGGTTTTCCATCCCGCCTGGACCTCCGCCTCGCTCCTCCTTCTCGGCGTTCTCGCCGGAACCCAACTCTTCCGCTCCGGCCCCAGCGCTCCGCCTCCCGGACAGATCGTCCGCGCCACGCCGCGCTTCACCGATGAGCAGTTGTCCCGCATCGCCGTTTCCGGCATCAGCTTCGGCTCTTCCGCCAGCTCCGCTCCCGGCACCGTGCAGGTGCAGTTGAGCGCCGAGCAGCCCCAGGTTCTTTCCGGCAGCGTCGACGACGCCGACGTGCGCCGCGTTCTCGCCTACGTCGTCGCGGGCGGCCCGCGCTTCAATCCCGGCGTGCGCCTCGATTGCCTCGACGCGCTCAAGTCCGCCACCGCCGACGCCACTGTGCGCCGCGCCATCGTCTCCGCCGCCCGCTTCGACGCCAACCCCGCCGTGCGCTTGAAAGCTTTCGACGTCCTCCGCGATTCCGCCGCCGACCAGGACGTCCGCGAAGCCCTCCTCGAGGCCCTCGAAAAAGATACCAATCCCGGCGTGCGCGTCGAAGCCTTGAACCTCCTCGTCGCTTCCCTTGGCGAAAACGATGACCCCGCCATGGCCCTGCCGGAACCCCCGGAATCTCCGCTTCCCCCCGATCCCGCCGCCGCGGCCGCCAATCTTTCTCTCGCCCGCGTCACCCGCACGCTCCAAACACTCACCCGCCAGGACCCCAACCACTACGTTCGCCTGCGCAGCCAGGCCGCCCTTCGCCAGATCGGCGAGCGAGAAATCCATTAAGAGTCCGGCGATGCTTCCCTTTTCTCCAATCCGCTTTTCCACACGCCGCAAACCGGCCGCTTTCTTCCTTCTCGCGGCCTCCTTGCTTTTCGCTCTTCCTGCACGGACCACGCCGGCCGCCGAATTCGCTTCGCCCAACCCCGCTCCCCGCTCCTTTCTCGACCGCAATGGCGTTTTGCCCGCCCAGGACGGCGGCAAGCTTCGCCTCACCGCCGACCTCGGCTCCGTGCGCATCTTTTCCCTGGCTCCCGGCGAAGCCCCCGTCGTGCGCTATTCCGTGCACATCGAAACCAGTGCCCCGGAACCTCAGGCGCAGCAACTCCTCTCCCAATATTCCCTCAAGGCCGAATCCACACCCGACGGCGTGCGCATCGAAGGCGCCCTGCCTCTCAAAAATCGCCGCGACTCTTCCCCCGCGCAATTCTGGGTGCGCTTTGACGTCTTCGTCCCGCGCAACTTCAGCGTCGAAGTCCTCACCGCCGGCGGCGACATCGAAACGCAGGACATCGGCGGCATGGCCCGCCTGGTCACCGGCGGCGGCTCCATCCGTTGCGGCCAGCTCGCCTCTTCCGGCAAGTTCGCCTCTTCCGGCAAACCCGCCGCTTACCTCGAAACCCAGGGCGGCCATATCACCATCGGCGATGTGGCCGGAGAACTCTACGCCTCCACCGGCGGCGGTCACGTTCAAGTCCGGGAAATCTCCGGCAATGCCACGCTGCATTCCGGCGGCGGACATATCCGCGCCGCGCGCATCGGCGGCCAGGCCGATCTCAGCACCGGCGGCGGCAACATCACCGTCGGCCAGGCCGGCGCCGCCGTCAGCGTGCACACCGCCGGCGGCCAGATCGATTTTGGCGAAGCCCGCGGCTCGGTCCAGGCCCGCACCGGCGGCGGCGGCATCCGCGTGGCCTCCGCCAGCGGCCCCTTGCAGATTGAAACCAGCGGCGGCAGCATCTGCCTCACGCGCATCGCCGGCTCCGTCAGCGCCTCCACCTCCAACGGCGCCATCACCGCCTTCATCAATCCGGACGCCGCTCCCGCGGGCGGCGCCGTGCAGCTCGCCGGCGATTCCCTGCTCTCTTCCCGCAGCGGCGACCTGCGCGTTTATCTCCCGCGCAATCTCGCCGCCAACATCGAAGCCGAGGTCGCCAACGGCGGCGCGGACCGCATCCAGGCCGATCCTTCCCTGCCCCTCACCCTGCTCCCCGAAGGCCCCGCCGGCTCCCCGCTGCGCGCCACCGCTTCGCTCAACGGCGGCGGAGCGCTCCTCCGCCTGCGCACCGGCGGCGGCAATATCCGCCTGCAATATCTCGATTCCGATATCGCCCTGCGCCAGTCTCTTCTCCGCGAACAGGCCCAGCGCATCGAAGAGCGCATGCTTGAAATCCACCGCGAAATGGCCGCGCGCATGTCCGGCTTCCAGCAAGCAGGCCTGCAGCAGCCCGCCACCCCTTCGCCCGCTCTCGCCCAGGACGATTCCTCCGACCTCGGCGCCTGGATGGCTTTTTGGCGGGAGGTCGAGGAAAAACTGCGCGGCGGCATCGGCGCGGACCCCACCGAACTGCAAAAACGCGCCGTCTTCGCTCCGCCTCCCGTCTATCCCCCGCTCGCCCAAAAAGCTGGCATTCAGGGCGCCGTGCGCCTCGCCATCCGCGTGGACAAAAACGGCAACACCGAAGTCCTCAAGATTCTCGAGGGCGAACCCGTCCTCGCCGACGCCGCCATCGCCGCCGTCAAGCAGTGGCGCTACCGCCCGCAGCGCCTCAACGGCGGCGCCGTCAACTTGATTTCCGAAGTCACGTTCACTTTTGTTTTGCACTAAAGCCGCGCCCCGCGCGGCTTTGGCGCCATGTTCAGCGAAGGAGGATCACCCCATGTCACTCAGCGTATCCGGCCCCGCGTCCCGCGCGCTTCCGCGCCTCGCTTTCCTGCTCCTCGCCGCGCTCGCCGCTCTTTTCCCGGCCGCCTCCGCCGCCGCCCCTTTCCAGGACGATTTCGAGCGCACCCTCCCCATGCGCGCCGGCGCCTCCTTCGATCTGCAAAATATCAATGGCGGCATCACCGTGCAGGGCTGGGACCGCGAGGAAATTCAGATTCAGGCGATCAAATCCTCGCGCGGCAATCCTTCCGACGCCGAGCGCGTCAGCATTGACGTCTCCTCCACCCCGCGCGGCGTCTCCGTCGCCACCCGCTACCCACAGGACGAAGGCGTGGAAGTCGCCGTGGATTACACCATTCGCCTCCCGCACTCCGCGCGCATCCAGCGCATCGCCACCATCAACGGCACGCTGCGCATTTCCGGCGTGGATACCCTGCTCGACCTGCGCACCGTCAACGGCAATATCGAAGTCTTCGGCGCCGGCTCCACCGTTCACGCCCGCACCACCAACGGCAGCGTGCGCCTCGACCTCACCCGCGCCGCGGAAGCCTGCGCCGAAACCACCAACGGCTCCGTGCTGCTCTCCGTCCCACCGGGAATTCACGCCACCATCGAGGCCCTGAGCCTCAATGGCGATTTCCAGTCCGAAATTCCCCTCAAGCTCAATAGTTCCCAGCGTCCCCGCGAAATCCGCGGACAATTTGGCAAAGGCGGCTCTCCTATTCGCTTGCGCACCGTCAATGGAACTATACGCGTGGCCGCGTTGCGGCCCGTCGTCTGACGGCCATCGCGCTCCCCGCCGTCATACAGAAAGAGAGAACGGAAAAATGATCAAACGCACTCTATGGGTTACAGGAGGGCTGGCCGCGTTCGCCCTGCTCCTCGCCGCGCTTCCCTCCCCTTCGCAGACTCCCCAGGACCAGATGCAAACGATGCCGGCGCTTCACCGCCATCTCCAGGAAATGGCCGCGCACGGCGACGCCCTGCCCGGCGACGAGGACGAAAAGAAAATCGAAATCGTCACCACCATGGACGAAGGCGGAAGCTGGCTGGGCGTCGAACTTCAGGACGTGGACGCCGCCAAATCCAAGGAACTCAAACTCTCCGCCGAACGCGGCGCCCTCCTCTCCTCCATCGTCCCGGACAGCCCCGCCGCCAAAGCCGGCCTCCAGGAAAATGACGTCATCACCGAACTGAACGGCCAGCGCATCGAAGGCGCCATGCAGTTCCGCCGCATGGTCCGCGAAATTCCCGCCGGACGCACCCTGCAACTTTCCGTCTGGCGCGGCGGCAAATCGCAATCCATCTCCGTCACATTGGCCAAACGCGAAGAACGCCACGGGGACGGCCCGCGCGGCTTCCATTCCCGTGAATTCAATTTCCGCATGCCGGAGATGCCGGAAATCCCCGAGATGCCCGATTTTGACTGGCACGCCGGCATGCTCGCCGGTACCCGCCCCCGCCTGGGCATTGACGGCGACGACCTCAGCGGCCAGCTCGGCGAATATTTCGGCGCTCCCGACGGTGAAGCCGTCCTCGTCCGCGGCGTCAACGAATCCTCCCCCGCCGAAAAAGCCGGCATCAAGGCCGGCGACGTCCTCGTCCAATTCAACGGCGAGCGTATCCGCACCGTCGGCGACCTGCGCGAAAAACTATCCGCCCTGGGCGAACTGAAGGAAAAGAAAACCGTCAAGATCACCCTGCTGCGCAATCACAAAGAGATGACCGTGGAAGCCTCCATCGAGCCGCCACCCGCTCCCAAGGCCCGCGCCATCTCCCGCCGCACGCATATCTGAAGCCCGGAGCAACCGGCGCACCAATAAAAAAGGCCCGGAACTTCCGGGCCTTTTTTATTTTTTCCATTCGCCCCGCCCCCCGCCGTACTTCCGCGCCAGCCGCAGCGGCCGCCGCAATACCCCCCGCCATCCCGCCGCGCGGCTCCCCGCTTCTCCGCTCCAATCCTCCTCCGTCGGCGTGAACAGCAGCCGCAGCAGAAACGCCGCCCCGCGCCATCTTCCTCCGCACATCCACGCGCGCATCCGCGCCCGCCGCAATGCGCCCGCTTCCATCTCTTCTCCGCCGGAGAACCGTCCGCCCAGCTCGCCCGCCAGCCGCGCGGCCGCATGATCCGCCCGCGCCGGCGCTATCGCTGCCTCCGGAATTTCCGCCGCAAGCACGTTCGCGGCCAGCAGCAGCCCCAGCCGCACCATGCGCTCCGTTCCCGTTTCCCGCGCCACCGCGAACACCTTGCGCCAATCGAGTCCGCTCTGCCGCGCCGCGAATTCCGCCACGTCCGCAATCCACATCAGCCGTTCCCAAAAATGCTTCGACCCGTGCACGCAAATGAACACCAGCGTATCTTCCGCCGAAAGCGCCGGGACGCTCTGCCCGTCCACGCTCACCTTTTCCCGCCGCGCAAAGAACTCCTCCACGGGGAATCCCTTCACAAAATAGCGCAGCGTCCTCTCCGTATGCAGCTCCACCAGCGCCGCCGGACTCTCACGCCAAAAACAATACTGCCCGGGAATATTTTTCCCTCCCGCCTCTTCCGCGGAAATCTCCGCCGCGTAGCCGTCCTCCATCAAAATTCGCGTGGCCCGCGCCGCGTCGCTCTGCCGCACCACGATGTCCAGGTCCGCATACTGCCGCAACCCGCCCCCGCCAAACGCCTGCTGCGCCAGCACCGGCCCTTTCACCGCCGCCGCCTCCACTCCCGCCGCCGCGAATCGCCCGCAAATCCTGCCCAGCTCCGCCGTCATCCCCAGCGAGAAAAAAAGATGCTCCTTGCAGAACTCTTTCAGCTCTTCTCTCGCCCCCGCGGGCATCCCCTCGATCTCCCCGGCATTCTCCAGCGCCCTCGCCAGCAGCGGCATCATCCCGTGCCTCCGCGCCAGTTCCAGGATCGCTTTCCATTCCGGCTCCGGCCCCAGCCGCGCCAGCAGCTCCCGCGTGCGCGCACTGTCCAGCCGCGCCGCCGCGCTCGCGCGCAGCAACTCCCACGCTGCGTTCCCGCGGCTCATGGCCTCTCCGCCGATTTCTTCTCCGCCGGCTCCTTGCAAGAAATCCCTCCTGGCTCTCTCTTCTTCTTCACTCTAGCCGGGAATCCCGCCCTCCGCCATCCCCGCGCCCCGCCACCGGCGCGTTCGCTTCACCGCCACAAAAACGAAAAGGCCGGCTCCGCGGAACCGGCCTTTTCTGTTTTCCTTTTCTGCCGCACGCCACGTCCCGCCACAGCGGAACCTCGCGGCGGAAACAGCTAATTCTTCTTTTTCTTCGAGGGAGTGCCGATCTTCGTCTGCACCCCTCCGGTCAGCTGCGCCAGCATTTCCAGCCCCTGCTTGGCCTGCACGCCGAAGGGGCCGTTGGG
>Ga0315281_10015041_pt1 | contig 10392 bp, 10 predicted proteins | sample YL17G07_0_MG_FD_204540 | JGI IMG/M metagenome (GOLD analysis project Ga0315281, IMG submission 204540) | Sediment microbial communities from Yellowstone Lake, YNP, Wyoming, USA - YL17G07_0 | ecosystem: Environmental > Aquatic > Freshwater > Lake > Sediment | place: USA: Wyoming | collected...
AAAAGAGTTCAAACGGAACAAACAGGGATCAAAAAACGATCTGAGGAATGAATGACGCGGATGCGTTCATGGCTCAGATCGTTTTTTGAAATTCGATATTTTCTCGGGAGGGTTGGGCGACAGACCCTAGATATCAAAGCCGACACTGGCGACATGGCCAAAGATTTGGCTGCGCAAGGCATCAAGCCTTTCATCGCCTGCCAGACCACGCGCCGCAAATACAAAGTCGGCGAGTTTTTGCTGGACATGGATTTAGTCGCTTATGACGAAGGCTCGACGTATACGCTGGCGGAAATAGAGGCTATGGTTGAAAACCAATCGGACGTCGCTGGCGCAATTGAACGTATCCATGCCCTCGCTCAAACGCACGGCTGTACCATCGAGCCCATCCGCGGCAAAGTCGTGCAATATCTCATGAACCACAAACGCGATCATTTTGAGGCTTTGGTTAAGGCCGGGGTGATTAAGGAGTGACTCTTTTTGTCGTTCCCGCTCCCCTTCCGTCATTGCGAGCGCATGCGTGGCAATCTCACCTCTTACGAACCGTGTTGACGTGCTTCGTTGAGTTCGTCAGTTATAAATCCTCTGTCACGTCTAGGGCGACGTGACATCTCCCTTACTATGGGAGACTAGGCGTATATGTCATTTCGACGGAGGAGTCCGACGATCCGCCTGAGGCGGAGAGAAATCCCTTGTCCTCATCACCGTTTAAACCAGATTATCAGTTCATAAGACAAGCGATTTCTCGCATGCGCTCGAAATGACATTCGATATTTTTAGTAATTATGCCTCTAAACATTGTCACCACCAACAAATACAAACTCGCCAATGCACGCAAACAGCTTGCGCGGTGCGGTATCAAGGTTAAATCCGTAAAGATGAATACGCCGGAGATTCAGGCCATGACAGGCAAAGACATCACGGCTTTTTCGGCTCGATACGCGGCAGACAAACTGAATGTGCCGGTCGCTTTGACCGATGCTGGAGTCTATATCCGCGCCCTCGGCGGTTTTCCCGGCCCGTTCATCAAATACACGAACCATTGGTTGTCGGTCTTCGACTTCGATCGCCTGATGCGAGGCAAACGTGACCGTCGCGTCGAGTTGACCGAATGGCTGGCATATTGCGAACCGGGTAAAAAACCCGTGACGTTCAAGTCGACAGTTCGCGGCAGGATGAGTGTCGAACCGCATGGCGAAAGTCCAAATCCAATTGACTATTTCTTTGTGCCTGACGGTCACGATCGGCCAATGGCAACATGGACCGAACGCGAGAAACGAAAATTGTTCGCAAAAAAGCTGACGCACTGGACCGAATTGGCGGAATATATGAAACCTCGACTTGGATAGTCGAGGTTTTTTTATTTTTTCCAACTCTCCTGAATCTCATGCCCTCTATCACTCCACTTGGTCAGTAAATCCAGTGCAACCCCTGCGTCTTCCTTGTCTACTTCGCCATTTCTGATTTTATCAGCAAATTGTTTATGACCAGTTGCTCTATATTTTGCGTATAAAGCACTCAATTCTTGCCCAAGTTTATTCCACTCAGGGTCGTTAATCAAATCCAAATAATTTCGCGCTCCTTCAGACATCTCGACCCCCGATCCGTCTTCGAATGATTTTGTCATATACTATTTGACTTAATAAGTTATGCTCTTATTTTACCCCCCCCCACTACAAAGTCAATCCCGTAAATACAAAAAACTCAACTCCTCGTTGGACGGGCGAGATCGGCTGTGTTAAACTTAATTACGTAATTTATTACTTACATGGTATGACCGTTTGCCAAGCTTTGAGCCAGGAAAACGTCGCATCCATCCGCGACATACAAAAAAACCCCTCGCGCGCCTTGCGCGGCATCACGCGCGTGACGCGCGGCAGCAAAACCCTGGGTTTCTTTTTGTCCAACGAGGATTTTGCCGAACTGGTGGAAAACCAAGAGGCTGCGGCCAGCAAGGGCTTTGTCGCACGCGTTTCCAAAGCGCGCAAAGATTTGGCTGCCGGCAGAGGCCAGGGTTTAAAGTCGCTGGCCAAAGAATATGGCCTATAAATTCGTCGTCTTACCGGACGCGAAAAAGCAATTGGACAAACTGGACCGCCATACCGCAAAGCGGTTGGTGAAGAAACTGATATGGCTGGCAAACCTGGACAATCCTTTGGCCTTGGCCAAGCCGTTAACCAATGCCAAAATCGGCGATTTCCGTTTCCGCTTTGGCGACTACCGCGCCATCGCCGTAGTCAATGAGGCTAAAAAGACGATTGCCATCGCAGCCATCGGGCATAGACGTGAAATATACCGTTAGCTACACTCTTAATGTTTATTGAACCATTCGTATATTCGTGTAAATTCGTAATTTCGTAGGATTATGAAAGATATCGTTTTTTCGGGCGTTAAGCCGACCAATCTGCCGCATATCGGCAATTATATCGGAGCTCTCAAGCAATGGGTTGAAATCCAAAAGCAACATCATTCCTATTTTTGCATTGTTGACGAACATTCGATAAACGCGGCTTACGAACCAAAAAATTTACGTGAACTGACACTGAACATAGCGGCTACTTACCTGAGCGTGGGGATCGATCCTCAACGCTCGATCTTGTTCATCCAGAGCGAAGTTTCGCAACACATGGAATTAAGCTGGGACCTGATGAACATAGCCAAGATGGGCGAGCTCTCGCGCATGACGCAGTTCAAAGACAAATCGCAAAAAGGCGGCACGACCTCGGCCAGCATGGGCTTGTTCGGATATCCGGTACTCATGGCCGCGGACATTTTACTATATGACACTTCTCTGATTCCTGTCGGTGAAGACCAGCTGCAACACGTAGAACTGGCCCGCGTACTTGCTCGTCGCTTCAACGAACGCTTCGGCGAAACATTCGTAATTCCGCAACCATTGATTCAAAAAATGGGCGCGCGCATCATGAGCCTGCAGGATCCGAGCAAAAAAATGTCAAAGAGCGAAGGCGCCGACACGGGCACGATCTGGATCAATGACGACAACGACACCATCCGCAAAAAGGTCATGCGTGCGGTCACGGATTCGAGCGCCGGGATTTCATATGACCCGGAAAAGAAACCGGCCGTGTCCAATCTCATGACTATCTACCACCACATGACTGGCGATACCATGAAGGAAATCGAAAAGAAATTCGTAGGCAAAGGCTATGGTGACTTCAAAAAAGACCTGGCAGAGCAGGTCATCGCGCTCATGGGCCCGTTGCGCGACCGGATCAACGGCTATCTGGCGGACAAAACCGAGCTTAATAAGATTTTAAACGCAGGACGCGACAAGGCACTGGAAGTCGCAGAGGCTAAAATGAAGATCATAAGGGAAAAGATGGGATTGGGAAGATAATCCTGCTATTTTCCCATCCTTGGCATCTTACCAGGACCCGCTTCTCCGGCCTTTTTAATGCGCATCTTGGCTGAAGTCGCACCATACCCACGGTAAGCCCTAGCCAAATTCTCTTGGATCGTTAAAACCTTTTCAGGCTCATTCCGGTTGGCCATCAAGCGTACGGAAGACGCGCAAGAATCATCGAAGTCTTTCTTTGGATCAAAATATTCTTCGGCTTTTATTCTGATGTGCCCCAAAACATCGGCGCCCGTTATCATCCGAATACTGCGCAGCCAAATCAACGCGCGGCTTGTCGCATCCCGTTCCATCATGCGTTGCGGCGCTTTGATCAAACGTTCGAGATCGTGAGAAGCATCTATGGCATGAATTTCAGCAAGAGCATCATGCAGTTCTTTTTGCAGAGACAAGGAATCGGATGTTGCTTCAGAACTTAGATCCTGGCGTAATTTAGCAACCTTCTCTCGAAGGTTTTTCAGTCTATCGACCAGCGGTGCGAGTGCTTTCGCTTCCGAAACTGCTGCCAGCATTTCATCCAGCGTGTCCGAAGGCACGTCAGCCACAGGGGCATTTCCCCAATAATATAAACTCGTGATTGCCTCGTATGACTCCTCCCGGTATTGTATCGCATGCCCCAGTTCATGAAGCAAGGAGCCTAAGTTCAACAAGTTGTCTAATCTTAACGCCAATATCGAACGTCGATCATCGTGATATTCGCAAGCCTTAAGCAGTGCATCCGGGACAATGATCGTAATTCCGGACGCACCGGTCAATTCAAAAACATCGACCATGCCTTTGTCGCCTTTTATTTTCAAACCCGTCAACATGCGCCCGGAACAACTTATATACCTGGCTTCTTCGTCTGACATGGGACCGTATTCCGCCTCAGCCTTACACGCTAATTTTCCCTCCGCATCGCGATACTCATAAACTTCACGCACCTTATCGCGCTGCTCATTTGACTTTTGTAAAGGCACATCAAATGGATTCATATCTATATTGACGGTTTCATGAATCTTGCTTACGTGTTCGCCGCAAAGGCTTTTTAGCATCATAAGAGCGCAATGCCTGATTGTACAGATTCGTCACATCTGACGTAGCTCCAGCCGTTTCCAAGCGCCTCAACTCTTCATTAAAGGCCTCAACACATCCCGCCTCCTCGTCAGGTGGCCTTGTAGGATTTGGCTGTTTGCCAATTTCGCCCTTTGATACTCTGGCAAAGGACCTGAAACCCGTGGACTGTTTTATTCGCCTCAATCTGATTAATGCCCGCTTGGATGCGTCACGCTCAAGAGGTTTGGTCGGCCAGCCCAATATCTCATGTATTGGCAATGCCTGCTTATTGCGCAAAGCCCTGTCGAGACGCCTGAGCACATCTTCTAACTTGTCGTTCTTTTCGACTTTCAAATCGCAAACCTCTTTTGCTTCCGTATAATTTTTTGCGTTTTCGGCTAGCAATAGCATGTTCAAGCCGGCATGCAACTTGACAGGAACTTGAAATTTACCGCTTTGAAAAACAATGCGATTATTTTCCAAATCGACATAAATTTTTTCAGGCTGAGTCAGGGCATTGTTCAGGTACGATAAAAACAACTCACCAAATTCAATAAATTTGTTTCTCAACTCTTCAGCGCTGTATTCGATGCCTAGACGGGTGATTCCATCCATCGCCTCTTTTCTATCCATGAACATTATGTCCGACATTTGTTTTTGCAACCACGATTTATCATGCAAAAATACTCCGTTCATGACCTGTCTATATGACCCAAGTCTCACGCCCCAGGCCCTGGCGCTTTCCTTTTGGCGCGGCGCATCGATATTATCATATTCTGCCAAAATCATTTTCAGATCCGATACAGTTTGACCAAAACCCGGACGTCCTGCCATATTTTCGGTATTGTCCGGATATGCCTCGACCGTCTCGACAACCTGCCGTCCGATCTGGATATTGTCCATTATATTCAACGCTTGTCGATTGCGCACGCTTATACCAAGGTCTCTGAACTTAGGATCGAAAGCCTGTTCCCCGTGCCCCATCTCGTGCATCGCGATACCAATATCTAGCAGCGATTCCAGCGGTGGAACTATGGCAAAGGGCGGCTTTTCCTCACAATCATACCAGTAATTCGTAAGACGTTCAGAAGACACGATGATTTTGGCATCATGCAAAGCAAACTCTTTCATTACGTCAACGACGCCGTGGGAACCAATCAATTTGAGACTTTTCAATTCCCTGCCATGACTGGTTCCATGGCGTATATTATTAAAAGTCTCTTCTGATCCGTATAATATTTCCACTTCACCTATCTCACGGCCTTCAGCATCATGTAAAACACGTCTTTCTGGAACAGGCACGTTCTCGATTGGTAACGGAGTATCGTAGGAACTCATAAATATTATTTCTGGATTCCCTTCCCCACTTTCGTAAGGACGAGCTTTCAAGAGAATGACAATGGTTCTGGTTGCGTTATTCGTTATGCATTTTACATTTTTAGTTATTTCTTGGTCATGACCCACGCCCCGTTCCAATCTGCCGGAGGCGGCTCTTGTTGAAAATGTTTGGCACGCTCGGTCAAAGTCTTGCTCGGACCGTCATCAGGATGCGCGGCCAGTATCTTGCCCGCGATCTCGATGGCTCTGCCGAAGTCTTTGGATTCGTAGGCGGCGAAAGCAGATTCGTAATCAACTGCGATTTGCTTTTGACCTTCTGTTGCGTCTGACATGCGGCCCATGACCTCGAACATGCGGACCGGTTCCTTTTTGCCTTTGACGGCCACGAGATCGATGGTGCGGATAAGATAACCGTCGCCCAGTTCGTCTTTCGTGGTTTGGGAGATAAGCAGGCACACGCCGTATTCCTTGGTCAAACTCTCCATGCGCGAACCTAGGTTCACGCTATCGCCGATGACCGTGTAGTCAAAACGGCGTTCGGAGCCCATGTTGCCCACGACCATGTCGCCGGTGTTTACGCCAACGCCGATCTTGATAATGATGTCGCCTCCGCCAGAGGCGGATCCGCCTATGGCGGAGAATTTCTTTTCCTGGTTCATGACTTTAAGCGCGGCCAGCATGTCCAAAGCCGTATCCACGGCACGCTGCGCATGGTCTTTTTGATCGAACGGCGCGTTCCAAAACGCCATGACCGCGTCGCCGATGTATTTGTCGAGCACGCCGTCGTAGTCGAACACGATGTTGGTCATGCGCGACAGATAGATGTTCATGAGCTCGACCAGGCGTTCTGGTTTCAGTCCTTCGGAAATGGTGGTGAAGCCGCGCACGTCGGAAAACAGAACGGTCATGCGCCGACGGTCGCCGCCTAATTTGAGTTTTGAAGTGTCGGCGAGAATGGAATCCACCACTGAACCGGACACGTAGTGCGAGAATACCGAACGGATCTCGCGTTTTTGGCGTTCTGACGTCAAACGGCGCTCGAGCGTCACGGCCGTGAACGACAGGAAGAGAACGAGCGTTGGCCAGAGGACGTCCATGATCCAACCTCGGTCGAACATCCACAAGGCCATGGCCAGAACGATGATCCAGAGAATGATGGCGCCGGGCACGCTCCAGCGAAGGCGAAGACGCGGAAGAAGCAGACCGACCATGGATGAAATAACCAGCAAAATCAGGGATAAAATCCATGACGGCAAGTCAAAAAGATATTTTTTCTGGAGCAGCGTGTCGAGCACGGAAGCGTGAATTTCCACGCCCGGCATATTGGCGCTCAAGGACGTAGGCACATGCTCGTCGTCGTGCAAATCCGGAGCCGTGGCGCCTACGTACACAAATTTGCCGGCAAACGATTCGACCGGCACGCGACCGTCAACGATATCTGCAGCCGAAAAAGTCCGAGCTTTAAAAGCTGCGTTCGGCCTGTCCGGATAGTTGATGATAAAACTCGTGCCAGCCGACGTTCCCTGGTTCGGATCCACGGCCACGCCGCCGACCTGGGCGATTTTAAAACTAAAAGCATTGATCCGCGAACCGTCCGGCAAGGCCACTTCCAAGGGCAAACGCCGCACCACGCCGTCAGCATCCTGCGGCGTGTTCACATGGCCGATGCCGGCTGCAGCCGAAGCGATTTGCGAAATCGGGGCAAGATATTTGTCTCCGGCCAAGGTGTCGCCGGCGCGCTTGGGCACGGCCAGTTCTACCGGAAGGACGACGTTGCCTGCGGTGCGGATAGCATAGGCCAGCGCGGTGTCGTCCTGAGCATTCGACGCTTCGGGAAAATTAACGTCATAACCTATGGCCAAAGGTTTGCCAGAAGAAATTTTATTTATGAGGTCAGCGTGAACATTGCGTGCCCAGGGCCAACGACCGAAACGCGCGATTGACGCATCATCGATTTTCACGATCACGATGCGTTGATCTGCCGCATGTGACGGATACAAACGGTCCGTTGCCTTGCGGCTCCATGATTCGAGCAAACCCACATACATGACGACCACGCAAAACAAGCCCACGGCCAAAGCCACAATCAGCGGCTGCCGCCAATCCTTGTTGTTTAATGAACTTTTAATCATATTTAACTCATGTCATCGCATTAGCCCCGATCGTCATCGCGAGCGTATGCGCGGCGATCTCACCTCTTATAAACCAAGTTAACATGCTTCGTGAGATCGCTTCGTATTACTCGCAATGACGGAAGTAAATTATTGCAAATTGGTTCCAACGACGTACGGCACGACCTGCAAATCGAGCGTTCCAGACTGCGTCACGCCTTCTTCGGTGTAGGTGCCGGTGACCGTGGTCCAGCCCGTGGCATTGGCGCCGGCCGTGAACGTGTTTGACGACATGGTGCCCAAGCCGCTGACGCTAAACTTTGTCAGCGAAGTTACGTCCTTGGTCATGCCGTTGGTGTATTCTGCGGTGGCGAACACGGCGCGCGTCATTGTTTGCATGACCTGAATTGTTTTGGCGGTCAGAGTCACCTTGGAAAGTGCGACTGGTCCCTGATTGATGGGCAAAGACACGGAAGAAGTCAAAGTTTTTCCATCATCCACAACAGTAGCCGTGATGGTTACCGAACCTGTCTTCTGTGCAGAAAAAATCGACCCTGAAATAGCCCCCAATCCACCCACGGCATTGAAAGTCGCATAAGGCGTGGCATCGATAGTGCCGTTAGCCGTATAACCTTTGACGTACAACGTGACTCTTTCGCCTACATTGGCCGGATTGGGCTGAGCAAAAAGCTCGATGCGCGTCAGACCCAACACCCTGGACGTCTGACCGCTTGCCGGAGGATTGGTTGCCGGAGGATTGGATACCGACGGTTGGGTTGTTGGAGGATTGGTTGTTTGGGTTCCTGCTGCCGTCGGCGGCGTCTTGTTTGTCTTGTCCGTAACAGCGGGTTTCGTCGAAGTCGGCGTCAAAACAGACGCGGTCGATGTGGTCGAAGTCGCAGTAACCGTATCGCTGGTCGAAGTCGCGGCCGGAGCATTGCAAGCTTCCATGCGTTTTTTCAATACATCCAAACGCTGCTGCTGAACATCCAGCTTTTCGTTCAGGATACTGCGCTGATCCTTGGCTACGGCTTTGATTTGTTCCGCATCGCTGTGTTCGCGCGCCAGCCCCTGCTCGACCGCATTCAGCGCCTCTTTGACCTGATCGTCGGGGATCGGCTTGCATTCAAAACGCTCAGCTTCATCCAAGCGGGCGTCCACGGACAGAGACCGCGCGTAAAAAGCCTGTGCCGGTTCGGCATCCCAGGCTCGGGCATACATATCTTCCATGCGCAGCTTAAAACGGTACATCACGCTGCCGGGACCGGCGTTGCCCGAAGCGAGCAACGACAAACCGACCACTCTTCTGATGCCGGGCCAATATTCCTTCTGTCGCTTGTCATCCAAGCGCTGGTTAATATCCGTTTCCGTATCAGTGAGCAAAGCAAAGGCCAAACCGGACTTGCCGCGCTCGATCAAATTGTAAATATGTCCCAGGCGCCGGGCCAGGTAAGCGGCATAAAGATCAGTTGCGCCGCTGCCCGCAAACTTAAGATGCATCTGCTCGGACCAGCTCGCGAGACCCGAATCCCAATCGTCAGGCGCCACGGTGCCCTGAATACCCAAAGCGTTTGCCGCATTGCGTGCGGCCGCATCCAAGAACTTTTTATCAGCTTCGTGGTTTTGCGCGACCCAGGGATCGGTACTCCAACCGCTGCTGGCAGCGCTGATCGGCAGCAGCGTCGAACCTTTGTCGGTCACGCGGCCATTCTCGTCCAAAGCCGCCCATTCGCCGCCCACTAAGTAAATATTTTTTGACGCGCCGTTTGCCGGAGCGATTTTGACGCCGGCACGATCAACAAATATATCGGTTTTCCGGTCAACTTTTTTTATGGCAAACGAAGTGCCTCGCACCGTGGCTACCATTTGATCAGTCCTGGCTTCGAATCCGTTGTTCAGTTCCAACAAGCGAAGAAGTCCGGCCCACACGCGGCCTGACTCGACTTTGAAATTCATTAAATAACCGGCTGACGGACTCTTGGCATTTTGCAACGTGATCTGAGTGTCAGCATCAAGTCGTATTTCTGCGCGGTCATAGGCCACAATGCTAGCCGCGGCATTCGGACCTGTACGGATCGTATAGCCATCAAATACTTCCATGCCGCTATTCGCTTTTTCTTCCTCTGCGCTGCTCTTTTTAACAAACACGTCACCCTTTTCAATGGCCAGCACCATGCGCGCCGGTGAAGCGAGTACGACATTGCCCAGCGACCAGAACCACCAACCGCATCCTACGAGCAACAAAAGCAACAAAATTGACCAGATGGCCACGGTGCGTATTTTCATAATTCAACAATGCTCATCATGCCCTGTCTTCGATAAGCTCAGACCCTGAGTTAATCGAAGGGAATTATACCGAAGGGCATAGCGACCATATCATAGCATAGCGGAAAATCGGGACAAGGTAGGATTGACGTTGGGGCGTTTTAATGATATGGTTCGCCGCGTCGGGCCGAATAGATGGCTGCCCTGCGTGATTAAAACCATGCGGGGAGGAAAGTCCGAACACCCCCGTGGGCGGTTTTTTGGGCC
>Ga0315281_10015042_pt1 | contig 10392 bp, 9 predicted proteins | sample YL17G07_0_MG_FD_204540 | JGI IMG/M metagenome (GOLD analysis project Ga0315281, IMG submission 204540) | Sediment microbial communities from Yellowstone Lake, YNP, Wyoming, USA - YL17G07_0 | ecosystem: Environmental > Aquatic > Freshwater > Lake > Sediment | place: USA: Wyoming | collected...
CTGCGCGACGACCGCCTGGGCGCTGCCGTACGCGAGCGCAGCACCGACACCTATCCGCCGACGACCCAGATCTGGCGCATCGGCACGGGCGGCGAATCGGCGCTGGACTTCACTGCCGCCAAGAACGACGCGCACCCCGAATATGTGACCGACGAAGTGCTGAGTGCGACTCAGGGTTCGGATACTCAGGGCATCGAAATCATCAGCACGCCCGGACGCACCGGCACGCCGGGTTGGATCGAGCGTGAGGGCCTGAGGCGGCCTGCCGGCGGCACGTGATGTGATAGAAGACAGCGGACGCATGGGACTCCTGGGCAAGCACATCGTGGTCGGCATCGGCGGCGGCATCGCGGCATTCAAAGCCGTCGTGCTCGTGCGCGAGTTGATGCGCCGCGGTGCGTCCGTGCGCGTGGCGATGACGCGCAGCGCAACCAAGTTCATTGGACCGGCGACATTGACCGGTCTGACCGGCACTCCGCCGGTGGTGGACCTGTGGGACCCGCGCTATCCCGGCGAGGTCCACGTCGAACTCGGTCAGCTAGCTGACGCGGTCGTGATTGCGCCCGCCACCGCCAATCTGATCGCCCGCGCGGCAGTCGGCATGGCCGACGATGCAGTCTTGGCGACGCTCGCATGTGCCCGGTGTCCGGTGATTTTCGCACCTGCAATGCACGAGCGAATGTGGCTGGCGGCTGCGACGCAACGCAACATCACGCAGTTGATCGCAGACGGCGCGCTGATTGTGGGCCCAGTCAAGGGCTTGCTGGCGAGTGGTCAGCAAGGTCAAGGTAGGATGGCGGAACCCGATGCCATCGCGAACGCGCTTGAAGCCGCGCTCGATGCGCGCGCCTCCGAAACTGCAAGTACGACGGCAACACGGCACGACCTGTCGGGCAAGACCGTGCTGATCAGCGCCGGTCCGACGGTCGAGGACATCGACCCGGTGCGTTTCATCAGCAATCGCTCGAGCGGGCGAATGGGCTTCGCGCTGTGCAGCGCCGCGCGTCTGCGCGGGGCCCACGTCGTGCTGGTATGCGGACCGACTTTCGCACCGCCGCCGAGCGACATCGAGACCATCCACGTGCGCTCCGCCCGCGAGATGCATCAAGCCGTCAAGGCAGCGCGCGGGCGCTGCGATGTCGCGATCATGACCGCGGCGGTCGCCGATTACCGGCCTCTACACACCGCCAACGCCAAGCTCAAGAAGCAGCACGACCGCATGACCATCGAGCTGGTCAAGAACCCGGACATCCTGGCTGAACTCGGCGCCGAACGGCGTGACGGTCGGCCGGTGTTGATCGGCTTTGCCATGGAGACGCACGACCTCGTCGCTTACGCGCACAAGAAGCTCATCGCGAAGAAGTGCGACCTGATCGTCGCCAACGAGGCGGCCGTCGGCTTCGGTCGCGACGATACGCAAGCTACGCTGGTCGGCCCGGACGGTGACGTTGCCCTTCCCCCGATGACCAAGGTCGAACTCGCGAACTTGATCCTGGATCGCGCGTCGACGCTGCTGTCGTTACAGGCGCGCCAAACGCCTACGGATGGCCAGACGACTAGCTCAAGAAGTCCACGGCGCCGGCGCCCTCTCGCACCACCACCGCCTCGTCGCCCGAAAGGTCGATCACGGTCGAGGGCGTGAGCGATGCGCCTTCGGCGTCGATCACCAGATCGAGATCGGGAAAGGCCTCTTCGATTTCGCGCGGGTCGATGTAGATCTGGCCGTCGAGAGACGCACTGGTCGACGCCACGGGTTTACCGAGTGAACGCGCAAGCGACAGCGCGATTTCATGGTTCGGCACGCGAATGCCGACCGTCTTGCGCTTCATGTGCAGCACCTTGGGCACCTCGCGCGTGGCCAGCAGGATGAACGTGTACGGACCGGGAACCAGCCGGCGCATGATCCGGTACGCGTAGTCCTGCACGAAGCCGTAGCGCGCGATGTCGCTCAAATCGGGGCACACAAACGAGAGCAGCTGACCCTCGGTCATGCGTTTCATGCGATGGATGCGCTCTATCGCCTGGCGGTTGGTGATGTCGCAGCCGAGCCCGTAAACCGTGTCGGTCGGATAGGCGATCACGCCGCCGCGGCGCATGATCTCGACCACACGCTCGATTTTCCTTGGTTCAGGATGAAGCGGGTTGAGTTCGAGCAGCATTCGGCGCGCAAGCATGGGGCAAATCACCGGCCGTGCAATGCCGCGCAGCGCGGATTCGCGTACCGCATTCCGCACTTGCGCTCTGCCCAAGAATTGGCCAATTTCGCCCACCACTGTTTCCACGGACCCGAGCCATGCCCAATTCCGATCGGCCCTTCCTTATTCTCACTGCGATCTGCGATGGATCCGCGCGCCCCGCGGCCATCACGGTCGGCCACGGCGATGCTCTGGAGCGTGCCTTCTCGGCGTCCAAGCAAGTCGATGTGGAGGGCATCGATCTCGTCGAGCTGCCGATCGCCCCGGCTGCGTTCGCCGCGCTGCGTAAGCATCTGCAGATCAGCGACGAGCGCGTCACGGTCTACGACATCTTCCCGCTCTCATCGCAGCTCAACGCCAACTACCGAGGTATCGCAGGTCAGTTCTTGGCGGCCGAAGCCCTGTGGGCGCTCGAGGAACTCGGCATGCTTTCCGGAGTGCCCTTCACCGTGAATTTCGACGTGCCGCGCGGCTGGGACAAGGATCCAAAGAAGATGCACGAGCGCCTGGTGACGGAAAAGGCGCTCGACCTGAGCGACACCGCGATCGAGACGTTCAAGACGGTGAAGACATCGTGGGACGCGCAAGCCCAAAGCGCATGAGACCTCACCGGTAGCGCTGCGCTACTTCTTACGCGACTCGAGCCACTTGCGCGTTTCTTCGGAGATGCCCGGCACCTCACCGACCTGTGGAGGCGCAGGCTGAGTCGGCTGCGCGCTCGGGGGCGGCACGTAGGGTGCCGGCTGACCGTACTGCGCCGGTTGCTGGCCATACGCCGGTTGCTGGCCATACGCCGGTTGCTGACCGTACTGCGCCGGCTGGCCATACGCCGGTTGCTGGCCGTACTGCTGCTGCTGCGCGAGCTGCGCCTGTCGGGCGATTTCCGCCTGTTGCGCGAGCTGAGCCTGCCGTGCGGCCTCGGCCTGACGCGCCAGCTCCGCTTGCCGATCGAGTTCGACCTTGCGCGCAGCATCGGCCTGTTGCTTTCGCACGCGTTCTTTCGCCGCGGTGGTCAGGCGTGCGAGTTCCAAAGCCTGATCGGCAAGGCGCTGTTTGGCGTGCGTCTTCAACAGCCCAAGCCGCTTGGCGCGTTGCTTCGCGCGCTTGACCACCAGTTCGCCCTGGCGCTTGAGTTCGTCGGCTTGTGCCCCGAGCTTGGTTTTTGCCGAAGCCCCCATCGCGCCAAGACGAAAACGCCGCAGCCCTTCGTCGCTGAGAAAGCGGCCGAACACCTCCCACAACCGGGCATGCGCCTGCGTGTCGGCGCGCGGACCTTGCTTGAGCGTGAGCGTCGCGAGCACCTGGCCGTTCGCGTCCAACAAGCGCACCACACCAGCATCGCCGTCCGCGTCAATAAACGCGAAGATGCCCATCGATTTTGCAACCCGCGCGCGCTCCGCGTCATCGAACGTCGCGCCCTTCTTGTGGGTTTCCAGTTGCATGTCGCTCTGGCCGATGACTTCGATGTCGCTGTGCTCCGAGAGCACCTCGAGCACGCCCACTCGCAGACTCTCGGCTTGCGCACCGACGATGTTCACCACGCCGACTTTGCGCACGCGCGGCTTATCGAGCGCGACCCACGCATCGGGCTTGGGGATCTGCGGCGCGCTCGGCGCGGCATGGGCTTTGCTCGTGGTCGGGGCCTCCGCCGCGACGGCGGCGTCTGACGGCTTCGTGGCTTGCGCCGCAGCGGGTTTGGGTTCCGTCGACGCGGGCGTCGGCTCGGGCGTCGGCTCGGACGGTTCGTCCCGCCGGTTGTCCGCTGCGCTCGATGACTGCTTGGTCTCGCCGAGCGCGTCGGCTGCGATGTCGAGAATGTCGTCGTTGTTGTTCGGCGCTGCAGCGGCGCCACGCTTGCCATGTGCGCCCGACTTCTTGGACTTGGGCTTCGATTCTGCGTCCTGGGCATGCGCAAGCGGCAGCGGCACCGTTGCCGATACGCCAAGCAGCACCCAGACACTTAGCGCCAACACGCCGAGCGCGTTACACGCGCCACGTGAAATGCTCGGCATCATCGGGCAACCGTAGTGCCGAGCGGAGCCATCCACAGCTCGGGTTTGCGCCACCGCCGTTCGGCGGGATCGAACACGAACGAGACGCCGCTAACCTTGCCCTTTTTGAAGTTGAAACCAACCAGGCCGAACGGCGTGTTGAAGTAACCGGCGTCAATCGCTCCGTCCGGCGCCTCCTTGGTTGCGTGCCACTCGCCGAGAAACGCCTTGGAAAGGGTTTCCTCCGTCGGAATGGCTTCGGCTTTGGTCTTTGCGCTCAACGCACCGACCAGCGGTCGCTGCGCGCCACGCGCTTTGGGCGGCGGCACGCTGCACTCGACTGACAACGGCACGTACGTCGACTCGTCCTCCTGCACGCCCTCAAATACACAACCGAGCACCGGGAACGACTCGATCCGATGGACCACACCATCCGCGTCGGCGCGTTCTTCCTTCGAGTAACCCTCCCAGTTTTCCTGGCGAAACATGCGCAGGCCCTGGACCGCAGAGCCCTCCGCATACAGCGGATAGCCATAGAAATACGGCACGACGACCGGCTGGGATTTCTCGCCGAGCAGATCGAGTCGCAAGAGCGGCGCCTTGGTGTCGTCGCGTTCGGGCGGATTGGTCTTGGGCAGGTCGAGTGAAATCACCTGCAGGCGCTCGCGTTCCTCGCCTTCGGGCGCGGTCGACGAGGCCTTCGACGAGGACATGAGCCCGCAGCCTCCAACAGCCAGTGCAGCTGCGGCCGTGCAGACCACAAGAGCGTTTCGACCGGTTCCCTGAAACTGCATTGCGTCGCTCCAGAATCTATGCCGCGAGTGTTTGCTCATGACCGAATGGCGGGGACTATAAGCGCGACCGCAGACGCAGTCACGCGAGCCGGCTTTTGCACACCATGGCGCGGTGGCAGACCTATCTACGCGATGCCTGCGGCTGACCGCGAATTGGGCGCCGAAGTGCCTGAAAGAAGCGTTGGCGTCGCGCTACGCGCCGTTTTGAGAAACTGGTGACCCCAACGAGATTTGAACTCGTGTTACCGGCGTGAGAAGCCGATGTCCTAGGCCACTAGACGATGGGGCCAGATTCTCGCAGAAGTTCAGTGAGCGTAACGCAAGCAAGACGGGAGCGCAGCGACCCTCGCGGGTGGGTGGGGCCCCGGCGGCTTGGCCGACGGGGCGGGAGGGTCGCGTGACCCTTCCGGTGACTCGCTTTCACAGAACGTTGCTCGGGGACTAGGATTCGAACCTAGATAGCCAGAACCAGAAACTGGCGTCCTGCCTTTAGACGATCCCCGAAAGAGGTCGCCTTTTGTAGAAGCCGCCGGGATCGCTGTCAAGGCAGCGGCATCGATCAGCGCTCGGTGGCCCGGTTCAGGCGGGCGCCCGCGACGTGTACGTCGATCGCCGCGTTGACCAGGTCCAGCCGCGCACGGCGCAAGGCGGTTTCGGCGTCGACCACGTCGGTCGCCACCGACGCGCCGGCGCGAAACTGTTCGCGGCGCACGCGGTAGGTCTCCTCGGCCGCAAGGATTCCCGTCTGGGCGGCCTTCATCGCCTCCACAGCAGCCTTGCGGTCTTCGTATGCGCGCGCGACTTCGAGGCGCAGGGCGTCTTCAAGCGCAGCGAGGTCGGCCTGGGTCTGCGCCCTTTGGGCCTCGACCTGCGCCGCGCCGGCGTCGCCATTTGCGTAGTCGTTGGGCGACCAGCTCAACAGGCCGACCAGCGCCCAAGTGCCGAGCCAGGCATGCTCTGCCTGACTCGCGCGCTGGCTTGGATTGCCCAGGTCAAACGTCGCCGCGACCGAAAACTTGGGCAAATGCTCGGCGTTGCTGGCATCGATGTTTTGTTCGTGCACATCGATCATCGTACGCAGCGCCTGCAACTCGGAGCGGTTTGCAAGCGCCACCTTCAGCAACTGGTCCTTGGTTTCCGCAGGCGCTGCCGCGGACTGTACGAAGTCTTCGGTGATGGCGATTTCCTGCTCGCCGTCGCTGTGCACAAGCGAGCGAAGCGCGGTTCGAGCGACGGCAACAGCACCTTGCGTCCGAGCCACCGCACCTTCAGCTGCGGCAACACCGGCATCCGCGCGCATCGACTCCACGCGTGCGAGGGTGCCTGCGCTGACGAGTGCCTCGACGTCCCGGCGCTGCGCCTGCGACTGCGCGAGACTGGCCTGTGCCACCAGCAACGCGGCGCGCGCGCGGGCGTAGTTGTAAAATGCCTCACGCGTTTGCAACGCGACGTTCTGGGCCTCGACCTTGGCGCTCAGCGCCTGTGCGTCGGCAGCGCGTTTGGCCGCGCGATAGCGAGGCAAGATGCGCAGAAAGACATCGCTGACCGGATAGCTGAGCTGCGCTTCGAGCATGTACTGATCGGGCACAGGTGGATCGAATTTAAAAGCCAGGTCGGACACCATGGCCGCAGACCCGTCGCGGGGCGTTGTCGTTAACTCGGCCTTCTGCCGAACCCGATCTTCCTCGCTCAACCGTGTGTAGCGCGCCTGCAAGTCCAGCCGTGGATACACCGCCAAGTGCGCCTGGTCCGCCGCGTGTCGCGCCTGCTCGTTGACCGCGGTCGCGCGAGCGATCGTCTGCGAAGTCTTGACGGCCAGCGCGGCCGCTTGATCGGCATCCATCGGATCGGCGCCGTCACGCAACGCCGTCGCGAAGTCGAAGCTCACCTCGCCGGTGTCTTTCGGTGCCGCGGCGACCGGCTGCGCGGCCGCCACCGGGGTCGCCGGCGCGGGCGCGGGGACTGACTGCGCCAGGCCCGTGTCAGCGACCAACATCCACCACAACGAGATCGCCACCAGCTGCCCATTCACCTTGCGCATCGCTCTCTCCTCGCACGAATGCGCGTAGCCTTATGAACAATGGCCGACGCCGCAAGCATTGATATTTCGCGGTCGACGAAGCGCACGAACCCGGACCGCATCCACGGGCCGCTTGCCAAATTGGCAGGGATGCTTGGGAGGGACACGTCAGTTTGTCCCCCGGCCTGCGAAAAGGTGCTACATCCGGCGGGAATCGCAGGCTTTCTCGGGTTCGCACGATGTTTGCATAAGCGGAGCGCCATGGATTCCAAGCCTTTCCCGATACTCGCACCACGCCGAACTCCCTGGGTTGCTCTGTGCACGCTGCTGGTCGCCGCGCCACTCGCCGCGACCGCCCTCGCACAGTTTACGGGCGGCACGGGCGTGGGCGGCACCGGGGGAACAACGGCTGCAGGCGGCTTGGTCGTCACGCTGCTCACGATCGACGGCAAGGATCCCGGCGCCATGAAGGAGCTGGTCGGCAGCGCGCAGTGCGACAACGCCGTACCGGTGGTTTTTGAACTGCGTGGCGTCCCCTCCGACAGGGAATCGATCGACGTCTACACAGGCGACAACTGCAACAGTACCGACCGCAATGGCAGCACAACCAGCGCCGTCCGCTGTAAGTTCATTACAAACGTCGCGTCGCCGACATCGTCGGCCCAGGCGCTCGAGATCAAGATCAGCGCAGCGGAATTGGTGAACTGCGACACCGCTTCTGAATCGACGCCCACGATTTGGTTTCTCGCGGTCGATGTTACTGAGAGTGCCGAGGACGTGGGCACTCGTTACGCGAAGTACAACAAGCTCGCGTTCGACCTGCGTGCGCCCGAGCCACCCTCCAAGGTCAAGGGAGGTTCCGGCGAAAACCAGATCCCGGTCACCTGGACGAACAAACTGTCGAAGATCGAAAAATTCATCGTTTACGTCGACTCGGGGTCCGGCAGCGGATCGGCCGACGCATCAATCGGAGCAGCGGACGCCGGTGCAGGTCGGGGCGGCGCGACACGCTCCGAGTGCGGTTCGGGCTTGCTCCGCGAAGGGGCCACCGCGCCGGGCGAGAATCTGCCATCGGGTCTGGTGAAGCGGAGCTACTCGGGCGCGACCTTGACCAGCGGCGACTTGAGCGGCGACGACATCGACGGAAAGAGCGCCGCCGTTGCCGTCGTGGCGGTCGATGAAGCGGGCAACCAGAGCGTGCTCTCGAATGTCGCGTGTGTGTTCGTGGTGCCCACCGAGGGTTTCTGGGATCGCTACCAGGCCAATGGCGGCACGGTGGATGGCGGATGCCCGTGCGCCGCGCTCGGTCCGGCGCATGCAGAGAGCGCATGGCCGATCGCACTGGTGCTTGGCTTCATCAGCGTCTCTGCACGCCGCAGGAGGTCGCGATGAAGTCCTTTGCAAGCGCGCTGCTGCTCGCGGTGCTTTCCCAGTGGCTGCCTGCGGCCGCAGCTGCGCAGCTCGACGAGGAGATGCCGGCCGAAGCCAAGACGTACGTGTCGCCGGAGCACTTCGCCGTCGAGTTTCGCGTCGGGCCGTATCAACCCGACATGGGTGGACGAAAAGACTTCCAAGCGTTCTTTGCCGACGACAGCGGTGCGCTGTTCGCGCTCGAACTCGACGTGGTCGCTTGGCGTGTTCCCGACATCCTCTACCTGGGCGCCGGCGGCGGCATCGGCTGGATGAATTTCGAGGGCAAGACGATTGCGCAGAACGGCCAAAAATCGAGCGAAACGACTTCGATGGAGATGTTCCCGCTAAACCTCGTCGGCGTCCTGCGCTTCGATGCGCTGGCCCGCCAACTGTCGGTGCCGTTCATCGTGACCGGCAAGCTCGGCTATCAGTGGATGAACTGGTCGACCGACAGCGGAGGTCGCAGCGATGCGAGCGGCTGGAGCGTGGGACTCTTGATGGGCGGACAGTTGGGCCTCGACCTCGACTTCTTTGAACCCTCTGCGGCACGCAGCATGGACGAAGAGTGGGGCATCAATCACTCGTTTCTATTTTTTGAGCTGATGAAGTTCGTGCCGAGCAAGGCCTCGTTGCCGATCGGCGATCTGACCTGGACCGTCGGCCTCGGCTTCATGTTCTGAGTCGGCTGTGCAGCACGGAGTTCGGCTCACTCTTGCGTACGACGGAACCGACTTCGCCGGCTTCGTAAAACAAGTCGACCAGCGCACGGTGCAGGGCGTGCTGTGCGAGGCTGCGGAGCGCATCTGCGGACATTCTGTGACCGTGCGCGCTGCATCACGAACCGATTCAGGCGTGCACGCATTGGCGCAGGTCGCGGCCTTCGCAACCAGTCGCGAGCTGAGCCCACGTCGCTGGCAGCTCGCGCTCAACCGCTACTTGCCTCCCGACGTGTCGGTACGCGCAGCCTTCGCCTGTGATCCGACCTACGCTCCACGATTCGACGCCCAGGACAAAACCTACCGCTACTTGTTTCACCTGGGCGAGGCACGCGATCCGGTCCTGCGCAGCTTCGCCTGGCATCTCGGACCACTGATTCGCCGACGTAAGCCGGGCCTCGATCTCGCCGCCATGCACCAAACCTGTGCCCTGCTCGAAGGCACGCACGACTTCAAGGCGTTTCGCGGGTCGGGCGATCAACGAGAGATCACGGTTCGCACGCTGCTGCGTGTGCAACTGCTGCCTTCTTTCAACAACAACCCCGAACTGCTGGCGCTCGAAGTGCACGGCACAGCGTTCATGCTGAACATGGTTCGGATCATTGCCGGCACGTTGATCGATGTCGGGCGCGGGCAGCTGCGCACCGAAGTCGTGTCGAGCCTGTTGAGCGAAAAAGGTGACCGGCGCAGCGGCGGGATGACCGCCCCACCCCACGGTCTCACGCTGGTTGCGATGACCCTCGGCGGTCTGGCCGCGAAGGCATCGCGCTCAGGTCCATGACCTTGCCGCGCACCAACTGCACCAGATCGCCGGGTTCACGTTCCGCGATTTCTTCGGGCGCGATCGCCGCGCCGATGTGAACCTCGACTTTGCCCGGCCTGAGCAAAAGGCTGCCGCGTGGAAAAATACTGCGACTTCCACGCAGGCCGACCGGCAAGATCGGCACGCCCGCGGCCTTCGCCAGGAAGAAGCCGCCCTTCTTGAACTCACCGATCGTGTCGGTGTCGCCGCGCGTACCCTCGGGAAAGATCAGCACCGTCTTACCGCCCTTGACCTGTGCTGCCGCGAGCGTAATCGCCTGCATCGCACCGGCGCGCTGACCACGATCGAGGAGCACGTGTCCACCGTGCCGCAACGCGGCGGCGAGAAACGGCACGCGGCCCAGTTCACGCTTGGCGAGAAAACCCGGAATGACCGGGAGGCCCAGAAAAAGCGCAACGATATCGACGTAGCTCAGGTGGTTGGACATCACCACGTAGCTC
>Ga0315281_10015043_pt1 | contig 10392 bp, 7 predicted proteins | sample YL17G07_0_MG_FD_204540 | JGI IMG/M metagenome (GOLD analysis project Ga0315281, IMG submission 204540) | Sediment microbial communities from Yellowstone Lake, YNP, Wyoming, USA - YL17G07_0 | ecosystem: Environmental > Aquatic > Freshwater > Lake > Sediment | place: USA: Wyoming | collected...
CTCGGGCTTCTGCCAGAGGAGGGCCAAACCCTGCTCGGTGGTCGGGTAGCGCCCGAAATCGAGCCGATAGGCATCCAGTGCCGATCCGATCATTTCGATCTGCGCCGAGACGGCCTTGACCTTGGAGGTGCCCAGATGGCTGAACACCCGCGGCCCGACCAGGGCGGCCAGCAGGCCGATGATCGCCATGACGATCAGCAGTTCGATCAGGGTGAAGCCTGGGGCTCGCACCTGGTGGTTCATCAAGGTTTGTCGGTTCATAGACGGTTCAAGGGTTGAACTAGGGATGGGTATGGAGTTTGGCTTTCGTATGTCTCCCTGTTTCGGCAAGTTGCAAACTGCGCAACTTGCCGAAACAGGGAGATTGAGAAAAGCGAATTCACGCTTCACAGAAGGGGAATTTTCAAAGCGGTATTTCATTGATGGAGAATATCGCATAGAGCATGGAGATTACGATCAGGCCGATCGAACTGCCCATCGCGATGATCAAGGCTGGTTCAAGCACCGTGAGCAACGTCCGGGTGGCCCTGCGCACCTCGGTTTCGTAGCGGTCGGCGATCTTGACCAGCATGCCATCGAGCGCGCCCGATTCCTCGCCGATAGCAACGAGCTGCCCCATCATTCTCGGAAAAAGCGGATCTGCCAGCAAGGGTCGGGCAAGTCCCTTGCCCTCCTTGACAGCGCGCTGCAGCCGGTCGAGAGCCTGCAGCAGCGGGATATTGTCCGAGAGTCCCTGGACTGCGCGCATGGCCGTCAGTATGGGCACCCCGCTTGCGAGAAGGGCGCCCATGGTGCGGCAAATCCGCGCCAGCTGCGCCCGGAACAGCAGCGGCCCGACGAGCGGCAGCCGGAATACGCGCTTCTGCCAGGCCTCCCGCCCGGAGGCCGTTCCCAGGTAGGCACGGGCGGCCACCGCGAGGACGATAGCCAGCGCAAGCAGGCGGCCCCACCAGCGCTCCAGCGCGCCGGCCGCCGCGAGCAGTATCTGCGCGGGCAGGGGAATGGGTTGATTGATGTCGGCAAACATCTCGGCAAATCGGGGCATGACAAACAGCGCCAGGACCAGCACGGCGATGACGCTGAATACCAGCAGCACGGCCGGGTACACCGACGATGCGACGAGGAAGCTGCGAAACTCGATCGATTGCTCGTAATAGCGGATCAGGCGCTTGAGCACCACGGGCAGCAGGTTGCCCTCCTCGGCAGCGCGGATCATGCTCACGTAAAGCCGCGGAAACATGGCCGGGTGGCGCGCGAAGGCGGTGGCCAGAGACTCGCCCTTCTCAATGTCGAGGATGACGGCCTGAACGATCGCGCGCGTATGGGGATGATCGGTCGTGTTTAATACCACGTGCAGGGTCCGGTCCAGCGGCAGGCCCGCGCTGAGCAGGGTGTCGAGCTGTTCGCTGAACTCGAGCAGGCGGCGCTGGCCGACGCCACGGCGCAGGCGCGCGCGCAGCCATTGGATTGGCCCGTCGCCGATTGCAGAAACGGCCACTGCCGACAGGCCGCTTCGCTCCAATGCACGCTGCGCTTCGGCCTGGTCGCCGGCGACCATCTGGCCCGAGATATTCTGCCCCTCTGCATCGCGGCCGCTATAGCCGAAGCGCATCACACTTCCTGCCGCGTAACGCGCGCCAACTCTTCCAGCGTCGTCGTGCCGGCAAGCACCTTGCGGATGCCATCGAGCTGCATCGGCCGCACGCCTTCGCCGAGGGCAACTTGCCGCAGCCCCTCGGCCGGCAGTTTGCGCACAACGCCTTCCTTCAGGGCTGCGGTCATCGGCAGCAGCTCGTAGATGCCGGTTCTCCCGGCATAGCCGGTATGGGTGCAGTGGCTGCAGCCGGTGCCGTGCGCCAGCGCCAGTTCCTTTGTTCCCACCCCGTGCAGCGACAGAAAATACGACTCGCTCGCGGTGGGAGGCTCGGTGACGCGGCAATGCGGACACACCAGCCGCACCAGGCGTTGGGCGACGATAACGATGATCGAGGAGGCGATCAGATAGCCCTCGACGCCCATTTCCAGCAGGCGGTGGGCGGCGCTGAACGAGTCGTTGGTGTGCAGCGTGGAAAACACCAGATGGCCGGTGAGTGAGGACTGAATGGCGATCTCGGCGGTCTCCCGGTCGCGGATTTCACCCACCATGATCACGTCCGGATCCTGCCGCACGATCGAGCGCAGAGCGTTGGCGAACGTGAGGTCGATCTGCGGCTTCACCTGCATCTGATTGATGCCGTCGAGCTGGTATTCGACCGGATCCTCGATGGTGATGATCTTGGTGCGGGCATTGTTGATGCGCGAAAGCGCGGCATAGAGCGTGGTGGTCTTGCCGCTCCCGGTCGGACCGGTCACCAGGATCATCCCGTGCGGCTGCCGGATCGCGCCCTGAAAAATCTTGAGGCCTTCCTCGTTCACGCCTAGGGCCTCCAGTTGCAGCAGACCCGGCGCCTGGTCGAGCAGGCGAATCACCATGCTCTCGCCGTGCACGATGGGAATCGTCGAGACGCGCATGTCGATCTCGCGATCGTGTAACAGCACCTTGGCGCGGCCGTCCTGGGGCAGGCGGCGCTCGGCGATGTTCATGCGCGCCCTCAGCTTCAGGTGCGAAATCACCGGCAGGAACATGCGCAGCGGCGGCGACTCGACGTCATGCAGCACGCCGTCGATGCGGAACCGGATGCGAAACCGCCCCTGGAAAATCTCGAAGTGGAGGTCTGACGCACGCGCCTCGGCCGCGCGCGCGATCAGCGTGTTGACCAGGCGCACCACCGGGGCGTCCTCGGCGATTGCCCGCAGCGCTTCAAGGCTGTCGTCGAGCGCAGCCTGCTCGTCATCCTGGTTCAGGTCGATTTCGGCAAAAATGCCCACCGGCGTGGAGCGCTGTGACTCACTTCGGACGACCTCTGCCATCCTGGCGTCGATATCAGCCCGTGGCGCCAGCAGCACCTTGACCGGCACGCCGACGAACTGGCGCAGCGCATCGAGTGCGACGAAATCCAGAGGCACGGGGCACGCGACGCGCAGCGCGCCGTTCGCCATGCCCAGCGGCAGGATGCGGTTCTGCGCCAGGAACGGCAGCGGAATGTCCTCGGGCAAGGTTAAGGCTTGGGGCAGTGCTTCTGCACCGAGCAGGGGAAACCCCGTCAACTCCGCCGATTGTTGCAGCAGGCGGCTTTCGGCGGCAGGGGCCAGATCAGATTGGCCTGACATCAATGAACGCAAGCCGCGCGCAGCCGTAGGGTCAGGCCGCGCGCGATTGCGCCGCGACGGTCTACAGAAGCAGGCAAAACGTGACGTTTAATCATCGATCCTGCACCAGGGCGGGAAAGGAACCCCCCGACGTGGGTGCCACGGGGATGGGCGAGCGAGATATATACCATACAAGACAGGGTGATGAATGCATGCCGCAGCGCGGCGGTTTCCTGGTCGATGGGCACCGGTTCGTCGCTCGGCGGGAATTAATCCCCCTCAGTAAGCGTTAATGTCCGTGCGCTCAGGATTCTCCCGACGCGCCGCTTTACCTTTACGTAATTACTTAAGGGGATGTTCATGAAGATTTCCTCCGCATTCCTGGTCGTTTCGGCAGCCCTGGCGCTGCCGGCTTGGGGCGCCGGCAGCGTCGAGGCGGGTCGCGCGAATTTTCTAAGTAACTTGGCTTTCCCCTCGGGGTGTCTAAGCTGCCATGGCGACCCGGCCACGGCGTCGCGCTTTACGCCGTATCGATTTAACGCAAATGCCCTGACCGCCGCCTTTCAGGCGATTTCCGCCATGAACGACAATCTGAGGCTGGGCACACAAACTATCAATGACATCGCCGCCTATCTAGGGGCTCCCAACGGCAACGATACGGACAGGCTGCTGGACTGGGGCGAGGACACATTCCAGAAGTTACTTTCCCCGCGACGGCAGCAGACCGGGCAACTCCTCGGCTACACGTATCGCTTCTATTCCGACACGGGCATCTACGTGGGGACCAAGGACGGCGGCGTCTGGTTCTTCGACAGCCGGACGCCGGGTGCCGCCATTCTCAATCTGGGCACGCTGCGGAGCTTCCTGAACCAGATGCCCAACGACCGATAGGGTCAGTTGACAGGGCGCTGCGGGGCGCGCCTGTGCCGTCCCCGGGGGACCCGCTGCATTACCAGTACCTGTAACTCAACGATAAACCGATCACTGTGACCGAATATCTGGGGCTCAATTGCCCCGTGTTGAGGACCAACGGCGTCGTGGCCGGAACGACGTTGTCCAATCCCCAGTCGGCGGAATCGAATTTTTGGTGCAGGATATTCAGCTTCAGCGTGGCATGGTTCTGCAGCCTGTATTTTGCATACAGATTGATGCCATTGAGCCGGGTTTTCAGATCAGGCAGCGGGGTGCCGGCGGTCGCGATCGCCGGGCCCGTCATCACGGCGATTTTTCCGATTGACTGCGAATAAAGATATTCCCCGCCCAGGTCGAGTTTACTGGTGATCGCGTCGATCTTGAAGCCGATGCCGACAGTGTCGATTCTGTCATTGGCGTCGGCGAGCCAATCTTTCGTCGATTCAAGAGGCGTGGCCTGAGCCACCTTGTCGACCCCGTATTCCCGCCCCTTCTGGATGGAATTGATGTTGGCATAGTTAAAGTAGGCATAAGTGGTGATGTTTTCCGCCGGCGTGAATGAGGCATCCAGGCTATAGCTGGCGCTGCTGCCGTCGGTCAGGCCGAGTACGGAATTCCTGTAGTTGTCGCGATTGTAGTCGGCGGAAAGCTGAAGCTGCACCCGTTCGACAGGGGTCAGCGTGACGGAGAACCGCAGCTTGTCCCGATCGCGGTCTGCAAGCGAGAATTTCCTGAGCAACGGGTGGTTTTCGAACTGCGTTCCCGTTCCTATGGCCGCCTGGGGCCCGGTAAATTGCGGCGAATAGCTCGCCAGGTACGGGGCGTTGCCGTTATACGGCGAACCGCTCCGGTTTGAATGGGCCAGGCTGACCCCGCCGGAGAAGGTCTCGGAGACGCTGCGCCGAAGTCCCAGGCGCCAGGTTTGCTCCCGGGTCCTGTCCACGTCCGAGAAAGTCCGCCTTATGTCATCGTAATCGTAGCCGGCGTTGAGCCGGGTGCGCCGCCAGACTTCATAGTCGGCATCGAGCTTGAGCAGATTCTGCCGGGTGCCGAAGGGCAGATTTGCCCGCGCCCTGTCCGTGGCAACGCCTCGCTGATTCTGCGAGTCTCCCGCGATATAGAGGTACTGCGCCTGCGGGGTGCGATTGTCTCTGTCGTCGTGGCGGTAACTCGCGCGCAGGTTGAGTTTGGGCAACGGACGCGAGGTGAGATTGAGATTCGCGACGGTGGTGTCGATCCTTCCCTCGAGCGATGACCTTGGGAGCGGGGTGGTGACGGCGAGCGCGGGGTTGATCGTATAGGGCAGGAACGCCTGGTCCTGAGTCATGCGGCCGAGCGCCAGGTTGCCGGTCAGCCGCGTCGTCTCCGTGAAGTTATGTCCGCCGGAGGCGGTCAGCTGATGGAATCGATTGTCCGGCGGCAGGCCAAGCTGTCCCTGCCCCGCCGGGAAACCCGCCGCAGGATTCCAGCCGGCAACCGCCGCATAGGGGTTCTGCCAGATCAGGGAATTATTCTGGTTATTGAAAAGCGACAGGTAATAGCCGAGCTGAAACTGGCTTTTTGCGCCGGAATACTCAAGCGTCGTCTCGAGTTGATTGGTGATGTAGTCAACGGGTTCCGGAATAAGCACTGCTCGCTGATTGCCCTCGTCGTTGCCGATCATTGCTCCCGTGATCTTGTTGCCTTGCTTGATCTCGTGCTTGAAACCGGCCCTGAGTTCCCAGTTGGGCGAGAGGAACCTGGAGAGTCCGATGACATGGTTTTTCCTCTCCTGCCCGACATCGAAGGTCCGCTCGAAGGGGTCAATCTTCGCGGCCCGGTTTTCCCGGCCTGCCGCCGTATTGATCGTGTCAGCCGCGCTGATCGGCGCCCAACCGGCGGGCAGCGTCAGGTTGGGTCCTCCCACGCCGCTGAAAATCGTCCTTGCTGATTGCGTTTGATATTGCGGCAACTGGTCGTACTCCAGCCAAACCTTGTAATCGCCCTGGTTGCCCACTTCGAGCCGCAGGTTGCGTGAGGCCAGTCCGAGGCTGGTCCCTTTCAGGCTCCAGTAACTGGCGCTTGCGCTGTCATAGGGGGACCGTCCGGCGAAGTCGATGTCGCCGAGCAGGTACGGCCCCTGTTTTTTCAAACCCGAGTATTCGCCGAACTTGTACGAATCGCTGCTGACGTTCCCAAGTCCGATTTCCAGAGCGCTCGATGTCCGGGTGAGTTCCCGCACGGCGTTTTCTTCCTCGGCTGTTCGCGGCGTCAGTTCGGCAGGCGCAGGAGAATCCTGCTGTCCGAATCCGTCCGCGGGCAGCAGGCAAGCCGTCGTGACTGCAACGGTCCCCATACTCCCGACCATCCTGACCATCCTGGCCATCATGCCCATAGTGTGACCACGACAGTTCGTTTTGGCGATCATGGCAGTTCTCTCAAGCAAGCCGGAGTCCTATCTTTGCCTTCGCGCACCGGCTGGATGGTTCGATCCATGCACTTGCGAATGACAATTGAGGCAGCTTCTTGCGAGCACCCGGTCCGGCGCGCCAGGCAGGGACACGTTGTTGCCGCTGTACGCCGTGCTCGGATGCAGTATCGACGAGTGGCATTCCTGGCAAAGCCACGGTACGCGGGCCTTCAGCAGCGGCCTGTGGATCGAGCCGTGCGGAGTATGGCAGTTGGTGCAGTCTTCGCGCGCAGGGGAATGTTCCCACAGGAACGGTCCGCGCTTTTCCGCATGACAGGTGAAACAGGTCTCGTTGAGCGTGGCCTTGACCAGCAGCGTCGGCCCGGCCGAGCCGTGCGGGTTATGACATTGCGAACAGGCGATCTTTCCTTCTTTTATCGGATGGTGCGATATCCTGTTGATCTGTTCCCGCTGCGCCTTGTGGCAGCCAAAGCAGACCTCCGGCTGCGTTATCTTGTCGAGGACCCTGTCTCGTCCGGTGTGAATCTGGTGACAGGAGACGCACCCGACATCCGATGCCTCGTGCAGACTTCCCTTCCAGTGCATCCTGAGGCCTGACTGATGGCAGGCGAGGCACACCTGGTTCTGTTCGGACGCGGGATTGGCGTTCTTGCCTCTGAAAACGACCTTGGGCGGCATTGCTACAGCGTTTGCAACGTGATTGTCGCTTACGCCGTGGCAGGTTTCGCAGGCACGATTTGCAAACGGGGTTCTTTGATCCGCCATCACGGCATGCTTGGACTGAAAAATCGCCCAGACCGGGTAGCGCCAGTTTTCGTTATGGCACAGGGTGCATTGGGCGACAACCTTCTTGGCGGGTGATTGCGTCGCAGCCGCTTCCCCCATGGCGCGGGGATCTTGTGCCAAACCGCTCCGGGACGAAGCGATCAAGGCAAGCAGTCCTGCGTAAATGCCCACTGCGACGAGGAGTCGCCTCATGGCCAGTTTCTCCAAGACGAGCGTCCGTTGGGCATCCGATCGAGATAGCCGCGGAGAGCACCCGCAGGCAGATCCGCCGCCCCCGGTGTCCGGCTGTCGTAATGCCGGGCGCGGGCGTGTTTGGTGCCGACGCAGATGCCGGTGTTGGAGCAGGAGCGATAGCTGCAGCTGGAAAAAATCTTCATGAATAGCACCGAAAAATGGGCGGAACGGCAATTTTCCGATCCCAGCTGCTTATACAGGTTCGTGCGCGTTTTTATTCCCGCCGGACGCGCGATCAGTGTGAAGCAATGCCGATTACAATGCATGCCTAATTTCGATTCGTCCGAAGCGACCTCTCTGCGATGCCATGGAAACACCTCATCGATTAGCGGCGATCATCCTTACCTATCATCCGGACCTGGCGCTTCTGCGGCGGGCCGTCATGTCACTGTGTCCCCAGGTAGAACGAATACTGATTGTGGACAATGGCACCGGCTGGGATTGCGACGCATTGCTGGGCGCCTTTTCAGGCACAGATCGTGACCGGATCGAGTTTGTCTGGCTGGATGCGAACATCGGAGTCGGCGCAGGCCATAATCGCGGCATCCGCTGGGCACGAGCGCGCGGTTTTACGCACGTACTGATACTGGATCAGGACAGCATCCCCAGGTCTGACATGGTCCGACAACAGGTCGCGGCGCTCGATCGGTTGTACGCTCAGGGAATCCCGGTGGCCGCAGTCGCGGCGCGCTTTGTGGACCGCTACAGCGGCCGCATCGGCCCTTTCGTCCGGATTGGATCGTGGAGACTCGCGCAAGTGCAATGCGGCTTAGCAGGGGCGGGAGAACTGCCGGAGATCGATTTTATCATCAGTTCCGGGGCGCTGATACCGATGCGAGTCCTGGACAAGGTCGGGGACATGAACGAGGACTTGTTCGTCGACCACGTGGACACGGAATGGATATTGCGCTGCAGGGCGCAGGGTTACCGGGCTTTCGGGGTCTGCGATGCCACTATGGAACACGGCGTGGGAAACACGACTTTCCGCTTCTGGTTCGGGCGCTGGCGCAATACGCCGTTGCACAGTCCCGAGCGTGATTACTATCTTTTTCGCAACAGCATCAACGTGTATAGAATGCCGCATGCCCCATGGCGCTGGATCGTGAACGATATCCTGCGCCTATTGGGCCTGGCAGTCGTTTTCCCGGTGTTCGCGCCTGGCCGCTGGCGCAGGATCCAGCTCATAACACGCGGAATCTGGCACGGTCTGTGGGGGGTAACCGGCCCTATCCGTTGAATTCACCGGCCTGGCGACCGGCATGCCGACTGGGTGACTGAAGCGGCGGGCGCCGAGCGCAGGTCAATGGCCGGCGCGCACGGTGCGTGCGGCGAGATAGGGGGATCTAAGGGCGCGATGAAACCAACGCACCAGATAGCTGCGGTCATTCTCACGCATCGCCCGGATCAGAGCATTCTGCGCCAGGCGGTGGCGTCGCTATGTCCCCAGGTCGATCGGATTCTGATCGTGGACAATGGCAGCCGCTGGGATGCCGGGGCGCTGCTCGAAGTCTTGGCGGAGGGTGACAGGGAAAAGATCGAGTTCATTTGGCTGGAAACCAACATCGGTGTCGGCGCCGGTCACAATCGCGGCATCCGATGGGCGAGGGCCCGCGAGTTTACCCGCATATTGATCCTGGATCACGACAGCGTTCCCCGGCCGGACATGGTCCGGCATCTGGTTGCTGCGCTCGATCAATTGGACGCTCGGGGAATCCGGGTTGCCGCAGTCGGGCCGCGCTACGTGGACCGCTACACCGGCCGCATGGCCGGCTTCGTTCGATTCGGGTTCTGGAAAGTCAGGCGAGTGTTCTGCGACCCCGCGCAAACCGCAGAGCTGGTGAGAACTGATTTCATCATAAGTTCCGGGGCGCTCATCCCGATACATGTCCTGGACCAGGTGGGTGACATGAACGAAGGCTTCTTTATCGACCATGTCGATACCGAGTGGATGCTCCGTGCCAGGGCGCGAGGCTACCGGTTGTTTGGGGTCTGCGATGCGATGATGGAACATAGCGTGGGAAGCACGACATTCCGCCTCTGGGCCGGGAGCTGGCGCAACACGCCGGTGCACAGTCCGGAGCGACACTACTATGTCTTTCGAAACAGCATCAATCTGTACAAGATGCCGCATGCGCCAATGCGCTGGATCATGAACGATCTGGTGCGTCTGGTTTCCATGGCAATCGTTCTCCCGCTGGTCGCGTCTGAGCCTTGGCGCCGGATCCGGCTCATGGCGCGCGGTATCTTGCACGGCCTGCGCGGAGTGACGGGGCCCTTGCAGTGAAGGCAACAGCCGGCCCGTGTATCGTCGCGGCGCGCCTAGTGGTCGAGAGCTGAATATGACTTCGGCTCAACCCGTCGCGCCCAAGCGCTCGCTCATTGGCAATACGCTGTGGAACCTGGCAGGCAGTTTCCTGCCGCTGCTCGTCGGGCTGGCCGCCGTACCGCTTCTGCTGCAATCGTTGGGGATCGAACGCTTCGGCATGCTGTCGCTGATCTGGATGCTGACGGGATATTTCGGTTTGCTGGATCTTGGGCTCGGGCGTGCACTGACCAAGCTGGTCGCAGAACAAGCCGAGTATGTGCACCCTGACGAGTTGTCCCGCCTCATCTGGACGGGACTTGCATTGATGTCGGTGTTCGGTGCCGCGGGGGCAGTCGCGCTGGCGCTGACGGCGGAACCCGTTGTGCGCGTGCTACTGCATGTCCCCGAAGCGCTCGAGACGGAGGCAATCGGTGCGACGTGGTTTCTTGCCCTCTCGTTGCCAGTGACTGTTGTCTCGACCGGACTACGTGGGGCGTTGGAAGGGTTGCACCTGTTCAAGCTCGTCAATCTGATCCGATTGCCTCTGGGCGTACTG
>Ga0315281_10015044_pt1 | contig 10391 bp, 10 predicted proteins | sample YL17G07_0_MG_FD_204540 | JGI IMG/M metagenome (GOLD analysis project Ga0315281, IMG submission 204540) | Sediment microbial communities from Yellowstone Lake, YNP, Wyoming, USA - YL17G07_0 | ecosystem: Environmental > Aquatic > Freshwater > Lake > Sediment | place: USA: Wyoming | collected...
AAGCAAAAGAAAGGCTTGGATGGGAGCCTAAGACGAAATTTGAGGAGCTTATAAAGATAATGGTAAATGCAGACATTAAGAGATGGCAGGACCTACTTGACGGTAAGATATTCCCGTGGGATGCACCGAACTATCCAACAGAAGCTAAGATAATCACAAGGGCGCTTAGAGACTAGGTGTTGACATTAAAATCGCTTTGGTCAATACGATAAAGCCGCAACCGGGGACAGGAGACGGCATGACCGAGTATACATATCAACTCTACAGCAACCTGCTAAAAATGGGTCATAGCGTAGATCTTGTCTACTCTATGGGACGCTCTAAAAGAAATGACCTGTTTGGTGTTGCATATACGAACATCTTCTTCAAGAACAAGCTCAAAAAGGTTGCGAGCACTGGTAGCTATGATATAGTCCACATAACTAATCAGGAGGCGGGATTTGCGGCCAAGGTGTTCAAACAGTCAAAAGGCAAGCCAAAAGTTGTAACAACCATACACGACCTAATGAGGCTTGAAAAGACAGGTTTCAACAAGGGCATCCTCCAAAAAATGTATGACAAGAAGGTTGCATCATACATGGATGATGCCATTAACTACTCTGATTTTATAATATTCAGCGCAAGCACCGTTCAGAAGGATGCGCTTCAAAGACTACGCCTGAAACAGGAGTTTGCGACAACGCTTCTGGGTCCGAAAGAGTCATTTAGAACACTGCCGATCCCAGACAAGCCGAAGAGGGACTTTTTCAACGTTGGATATGTCGGTGCGATCTCTTATAGGAAGAATGTCAGATTTATAGTAAAAACTGGATTGCTTCTGAAGGACAAAAACGATTACAAGTTTTCTATATATGGCAGCGGACCCGATAAGCAGAGCCTGATTGAGTTCAAAGAGCAGAACAAGCTTGACAACGTGAGCTTCCTTGGCTTTGCGCCGGAGGAGAAGCTCATGGAGATCTATGATGGCTTCGATCTTTTCTTCTATCCTACTCTTGAAGAGGGCTCGAGCCTGCCAATACTTGATGCACAGGCAAGAGGTCTGCCGGTAATAATATATGCGGACACGACACTAGACGATGAGGTAACTAAATACTGCTTCAAGGTAAAGGACGAAAAAGAGGCGGCACAGCAGGTAATCAATCTAAAAGAGAATGGTTATGAAAAGAGTTTAAAGGATAAAGCAACAGCATATGCAAGAAGTTTCTCTTGGGGGAGAGTAGCAAATGAAACCTATGGAATATATAAAAAATTAGTAGATAGGTAACACAATAAAATTTTGGTAAATTCGCATATTTATTATGATATGCTAAGAATAACAAGGATGTTGACATCAACCTATATGCCGATTACGATGTTGTCATGAATATAAAACCAGAAAAAATAAACATAAAAAATGATAGCAGAGGCTTGATAGCAGAACTTGTCTCAAACAATAACATAAAGGAGGTATTATTAATAACTATAAAACCAGGGGAGACAAGGGGCAACCATTACCACAAGACAAAGAAGGAATGGTTGTGCATTGTAAAGGGCCATGCCGAGCTTGTTTATACAAATATAAAAACGGGGAAGACAAAAACAGCACTAGTTAATTCTCAAGAACCTAAATTATTTATGGTGCCAACTAATATGGCGCATGCAATAAAGAATATAGGTACAGAATATTTATATGTAATAGAACTGTCAAATCAAATATACAGAAAAAATCCAGACACTTACAAAAGGTTGGTTTAGGTGACGTACAAAAACCCAAATACAATTAAGCAGAAGCTTATACCTGTTTCTGCGCCATTCATATCTGATTTGGAAGTAGAGTATGCGGCTAGGGCGGTAAAGTCTGGTTTTATATCTGGTAGTAGTGGAGAGTACATAACGCAATTTGAAGAGCTCTTCGCAAAATTCTGCAATACGAAATTTGGTGTTTCTTGTGCAAGTGGTACAGCCGCTTTACAGTTGGCTGTTAGGGCCGCTGGCATAAAGAGCGGCGACGAAGTTATTGTGCCGACATTTACAAATATTGCTTCGGTACTTTGTGTTATATACGCTGGCGCAAAGCCCGTACTTGTTGATGCAAGAGAAGATACGTGGTGTATGGATGAGAGGCTTGTGAACGAAAAATTAACAATGAGGACGAGGGCAATAATACCCGTGCATATATATGGTCATCCGGTCAAAATGGACACCATAATGGACATAGCAAAGGAACGCAATTTGGTAGTAATTGAGGATGCCGCAGAGGCACATGGTGGTTTATTTAATGGTAAGGTGCTGGGTGGTATAGGTGACATGGGATGCTTCAGCTTCTATGCGAACAAAATCATAACAACCGGGGAGGGTGGTATGATCGTTACCAACAATGCGAAGTACGCAGAAAAAATGAAGAGCCTTCGTAACCTTGCGTTTGGAGACGTCAAAAGATACCTTCATATAGATCTTGGATACAACTACCGGCTTACGAACGTGCAGGCTGCAATAGGAGTAGCGCAGATGCAACGAGTAAATGAGTTCGTCGAAAAGAAAAGAGAAATAGCGTCGTGGTATAACGGGGCGCTCGGCAAGATCGACGGCGTAACACTGCCGTGCGAAATGCCGTGGGCCAAGAACGTTTATTGGATGTATGGCATACTGATAGGAGATGAATTTGGACTCGGCAGGGATGAGCTCATGAAGAAGCTGCGCGAGAAGGGAATAGACACGCGTTCGTTCTTCGTGCCCATGCAAAATCAGCCTGTCTTCAATTCGTTGGGCTTATTCAAGAATGACAAATGCCCGGTATCTGATAGGATAAGCAAAATGGGTCTATATCTGCCTTCTGGAATTGGACTGACTAGAAAAGAAGTAGATTATGTCTGTAATGTGATTAAAGACCTGAGTAAATAATGAGAATGACAATTTGGCTTTTTACGACTTATGGATTGAGATAGTTGCTGCTTTTTATTTGTAATAATAGGTTTGGGCTTTTGCTGAATGCCCTGGCGCCCGTTAGGATACGCTTCATGTACGGATGCATCCAGTCTTCAACCCTGTTTACGAATATCACTTTTTCTAGATCTGAGTTCCTGAGATCTAACGAGCCGCCAATTATGACCGAATAAGCCACAAGAGATATGGATTTGTAGGGGTGTGGGTTGTCGAATCTCATCGAATACAGGTTTGCGAACCCTTTTACCTTTACATCAAAACCTGTCTCTTCCTTCATCTTGCGTTTTGCGCAGTCTTCGAAGCTTTCTCTAAAATGCAGTCTACCGCCAGGTAACCAGTATTGCCCTTTTGCTGGTTCATTTTTTCTTTTCCCCAGTATAATTCCTTTATCACTTTTTGCAATAATATCTACGCAGAACAGTGGCAGCGAGCGCGTGAATCGTTTATATAGTTTCTCTGGCAGTAAGGTGTCATTTTCTATGGTTATCACCAATTGTGCTTATTACTTGATGGCTATGCTTAAGTTACTTGAATAACAAGGTATTTTAAACTGCTTACCGCATAAAATAATGCTGCTAAATTTCAAGTTCTGATTGGGGATATCGTGGCTGTATATTTCTATCGGTATTATGGGCTAAGGATTGCTTATGCAAAATTTACAGAGAAGCCAGAAGACATCCCGAAGGTGAGCCGAGCCTATTACGATTTGTGCTTCAACCAGACAGACGACCCCTCTTTCAAGAAACGGCCCCTCTGGCGCACAGCCGTAGATCTGAACATGCAGGATGATGAGCTATACCACAGCTTCAACGGCACCGCAAGGGCGAATATTAACAGGGGCAGGAAGGACGGAATCACAACAAAGATTAACTCGGATTATGCAAATGCAATAGAATTTGCGAGAAGGTTCTACAAGGTGAAGAGGTTGCAGTTACTTGAGCCTGCGTTGCAATTATTGCTTAAGGATAGCAATGAAACTGAATTTAAGAGCAAGAGTGGAATATTGGTAAATGCGTATCACAAAGGTATGATGATCCAGGGCCTGTATTTCCTTATAGGCAAGGACAGAATGGCTCCGGAGATGGTGTCCGCTTATAGGGCGTTCGACAATAGCTACGATAGGCTATGCAGCGAGGCGGTAAGGCTCTGCTATTTCGATGGCATGTGCTATGCCAGAGACAATGGAATAAAAAAAGAGATAAATACGATCGGCTCTGATATTAATAACCCCGATTCGATCGGAAAGTTCAAGCTGGGGTTCGGGGGCGTGGTGTTTCAGGATTATAACTATGTGAAGGATTTCAATCCTATCCTGAAAGTATTAGATAAATTAGGGATTAGGAGGTTTTGAGATGGAAGCCGAGGGACACGAATACCAATTTCCCCACTCTATGCTGACTACTTTGATCTCGCCCCTACTCATCGATAGATTCGATGAACTTTTGGAGAGGCAGATCGGTAGAAACTATGTGTTGTTATTCCATGCAAGGAATGGGTTATATTATATTTTGCTATATCTAAAAAAGAGGTACGGCTCATCTAGAATACATATGCCAAAGAATATATGTGGGGTTGTGCCGTTGGTTTCGGAAAAAGCGCATTACAAAATTCTTTATTATACAAAAAAGCCAAAAAGCGTAATGAAGAACGACATAATTTTGTGTACAGATGGCAGGCCAAGGCTGCACAGGGGCACCTTCAAGATACAGGACAGCGCTAAGACCTCAATCATGCCTGTGAAGGGTTTCGATTTTACGATGTATAGCCTGAACCAAGACAAGCCAATCTCAGCGGCATACGGCGGGATCGTGGTTGTGAACAACCCAAGGTTTCTTGATTTCCTTGAAATATCAAATTCCTTGAAGCCCCCAGGGCTGAACGATGAGCTCAGGGCGTATGCAACAGCGATAAAATGGAAGATAAGATCATACAAGATAATCCGCATGGTTGGAAGAATGGTATTGCAGGCCACACTCGGGAAGGAGAGGGCAAAGGGCAGGTTCAATCCGAAAGGCAAGTTCGAAAACCTTGACCGCACACTTCCAAAGGTTTCAAGAAAGCTGGCATCAACGCACCTAGTGTTAAATAAGCTCGATAAAGTTAGTGCATGACGATCGATATAAACTCCAACATAAGCGTGTTTGACAGACATTTTAGATATACATATAGGTTGCACGACCTACTCTACTTCAGGCAGATTACTCCAGATTGGTGGAGGCTTGCGCTGCTCAAGCTTGGAGTGCCAGAAGGAAAGTTAAGGTTCGGTTTTGATCAGCGGAGATCCTTTAGCTCGTTTGGGGAATTTAGCAAATGGTGGCACAGCGCCAAGATCCAGAGGGCGGTAATCGAGCATCTACATAGAGTGAAAATTAGGCGGAGTGGTAATGTTCTAGGATTCGGGAGCTCAAAGCCTGTCTATTTCTATGCCGATACAGAGCAGGCGAGGCTTGCTACTCTAATATATTACCAGAACAAGTTCATTGGGCACCAATACGGTTGGCTGCGCGGCTTCATGAGGGATAATGTCGTTGTCGATATTGGTGCAACCATAGCAGAGAGTGCGATCCAGTTTGTGAAAGACTACAAAGCCAGAAGGGTGTATGCGATAGAGCCCCTTGGCGCATTTTGCAGGATAGCAAAGAAAAATATTGAGCTTAACCACCTTGCAGACAAGATACGCATCGTGAAGGTTGCGGTTGGAAAGAGCAATAAGAGGATAAGGCTTGCTGATAGCTTTGTGGGTGCTGACAGTTCGGCGCTTAAGCCGTCAAAGAGCGGCAGCATAGTCAGGCAATATACCTTAGCCAGGCTCATAGATGGGCTTGGGGTTCCGGATGGCTCGGTCTTGAAGGTTGATGTGTTCGGCATGGAGTACGAGATGATCCTAAGCGCTAAGTGTGAGACATTGAGACGCTTCTCGGCGATATTTATAGTCTCTTACTTTGGCTACAAGAACCTCGAGACGAAACTTAAGGAATCTGGATTCAGGGTCAGGCACAAGCTAATTCGATACCAATACAGTCCAGACTTTAAGGACGATGTGCTAATAACTTATATAATGGCTGAAAGAATAAGAGATTACTTGTTCCCGCACACGTTGTTGGCAACGCTGATATCGCCATTGCTCACAGACGGGTTTGGTGAGCTTCTCACCAAGCAGGTTGGAAGTAATTATGCATGCTTCTATTCCGGTAGGAATGGGATATATCATGTGCTAATGTATCTCAAAAGAAAATATGGCGCCCATAGGATACACCTTTCGCGCTACTTCCTTAATGCGGGGCAGTCGGTACCCATAGTGTCAAAAAGAGCTGGCTACCAAATACTTTGGTACGAAGACAAACCTCAGCACATAAGGAGAAATGACGTGATCCTGTTCATAGATAGCAGGGAGAGACTACCCAGCCGCATCTCTGAGAGTACCTTCAAGATACAGGACAGCGCCTCAAACCTTCAGCCGCCATCAAGCGCATTTGATTTTGCGGTTTACAGCTTCAATCAAGACAAGCCACTGGCGGCTGCTGGTGGCGGGGTTGTGGTTGTAGAGAACCCTAAATTTATGGACTTTCTTGAGATAAGAGACAGGCTGGAGCCACTGGCGCTTGGCGAAGAGGCCAAAATGTATCTTGATTCGATTGAATGGCGAATAAGAGCCTATACTGCGGTTCGTATGCTCGGCAAAAAATATCTCATCTTAACAAAGGGAGAGGAGGGTGCCAGGGAAGATGCAGTCTTCAGGCCGGAGGGTAAATTTACTCATATTTATTATGGCATGCCCAAAATAACAAAGAGATTGGCTTCCACATACATGCCAATTCGGCCTGGAATGGATAGTTTGCGCAATCGCATTAAGAGATAATTTGATTTATGTTGAAGAGGTGCAGGGGTGGCAAAAAAACATAAGACCTTTTATCTTGTGGGTATAGATTCGGCTGCCCTCTGGATCTTGAAAAGGTTAAAGGACAGGAAGGGCTTTGAGGCGTTCTCTAAGCTGCTGGACAGAAATCTGATCACCGACCTGGAATCGACGCTCCTGCCGCTTACAGCGCCTTCCTGGTCAACAATTTACACTGGACTTGAGCCGCGCCAGCACGGCGTTCCAGAGTTTCTAGTGGTAAACAAAGATTATGTGCTAGATGTAGCATATTTTAAGCCCAGCGAAACACCGCCATTTTACTATACTCTTGCAAAATCGGGATTTAAGTGTCTGGTCATAACACCCGCAATGGATACTGATCTACCTCCGCAGGACATAAGAAATAATCTTGATATCATAACGGGGTTTCCTCTAAAGCCAAAAACAAACAGCAAAAGGCTTGGGGCGCTGATGAAAAAGTATGGGTTTGAGGGCGAGCCTGACATCGAAAACGACTTCAATAACGGCAGGGTGAGCGAGGCAGAACTTGCCAATGCCTATGCAAGCAGCATCAGGAAAAGAGCCCTCGTAGCAGAAAACCAGATGAAGGAATCCGATTACGAATTTGTGTATGTCTGCTTCACCGAAACAGATAGGATTCAGCATTTCATGATAAATAAGCCCGACAGTGACAAATATTTGCTTGAAATCTATTCGGAGATTTCTAATTTTATAGACTACCTTATGTGTATTGTGGATGAGAGAGGCGGAGCACTTGCAATTGTATCGGATCATGGCTCACAGTACATACGCAATGAATTTCTCGTAAACTCATGGCTCATAGCAAACAAATATGCGACGCTGAAAGAACCTGCCCACGGCAAAGAAGACAGCAAAAAATCCGAAAGCGGAGGCGCATCTACCAAGTATAAGCTGCGGGAGGCACTCATGCACTCCGGACTGAGAAACCTGTACGAGCGCATGCCATATTTTATGAAAAGGTTGGCATTCGAAGTCTTTTCACTGTTATCGTCTTCTGTTAATAGCAGTAGCTATAACAGGATTTTGCTTTCCGACCTCGACATGAAAAAAACAAAGCTGTTTGGTGCGATAACCGTATTGCCCGTCTCTACGATATGGATAAATGACGATAGATTCAGCAAGGGAACCGTAAAACGCAATGAAAAGGAGCAATTAAAGAAAGAGTTGATCAAAAAACTAAGCAGCATTAGGGATGATGAGGAAAACAAACTAATTGTTAAGGTGATAGACGGTCAAGAGTATTATAAGGGTATAAAAAAATTCATTCCGCCAGACATAATATTTGAGGTCGAGCCAAACTACACTGTCGATCCGTATCACCTCTCCAGAACCAGCTTCTTTATGAAACCAACAGGACCCAAGATCGGCGATCACTCAAGGTATGGTATATTCGGCTACTATGCAGGCGGTAACACAAAACTTACTGCTAGACCTGCAACCGTTTCTGGTATCTCAAAAATTATATTGGGCTACTTTGGTGTTAAAGCAGATATATAGCTTAATAGCTGCGTTTGTGCTGGATCTCGCAATAGCGCTCTTTGAGAAGTTTAAATAGTAGCTCTATGCCTTGCCGTTTGCTTTTGTACTTTTCGTTAAGCGTCTTTACTGTATTTGGGTTTTCGAGGTCAAGAAATCTTATGACTCCATATTTGTTTACTAGTTTTGATATCTCGAAGTTTTCCTTTGCGTCAGGCTCATTTTTCCACTCCTTAATCCTGTTAACGTACTTGAGCCCGAATCTGTATGCATATGGTACGTCTCTGAACTTGCCCTGCCTTATTGTAGCCAGCAGCTCCCTAGAAACATAAAGCATGAAATAATCAAAGTTTGTGGGCTCGTCATTCTCCTTCTTGAACGTCAACCTTTCGTATGCGATTAGTATGAATTTTACAAATCTACCCAGCAATGTCTTTTCAATGGATTCGTCTTTTGGTACAACAGACTTTGCAAGGTAATCAAGCATGCGCTCATTATATGCCTTGTAGGTAAGGCGCATGAACTTCTCCATTTTGTTGTACTCGAGGCCTGAGTGTTGCATCAATTTAGCTACGTGCATGGTGTAATAATCGCCGTCTTCAAGCTTCGTTACACGGCCTTTGATTATAGGTTGCTCGTGTATAAGGCCCTTAAAGCTTGTGTATTCTTTATTGAACAGCCTAACCTGCCAGGTAAAGTAGCTCATGCCTGTCCCATCTTGCACGTGTTCGTATCTTCGGAGCGCAAAGGCATTGCAGTCGGGGTGGTCTATGATTTGTTTGATGCCCGACTTTAATTGTGAAGAGAGGCGCTCGTCTATATCCAGCAGCAGAACCCAGTCGTACTTGCATTTTTTAATTGCATACATCCTAAACGGATCTGGATAGCTCAGGGCAACTACGTAGAATATGCGCAACTTATCGAACTTGTATTTGCTTTTTGCTCTGTGAAGCTTCTCGCTTTCCTCTTTCGTGCTCGAGTCTACCAGTACAATGTCGTCTGCAAATGGATAAACCTCCTTGATCAGATCTATCGTAACCTTTGCATCATTTCTTGAAAATATTAGAACCGAGAGTTTAGGCATCATTGCACCGTTTTGGCATGGCTTGGTTTGACTTCAATATAAAACCTCGAACTGCAGTAATATTAATCGGTTATTAAACACTTTCCAGACTTTTTAAACAAAAGTTCTTACATAACACTATTTAATATGTTTTTGTGGTAACGCCGTTATTATACCGTTAAAATCAGCAGACCAATATTTTGAGAAGCTATATTTAACATCGAATCCTTGTTCTTCAAGTATTCTTTTTAGGTCTATGTAGCCATTGTGGAATTCAAGCATTATTTGACTGAAACTTCTAATAGAGTTTGGGGAAGAATTTTTAAGAATATAATGTTCTGCACCTTCACAATCACATTTTAGGAGTTTATCACGCTTTCGCCCCCGCCAATAGTACTTTATTTCATCCAAGCTCGTTATCTCCTTTTTTATATGATGAACATTTTTTACCATATTCTCTTTATGATTCTTTATCGCTGCGTCATACCTCTTCCCATCTGGTTCAAATGCATAAACTTCTTTTGCCCCATTAAGAATAAAATATATTGCTGTATCTCCTGTTCCACCCCCTATATCAATTACTGTTTTTCCATTTACATTTAGCCATTTATATTGCTCCTCATAAAATTGCTCATAAAGCTCATAAGGACAAGAAGAGTCACCAAATTTAAGGGATTTATTTTTATATTTTATGTGAAATTTATTGTCTTGTGCAAGAAATATGAGTTCGTTGCATTTTTTCTTTTCGAAAACACTATAAATTGCTCTGAAAGGCTTTGTCAGCATTCTACTTAAGATTTCCATAGTTGTAACATTATAGCCCATATATTCACTTAGCTTTCTTTACCGATTAACTCTTTAAGCCTTTCCAGCATTCGATAGAAAATTAGGTGATATATTCAACTCGTTCATAGCACCATGTTTATAACTTCATGTATTATGTTTTCTCATTGCAATTATCTCGCCGTTGGCCATAGACCTTGAAGAAAATCCTTTGAAATTGAAGACGGGCTTCTTATAGGATACAACAAA
>Ga0315281_10015045_pt1 | contig 10391 bp, 9 predicted proteins | sample YL17G07_0_MG_FD_204540 | JGI IMG/M metagenome (GOLD analysis project Ga0315281, IMG submission 204540) | Sediment microbial communities from Yellowstone Lake, YNP, Wyoming, USA - YL17G07_0 | ecosystem: Environmental > Aquatic > Freshwater > Lake > Sediment | place: USA: Wyoming | collected...
TTGCATTCGGGATCTTCGGCTCGAAATTCCTCACGCTCTTCTCGTTCTACCAGGAAATCAACATGGTGCGCGAGATGGGCATGGCGACCATCACCTTCTGGGGCTTCATCATCATCGTCGTCACCTCCGGCCTCGTCGTCACGCAGGAACTCGAGGATCGCACCGCCGTCACGCTCCTCTCGAAGCCGATCCTGCGCAGCGAATTCCTCCTCGGAAAGTTCGCGGGCCTCGTCGCCGCCCTCATCCCCGGGATGATCGTCCTCACGGGCGTCCTCTTCCTCACGCTCTGGATGATGGCCGCGCCTCGGCTCCCCCTGCACGACCGCGACATCGCCCTCGCCTACAAGCAGGGCGTCTCGCCGTTCATCACCGCGTGGCGCATCACCTGGGAGCATTTCGTGATGCGGCAGTCCGGCGTCGTCCTCGAAGGAGCGCTGCTCTCGTTCTTCCAGACCACGATCCTCGCCGCCGCGGCCGTCAGCTTCTCCGCGTTCTTCCCGACCGTCGTCTCCGTCGCGGCGACGACGCTCACGTTCATCCTCGGAAACGTCTCAAGCTACATGCTCGCCAGTGTCGAAAACATGAAGGTGGGCCCGCTCTCCTTCGTGGGACGCGCCGGATCGTACCTGGTCCCCAACCTCGGGTACTTTAACTTGCAGATGTATTTCAGCGAGGGTAAGATTATTTCGGTCCGTTACCTGGGCCTGTCGTTCGCCTACACAGCCCTTTACGTGGTCGCGGTTTTTCTCGTATCCTGTTCGCTCTTCCAGAAGCGGGAAGTCCGGTAACCCATGAAATACGGGATCCTTGGAGACATCCACGCCAATCTCGAGGCGCTCGAATCCGTCCTCGAGGAGATGGAAAAGCAGGGCGTGGAAAAGCACGTCTCCGTCGGAGACCTGGTGGGCTACGGCGCCAATCCCATCGAATGCATCGACATCGTCCGTAACAAGCTCAAGGCCGTCGTCACCGCCGGCAACCACGATTTCGCCGCGGTCGACAAGCTCAACATCGATTTCTTCAACGCCTACGCCCGCGAGAGCGCGTTGTGGACGCGCAAGACCCTTCCGGACGATCACAAGGCCTACATCCGATCGCTCAAGCTCGTCGAGTACTGCGACAATTTCACCGTGGTCCACTCGACCCTGTATTCGCCCGAGCTCTTCGAGTACATCCAGACGAGCTATGACGCCCACCTCTCGTTCGAGCAGCAGACCACGACGCTCTCGTTCATGGGCCACTCGCACGTGCCCGTGAACTTCTTCAAGCGCAAGAACGTGTCCTTCAACATGGACACCGAAGTGAAGATCGACGAGAACACGAAGATCATGGTGAACGTGGGCTCGATCGGCCAGCCGCGCGACGAGAACCCGGACGCCGTCTGCGTGGTCTACGATTCGGACGAGCAGCTCATCCGGGTCACCCGCGTGCGCTACGACGTCGAGAAGGCCGCGCGCAAGATCGTGAACTCCGGGCTTCCGGAAATCCTCGCCGAACGCCTCAAGTATGGCCGATAGCGCGGACGCCGCGACGGCGCCGCCTCCCCCGCCTCCCTCGAAGAACCCGCTCCGGAGAATCTACCACTGGATCCTCTCCTGGGCGAACCACCCGTGGGGGACCGTCGTGCTCGCCGTGTTCTCGTTCCTCGATTCGTTCATCTTCCCCATCCCGCCGCTCTTCCTGCAGGTCGCGCTCTCCCTCGAGCGGCCGAAGCGCTCGTTCTGGTATGCGACCGTCGACACGGTGCCCTCCATCCTGGGGGCGGCCGCCGGCTACTACATCGGGCTCACGTTCTGGAGCAACGTCGGCGTGCGGATCATCGGCGACTTTCCCGAGGCATACCGGAAGATCCTGGAGAACAACCAATTCCTGATCACGCTCCTCTACTCCTTCATTCCCCTTCCGTTCAAGCTCATCACGCTGGGATCCGGCTTCCTGAAACTCAGTCTCGCCACGCTCCTGATCGCGTCGACGCTCGGACGCTCCGCGCGCTTCTATGCGCTCGGCGCGATCTGCTTCTTCTACGGAAATCGCGCGCGGGACATCATCGACAAACACTTCAATCGGGCTTGTCTGCTCGGCGGCGTGGCGCTCGCGCTGATCGTGGTGATCGGCAAGCTGATCCAGAAGGCGCTGACGGGAAGTTAGAGCTATTCCTTGTCGACGACCTGGATGTCGTCGATGACGACATACGCCTTCTGGTCGCCGAACACGTCCTGCTGCTTGACCGTGAAGCGGATCGAGTCGAACTTGTCTTCCGTCGAAACCATCAGCTGATTCACGCCGTCGTCCCGCCGGAAGGGCCAGCTCATGAGCGGCGAGAACGGGAGCTCCACGCCGACCCACTGGTTGAGATTCTTGCGGTCGACGGCAATTCCCTTGAGCATCGTGTACTTCTTCTCGTCGACGCGCAACGACGTCTCCACCGACTTGCAGTTCGTCATGAAGCGGAACCGCACGACGAGCGAATCGCGCCAGGCGAAGCGGGGATTGGGGCCGATGGCCACCGCCGACGTCCGATCCCGGTCGCCCCGCTCGCGCGAGAGCAGCGCCTCGTTCTTCAACCAGCCGCCCTCCTGCACGAAGAAATGCTCCCGCTTCGCATCCGCGGGATCGCAGCTCGTGTAGAAGATCGTCCGCTGCCGGGGCCGCGCGGCATCGAAGGCGGAGTTCTTTCTTCCCGCCGCTCCCGTTTCCAGAGGTCGCACGTCGGCGCTCGACCGGCCCACCTGCAGCTCTTCGCCGGGCCGGAGCGCGTGGATGCGTCCGCCGTCGGGCTGCACGTAGATCGGCTCCGTGAGGGGGATGAGCGAGAGACGCGCGTCCGTGCGCGACGCCATGAAGCGCGCCCGCGCCGGCTTGATCGCCACGGCGACCCGCCCGTCCGTGACCACCCAGCGCGCCGAGCCGGTGGATTCCACGGTCGCTTCGCCCGACTGGACCTGGAGCCAGGGCGCCTGCTCCTGCGCCACGTACGCCATGGAGATCGACGCATTGTCCGAGAGCACCACGGGATGACGGCCCTCGACGCGGAAGCTCGCGGACTTCTCCGCCGTGAGGATGTCTCCCTCGCCGAGCCGCGCGACTCCCGAAAGCCGCTCTTTCGCCTTCGCCGACTTGCGGTGGATGCTGAGCGATCCCGTAATGTCCGTGATCTGGAGTTCCGAGAGGGCGCGCGCCACGACCGTATGGGAAGGCGGCTTGGGCGGCTCCTCGGGCTTGGAGCCCTCAGGCTTCGGCACGTCGCGAACCGCCGATTCTACGAGAGGCTCGACCCTGGACTCCTCCGGCTTCGGAAGGACGGGCGTCGGGGCCTCGGCGACTTCCGATTTCGGCGGCGCTTCCGGCCGCGGGATCTCCCGCGGCAGCGGCGCAACGGACTCGCGGGGAGGCTCGGATTCCGGGAGCGGATCCGTGCGGACGACCTCGCGAGGTTCGCGAACCCGGACCGGCGACTGCCTGGCCATCAGGAGCAGGCCGATGAAGCCGGCGAGGAGTCCCGCCGCGATCGCGAATCCGACCGGCGCCGTGCGGAGGGGAGCCGGGGCGATCCTGCGGAAGGGCCGCGGCGTCCGTTCGCGATCGCGATCGAGCGAGCGACGGAGCGCCGAGATCGCGCGCGACTCCAGGCCCAACGGGACTTTCCCCGACTCGCGGGGCAGAGACAGGATCGCCAGCGCGCGACGGCAATCCTCGCACTCCGAGCAGTGCTCGAGAAAGCGCGCCGACTCGGCCGCGTCGAGCCGGCCGTCCGCGTGCGCCGCCGCCTGTTCCGATCCGGGGCAGTTCATCGTCTATCCTCTCGACACCGCCGCGAGGGGCGCTCGTACACCGCTCATGGAATCTCCGCGTGCTTTCGGAGGGACTCCTTGGCCCGGATGAGGAACGGCGAGACGGAATTCACGGGGATCCGCATGATCTCCGCGATCACCCGATACGACAGGCCGTCGAAGTAGAAGAGCTTCAGGATCAGCTTCTCGCGGGGCGGGATCTTTTCGAGCGCGCGGTGGAGCCGTTCGCGCTCCTCGCCATCTTCGGGGAGCAGCGCGCGGTCGGGAAGTTCCGCCGCGGAGGCGTCGAGCGCGAGGTACTTGAGCGATCCCTTCCGCTTCTCCGTGCGGATATAGTTGAGAGCGAAGCGGACCGTGACGCTCGTGACCCAGGTCCGGAAACTGGAGCGGCCCTGGAAGAGCTTGAGGCGGTGGGCGTCGCGGTCGCAGAGGCCGAGCAGCACGCCCTGGTAGATGTTTTCGACGTCCTCATCCTGCGCCGACCCCAGGACTCGCCGCAGCGTGAACCGCGCCGCATCGTAGACCGACGGGCCGTATTCGCGAACGAGGAGCTCCCAGGCTCCGGGCTCGCCCCGGATGCATCGGTCGATGAGCTGCCGCTCGTCCATGTGCACCCAGTGAACAGTACGCTCGACGATGAATCAAGGATGAAGGGACTGCGCGGGGAGGGGACCGGTCAGCGCCGCCAGCTTGAAGCCGCCGTCGAGCTGGGGTTGCGGCCGATGCTGCACTTAGGCTGACCCAGGTGCCGGATCTTGACCACGATCAGGTGACTGAAGGTGCCGATCTCGAGAAGGACCATGAGCACGAAGGCCAACCCCGCAAGCACGCTGCAATGATGGAAGAAGGCGTAGAGGAGAGGGTGGCGGTCGCGGAACAGATCGCGCTTCATGTTTCACTCTATCCCGAGAACAACGCTGGAAGGGTCCTTTTCTATTTCCTCGTGGAGAAAGTCCACTCCTTTTCCAGGCCCGAGAGTCGATCCTTGAAGCGCGCGGTGTAGGTCGTCGCCGGCTTCAGCTTTTCCTTCGGGATGAGGCAAAGGACCCCGGGCTGAGGCCAGTCCTTCCGGGCGGGGGCGTCCGGACTCGAAAACCAGCACGCGACTTCCGTTCCTCCGGTAAACAGTTGAGCCTCGGCCTCGGATCCGCGGCCCCGGCGCTCGGGAATCTGGATCGTGACGGGATATCCGGCTTGAACGACGTCTTCGGGAAGCGGATTGGGCGTCTCGCGGCCTCCCAGGCCGAATTCCACGGGCACGTCCTCCTGACCGTTCACGGGGTAGACGATGGGGAAGAGCTTCGGATCGGGCCGGGCCTCCCCGCCCCCCACATCGACCACCAGGAATCCCAGCCCGTCCTTCCGGAAGGCCCAACCGATCCCGATCTCGCCCACCGCGGGGTTCAACAGCGCCACGCGATGGTACAAGGTGGCCATGAGGCTGTCGACCGCCTCGACCGGCGACTCGTGGGGAGCGAACGGGCTGATCACGGATCGCTTGCCGGCTCGCGCTCCTTCCTCGGTGGCGCCGACCCCCCGGGGATCCTCCTCGTGGCCGCTCAAGCCCCGCGCTTCGTTCTTGGTGAGGTAGAGGGCATGCAGATCGCACGCCTTCGACAGCGCGGGGATCGGCCGCGTCACGCCCAGACCCGCCTTGACGCGCTGGAGATTCAGGGCCATGACGACGTCCTCGATCCTCGACGGGGGCTTCGCCGGCCGCGACACGCGATAGAGAACCTCGCCGTTCAGGAGGACCGTGAACGATCCGGCCGTCCGCTCGACCCGGGTCTCGTACTCCGGCCCGCGGTAGATCTCGACGTCGGCCTTGTCGGTCGAGACGAGCGCGACGAAACTCTTCTTCGCGCCAATGGTTTCGGTGAGCTTCTTGAGGACGGGTTTCACCTCGTCGAGCCGGACCGGCGGCCAGGCGATGGGTCTCGCGACGGACTTCACCGGAAGCCGGAGCCGCTCCTCGCCGTCGATGACGAGCACGATCTGCTTCCAGGGCTCGAATTCCCCGAAGGTCTGCCTCGCCTTCTTTCCCGTGAAGTCGACAACCGTGACTTCCGCCTTCTTCCAGGGGCCTTCATAGAGGACCTGATCATCGACCAGCACCCGGGAACCGTCGATGCGGACCCGTTTCTGGAAGTCCTCCGATTGGGCGCCTTCCGCGGCAGACCGGGGGACGCCGATCAGGACGGCCAGGACGAGCAACGTGCGAGGATTCATGAATCTCCCTATTTGACGCCCGGCAAGCGCGACTTCCGGGATTTTCTCTTGCTGAGTCATTCTCTTTCCCTATAATAGCCCCCGCCGATGAATCTGGCTGTCTGCCTCAAGCGAGTCCCTGATACCACCACCAAGCTCAAGATCGGACCGGACGGAAAGTCCATCGATCCCCAGGGGGTGGAGTGGGCGATCAGCCCCTACGATGAGCTGGCCATCGAGCTGGCGCTTCGCCTGAAGGAGAAGAGCGGCGGGGAAGTGGTCGGGGTCTCCGTGGACTCCGACGGCAACGATGTCGCCCTGCGCAAGGCGCTGGCCATCGGCCTCGACAAGGGAGTGCTTATCAAGGGAGGCGTCAACTTCGACGCCTGGGCGGTCGCCCAGGCGCTGGCCTCCGTGCTCAAGGGCCGGCCGTTCGACCTGATCCTGTTCGGGAAGCAGGCGATCGACGACGACGCGTTCCAGGTGCCGACGATGGTGGCGCAGCTGCTCGGACTGCCGCGCGTCAATGTCTGCACCTCGATCGAGATCGACGGCGCCCGGGCGAAGTGCAAGCGGCAGATCGAGGGCGGCGAGGAGTCCATGGACGTCTCGCTGCCCTGCGTGGTGTCGATCCAGAAGGGCGTGAACGGGATCCACGACAAGAGATTCCCGTCGATGAAGGGGATCATGGCCGCGAAGACGAAGCCGGTCGAGACGGTCGCCGCGCCCGCATTCGAAGCCTCGATGGAAATCGTGAAGCTGGAGATGCCGCCCGAGCGGCCGCCCGGAAGGATCGTGGGCAAGGGCGTGGAAGCGGTGCCGGAACTCGTCCGGCTCCTGAAAGAGGAAGCGAAGGTCCTGTGAGAACCAGCATCAGGAATCAAGCGTCAGGAATCAACGTCACCGGGCAGAGCTGCAGAATCGCGGTGTCTTTGATTCTTGATTCTCGATTCTGGATTCTTCTGCATTCATGAACATCCTCGTCTTTGTCGAAGTCCGGGACGGAAAGCTCAAGAAATCGAGCCTGGAGACGCTCTCGGAGGCGGTGCGGCTCGCGAAACCGCTGGGGAGCAAGGTCGGCGTGGCCCTGGTGGGAGAGGGGATCAAGGCCCACGTGGAGACGCTGGGCAGGCACGGCGCGGCTCGGGTGTATGCGGTCGACTCCCCGCGCCTGAAGTACTACGCCTCGGAGGCGTACGCGAAGGCGGTCGTCGAGGCCCACCAGAAGCACGGCTCGGGCGCCATCCTCATGGCGGCGACCGCGATGGGACGCGACCTCGCCGGCGGCGTGGGCGCGCTGCTCGGGACAGGCGCGGCAGCCGACTGCACCGGCGTGAAGATCGAGAACGGCAGGCTGCTCGCCCGGCGGCCCGTCTACTCGGGCAAGGCGTACGCGACGGTGGGCTTCAAGAAGTCGCCCGCGGTCGTCTCGCTCCGGCCCAACGTCTTCGCCGCGCAGGAAACGGGCGGCTCCGCCGAGATCGAGGACCTCGCCGTCGCCTTCGAGGAGGCCGACTTCCGCTCTGCGGTCAAGGAGGTGTCGGCCACGACGCAGGGAAGAGTCGAGCTCACCGAAGCTTCGATCGTGGTGTCAGGCGGCCGGGGGCTGCAGGCCCCCGAGAACTTCAAGCTTCGCGACGAGCTGGCGGCGGTACTCGGAGCCGCGGTGGGGGCGTCGAGAGCGGTGGTGGACAACGGCTGGCGGCCCCACTCGGAACAGGTGGGCCAGACCGGAAAGACCGTCTCGCCGAACCTCTACATCGCGCTCGGCGTGTCGGGGGCGATCCAGCACCTCGCCGGAATGAGGACGTCGAAGGTCATCGTGGCGGTCAACAAGGATCCGGATGCGCCGATCTTCAAAGCGGCCACCTACGGAATCGTAGGGGACGCGATGGAGATCGTGCCGGTCCTCACTCAAAACCTGAAGAAAGTGTTGGCATCCTAGATGGACCAGACAAAACGGCTCGAAAAGCTCGAGAAGGACTTCTTCAAGGAGTGGCTCCACCGGAACCCGCTCCTGGGAACCTCACTCGGCTTCCACGACGACTACGACGACAAGATGTCCGACGGCTCGCTGGAACGGCAGCTGGACGACATCAAGTACCTCCAGCGCACGCTCTCGGAGTTCGAGAAGATCGATCCCAAGAAGCTGCCGCCCCTCCAGGGAGTGAACCGCGACTTCGCGATCCACCTCCTCAAGAACTGGATCTTCGACCGCGACGTGCTGCGCTTCTGGGAGACGCAGCCCGAGGCGCCCACGGTGCTGGGCCAGTCGATCTTCCAGATCCTCTCGCGCAACTATGCGCCGCTCGGGCAGCGGATGCGCGCGATCATGAAGCGGCTGGAGAAGATGCCCAAGTACATCGACCAGTCGCGCTCCCGCCTCCGGACGCCGGTCAAGCAGTTCGTGGAGATCGAGCTCGAGACGATCACGCGCTTGCCGGGCTTCTTCAACCTGCTCAAGGACATCGGCCGCGAGCACCTGCCCGCGACGCCGCAGCGCGACCTCAACCGGCTCATCGACCAGACCCAGAACGCCCTCGAGCGCTACAGCGACTGGCTGATCGTCGACGTCCTGCCCGACTGCCGGGAGCAGTACGCCATCGGCGAGGACCGCTACAAGAAGCTCCTCCAGGTGCGCGGCCTCGACGTCTCGCCCGGCCACATCGCCTCGGTCGCCGAGTCGGAGATCGACAAGATCAAGGAGCGGCAGAAGGAGATCGCCAAGGCGATCAAGCGGAAGGTGCCGCTCGAGGACATCCGGGACATGATCAAGCAGCAGCATGCCGAGAATTTCGACGGCGTGCTCCGCTTCGTCCGCGAGTCCGTGCAGAAGACGCGCCAGTTCGTCAACCGGTCGAAATTCGCGCAGTTCCCCGAGGGCGAGCAGCTCTACGTGATCGAGACGCCCTCGTTCCTGCGCCACTTCCTGCCCTTCGGCGGCACGTGGGCTCCCGCGCGCTTCGAGGCCAAGCAGGACGGCTACCTGTTCGTCACTCCCGGCGACTGCGACAGCGACAAGCTCAAGGAGCACAACTACGGGGCGCTCTCGAGCCTCGCGATCCGGGAGGGCTACCCCGGCCGCTACCTGCAGACCTCCTGGGCGACGCGCCACGCGTCGATGCCCCGCCTGATCTACGAGGATCCCGCCGGCGCGGGGGGCTGGGCCCACTACTGCGAGGAGCGGGCCAAGGAGATGGGACACGACGACACTCCGCCCTCGCGATTCATGCAGTTGCAGTCGATGATCCTCGCCTCGGTGCGGGTGATGATCGACGCGAAGATCTCGACGGGGAAGATGACCTACCAGCAGTCGATCGAGACGCTCATCGATTACCTGGGCATGGACCGGGTCTGCGCCGAGGCGGAGACGCGGCGCTACGTGGTCCAGCCGGGCGTGCCGGCGCTCCACTACTGGGGCCGCGAGAAGATGAAGGACCTGCGGAAGTGGGCGAAGGACCGCATGGAGACGCGCTTCAACGACAGCTTCTTCCACATGTCGATCCTGCACGCGGGCGTCCTGCCCCCGCCGCTGCTCAAGCGCGAGCTTGAGTTCCGGATCACCGAGGAGCTGCGGCGTCCGCCCGACGAGCATCCCCACAAGAAGGACGACAAGAAGCACCCCGCGCCCTCGGCGGCCCACGCGGCGCCGGCGAAGGCGGCCAAGCCCGTCAAGCCGGTGAAGGCGAAGCCGGCTCCCAAGCCCGTGAAGAAGGCAGCGGCGAGGTCCGCACCGAAGAAGAAGGCGAGGCCCGCGCCCAAGAAGAAGACGGCGAAGCCCGCGAAGAAGGCTCCGAAAGGGAAGAAGAAGCGCTAGTACGGCGGAGAGGCCTCCGGTGCCGTCTCCGGAGTTGGCGCGGGCGCGGGCGCTGGCTTCCGTCCGATCCCCAGCAGCGACTTGATGTCCTCGAACATCGCGTAGACCGCCGGGACCACGAACAGCGTCAGCAGCGTCGAAAGGGCGAGGCCGCCGATCACCGCGATCGCCATCGGCGAGCGCAGTTCCATTCCGCCCGACGCTCCGAGCCCCGCCCAGCGGAGGTCGAGCGACATCGCGGCCGGGATCGCTCCCGCGATCGTCGAAACCGTCGTCATCAGGATCGGCCGCAGCCGCGTCGGGCTCGCGCTGAGGATGGCGTCGGTGACCGAGAGGCCTTCCTCGCGGCGTTGATTGGTGAAGTCCACCAGCAGGATCGAATTCTTCTTCACGATGCCCATCAGCAGCACGATCCCGATCATGCTGAACATGTTGAGCGTGTTCCCCGTGTAGGAAAGCGCGAGCACCGCCCCCGTCAGGCTGAACGGAAGCGCGATCAACACCGTGATCGGATGGATGAAGCTGTTGAACTGCGCCGCCAGGATCATGTAGGCGATCACGATCCCCAGGCCCAT
>Ga0315281_10015046_pt1 | contig 10390 bp, 8 predicted proteins | sample YL17G07_0_MG_FD_204540 | JGI IMG/M metagenome (GOLD analysis project Ga0315281, IMG submission 204540) | Sediment microbial communities from Yellowstone Lake, YNP, Wyoming, USA - YL17G07_0 | ecosystem: Environmental > Aquatic > Freshwater > Lake > Sediment | place: USA: Wyoming | collected...
AGGGATTCGGGCGGCACATTTTTAGGACACAGCTCCAGTTGGTGTGTGAAGACAAAGGGTATGTACACCGGTAAGGATGGCAAGTTTCATTTTCCGCTCGAATCAAAAAACCCTTTTGTAAATGCAATCAAGCCAGACTACTACCTGAGCGTTTCTAAGCACCCCGTTGTACTTGAACCGTATGGGGGAGGTCAAAGGGTCGCGCCGGACCCCAATATTTACTTGAAGCGGCAAGACCCGACAAAATTTAATTTTCGGTTGGGGGACATGGAATGCGAACGCCCGAAGTATAGGGAGGATGTCCTCGCGAATATCGAGTATCTGAAAATTGCTGTTGCTGAGATGGTTAAATATGGCGACGATAAGCGAGGAATTGATAACGCGCGTAGCAGAATACAGCGTTTAGAACGGTTACCTGAGAAAGGCGCTTCGGAATTAAAATGATCAATTTCTATAACCCATTACAGCAGGCTAGTTCCATGAAAAGATTTTCATGTTTATTAGGCACATTATTGGTTCTTGCTACAGCAAGCAGTGCATTCGGTTACTCAACGACCACGCATACCGCAATGACTTGGTATTCGTTCACTCAATCCAAACTTGCAACAGATCCGAGCATCTTTGAGCAACTGGGGTTAACCGGGATGCTAGTGCTTGACGGTGAAGCACCTTTTAGGGGCCACGGTCTTGACCGTTACATTGCAATTGGTTCGTCACCTCAGTGGCTGCAGGGCGACGCGGAATTCGAGAAAAAAATCATGTCAGATGTTCGTGCCCCATTACGCGCCCTACCCACTGATTACACCCTGACTGGGTGGGTCATGCGTGGTGCAATCCGCGAAGACGATAATGCCAAGGAGAATCCGGGGGATGATCCGGGGGGCGTTTTTACACGGCCGTTCAACCATTTCTATGATCCGCAGCATGATGTCGGGTTATCGTTCTTGGGCGTAAGTGTAGGCGCACGGGCGCCAGATTGGGCGCTTCAAGATGGTGCCGGCTCCAACAAGAACATCTACAACCTGCTCATGGCGCGTGAGGCGATGTGGCGCGCCCTGACCGGCACGACCAAGGATGGTCAGGATGCCGCACCTAGTGGCTCCACTGATGTGGCTGCAAAGGAAGATGTCCGCAAAGGTTATTGGGCTACAACTTTCCGCATACTCGGTGACGTTGTGCATTTACTTCAGGATATGGCTCAGCCCCAGCATACCCGCAACGATGCGCACTCGGGTCTGGGTTGTATAGCGGGTATATGCCTTGGCGGCCATGATGGCTTTTATGAAAAATACATTGCGGCACGTACCCTGCAAAATCGTAGCTTCTCCCTTGAGGAAGGCTTATTTTCGACCAGCCCGGGTAACCCCGTAGCTACGACTGCACCTCAACTCAATTATGCTGGCTACAACAAGCCGAATTTCAATCAATTTGCGGATTTTTTCAGCACCGGTACGGGAACCAGCACGTTGACCGGTCTGGGGCTCGCAAATTACAGTAATCGGGGTTTTTATACATTTGGAACCAATGTTAACAGCGGTGCGCCCTTTTCATCTCCTGACCCACTGGGCTTGGGATTGGGGCGTGAAACCATTAGTGGCCCCGCTTTAACAAACATGTCCGGCTTACCCTTTTCGAATAGTGCCATTTCGATGACTTTTCTCACGGGAGATGTGCAAGACTTTGTAAGGGGTGCACCGGATACAGCCGTCAGGCTGAGTACGGTTGGCGCATGGGATCAATTCCTTGAGCAGAAAGGGAGTGCGTCTAGTCATTCGCTCAACTATTACAATTATAATGCCCAGGCCGATTTGCTCATTCCACGCGCGGTGGCTTATTCGGCAGGTCTGATTGATTATTTCTTCCGGGGCACCATGAAGATCAGCCTTCCCGACGAAGGGGTCTATAGCATCATTGATCATTCCGGGTTTTCCAATACTGATGCTACCGCCAATTTCACGGGCTTTAGTAAAATCAAGATCAAGCTGAGTAATACGACGCCGGATATCGTGGCCGCAAATAGTGGCACGTTCCCGCAGACTATGGATGGCGGTACATTGGTGGCGGTGGTCAAGTTCAAACGTAATACCTGTTATACCGACGACCTGGCCGGTTATCCGCCATTTGCAAGTGAAGATAGCTGCCGTACTGATGTAGAGGAAATCGTGGTGTCCGATCCAGCGAATGATGGCGCCATTGTTACGGTCGATTCCACGGAACAGCTTTTTGAATTCAAATTCACCAACAAACAGCTACCCATCAATGCGACGGATGTCAGGCTACAAGTGGTCTATCGAGGCAAGCTTGGTGCGGAAAGCGATGCTGTTGTGGTCGCGACACAAGACCTCTCCGAACCGACCTTCTTTTCTTACATGAATGCCACCGACTATATCCACATTAATAGCAAAGTGTATACACGCGATGAGGTGAATGACCCGACAAAGGGCCTGTTGCCTTCAGTTTACCCTCAGTCCTGTGTCGATTACTCGTTGACTCCGCCACAGTTGAAGCCATCCTGCTTAAATCCTATCAACACCCAGGTCGGGCTTACGGTCGGTAGCGGCGTTCATCAGGTTCAAGTGAGCGTGGATATACTCCCCGTAAAGCGTTTCATACGGCTTGCGATACTGGGTAATGCAACAGAAAAAGTCTCATTGGCACTGGCGAATGCGACGACCTGTTTTCCGCACGATCCATTTAACATAGATTCGCTCGAATGGCAGGATAACTATATCCCCGACAATGCCGGCGGCACGATAGAAACGACCTATCCACTCTTCCAAAAAATTCGGGGAGTGTCCGGCTGGTATAGCCCAAGTTGTGTTTTGAATGGCGACGGCACACCCCCGGGTACGCCCGATGATCGGGACGCCGCGATGGGTACTGTTGATAATCAAACTCCAATTGGAGTGCAGATTCAAGTTAATGGGGTCGCAGGATTTTAAGTCGTTTCTTGTAAATACATGGTGGGGTAACCGCCGTGCTTTTACCGTGAAGTATTTCAGTGCGGGGCACGGGGACAGAAAATCCGAGGTGTGGTTTTCTTGCTTGGATTTCTGAATTATAGAGCCGCACATAAATGAGGAATAAATGATGGTCAGTCCTGAAGATGTGAAGAAATATATTGAAAATGGAATGCCCTGCGATTTGGTGCAGGTGAAAGGAGATGGCCATCATTTCGAGGCGGTCATCGTCAGTGCCGAGTTCATCGGAAAATCCAAAGTGCAGCAACATCAAGTGGTGTACCGGGCCTTGGGCGACCGTATGCGCGAGGAGATTCATGCCTTGTCGATGCAGACGTTTACCCCGGAAGCCTGGGCAGCGCAGGCTGGTTGATGGATAAGTTGTCGATTCAGGGAGGCATCCCCCTATCAGGAGAGGTGCGCATTTCGGGGGCGAAAAATGCCGCCTTACCTATTTTGTGCGCAGGTTTGCTTTCCGCTGAGCCGCTAGTGGTGAGTAACGTACCTCACCTGCGCGATATCACTACCATGATCGGGTTGCTGGCCCAAATGGGCATGGTTGTGTCGGTAGACGACAAACTGGGCGTTTCTCTGGATGCGTCCGATATTCACAACCGGGCCGCGCCCTACGAACTGGTTAAGACCATGCGTGCCTCGATCCTGGTGCTGGGGCCGCTGCTGGCGCGTTTTGGTGAGGCGCGGGTGTCGCTGCCCGGCGGTTGTGCCATCGGCTCCCGTCCGGTGAATCTGCACATCAAAGGTTTGCAGGCAATGGGCGCCCAAATCGAGATTGAGCATGGTTATATCGTGGCTCACGCCAAGCGACTCAAGGGCGCACACATCTGCATGGATATGGTGACGGTAACCGGTACCGAGAATCTGATGATGGCAGCGGTGTTGGCAGAAGGAACCACAGTTTTGGAAAATGCCGCGCGCGAGCCGGAAGTGGTGGATCTGGCGCATTGCCTGATTGCGATGGGTGCGAAGATCGAAGGGGCGGGCAGTGACGTGATCACCATCCACGGTGTGGAACGGTTGCACGGCGCCAGTTATCGGGTCATGCCCGACCGCATTGAGACCGGAACTTTCCTGGTGGCGGCGGCTGCCACCGGCGGCAAGGTGCTGGTCAAGGACACGCGGCCGGACATCCTCGACGCGGTACTGGACAAGCTGCGTGAGGCAGGCGCGACGCTGGCGCAGGGAACGGACTGGATCAGGCTGGAAATGCAGGGGCCGCTCAAGTCCGTCAACGTGCGCACTGCACCCTATCCAGCTTTCCCGACCGACATGCAGGCCCAGTTCATGGCCCTCAACGCCATCGCTGAAGGGAGTGCGATGGTCACCGAAACCATATTCGAAAATCGCTTCATGCATGTGCAGGAGTTGCGCCGTCTCGGTGCCCATATTGAAGTCGAAGGCAACACCGCGCTGGTGCGTGGGGTATCCAAGCTGGATGGCGCAATCGTGATGGCGACTGACCTGCGCGCTTCCGCCTGCCTCGTTATTGCCGGAATGGTGGCGCAGGGGGAAACCACGATAGAGCGTATCTACCACCTGGATCGTGGCTACGAATGCATCGAAGAAAAGCTTTCGCAACTTGGTGCACGGATTAAGCGGGTACACTGAGGTTACGGCCTTTGTGCGCACTACCCGCCTCGGGGTAGAATGCGCTTTTCCCTGACTTGAATAGAGATTTTCATTTGAACGGCATCACTATCGCCCTATCCAAGGGCCGCATTTTCGATGAAACCACACCGCTGTTGCAGGCCGCTGGAATCGTGCCGCTGGAAGATCCGGAATCTTCGCGTAAGCTGATCCTTTCCACCAACCGGCCGGAGGTGCGGCTTATCATCGTGCGCGCCACCGACGTGCCAACCTACGTGCAATACGGTGCGGCGGATATGGGCATCGCTGGCAAGGATGTGCTGCTGGAGCACGGCGGGGAAGGGCTGTATCAGCCGCTGGATCTGAACATCGCGCGCTGCCGCATGATGGTGGCGGTGCGCGTCGGTTTCGATTACGAGCAGGCGGTGCGTCAGGGCGCGCGCCTGAAAGTCGCAACCAAATATGTGCAAACCGCCCGCGCGCATTTTGCCGCAAAAGGCGTACATGTAGACCTGATCAAGTTGTACGGCTCAATGGAGCTTGCCCCGCTGGTGGGGTTGGCGGATGCGATTGTTGACTTGGTGAGCAGCGGCAACACGCTTAAAGCCAACAACCTGGTTGCGGTGGAAGAAATTATGCCGATCAGCTCCCGCCTGGTGGTCAACCAGGCGGCGCTGAAGTTGAAGCGTGCAGAGATACAGCCGGTGCTGGATGCCTTTGCCGCAACGGTCACCAGTCGTTAGGCCTCTAATAAATGCCGTCATACCGGCGAAAGCCGGTATGACGGCCACGGTGCTTTTCCCGCTACGGAGCGTCGTTCTGATCGCTCCGTCACTCCCACTCTTTGCACCCTGAAATACCGCAAAAATAGTACACTCGCATGACGATGGAAGGGGCGTGTTTCGGATGGATCAAAAGATTTACCGTCAGATGCGCGAGCTTGAAGACCGGCATTGGTGGTTCGCCGGCAGGCGCCAGATTGTTGACAAGATGCTGGCGTCCCTCGATCTGCCGGAGCGTGCGCGTATTCTCGATGCCGGCTGCGGTACCGGCGGCAACTTGCAACTTCTGTCCCGTTACGGTGAGGTCACCGGGGTTGAGTTGGACGATGGCGCGGCGGCACTGGCGCGTGAACGTGGTCCCTGGAATATTTTTAAGGGCAGCTTGCCGAACGCTATGCCGTTTTCCGGGGAGCGCTTTGATTTGATCGTGCTGCTTGATGTGCTGGAGCATATCAAGGACGACGGTGCCAGCTTACGGACCTTGTCTGATCTGCTCGCGCCGGGGGGCTATCTGGTGCTGACGGTGCCGGCATTTCCGTTTTTGTGGAGCCGGCATGATGTGGTGCACCATCATCAGCGCCGCTATCGGGCTGCCGGATTGCGCGACCTGATCGGCAACGCCGGTCTGCAACTGAGTTACATGAGCTATTTCAATACCTGGTTATTTCCGTTGATTGCGGCGATGCGCCTGACGCATAAAATTTTTCCTTCGAATGAAGGCGGCCGCGATGTGTCGATGCCGGGGCCAGCGGTGAACAGTTTGCTGCAAGCTTTGTTCAGCAGCGAACGCCGCTGGATAGGCAAACTCAAGATGCCGTTTGGCGTGTCGCTACTGGCTGTGACACGCAAAGTATCAGCTAGTTGATCATGATAGGAAATGACATGGAACAGTCGCCACAATCGGAAAAATGCGGGGTCGGAAATTCGCTGTCCGTTATCGTGCCCGCCTACAACGAATCGGAAGTGCTGACCGCTTTTCACCAGCGCCTCGCAGGAGTTCTCGATAAGCTTTCCATGTCTGTGGAAGTGATCTACATCAATGATGGCAGCACCGACGGCACATTGCAGATCATGGAGGCATTACGCGCTGGCGACCCGCGTGTGGCGATCGTGGACCTGAGCCGCAATTTCGGCAAGGAGATCGCCCTCAGCGCCGGACTGGATCATGCTCAGGGCGATGCCGTGGTGGTAATCGACGCCGACCTGCAGGACCCGCCGGAACTGATTCCGGAACTGGTGCTGAAGTGGCGGGAAGGGTATGACAACGTCTACGCCAAGCGCACTGTGCGGGAAGGTGAATCCATTCTCAAGAAGGCAACTGCCAGTGCGTTTTATCGCCTCATTCATTGTGTGAGCCGGGTCAATATTCCCGAGGACACCGGGGATTTCCGTTTGTTGTCGCGGCGGGCGGTGGATTCGCTCAAACAGCTACGCGAGCAGCATCGTTTCATGAAAGGGTTGTTTGCCTGGGTTGGTTACCCTGGGGTAGCGGTCCCCTATCAGCGCGACGCACGCTTTGCCGGGGAGACCAAATGGGGTTACTGGAAGCTGTGGAATTTCGCGCTGGAGGGTATCACTTCCTTCACCATCGCCCCCTTGAAAATGGCCACTTACCTCGGGCTGCTTACCGCGCTCGCTGCCTTCGCATTTGCCGCAGTGATCATGTACCGCACGCTTGCCTATGGCGACCCGGTGCGCGGCTATCCGTCCCTGATGATCGTGGTCTTGTTTCTGGGAGCAGTGCAATTGATCGGTATCGGCATCATCGGCGAATACCTCGGCCGCATGTTCGACGAGACCAAGCGGCGGCCACTGTATTTTGTGAATCGCCACCTGCCGTCGGCTACCACTCTCAATCGGTTAGAATAGGGCAACTCGACGGGAGACTAGATGTATTTTGACGTATTCAACGGTGACGCCGACGGTATCTGCGCATTGCACCAGCTGCGCCTGGCATACCCCGCAGAGAGCACCCTCATCACCGGGATCAAGCGCGACATAGCGCTGGTCCGTCGTGTGCAAGCCAGCGCCGGTGACCAGGTCACGGTGCTTGATATCGCGCTTAGCAAGAATCTGGACGCAGTCGTGCAGTTGCTCGATCAGGGTGTCAAAGTCCGCTATTTCGATCATCACTTTCCCGGTGAGATTCCCCAGCATCCTAATCTGGAAGCGAATATCGACACCAGCCCGGAGGTGTGTACCAGCCTGCTGGTCAATCGCTATCTCGGCGGGCAATTCCTGATCTGGGCGGTGGTGGCGGCTTTCGGCGACAATCTGCACGAAGCGGCATTGCACGCTGCCGCGCCGCTGGCTCTGAGTCCACAGCAACTTGATCAGCTGCGCGAGTTGGGTGAGTGTCTCAACTACAATGCTTATGGGGAATCTCTGCAGGATTTGTATTTCCAGCCAGCTGAACTTTACCGAGTGTTGCACCACTACGCCGATCCCTTTGCCTTCATCCGCGAAGAAGCAGCATTCCAGACCTTACGCACCGGTTACGTTGAGGACATGGCACATGCCAAGGCGGTGCTTCCAGAGCTTGAGCAGGACAACGGTTCCATCTACATCCTGCCCGACTCCCCCTGGAGTCGGCGCATTTCAGGCGTCTTCGGCAATGATCTGGCGAGTGCGGCGCCGCAGCGCGCGCACGCGGTGCTCACCCATCAAAGTGGTGGTGGCTTCCTGGTGAGCGTGCGCGCGCCGCTGGCTACCAAGTCAGGCGCCGACGAGTTGTGCCGCCAGTTTGAAACCGGCGGCGGGCGCAAAGGCGCGGCCGGCATCAACCATCTGCCGCAAGCGGAATTTGCGCGGTTCGTGAAACTGTTTAACGAAATATTCGCATCCGGATAAGGAACGACATGGACAATCTGATTACACCCTACGGCGGCAAACTGGTGAACCTCATGGTCGAGGCGCAGCAGGCTGGAGTGCTGCAGCAGGAAGCGCTGCAACTCCCCTCCATTGACCTCAATCAAAAGCAGCTTGCGGATCTGGAGTTGTTGCTCAATGGCGGCTATTCACCGCTTTCCGGATATATGAACCGCGCCACCCACGAAAGCGTGATCAACGATATGCGCCTGGCTGACGGCACTTTTTGGCCGCTGCCCATCGTGCTGGATTTGCCCCAGCAGCAAGCCGCTGCTTTGCAGGCTGGGCAGCGGGTAGCCTTGCGCGACCCGGAAGGTCTCATGCTGGCTCTGCTCACCATCGAAGATGTCTGGGAAGCTGACAAGCAATGGGAGGCCGAGGCCCTGTTCGGCACTACCGATTCCGCGCATCCCGGAGTGTATCGTTTGCTGCAAAGCGGCACCCACTACATTGGTGGTCGTCTGGAAGGGGTGGCCCTGCCGCTGCACCATGATCACCTTGCACTCCGGCTGAGCCCGGAAGAACTGCGCCGTTCGCTGAGCCGCCGTGGCTGGCGCCGCGTAATTGCGTTTCAGGCACACCGTCCGTTGCACCGGGCGCAGTACGAGTTCACGCTACGCTGTGCACGGGGATATGAAGCCAACTTGCTGCTACACCCCATTGCGGGGGGCGACCCAGCCCAAAACGCGGAGTTGTTCACTCGCGTCCGTACTTATCAGGCGGTGCTGCCCCGTTATCCGGCCGCCACGACAACAATGGCACTGCTGCCTTACGCGCCGCGTATGGCAGCCGGTCGCGAGATGCTGCTGCGCGCGATCATTCAGCGTAACTACGGCTGCACCCATCTCATTCTTGGGGGTGAGCATGATGAGGCTGACGGTACGCGGCGCGGCATCGATATTTTCAATCATGAGGTGTTCCGCTGGTTGGGGCAGGAGGTCAAGAAGGTGGGGGTGGAGTTGATCCCGTTCCCGCGCATGACTTATGTGGAAGACCGTGCCCAATACGCGCCGCAAGAAGAAGTGGCGCAAGGCGCGCGCACCTTGAATTTGTCCGGCGCCGAGTTGCAGCGGCGTCTGGCGGAAGGGTTGGATATCCCGGAGTGGTACTCCTATCCGGAAGTCATTGCAGAGCTGCGCAAAACCTACCCGCCACGTGACAAGCAGGGGTTCACCGTATTCTTCACCGGACTATCCGGTTCCGGAAAATCTACCCTGGCCCGGGTGTTAATGATCAAGCTGCTGGAAATGGGCGGGCGCCAAGTCACTCTGCTTGACGGTGACCTGGTGCGCAAACATCTTTCCAGCGAATTGGGATTTTCCAAAGAGCATCGCGACATCAATATCCGCCGCATTGGTTATGTCGCCTCTGAAATCACCAAAAACCGTGGCATCGCCATCTGCGCACCGATTGCCCCGTACCACGTGACGCGCCGTGATGTGCGAGCCATGATCGAGCCTCTCGGCGGCTTCATTGAGATCCATGTTGCCACGCCCCTCGCCGTATGCGAAGGGCGCGACCGCAAAGGCCTCTATGCCAAAGCTCGTGCCGGCATCGTCAAGGAATTCACCGGCATCAGCGACCCTTACGAAATCCCGGAAAACCCCGAACTCACCATCGACACCAGCAACATCAGTGTGGATGAGGCGGTGCAACAGATTCTGCTGAAACTGGAGCACGAGGGGTATTTGCGCTGACGTTCGGGTAACCCCTTCCTCTTGCCAGCGCCGCTCAGAAATTCAGATTTAACAACGGGCAGGGCCATGAAAGCCCTGCCCGCAAAGAGCACCTGGCAGCTTCACTAGGCCGTGGTGGTTTTTCTCCTTCTTACCGCAACAAGCGCTGCCATAGCCGGTACGAACAAGAGCAGAGTGCCCGGTTCGGGTATCTGCGAGAAACGCTGGCTAAAGCCGGTGAGGCTGGCGGTCTCGTTCGGGTCAGTTGCCCATACCAGAATGTTCTTGGTGACGTAGATATCGTCCTGGGGGGCGAAGCTGGCCGAGTCTGTGGACTTAAGGAATGTTGGATCCGGGACCAAATCGCTGAACTGAACCTAAAAACCTCAGTTGACTGTGTGCAAACTGCTTGAAACTCAGGCAGGCTGTGGGATTCATAACCATTAAGGGAGTCACCCAATGGGTGAGTCGAAAAAGAAGCTGGCGAAGCGCGAAGAAA
>Ga0315281_10015047_pt1 | contig 10389 bp, 7 predicted proteins | sample YL17G07_0_MG_FD_204540 | JGI IMG/M metagenome (GOLD analysis project Ga0315281, IMG submission 204540) | Sediment microbial communities from Yellowstone Lake, YNP, Wyoming, USA - YL17G07_0 | ecosystem: Environmental > Aquatic > Freshwater > Lake > Sediment | place: USA: Wyoming | collected...
GGGGGCGCCGGCCGCCGTGGGCCCCCCCCCCCCCCCCCCCCCCCCCCCCCCCCCCCCCCCCCCCCAAAGTTCATCATTCTATTTTTCGCGCCGGGGTGAGGGGAACCCAACAATTTTTACGAAATTTGCCATGGCCGGAGTAAGTACTTATGATTATAGATAAGCTTGATGTTGAAAATTTCCAGCCAACCAAGCCACTAATCTGTGGTCTTTGCTGAAAGCTGACCGCTGACGGCTGACTGCTATTTTCACCTGAGGAGTGACGAAATGGATCTGACCACCATCCAGGCCATAGAGTTGGCCATCTCCCATGAAATGGAGGCCCGCCGGGGCTACCTGGCCCTGGCCCAGGAGACGGAGGACCCGGAGTTGCAGCGCCTGCTTCGGGAGATCGCCCAGGAGGAGGCCGGCCACGAAGCTTCCCTCCGGAGCCGCCTGCGCCTTTACCAGGAGCGGCATCTCCTCCGGGATACCTTATCCCGCTATGTCAGCCCGGAGATGGCTCAAGAAATTCTCAAGAATCCGGAATTGTTGAAGTTGGGAGGTGAACGCCTGGAGGTCACGGTGCTCTTCGCGGACATCCGTGGTTTCACTTCCCTGTCGGAGCGCCTGGCCCCGGAAAAGGTGGTGGAGTTGCTCAACACCTTCTTCACGGAGATGGTGGACCTGATTTTCGAATACCAGGGGACCCTGGATAAATTCCTGGGCGATGCCCTGATGGCGGAATTCGGGGTGCCGGTGGCCATCCCCCAGGCCCCCGCCCGGGCAGTGGAGTGCGCCCTGGCCATGCGGCGCCGCCTCCAGGAGATGCAGGCCCAAGGCCGCACCGCGATTGAAGGTATGCGTATCGGCATCAATACCGGGGAAGCCATTGTCGGCAACATCGGCTCCGACAAGCGCATGGATTTCACCGTCATCGGCGATGTGGTGAACGTGGCGGCCCGCCTCCAGGAATACGCCAAAGAGCTGGAAGCTGAGATCCTCATCAGCGACGCCACTTTCAGAAAAGTGGAGGGAAAATTCAACCTGGTCTCCTGTCCCCCAGCCGTGCTGCGGGGCCGCCGGGAATCCACGGGCATCTACCAGGTTTTGCCGGCCTGAAAAATTTTCTCCCCTAATTCCTGGCCGGCCAGGTAAGGGGTTGTGGTAGCAAGATAATTGGGAAAGAGGGCACAAACTTGACTGTGAAAAAAAGCTGATATTTATATTGCCTCGCGTGCCAAATAATACTCAATCTATGAAATTTCTTGGAAATTTACCTTTATTGCCATATGCTTCTTGTGAAGGTTGGTAGATTAATTAAACCAGGCCCCTCCCCTGCCTTAAGCTGCAGGGAAATCGTTCAGACCAAAAAAATTTATTGACAAGAATTGTCGGACGGAATAATATGGGATTCTGAGTCACATGTGAAATTTTTCACTATCTTTTCAAGCAGTTCCAAACCCTAGACCCCGAGGAGGAAGATAGATGGCTTTGGTAAACCCCCATGGCAAAGAGAAAAAATTAAAACCCCTTCTGCTTTCCCCGGCTGAGATCGCCGAAGAGAAGAAACGGGCCAAGGAATTGACCGCAGTCACCATGACCTCCCGGGAGACGGCCGACCTCATCATGATGGGCATCGGCGGCTTCACCCCCCTGGACGGCTTCATGGGCCAGGCCGACTGGAAGGGCTCCTGCAGCGATGACATGAAGCTGAGCGATGGCACCTTCTGGCCCATCCCCGTCACCATGTCCACTACTCAGGGTAAGGCCGACTCCATTAAGATCGGCCAGGAAGTGCTCCTGGTGGACGAGGAGACCGAAGAGCGGATGGGGACCATGAAGGTCACCGAAAAGTACAAAATCGATAAAAAATGGGAGTGCAAGCAGGTCTTCACCACCGACGACATGGAGCACCCGGGGGTGCGCCTGGTCATGGGGCAGGCCGACGTCAACCTGGCCGGCACCGTCAAGGTCTGGAGTGAAGGTCCCTTCCCGAAGCAGTATCCCGGCCTTTACATGCGGCCCTGGGAGACCCGGCGCATGTTTGAGGAAAAGGGCTGGAGCACCATCGCCGCCTTGCAGCTCCGCAACCCCATGCACCGCTCTCACGAGTACCTGGCCAAGATCGCCATCGAAGTTTGCGACGGTGTGCTGATCCACCAGCTCCTGGGGAAACTGAAACCCGGCGACATCCCGGCGGAGGTGCGCACCGAGGCCATCAACGTCCTCACCCAGCATTACTTCGTCAAAGACACCGTCATCCAGTCCGGGTATCCCCTGGATATGCGGTATGCCGGTCCCCGGGAAGCCCTGTTCCACGCGGTGTTCCGCCAGAACTTCGGCTGCTCCCACCTGATCGTCGGCCGGGACCATGCCGGCGTGGGCGAGTACTACGGGCCCTTCGACGCCCAGAAAATCTTCCATAAGATCGCCAAGAACGCCCTGGAGCTGAAACCCCTGCCCATCGACTGGACCTTCTACTGCCACAAGTGCGACGGCATGGCCTCCATGCGCACCTGCTGTCACGGCAAGGAAGATCGCCTGATGCTTTCGGGCACCATGCTGCGCAAGATGCTTTCCGAAGACATGGAAGTCCCGGATCACTTCAGCCGCCCCGAAGTCCTGGCGGTGCTCCGGAAATACTACCGCGGCCTCACCGAAAAGGTGGAGGTTAAGGTGCACGGCTTCGCCACCGGGGAAATCCCGGCCAAGAAGTAAGGCGTAAAGCTGGGACGGGGCGGAAGTCGTTTTCCGCCTCTCCCTATGAAGGCATAGTATAAGGATCAACGCTTAACCCTAACGAGGAGGTTTTAAGTTATGCCGAGTTACGTAATCGTGGAGAAATGTGACGGCTGCAAAGCCCTGGACAAGACCGCTTGCCAGTACATTTGCCCCAATGATCTGATGGTCCTGAACGCCGAGAGCAAAAAGGCTTTCAATCAGGAACCGGATCAGTGCTGGGAATGTTACAACTGCGTGAAGATTTGCCCCCAGCAGGCCATCGAAGTCCGCCACTATGCGGACATCATGCCCTTGGGCTCCAGCACCTACCCCATGCGGGGTACCGACTCCATCATGTGGACCATCAAATTCCGGGATCAGAAGACCATAAAACGGTTCAAGTTCCCCATCCGGACCACGCCGGAGGGTTCCATCGACGTCTTCAAGGACAAAACCATGCCCAGCGACATGGCGGCCCTGAAGTCCCCCGGCTTCTTCACCGGCCCGGCCCGGTCCGAGTAACCTGCGCAGCAGCGAAAATTTAAGGAGGTTAAAGCGATATGGCTCTGGAAAGAGAATTTTGTAAGTGGTCTTTTTGTGCAAAACCGCCGGTAGAAACCATCGAGACCGACCTGCTCCTCGTGGGCGGCGGCATGGCTTGCACCGGCGCCGCGGTTGAAGCCGCTGCCTGGGCTAAGGCTGCCGGTTTGAAGATCACCCTGGTGGACAAAGCCGCCCTGGACCGCTCCGGCGCCGTGGCCATGGGCCTCTCCGCCATCAACACCTATATCGGCCCGGAAAACAAAGTGGCTGACTATGTGAAAATGGTGCGCACCGACCTGATGGGCATTATCCGGGAGGACCTGGTCTATAGCTTGGGCGCCCACGTCGACCAAAGTGTGCAGGATTTTGAGGATTGGGGCCTCCCCATTTGGAAGAAAGACGCCGAAGGCCACACCGTGGACGGTCAGGCCGCCAAGGACGAGGGCATTCCCCGGCTGATGGACGGCGGTAAATGCGTCCGTTCCGGGCGCTGGCAGTGCATGATCAACGGCGAGTCCTACAAGGTGATCGTCGCCGAAGCCGCCAAGAACGCCATCGGGATGGACAACATCTACGAGCGCGTCTTCATCGTGAAGCTGCTCACCGACAAGAACGACTCCAACCGGGTCTGCGGCGCCGTGGGTTTCAGCGTGCGTGAGCACAAGACCTACGTCTTCAAATGCAAAGCCATGATTATCGCCTGCGGCGGCGTGGTCAACGTCTTCCGGCCCCGGTCGGTGGGTGAAGGCCAGGGGCGTGCCTGGTACCCGGTATGGAATGCCGGCTCCACCTATGCCATGCCCGCGGAAATCGGCGCCAAGATGGTTCTCATGGAAAACCGTTTCGTGCCCGCCCGGTTTAAGGACGGTTACGGCCCGGTCGGCGCCTGGTTCCTGTTCTTCAAAGCCCAGGCCACCAACGCCTACGGCGAAGATTACATGGCCAAAAACTGGGATCGGGTCAAGGCCGAGTATCCCGGCTACGCCGACTCCCCCGGCACCTGCCTGCGGAACCACGCCGCCATGATCGAGATGCGGGAGGGCCGCGGCCCCATCATGATGCACACCGACAAGGCCATGAAGGCCCTGGCGGAGGTCCTGAGCAAGAAAGAGCTCAAGCATCTGGAAGCCGAAGCCTGGGAAGACTTCCTGGATATGTCTATCTCCGCCGCCTCTCTGTGGGCCTCCTTCAACATGGAGCCCGACAAGATGCCGTCCGAGATCATCCCCTCCGAGCCTTACCTGCTCGGTTCCCATGCCGGTTGCGCCGGTCTGTGGGTCTCCGGCCCCGCCAAGAACTACATGGGCGCCCCCGACAGCTGGTTCTGGGGCTATGACCGCATGACCACCGTGCAAGGGCTGTTCACCGCCGGTGATGGCGTGGGCGCCTCCGGTCACAAGTTCTCCTCCGGGTCCCATGCTGAAGGCCGCATGGCCGCCAAGGCCGCCCTCGCCTTCATCCTGGACCACAAGAACGATAAGCTGGAAGCGGCTCAGAACATCGACGAGGTCATCGCCGATATCTACCTGCCCTTCGAGATCTTCGAGAAGTATAAAGACTACACCTCTGCGCCGGACATCAACCCCAACTATCTGCTGCCCAAGCAGGTCCAGACCCGCTTGCAGAAGCTGATGGACGAGTATGTCGCCGGTTGCTCCACCATGTACATGACCAACAAACCCAGCCTGGAAGAGGGCCTGAAGCGCCTCACCCTGCTGAAGGAAGACGCCACCCGGTTGGCCGCCCGTGACCTGCACGAACTGATGCGGGCCTGGGAACAGTATCACCGCATCCTGGCCGGTGAGGCCCACCTGCGTCACATCCTGTTCCGGGAAGAGAGCCGTTATCCCGGTTACTACTACCGCTCCGACTTCCTGAAAATCGATGACAGCAAGTGGAAGGTCTTCACCATCTCCCAGTACAATGCGAAGACCAACGAATGGAAGTTCGAGACCGAGCCTTACAAAGAACTCGTTAAGTAAACCCTAACGCGGTCCCCGGGGCTCCCGGTTCTGCCGGAGCCCCGAACCGACCAGTGGCCGTGGCATCCAGGCCTCTCGGCCCGCCACGGCCTTTTTTTTGGCAAAAACCGATCTCCCGCAGTCATAATCAGAGCACGAAAGAAATTCCTGCCTTTTACTCCCCCCTCGAGGAAGAGGGTTGGGGTGGGGGTGAATGGGACTTACTTTCTGGTCTGAAATGTTTAAGCGTAGGGTGCGGCTGACGCAGCACCATTAAATCTGGCTGCTGGCGGGCACGGAGGCCCGCCCGAACTTTTCATGGTTCCTGGGTGGGCCAAAGGCCCATGAGGAACTGCTCCGAATATTAAGAAAAATTTCCTTGCACCTCTATTCACAAAGTTGTAGTATTGCTGAGAATGTGGGTTCAGGGCGCGGCCGCAAGGCAGAAAACCGGCCCCCAGCCCTGGCTCTCGAATGTCCTGAAGGAGGACCGGCGTGAACGCGACTGATCGCAAGATTCTGGTCATCGGGGGAGGCATCAGCGGCCTGACCGCGGCCGTAGAGGCGGCGGAAGCCGGGTCTCGGGTGATCATCACCGAGAAAGCCCCCTACCTCGGGGGACGGGTAGCCCAACTCCACCGATATTTTCCCAAGCTCTGCCCGCCCACCTGCGGTCTTGAGCTGCAATTCCGACGGATCAAAGAAAACCCTAACATCAGTTTTTACACCATGGCGGAAGTCACCCAGATCAGCGGCAGCGCCGGCAACTTTGACGTCACCGTCCGGGTCGCCCCGCGCTATGTCAACGACCGCTGCGTGGCCTGCGACGCCTGTGCCCAGGCCTGCACCGCCTGGCGCGTGAACGATTTCAACTTTGGCCTGGACAAGACCAAGGCCGCGTACATCCCTTTTGACTTCTCCTTCCCGCAAAAATATGTCATCGACGCCTCGGTATGCACCGGCGACTGCGGGCGAAAGTGCCTGGAGGCCTGCAAGTACGAAGCCATCGAGCTAGACATGCAGCCCCAGACCCTGAACTTTAACGTGGGCGCCATCATCCTGGCCGGCGGCTGGGAGCCTTACGACATCGCCAAGGCCGACAACCTGGGGTTCGGCCAGGTGGCCAACGTCATCACCAACATGCAGATGGAGCGCCTGGCGGCCGCCAATGGTCCCACCGGCGGGCAAATCCTCCGGCCCTCGGACCAAAAGGCCCCGAAAAAGGTGGCCTTTGTCCAGTGCGCCGGCTCCCGGGACGAAAATCACCTGCCCTATTGCTCGTACATCTGCTGCATGGCCTCTCTGAAGCAGGCCACCTATCTCCTGGAACAGGACCCGGAAACAGAGGCCCATATTTTCTATATCGATTTGCGCACCCCGGGCCGCTATGAACAGTTTCTCTGGAAGGTCCGGGACATGGAGAATGTCCACCTCATCCGGGGCAAGATCGCCAAGATCACCCAGGAGCCCGGGACCGACAATGTCCTGGTGGAGGCGGAAGACACCGCCGTGGGCGACAAATCCAAGATGGCCTTCGACATGGTGGTCCTGGCGTCGGGCATGGTGCCTTCCACCAAGGCCTCCCCCTGCGCCTTGCCAATCTCCTATACCCCGGACGGCTTTATCATCGAGGAACTCTTGCCGGCGGGAATCTTTGCCGTGGGTACTTTGAAGGGCCCCCTGGATGTGATGAAATCCAATGAGGACGCCACCGGGGCCGCCCTTAAAAGTCTCATCGCCCTGGGCAGGAGGTCATAATGGAAAAAAAATACGGTGTCTATTTGTGTAAGGGCTGCGGCATCGGCGAGGCCGTCAATTTTGAGAGCCTGCAAAAGGTAATCAAAAAGGAAGGCAAGATTCAGTTCATCAAAGAGCATGATATCATGTGCTCCCCCGAGGCCCGGGCCATGGTCCTGGAAGACGTTAAGCCCGAAGGCGAGGGCATCAACGCCCTGGTGATCGCGGCCTGTTCGCCCCGGGTGAAATACGAGGAGCTGGATTTCCCCAACGTCCTGGTGGAGCGCTGCAACATCCGGGAGATGGTGGCCTGGACCCAGGAGCCCAACGCCGAGGAGACTCAAAACCTGGCCGAAGACTACCTGCGCATGTATTGCGCCAGGGTAAAAAAGTCCGAGCTGCCGGAGCCGTACCAGACCGAGTGCAACAAGACCATCCTGGTCATCGGCGGCGGCGCCAGCGGCCTGAGCGCGGCGCTGGAAGCCGGCAACGACGGCTACGACGTGGTCCTGGTGGAAAAAGAGGCGGAGCTGGGCGGCTACGCAGCCAAGTTGTACCGCCAGACCCCTTCCAGCTTCCCCTTCACCACCCTGCAGGAGCCCACGGTCTTTAAGAAGATCAAAGAAGTCCAGGGCCATCCCAAGATCCGGGTCTTGACCAACGCCAAGATCGACAAGATCGACGGCCAGCCGGGCCTGCTGGATACCACCGTTACCGTGAACGGCAACGAAGAGACCTTCCAGGTGGGTTCCGTGGTTATGGCGGCGGGCTTTAGGCCTTACGACGCCACCAAGCTCACCAAGCTGGGCTACGGCCTCTCCAAGGATGTCATCACCAACCTGGAGATGGAAGAGCTGGCCAAGAAGGGCAGGATCGTGCGGCCCTCCGACGGCAAACCGGCCGAGACCGTCGCCTTCATCCAGTGCGCCGGTTCCCGGGACCCGGAGCATCTGCCCTACTGCTCCGATTTCTGCTGCCTGACCTCCTTGAAACAGGCCCTGTACGTGCGGCAGTCAAACCCCAACGCCACGGCCATGATCCTCTACAAGGACATCCGCACCCCGGGGCAGACGGAGCTCTTCTATAAGGAAGCCCAGTCCGATCCCGGCGTCATGCTCACCAAGGCGGAAATCGCCGGCGTCTCCCTGGGCGAAGGCGGCAAACTCATCATCAATGCCACCGACACCCTGCTCGGCGACAACGTGGCTTTTGAGGCCGACCTGGTGGTCCTGGCCACCGGGCTGGTGCCGGTGACCAACGACGACCCGGTCCTCAACCTCAACTACCGCCAGGGGCCGGGCCTGCCCGAAACCGAGCCTTATAACGGCTTTGCCGACTCCAACTTCATCTGCTTCCCCTACGAAACCCGGCGCACCGGCATCTATGCCGCGGGCACGGTGCACCAGGCCATGACCATTCCCATGGCCATGGCGGACGGCGTCGGCGCAGCCTGCAAGGCCATCCAGGCGGTGGAGCAAGTCGCCGCCGGCATGGCGGTGCACCCCCGGGCCTGGGATGAAACCTTCCCCGACCCCTTCATGCAGCGCTGCACCTCCTGTAAACGCTGCACCGAGGAATGCCCCTTCGGCGCCATCGACGAAGACGAAAAAGGCACCCCCTTCTTCAAGATCAACCGCTGCCGCCGTTGCGGCACCTGCATGGGGGCCTGCCCCGAGCGCATCGTCTCCTTCAAGGACTTCAGCGTCGACATCGTCGGCTCCATGCTCAAGTCCCTGGACGTGCCGGAGATCGAGGATGAAGACGATCCCAAGGCGCCTTTCCGGATCATCGGCCTCATCTGCGAAAACGACGCCATGCCGGCCCTGGACGCGGCGGGATTGCACAGGCTGAAGCTGGACCCCCGGGTCCGGTTCATCCCCCTGCGCTGCCTGGGGTCCTTCAACATGGTCTGGGTTTCGGATGCCCTGTCCCGGGGCGTTGACGGCATAATTCTCCTGGGTTGCAAATACGGGGATGACTACCAGTGCCACTTTGCCAAGGGCAGCGAACTCTGCGACTACCGCCTGAGCAAGCTGTCGGAAACCCTGGACAAGCTGGGACTGGAATCCGACCGGGTGCAGCAATTCCAGATCGGCCACTCCGACTTCGATAAGCTGCCGGAACTCATCGACGGGTTCGTCAAACGGATATTGGAAGTCGGCCCCAACCCCTTCAAGGAATTCTAGGAGGTAACGTTCCATGGCAGGCGAAACTACCGTTATCAAGCCGGACCTGCAGTTCGTACAGCGGGTCATCGCCGCCGGGGGGGACACGGTAAAGAAATGCTATCAGTGCGACACCTGTTCGGTAGTCTGCGGGCCCACCCCGGATAGCAAACCGTTTCCCCGCAAGGAGATGCTCCAGGCCCAGTGGGGCTTGAAAGACGTCGTCAAGGACCCGGATATCTGGCTGTGCCACCATTGCAGTGATTGCACCGTCTATTGTCCCCGGGGGGCCAAACCCGGCGAAGTGATGAACGCCCTGCGCAAGCTCTGCATCGAGCATTACGCCGCCCCGCCCCAACTGGCCCGGATGGTGGGAGACGCCAAGTTTCTGCCGGTGCTCATCGCCTTCCCGGTGATCCTGCTGGCCCTGGCCGCCTCGATGTTCGGCTACCTGGGCATTCCCGAAGGCGAGATCGTCTACAGCAAGATGTTTCCCACCCTGCTCATTGACGCCATCTTCACCAGCGCCGCGGCCTTTGCGGTGCTGGTATTGGCCCGGGGGGTGATGGCTTTCTGGAAGGATATTAATGCCGCCAGCCCCTGGACCGTCAAAGTGCAGGGCAGCCTGGTGGGCGATTTGTTGGCCACCATCAAGGATATCCTCTGGCACAACCGCTTCCGGGAATGCGAGACCACCTTTAAGCGCTCCACCAACCACCTATTTGTGCTCTTCGGGTTCATCTTCCTGGCGGGCGTCACCGGCCTGGCTTTTATCCACGAGTGGTTCGAGGAACCCCACTCGGTGACCAAGCTCTATGTGGTCATGAAACTGCTGGCCATTCCGGGCACTGCCGCGCTCCTCTACGGGATTTACAACATCCTCACGGAGCGCCAGGCCAATGCCGCCAAGGCCGGCTACGGCAGCTACTATGACTGGCTCTTCATTTACGTGGTGTTCGCCGTGGGCGCCACCGGACTCCTCTCCTGGCTCTTCCGGCTGCTGCACCTCAGCGTCCTGGCCTACCCGATTTACTTCATTCACCTGACCTCGGTGTTCTTCCTGTTCTTCTACGCCCCCTACACCAAGATGGCCCACTTCGTCTATCGCACCGTGGCCATGCTCTGGGCCCGCATGGCCAGCCGGGGGTTTTAAGGGACGCTAAACCGTGACCTGTAGCCGCAGGCTTCAGCCTGCGCTCATCTTTGCCGGCCCCCGAAGGGGGCCGGTTTTTTTGGTAGGTTTGAGGGGAGAGCCGGGGGATCACAAATCCCCCGCCCTC
>Ga0315281_10015048_pt1 | contig 10389 bp, 10 predicted proteins | sample YL17G07_0_MG_FD_204540 | JGI IMG/M metagenome (GOLD analysis project Ga0315281, IMG submission 204540) | Sediment microbial communities from Yellowstone Lake, YNP, Wyoming, USA - YL17G07_0 | ecosystem: Environmental > Aquatic > Freshwater > Lake > Sediment | place: USA: Wyoming | collected...
TAGTGTTGGGAAACATGGCAACGAGGAGATGATTATGAAGTATGTAAGTGGCCAAGGTAAGGAATATACGAAGATACATGAAGATCATCAACTAGCGCTGTTTTGATACCTCGCGGCTTGCTGCGGGGTTATTCATTGGATGTTTCATTTGGATGTTTCATAGTTTTACTATTTGGTGGTGTCCCATATACCGAAACTATACCCAAAACGATTTCATTCTTCGTCCAACAGCTTCCCCGCAATCGCCCAGTTCTCATCCGGCAGTTCATCAAACGCGATATAGGTGTAAGACGCCGGTTTATTCGCAATACGCTCCAGCGTGTCGGTTATTTCAGCGGCAATTTTGGCCTTCTGATCACGGCTTAGCGTGCCGGCAATGCGGATGTTGACATATGGCATGAAGTTCTCCTGAGAAATAAAACGGTTTACAAATAATCACCCCATAGCGTTTGCAGTGCGGCAATGCCCGCCAATGCCGCGGTTTCGGTGCGCAGCACGCGCGGACCAAGCAACACAGGGATGAAGCCGGACTGCTTAGCCATCAGCGCTTCGTCGGGAGTGAAGCCGCCCTCCGGGCCGATCAGCAGGGTGACCGGGCTTTGCGGTTTGGCCTGCGCGTGCAGGGCGACTGCGCCATCCGGCAACAGGATAAATTTGCTGCCGGGTGTGTTGCGCTGATCGGCTAGCCAGTGGCTGAGATCAACGGGTGCATGTACCTGCATCAGGTCATTTCTGCCGCTTTGTTCGCAGGCGGCAATAACTACACCACGCCAGTGTTCGGTGCGCTTCTCGGCGCGCTCGCTGGTTAATTTTGCGACGCTGCGCTGGGTTTGCACCGGCTGGACTTCGGCGGCACCCAGTTCGGTGGCTTTCTGTACGACCCAGTCCATTTTTTCGCTGGAAGTCATCGCCTGTGCCAGCACGATCTGCAGCGAAGACTTGGGCTGTGCGGGGCGGGCCATGACAATGTTGACGTCAACGTGTTTGCCGCTGATGCTGTTGATGGCGCCATCACAGGCATTACCCTCACCATCGAATATTTGCACGGGATCGTCTACACGCAAGCGCAGCACGCGATGTGCATGGTGGGCGGCAGCGGCAGGCAATTCGAACAGGCCGGATTCGGGCAGAGTAACAGGGCAGTAAAAACGGGGTGCAGACATAGTTAGGGCTTCGATGAGTTCTGGTCAGCGTGATAATATAGCGCTTCACAGAAAAATTGTATTTTAGGAGCAATATAATGGTCAGTTTACAACCCCCTGTGTGTGATTTTGGTTGGAAAGCGCTTGATTTCAATTTGCTGGGCGTGGATGGCAAGCGCTATACGCTGGACAGCGCGCGTGGCAAGAATGGTTTGCTGGTGATGTTTATCTGTAATCATTGCCCCTACGTTAAATCGATCCGCGAACGTATTGTGCGCGACACGCTGGAGCTGAAGCAGCACGGGATTAACAGCATTGCGATTATGTCGAATGACCCTGCGGAATACGAAGAGGATTCTTTTGAGCATATGAAGGAAGTGGCACAGGTATTTAAATATCCATTTCCTTATGTTTGGGATGAGACGCAGCAGATTGCGAAAGAATATGGGGCGGTATGCACGCCGGACTTCTTTGGCTTTAACGCCAATCTTGAATTGCAATATCGCGGTCGCCTCGATGCATCGCGCAAGGATACCTCGCCTGATGCAGCGCGAGATTTGTTTGAAGCAATGTTGACAGTGGCAAAAACCGGCCAGGGTCCGCTGCAGCAGATTCCAAGCATGGGTTGTTCCATCAAATGGAAAGATGAAGCTTGAAACGGCAAATGGAAGCAAGAAGCATCAACCGGTAAATACGATATGCCACATCAATTGAAATCAGATATACACCATAACGCGGAAAACAACAGCATGGGCGCCATGCTGAAAGCGATGGCTGCCGCGATGAAATTGGTGGCGGAAAAAGAAATCATGCCGCGCTATATGCGGGTATCGCATCAGCAAAAAATTGATGGCAGTCTGTGCACCGAAGCGGATCTTGCCGCCCAGGATGCGCTGACCCACAGGTTGCAGGGGATCCACAATGTGCCGGTGCTGGGCGAGGAAATGAATGCCGCGCGACAGAAGGAGATTTGGGGCGACGGGATGCAGGAGTTATGGTGCATCGACCCTATCGACGGCACCTCAAATTTTGTTCACGGCCTGCCCTACTTTGCAGTTTCAGTTGCGTTAATTCGCGAAGGCAAGAGTGTGTTGGGAGTGGTATACGATCCAGTCGCCAAAGAAGTATTTGCAGCGGAGCGCGGGCGCGGCGCATTCTTGAATGGCGTCAAGATGGTGAAACGCAGAGTCGCGAAAGACCTTTCCGGCGCGCTCGCCAATGTGGATATGAAGCGTCTGGACAGCAAACTTTCTTCTGCGCTTGCCAGCCATCCCCCTTATGCATCGCAGCGAAACTTTGGCGCCAGTACGCTGGATTGGTGTTATACGGCAGCCGGGCGCTATGACGTATATTTGCATGGAGGTCAAAAGCTATGGGACTATGCCGCGGGATCTCTGGTGCTGGAAGAGACGGGTGGGCAGATATGCAGTCTGGAAAATGATGATTTTTTCCATGGAAGTGTATGGCAGCGTTCGGTGATTGCTGCGGTGGATCAAACGATGTTTAACGCGTGGAAAAGTTGGATACGTTCACATCAATAAAACAGAGCCATGCGAGAAAGTGCATGTGTCAGAATTTGAAAGGTGGTTGGTGTGAATATAATAATTCTGGGTGCCGGTCAGGTCGGCTCAACAGTAGCCGAGAGTTTGGTGGGTGAAGCGAATGATATTACCGTTGTTGATCTTGATGCGGATAAACTGAAGTCACTGCAGGATCGGCTGGATCTGCGCACGCTTATCGGCAATGCATCGCATCCTTCAATACTTGAACAGGCCGGCATTGCCGATGCAGATATGCTGCTGGCAGTAACACAAAGCGATGAAGTGAATATGGTGGCATGCAAGCTTGCTGCCAGCCTGTATAACACCCCCACCAAAATCGCGCGGATCCGTTCGGCCGATTATCTGGCGCATCCGGTGATATTTGATTCAAAAAATTTCTGCGTCGATTTTTCAATCTGCCCGGAGCAAATACTCACCGATTACATATGCAAGCTGATCGAGTTTCCAGAGGCGTTACAAGTGCTGGAGTTCGCCGATGGCAAGGTCTCCCTGGTTGCGGTGCGCGCGTTTGAAGGGGGGCCGCTGGTAGGGCATCCTTTGAGTTTCATGCATACACATTTGCAGAATGTGGATGTGCGTGTGGCAGCCATTTATCGCCAGGATCGTTCAATCATTCCGCGAGGTGACACGGTAGTAGAGGCGGGAGACGAGGTATTTTTTATTGCTGCGACAGAGAATATTCGCGCTGTGATGAAAGAGCTTCGCCGCATGGATAAACCCGCCAAACGTGTGATGATAGTGGGCGGTGGCAACATCGGGCGGCGTCTTGCGCTGGCGCTGGAGCAGGAGTATCAGGTCAAGCTTATCGAGCACAACAAGAAATCTTGCGAACGTCTGGCGGGTGAACTTGCTCATACGCTGGTATTGCATGGCGATTGCACCGATGAAAACTTGTTGTTGTCAGAGCATGTGGGCGATGTGGATGTGTTTTGCGCGCTGACCAATGATGATGAAAATAACATCATGTCGTCGTTGCTGGCCAAGAGTGGCGGTGCCCGCAAGGTGATTTCCCTGATCAATCGCAGCGCCTATGTGGGGCTGGTACAGGGAGGAAAAATCGATATTGCGCTTTCACCTGCGCATGTCACGATAGGTTCACTGCTGGCTTATGTGCGTCATGGCGATGTGGCTGCGGTGCATTCCCTGCGCCGTGGCGCTGCGGAAGCGATTGAGCTGATTGCACATGGAGACCGCCAATCGTCCAAGGTGGTGGGGCGCAGAATTGATGAAATTGATTTGCCCAAGGGCGCAACCATTGGTGCAATCGTGCGCAACGGCACGGTGATCATGGGCCATCATGACCGGTTGATTGAACCGGATGATCATGTGATTGTGTTTGTGATCAACAAGCGGATGATCAGCAAAATAGAAAAGCTGTTCCAGGTGGGATTGGGATTTTTCTGATGTCAAGCATGCAAATGGCTATGCTTGCCATAACAAGTTGCAAAAAGGATAGACCATGCAACGTGCATTGACCGTTTTGCATGCATTAGGCTTGATGCTGGTAGTTTTCAGCCTGGCCTATATGATGCCTATGTTGACATCACTGATTTATGCTGACGGCACACTGATTGATTTTGCGCTGGCAATGTTCTGGACCTTTGCCTCGGGATTGCTGATCTGGGTGCTGACACGACGCCACCGCGGTGAACTGTCGACGCGCCATGGATTTTTGCTGGTGGTGCTAATGTGGACAGCGATGCCAGCATTTGCCACCTTGCCGCTGTTGCTGGTGATACCCAATTTATCCTTCACCGACGCCTATTTTGAAACCATGTCCGGCCTAACTACCACGGGCGCTACGGTTTTGACGGGGCTGGATACGCTGCCACAAGCGATCAATTTATGGCGACATGAGCTGAACTGGTTGGGTGGCATGGGTATTATCGTGCTGGCAGTTGCCATTCTGCCCTTGCTCGGCATTGGCGGGCGTCAGTTATACAAGGCAGAAACACCCGGCCCGATGAAAGACTCGACGCTGACACCGCGCATTACCGAGACAGCCCGCAACCTGTGGCTGGTATATCTTGGCATTACCATCGCCTGTATTGTATCGTTGAAAATTGCCGGTATGTCATGGTTTGATGCGGTGTGCCATGCCTTTGCCGCGATGGGGTTGGGCGGGTTTTCTACCCATGATGCAAGTGTCGGATATTTCAATTCACCAGCCATTGAAATTGTACTGATCGTATTTATGTTGCTGGCCGCGATGAATTTTGCCACGCATTTTTTGGCTTGGCATGAAAAAAGTCTGAGGTTGTATTTGCTTGATACAGAGGGGCTTGCGACGGTGTTACTGATCCTGGCCAGCTGTCTGGGTATAGGTTTCTATCTGTGGTGGGAAGGCACTTATCCCAGCTTCTGGACAGCACTGCGCCATGCCAGTTTCAACCTGGTGTCGCTGGCTACGGACTGCGGTTTTGCAAGCGAAGATTTTAATAAGTGGCCGATATTCGCACCACTTTGGATGCTGTTTCTGAGTTGCATATCAGCCAGTTCCGGTTCTACCGGCGGCGGCATCAAGATGATTCGTACCATTATATTGTTCAAGCAGGCAGGCAGGGAGTTTCTCAAATTATTACACCCGGCAGCGATCAACCCGATGAAAATAGGCGGAGCTGTGATACCGAATAACATTGTGTTTTCGGTGCTGGGATTTATCTTTCTGTATTTTATGAGCGTAGTGACATTGACCTTTGCATTGCTGATCAGCGGCCTGGATTTTATCTCGGCATTTTCTGCCGTTATCGCGTGCATCAATAATGCTGGCCCCGGTCTAGGGGTGGTGGGGCCAGCTAGCAATTTTGGCGTCTTGACGGACTTCCAGACTTGGATATGTACTTTAGCGATGTTGCTGGGGCGGTTGGAGATTTTTACATTATTGATTATTTTTACGCCGCGCTTTTGGCAACGATAATTATCATTAGCGGGGATGGCGTATACGAAATACAACGAAAATTACGCATGATTTTGATTAATTGGAATATTTTTATATTTTGTGTATTGAATTGCTGCTCTTTTAGCTGCCTACCATCTAACAATTAAACGGTTAAGTTAAAAGCCGTATGAATCACCTTCTTAACCATTTAAGCTAATACATTGAACATTAAGTGTAAAATGCGGTACGATTCAGCCTGTAAAAATTACGCTCAATTTTGGGCGTCGATTTTGGGAACGCTTATGTTTATGAAAGATATAAAGTGAGTGAAAGTAATTCATTATCGGGCATCAAGGTTGTACTGATTGATGACAGTAATACGATCAGGCGTAGTGGCGAAATTTTTTTGTCACAGGCCGGATGCCAAGTGGTGCTGGCAGAGGATGGCTTTGATGGTTTGTCCAAAGTGGTGGATACCAAACCGGACATTATTTTTGTTGACGTCATGATGCCTAGATTGGATGGATATCAAACTTGCGCGCTTATTAAAAATCATCGCGAATTCAAGGATACCCCAGTGGTTATGCTGACCAGCAAGGATAGTTTATTTGATCGCGCACGCGGCAAGCTGGTCGGCGCTGATCAATACCTGACCAAGCCATTCAGCAAAAAAAGTTTAACGGATGCTGTCATCCAACATACACAATACAAGGAGGGTAATAATGGCAATTAAAAACATTATGGTAGTAGATGATTCTGCTACTGAACGACACTTAATCGGTGGAATTTTGACCAAGGGTGGATATACCGTTACTTTTGCGGAAGACGGCGAAACGGGTATTGCGAAGTCCAAATCAGATTTGCCAGATCTTATTGTGATGGATGTGGTTATGCCGGGACTAAATGGTTTTCAGGCAACGCGCGCAATCACCACCGATGAAGCAACCAAGCATATTCCGGTGATTATTTGCACTACCAAAGGCCAGGAGACCGACAAAATATGGGGCTTGCGCCAGGGCGCCAAGGATTATGTCACCAAGCCAGTTGATGCTGCTGAATTGTTAAGTAAAATCGCAGCACTTAATTAATCATGTCCAAACGCTTTAACCTCCGCGAATTTCAGCAGGGATTGCTGGATCGGATGCAAGCACAAGCTGCGGGCGGAGTGCATGCCGCAACACTCGGCATTTTGATTGGCCAGGAAAGTTGGCTGGTAGACATGGCAGATATCTCTGAAGTTTTAGCATTACCGGAATTGACTGCAGTGCCGCTGACCAAGCGTTGGTACTGTGGAGTGGCTAACGTGCGTGGGAATATTTATAGTATTGCCGATGTGGGTGCGTATATGAATTACGATCCAGCTACACATGATGTACAAAGCCGCGTGCTGTTGATAGGCCAGAAATACAATTTCAATACAGGTTTGCTGGTTTCAAAAGTACTGGGGTTGCGTAACTCCAAAGATTGGAAGCAAAGCGAACAGGATGGCACGGTGTTATATCAGGATGGTGACGGTCAGCAATGGCGCAAACTGGATATCAGGCAATTGTTGCAACAGCCAGAATTTATTCAAATAGGGGTGTAATACTCCACCGATAAGGACGCAAAATGGCATTCAAAATATCCAATCCGTTCAAAAGAGCGGCCAACAAGCAACAAACTGCAAGGGGGCAGGCAGCAAAACCAAAGTTGGCAAAGAAAAATACGTCCATGCCATTGCTGGGAAAGATGGCTATTGGCAAACAGTTGCAACTGCTCAGTGTAGCTTTGCTGGCATTCCTGGCATTTGCGGTTGTTTCTGCATATTTTGACAACAAGGTTGCGTCACAGGGAACGCGCTATATTGCTGAATCTTCCAAGCTGCTCATGTTGTCGCAACGTTTGGCGAAAGATGCGCAACAGGGCTTGTTGGGAAACTTTGCCGCGTTTGAAGGCCTAAGTCAGGGACGTCAAACAGTTACTGAAGTTGTGAATCTGTTGGATAAGGGTGATGCAACATTACCTGCGACTAAGGGTGTTCCACGCGCGGTGTTGAATGAATTGATACCAAGAGTCAAACAAACAGTTGCAAACGTGGCGATCATGGAGGAAGGGCGCACGGGTTTGTTGACGCTTGCGCGTGCCATTACTGTTATTGACTCCATGGGAAAAGAAATGCGCGAGCAAATCCTTCTGTTGCCCAAAACCTCTGCAGCGCAAAATTTTGCTTTGTCCGTTGAGCGCATGGGAAAAGATGCGACTTCCATGTTGGGTGAGGTAACAACGGAACAAGTTACCTCATTGGCTCTGGACACGATTGAGGCGGAAGAAAAGCTGGATCAAATGCCAAAGTCGGATTCAACCGTATCGGATTTGGCGGAACTGTTCGAAGGATATCGTGGTGCGGCAGAAATTATTATTGGAAACTCACAAAACCTGTTGGGTGCCAAGCGTGCAGGTAGAGCCATTTTCGACGATAGCGATCTGTTTCTGGATCAAGCGCAAAAGCTGACCGATGCCTATGATCGATCTTTGTCAAATCGAATAACCAGTTATGCGATGGTGTTCTCGGGCGGTATGGTTTTATTCCTGCTGGTATTGCTGGCCAAAGTTTATTTGAACGATACCAGTATGCGTGCACAGATTGCGGAAGCAACGAACAGTGCAAACCAGCAGTCGATTTTGAATTTGATGAACGAATTGTCAGAATTGGCTAACGGTGACTTGACGGTTAAGGCGACGGTTTCCGAGGATATTACCGGTGCGATTGCCGACTCGGTAAACTTTACAACAGACGAATTGCGCAAGCTGGTCGTTGCGGTAAGTACATCGGCGCAACAGGTATCGAAAGCGACGAGCGAAGCGGGCGCAATAACCAAAAAACTGCTTGCTGCCGCGCAGAAGCAAGCCGAGGAAATTTATCATGCGGGTGACTCGGTGGAATTGATGACAACCTCAATTAGAGAGGTTGACGCTTCTGCCGCACGATCAGCAGTGGCGGCGCGACAAACGCTGGAGGTTGCTGTGCAGGGAACCCAGGCAGTGCATAACTCGATTGCGGGTATGGACGGTATACGTGAACAGATTCAGGAAACGTCCAAGCGTATTAAACGGCTGGGTGAAAGCTCGCAGGAGATTGGCGAAATCGTGGATTTGATTTCTGATATTACCGAACAAACCAACGTACTGGCGTTGAATGCCGCGATTCAAGCGGCATCTGCCGGTGAAGCGGGACGAGGCTTCTCGGTGGTTGCGGAAGAGGTGCAGCGATTGGCGGAACGTTCGGCTGATGCGACTAAACAAATCGGTCAATTGGTGAAAGCGATTCAGAACGACACACACGATGCCGTGGCTGCGATGGAGAAAACGACACAAGGTGTGGTTGAAGGTGCCAAGCTGGCTGACGCGGCCGGACAATCGTTGCGCGAGATTGAACGGAACACCGAAGAACTTGCCGGCCTGGTAAATAGTATTTCAGTATCCACGCAAATGCAGACGGAAATGGCGCATGATTTGGCTGAGGTAACGAAGCAAATATTGAAAATTACCGAACAGACTACCGACGGTACTCAGCGTACCAACGCGTCAGTGTTTGCAGTGGAAAAATTGGCATCGGAGCTGAGCAGCTCCGTTTCGGGCTTTAAGGTTTAAGGGTTCTCAAGCGATCACATGGTTGACTCCAAACAGTTTAATCCGCTCCCCTTGTTATCGGTCAAGAGCGGCCTGGATAGCTCGCTGGCTCAGATTAATTCCGAGTTGGAGCAGTACTTTTCCGAGGGATGGGCAGGCCATGGGCATCTGCAAATTGCTCATGACGAGTTGCATCGGACAGTAGGCGTATTGCAAATGTTGTCGCTTGAAGGTCTGGCGGTATTCAGCAAAGAGTTCGAAACAGTCTTGCAAGAGATGCTGGTACAGCGGCAAGCGCCAGGGGCTATGCATCGCGAAACCTTGCGCGGCGCCATGCTGGCATTGACGCAATACCTGGATGCTTTGGCCGATGGCGCATCCAATACAGCCTTGAGATTGTTTTATTCCTATCAGGAATTACATCAACTGCGCGGCCTGGAAACGGCGTTCGAAGTCGATCTGTTTTTTCCTGAATTTGGAGTTGATTTACCTCCCGAAGTTCTCGATGTTCCCCTTGTCGCGTCTGCTGCCAGTGCAGTAAAGAAAGCACGCGCACAATATCAGCGTGCATTGTTGAAATGGCTGCGCCAGGACAATCCGGCGCAATCCTTGCGCACCATGCGAGCAGCAGTGCAAACTGTTATGGCCTGCGCACCGCAAAGCCAGGATCGAGCATTCTGGTGGATTGCCACAGGCTTGCTGGACTGTTTGATACATGATGGTTTGCCAGCGGAGTTGAATGCAAATAAATTGCTGGCACGGGTCGATTTGCAGATGAAGTCGATGGTTGAACAGAAACATCGTGATACTGAATATAACACCGCATGTGGCATGCAATATCTGCTAGCACGCAGTCACTCGGTCAGCGAGACCGTAGATAAAATCAAGCAAACCTATGTGCTTGAATCCTATTTACCCGAGGAGCAGCCACTGTCCCACGGGCAAATAGCGCCGGTACTGGAGCAAATGCATGAGCAGTTGGTTGCAGCACAAGAAACCCTGGAGCAATGTGTCAAGGGTAATGCTGAATGCGGCAAGCGCTTTGCAGAACAGCTTGAGCAATTGTATAACCTGTCTGAACGCCTGGATCGCGATACGCTGCAATTCCTGTGCAAACAAATGCATCACATCGTGTCCGACCCCACAGATCCGGATGCAATACATAGAGTGCGGGTGGAAATGGCCATGGCAATGTTGT
>Ga0315281_10015049_pt1 | contig 10389 bp, 6 predicted proteins | sample YL17G07_0_MG_FD_204540 | JGI IMG/M metagenome (GOLD analysis project Ga0315281, IMG submission 204540) | Sediment microbial communities from Yellowstone Lake, YNP, Wyoming, USA - YL17G07_0 | ecosystem: Environmental > Aquatic > Freshwater > Lake > Sediment | place: USA: Wyoming | collected...
GCGGCTCGGACATGACGTGGGGGGGATCGATCCGGAACGTGTAGCCCACGTTCCGGTAGTACGGGGTGCCATAGCCGTGGATCTGCCAGCAGGCGGGGACGGGCAGGTCCGCCCACCGCGACACGTCGTACTCGGACTTCCAGAAGTCGGCCGGCCGTTGTTCGGGGCGGGGGACCCAGCCGAACTTCCACGTGCCGTTGAGGCTCCGGGCCCACGAGGAAGCCTGGCGCCGGGCGGCCGCCGCTTCCTTGAGGGTCGGGTACGGCATCAGCGTTGCGTGCGCCTGCAACTTGTTCCAGCCGAGGCACTGCGGATCCTCGATCTCGGGCGGTATGGGCGTCGTGCCAGCCGCCCAGGCGGAGACGGCGGTAGCCATCAGGACCCCCGCGCCGAACACGACTGCCGGGCGACCTCGCCTGCGGAAACGGCTCTCATGGGCGGCACCTCCTGCCGGCGATCAATATAGCGAAACCGCCGCAGTTTGCCTATGATAGTGCGTCCTTTTGACCGCCATTTCATGGAGGCATGGAATACATGACGGGGAAAGTCGTGATGGTCACGGGCGCAAGCTCGGGGGTGGGCAAGGCGACCGCGCGCATGCTGGCCCGGATGGGAGCGCACGTGGTCATGGTCTGCCGGGAGGGCGCGAAGGCCACGGCCGCCCTGAAGGAGGTAACCAAGGGGATCGCGGCCGACCAGGTGGAGATGCTGCTGGCCGACCTCGCCTCGCAGAACTCGATCCGCGAACTGGCGGCGAAGTTCAAGGAGACGCATGACCGGCTGGACGTGCTGATCAACAACGCCGGCATGATCTTCCCGGACCGCGAGGTCACCTTCGAGGGGCTGGAGCGGACCTTCGCGCTCAACCATATGGCCTACTTCATGCTTACGGATCTCCTGTGCGACATCCTCAAGGCCAGCGCGCCCGCGCGCATCGTGAACGTCGCCTCGGAGGCCCACCGGATGGCGCCGGGGATCGGCTTCGACGACCTCCGGTGGGAGAGGAAGAAGTACGGCGCCATGCGCGCCTATGCGCAGTCCAAGCTCGCGAATATTCTCCTTACCTACGAGCTGGCGAGGAGGCTCGAGGGAACCCGGGTCACGGCCAACTGCCTGCATCCCGGGTTCGTGCGAACGGGGCTATACCGGGACGCGAGGGGCTTGACGAAGCTCGCGATGGGGCTCATGCGGTGGACGGTGATGATTCCGCCCGAGAAGGGCGCGCTGACCCCGGTCTACCTGGCCACTTCGCCGCAGGTGGAGGAGGTCTCGGGAAGGTACTTCATCAAGTCCCGGCCCGCATCGTCCTCCGCAGCCACGCACGACGCCGCGGCGGGCCGGCGGCTCTGGGAAGTCAGCACGAAACTCATAATCGAAGTCCCCTCCTAACTCAACTCGGCGACGACCTCGACGATCTTCCCGGCGGGAGCCGGCGGCACCACGTTGCCGGCAACGGGCTTCCCGTCCACGGTCAGGCTCGCGACCCCCTTGCAGACGCCCTTCGGGTTCCGGACCTCGATCCGGAACGTAGCGCCGCGGAACCGCCGGGTCACGGTGAATCCCTGCCAGCCCTTCGGGATGCAGGGGTCCACGATCAGTCCATGCCAGCCGGCCCGGATTCCCAGGATTCCCTCGGCGGCCGCGACGAAGGTCCAGGCCGCGGTGCCCGTGAGCCAGCTGTTCTTGGCCTCGCCGAAGCACGGGGCATCCGGCCCCGCGATCATCTGGGCGTAGGCGTAGGGCTCGCACCGGTAGGTGTCGATCACGGACTCCTTCGCCGACGGGCAGATGCTGAGGTAATACTCGAGCGCGCGGTCGCCCTCGCCGAGCAGGCACCAGCCGAGGTGGATCCAGGTGTTGTTGTGGCAGAAGACGCCCGCGTTCTCCTTGACCCCGGGCGGATAGCTCGTGATCTCGCCCAGCTCGAGGTGGTAGTCCGAGTACGCGGGCTGTTGGAGCACGACGCCGTGTTTGGTGAAGAGGCGGGCATGGACGCTTTCCATGGCTTTCCTGGCCCGGCCGTTGTCCGCGCCGGCGCCGCCGAGGACGCACCAGCCCTGGCTCTCTATGAAGATCTTCCCCTCCGCGCACTCCTTCGACCCGATGGGCCGACCCGCGGCGTCGTAGGCGCGCCGGTACCACTCGCCGTCCCACGCGGCTTCCTCCACGACCTTGAGCATCGCGCTGCGCCCGTCGAGCACTCGTGCTGCGTCCGCGTCGCGGCCGAGGAGCCGGTAGAGTTCCGCCATCTCGCGGGCGGCGTGCAGGAACAGCCCCGCGATCATGACACTCTCGGCCTTTCCGCCGCTGATGTCGCCCGCGGTCTGGAAGCTCTCGTTGGGCTCCTTCGAGAAGCAGTTGAGGTTGAGGCAGTCGTTCCAGTCCGCGTGCCCGATCAGGGGGAGTCCGTGCGGCCCCCGGTGGGAGAGCGTGAACGCGATCGAGGTCTCGAGGTGGTGCAGGAGCGTGTCGCGGCTTCCGGGTTTGTCCGCGTACCCGCATGGCGCGTCCAGGATCGAGGCGTCGCCGGTCTCCCGGATGTAGGAACAGGTCGAGAGCACGAGCCAGAGGTGGTCGTCGTAGAACCCGCCGCCGACCTCGGCGTTGCCCTTCTTCGTGAGCGGCTGGTACTGGTGGAAGCAGGTCCCGTCGGCGAGCTGGGTGGCGGCGAGGTCGAGGATGCGCTGGCGGGCCCGGTCCGGGATCATGTGGACGAACCCGAGGAGGTCCTGGTTGCTGTCGCGGAACCCCATCCCGCGCCCGATCCCGGTCTCGAACAGGCTCGCGGACCGCGAGAGGTTGAAGGTCGCCATCACCTGGTACTGGTTCCAGGCGTTGACCATGCGGGCCAGGTGCTCGTTCGGGCACTCGACCTGGAAGTTGCCGAGGAGGGCGTTCCAGAACGCGCCGAGCCGCCCGAACGCCTCGTCCACGGCGCCGGGTTTCGCGTACCGATCCACCAGCGCCCGGCCGAGCACCTTGTTCATGACGAAAGGGGCGTCGAACTTCGGGGCGTCCCCCTGATCAACGTACGCGAGGAGGAAGGCGAAGGTCGCCTCGGCGCCCGGCGCGAGGTCGAGCGCGACTTCGTGCGCGCCCACGGGATTCCACCCGAACGCCCGCGAGTTCGTGCAGTGTCCCGCGAACGGAGCCCTGGCCTCGTGAAGCCCCTCGTGGACGCCGACGAAGGCGTCCCGGCTCGTGTCGAAGCCCGCCACGGGCGTGGTGCACGCGAAGAGCGTGTAGTGGTTCCTCCGCTCCCGGTACTCGGTCTTGTGGTAGATGGCGCTTCCCTCGACCTCGACTTCGCCGATCGAGTACGTGCGCTGGTGGTTCGATGCGTCGTTCAGCGCCTCGTAGAAGCAGAACTCCTGGAACGAGAAGAGCCGCGGAGTCTTGCGCGCGCCGCTCCGGTTCCGGACCGTGACTTTCCAGACCTCGACGGTCTCGCCGGGCGGGATGAAGAACAGGCACTCGACTTCCAGACCGCCCTTCGCGCCGGTGATCCGGGTATACCCCATGCCGTGCCGGCACTCGTACGAATCGAGGGCCGCCTTGACCGGCTTCCAGGTGGGGTTCCAGACGGTCCCCGCGTCGTTGACGTAGAGATACCGGCCCCCGGTGTCCAGCGGCACGTTGTTGTACCGGTACCGGGTCAGCCGCCGGAGCCGGGCATCCTTCCAGAACGTGTACCCGCCGCCCGTGTTCGTGCAGAGGCCGAAGAGGTCCTCCTGCCCGAGGTAGTTGAGCCACGGAAGCGGTGTGTCGGGGCGGGTGATCACGTATTCCCGCCGCGCGTCGTCGAACCGGCCGTACGGGTTTGCGGGTGACATCGCCAACAAGGGTATCATGGCGGGGATGAAGAACGACACGGGGCTGTACCTGGGAGTGGACGGGGGAGGAACCAAGACCGCGGGCGTGCTGGCGGAGGCGTCGGGGCGTGTCGTGGCCCGGGTCCGGCTGGGCGGGTCCGCGATCCTGGCGAAGGTGTCCCCTCGCTCCCGGCGAGTACTGGGCGAGGTCGTGCGCGCCCTGTGCCGGCGGGCGGGAGCCAGGAAGTCCGCGATCGTCCGGGCCGGGATCGGGCTTAACGGGATCGACTTCGATTACGAGTACCCGGGCCAGCTCCGGCAGGTATCGGCCGCACTCGGACTGCCGCCGTGGAAGCTCATCCTCGTGAACGACGCGATCCCGGCGCTCTGGGCCGCGACGACGAGCCCCGCCGCGGTCCTGGTCCAGCACGGGTCCGGGTGGACGGCGGCGTGGCGGAAGCGGCCGGGGGGCGAGCGGCTCTTCGATCATCTCTCGGCGGGGCATCCCTTCGATCTCCGCTACGAGGTGGCTCCGTACGTCGCCCGCATGCTCGATGGGCGGGCCGAGCGCACGCCGCTCGCCGATCGCGTCCTCGCGTACTTCCGCGTTCCGGCCGCCAAATGGGCCGAGGCCGTGTTCCGCGGATCGCTTCCGTGGGAGAAGCAACGCCTGATCCTACCCCTGGTCTGGCGCGCGTACCTGGCGGCGGATAGCGCAGCTATCCAGCTGGCCCGCCGCGCCGCCGAGGACTACGCGCTCGCGGCCGTGACCATGATCCGCAAGACCGGGAATCCGCGCGCGTTCGCCGGGTTCGGCGGCGGGAACATCAACCACGCTCCCGAGGCGTTCCGGAGGCTGGTCGCCCGGCTCGTGCGGGCCCGGTTTCCGGCGGCCCGGGTGGGCCGGCCGGCGATGGCGCCCGAGTACGGGGCCGCGGTCATGTCCGCCTTCGCGGACGGGGTCGAGCCGCACGCCCTGTTCGACCGGCTCGGGCGGAGCATTTCCCCCGGCTAGCCGATTCCCCGGCGCGGAGATCTCCCGCGCCGGAAGCTCCATGCCAGGAGCGGCGGGGTCGCCATCGCGGTCAGGAACACCATCGCGACGATGGCGGAGAACGTCTCCGCGGTGTAGACCGGGGCCCCGCCCACGGTGAGCGAGAGGCCCATGCCGGCGAAGATGAGGACCACTTCGCCCCTGGGCATCATGCCGATCGCGATGGGGATCGCGTCGACCCGGGGCAGGACCATGCGCACGGCGAGGGCCACTCCGACGGCGCCGATCGCCACGCCGGCGGTCAGCGCGCCGGCCAGGAGGAGGACGCCGGGCTGGAGGAACGCCCGCAGGTCGGTGTGGGCTCCCATGACGACGAAGAAGATGGGCACCAGGAATGACGATATCGGGGACACCAGGTCGCGCAGGGAATGCTCGCTCCGTTCCGCCAGGTCCTTGTACGCGACCTTCTTCAGGATCAGACCGGCCGCGAACGCGCCCATGAGCGGGGCGAGGCCGGCCACGGACGCGAGCCAGGAGAGCGTGAAGCAGATGGCGAGACTGAGGGCCAGCAGCATGCCGTGCGTCCATACGGCCGAGGCCAGCCTGAAGATGCGCGGCGAGACGATCGTGCCGATGACGAGCGATCCGACGAGGAAGGCCGTGGCCTTGCCCAGGATCGCGCCGGTGGCGGAGACCGACAGAACGGTGCCCTGGCCCGCCGACGAGATCGCCCCCACCGCGGTGGCGAGGGCCACGAGCGCGACGACATCGTCCAGGACGGCCGCCCCCATGACGATCCGGGACTCGGTGCGGTTCGCGACGCCCTGGTCCTTGAGGACGCGCGCCGTGATCCCGATGCTGGTCGCCGTGACGGTCGCGCCGAGGAACGCGTGGACATACGAGCTCGACTCCGGGAGGAGGAGGGCTCCCGCGGCCCAGCCGAGGACGAATGTCCCGCCGTTCTCGAAGAGGACGACGAAGAGGGAGGCGGGGCCGACCTTGAGCATCTGGGCGATCGTGGACTCCAGTCCGATCTCGAAGAGGAGCAGGATCACGCCGAACTGGCCCAGAAGCGCGATGGCCGCAGGAGTGGTCACCCCGGCGAGCCAGGGCACGCCGACCAGGGCCGCATTGCCCAGAGCCACGCCTGCCAGCAGTTCACCAAACACGGGCGGCTGGTTCAGCCGGACCGCGAGCCCGGCCCCGAGCTTGGCGGCGAAGAGGATGACCGCGAGCCGCAGGATGATGCCGGCGGTGGGATCGACATGCGCAATGCCATCGGCTGCCTTCGCGGCGAAGGCCACTGCGGGCATGAACATTCCGAGGGCGGCAGCGGAGAGGAATACGAGGCGCCGGGTCATCTTCCGAGTATCACAGCCCGCCCGCCGCGGCGCAACCGGACAGCCCGGCACGATCATGGCGGCTCCCCTTGCATGCTCCGGCCGCGGTCCAGGCCGCGGTCGCGTCAGCGCCGGCCGAGCGCCTTGGCGATCTGCCGCGCCTCCAGTGTCGCCCAAGCCCGGGGGAGGATGCGGATGGCCTGGTCGTACTGAGCCGCAGCCTCGTCCCGCTGACCGGCGGCCAGCAGTGCCCGGCTCAGCCGCAGGAGAGCCAGGACCTTGTCCTGCACCTGCGGTTCGGTCCCATCTTCCAGCCGATCGAGAGCTTCCAGGCAACGACGATAGGATTGGGCGGCTTCATGCCACCGGCGGGCGTCGGCCAGCGCGTCACCGCGCTCCAGCTCCAGCGTCGCCAGAGACCCGTCGATGAGATGCCGCCGGGCGGGATAGAGATCCCAGGCGTATTGGAACGCCTTCGCGCTCTCGTCGAACCGCTTGAGCACAAGCCCGGTGAGGGCGAATCCGTACCAGTTCTCGTCATCGATCATGCCCCGGCTCGTCGTCGCGGCGTAGTACCGGTACGCCGCGTCCCAAAGGCCGCCCTCGCGATAGGCGAACGCGGCAAGATTCGCCAGGTGACCGACCCCCGGGGTCGTGTTCATCGCTTCCAGCAGCGCCCCGATCGGGGCAGTTTTCCCGCCTCTCCGCCCTCTCGCCAGCATCCCTTCGGTTCCCGGGAGGAAGGGGATGAACTCGTCGGGCGGGTGAGCCGCTCGATCCAGGCGGTAGAGAACGAACCCGCCGTTCTCGTGGTCCACAGTGACGCTTCGCCACAGCTCGACTGCGTGCCGCCGCCAGTACTCATGGTAGTTCCGGAGAGCCGCGGGGCGCCATATGAATTCACTGCCGTAGTAGGTGCCCATGTGCTCCGAGGTCACGAAGTTGAAGAGGAGATACCGGGCGCCGGTCTGTCGCACGCGCCGGCCGATGTTATCCGGACTGCCGCACCCGCGTGCGAACTCGTACATGGCCGGCATGTCCTCGATGTCCCGGTTGAGCATGAGCGGCCGGAAGCCGTACCCCCGGATGTCGCCCACGACGAGGACCCGGCCGCCGGAGGGGACGAGCAGGTTCACCTGTTCCACGGCGTCCTCGTACGTGGTCAGCACCCGTGACAGGTATGCCGCGCGCGGCTCCACCCCGATGGCCGCCGCGAATGACCGCTTGCCGAAGTCGGCGCCGGTCACGGCCTGCACCGCGCCGGCCGCGAACAGAGCGCCGACCGCGAGCCCGGCCCAGCGGCGGGCCGGCCCCTTCTCCGTGACGAGGGGAGCGAGCGAGGCCCCTGCCAGCAGGGCCAGCGCCGGGTAAACGGGCATCGTGAGCCGGACGCACGGAATGGCGATTGCCCATGTCGCTACCGCGCCACCCCAGGCCCAGAGCAGGGGCGACCGCAGCCGGAAGCGGATCATCACCGCCGGAAGGGCGAGCATGAGCAACGGGGTCTGGAGAACCAGAATGTCGCGCACGGTCCGCGCAATGTCCGCAGGCCTGTTCCATTCGAAGCTCACTCCCGGGCAGCCGAAGAGCTGCAAGAGGCGGTCGTTCGCAGATTCCCAGTGGAGTCCGCCGAAGAAGAACGGATAGACCGGGTTGCCGGTGAACAGCCAGCCGTTCAGCAGGAAGGGCGCACCAGCCAGCGCACCGCCCGCCGCGATCCAGCCCAGCGCGGCGATCTCGCGCCGCGGCGCCCGGACGGCCCGCAACGCGTGCCACGCGGCAATGCCGACCAGCGGGACGGCTGCCGTGTACTTCGCGCAGAGCGCCCAGCCCAGGGCCGCGCCGGCGAGCATGAGGCGTGCCGGCGGGCCGCCCGATACGGCGGCGGTGTGCCAGGCCCAGACGCCCAGGAACGCGAATGCCATCGAGTAGAACCCCTCGTTGGCGTGTCCCATGTGGAATCCGATCTGGTCCGAGGCCAGCAACGCCATCAGGGCCAGCCAACCGGCCGCAGGCCCCGCCACCCGTGTTGCCCAGCCCCACAGGAGCCAACCTACGAGCAGCGCTCCGGAAAGGTTCAGCATCAGCGCCAACGACTCGCCGCCAACCAAGAGTCCCTGCGAGTACAGGGACTCCGCCAGCAACGGATAGCGGTACATGTCCTGGTGGATGTCGATCCACTTGTGCAGTTTGCCGAAGTCCTGTGGGGCGGCCAGGTGGTAGTGGAAGCTGTCTATCCACGTCTCGGGAGACAGCGAGAAGCAGGCGAGCAGAAGCCCGAGAGTGAGCGCGCACCGCGGAAGCCAGCCGGGTGACGACGGTGCGGTCGCCGGCGCCTGGATCGGGCTCCGCCGCCAGCCGCGAACACCCAGCACCACCAGAGTCGCGATCAGCAGTGCAGCCACGGCGCCGAAGAGGAGCCCGCAGAGGCCCAGCGCCATGACGCCTGAGGCGTACAGCGCGAACCCGACGGCGGCGGCGACCGGATGGCGCTCCGCGGGCGAGCCGGCTCTTCCCACTCGCAGCCACGCCAGACCGGAGGATCCGCACTCGGTGGCCGCGAGCCAGAACAGGGCGGCCCACACCAGGGACGTGATCGTCGAACTCCACTGGCGATCCAGTTCCGCCGGAAGCTTGCCTGGCATGTCGAATGCCGCCATGAACTCCGGCAGACGACGCCAAGCACCCGGCACTGTCATGAGCAGACACAATCCCACCCACGCGGCCGCCAGCGGCAGCCAGCGGCGATTCACGCCGGCCCTTCCGTGACGATCCTGTCCTTGCCTCCGTTCTTGGCCTGGTACATGAGGGCGTCGGCGCGCTGGATGAGCTCCTCGACGCTCAGGATCGTGGGCCCGGTCGTGAGGAGGCCGGCGCTGAACGTGACGGGCGCTCCGCATGCCGCCGAGGCTTCCTTCAGCCTCGCGATGACGCGCTCGACCATCGAGCGCGCGACCGCCGCGTCAACGCCCAGGATGACGAGCACGAACTCGTCGCCCCCGATTCGGGCCACGACATCCGTGCTCCGCAGGACTTCGCGCGCGACCCGCGCGACTTCGCCCAGCAGGCTGTTTCCCGCCGCATGGCCGTGGCGGTCGTTTACGAGCTTGAAGTTGTCGAGGTCAAGGTAGACCACGGTGACCGGCCACCCGCCGCGGCGGGCGGACTCCAGCTCGATCTCAAGCCGTTCGTACAGGGAGCGCGTGTTCGCGGCCCCCGTGTTGGGGTCGATCCGGGCAAGCCGCCGCTCCCGGTTGAGCTGGTGCCGGACGACCGTGATCAGGGAGGCGACGATCAGGTACATGCCGAGGCGAGAGCACGAGTTCCAGGCGGCCGTCCAGTTCGAGACGGAGGGGTAGCGGGAGAACAGGACCCAGTCGCCCAGGAAGTTCGTGGCGGCCGCCAGGACGGCCATGCCGATGCCCGCGGGGAATCCCAGGATGGCCGTCGCCACGGCGACGGGCACCAGGTAGAAGATCGCCATCGACGCGGCGACGTCGACGTAGTAGTCGGCGGCCCCGATGGCGGCGACGGCCACGACGCTCAGCGCGACGATCGGAGCCCGGAAGCGGGTGAGCTGGCGTGCCGCGTCATCCAGGACCGCGGCGACGCGGTCGAGCCGGGTCGCCAGAGGATCTGGCGAAGCCATCACCACGGATCGCAGCATGCCCGACAGCATGCTACGATCCAATCCGATGGCACAGCCTGCTCTCCCATCTTCCCGGGTCGATCGTCTGGTTGAATCACTGGACGCGGCCGTGGACCGCATGGCCCGCTACCGGAAGCCGATCATGCTTCTGTGCGTCATGAGCGTGGTCGTCATCGGCACTGCGGACTACTACGTGGATGTGGCGGCGTCCATGGCCATCTTCTACCTCATCCCGGTGGCGCTCACCACGGCCCTCACGGATTTTCCCGCAGGAGTCGGGATGGCGGTCTTCGCCGCGGCCGTGAACTTCGCGGGGGACTGGGCCCTGTTCTCCCGGTATCCCGCCATCTCGAATTGGACCGCCCTCTGGAACGCCGGCTCCCGGCTGGCCATGTACCTGATCGTGGTCTCGTTGATCACCGTGATCCGTCACCAGCTCATGCGCGATCGCCACCGTTTCCAGGCCGCGCAGGACAAGATGGTCGAGCAGGCCCGGATGCGGACGATGGGGGAACTGGCCAGCGGGATCGCGCACGACGTCAACAACACGCTCGTGCCCGTCCTGGGGTTCACGGAGACCCTGATCGAGTTCCC
>Ga0315281_10015050_pt1 | contig 10388 bp, 9 predicted proteins | sample YL17G07_0_MG_FD_204540 | JGI IMG/M metagenome (GOLD analysis project Ga0315281, IMG submission 204540) | Sediment microbial communities from Yellowstone Lake, YNP, Wyoming, USA - YL17G07_0 | ecosystem: Environmental > Aquatic > Freshwater > Lake > Sediment | place: USA: Wyoming | collected...
CGGTGGGGTTTGGACTCTGAAGGGAGATTGTAAAAACTCGCGATCATGTCCTTGGAAAAGCCCGTTTCCCAGGGAAGGGGACCCTTCTGCCGTTTCGCCCGATCCATCGTGAGCGACCAGTGCATGGAGGCGAGATCGAGCCAGTGATAGGGCCAGCTCAGCAGTTCCTGCGTGTCAGAGTCGATCAGCTGCGAGAAAAAGACCCGGTCGAATGAGGGGTTTTGGCAAATGAAGACCGCTTTCTTCCGCCGGATCCCCCAGCGGGCAAAACAATCGATGATCTGCTGGGAGATCTGCCGAGGCGATTTGCCCTTCGACACCTCGTCCCACTTGAATCCATTGACCCGAAGACTCTCCTGATCGCTCTTCTCCCACATCTCAATGGGTTGAGCGATAATGGCTTGGAATTCTTCTTTGAGTTCTCCCGTCGTCAAGTCGACGATTTTGAACGCAATTTCCACGAGCTTGTGGATTTGGGCGTTAAGGCCGTTTGTTTCCGCGTCTAGAAATATTCCAAGCATCAGCGCACAGGGGTGATGTTCGAAAATATCAATTGTCAAATGAATATGCAATCAATTTTTTTCATTCCACAAATTCGAAGAAAATCTATTTGACAGTCCCTAGTAGAAGTGGGGAAGAGGGATCCATCTGCATGCAAAAATGATCGGCGGGCAAACATATAATGCCCTCTCTTAGCAGTTTGTTTTTTCCCCGGTATAGAAAAAGAGTTGTGGCTTCAGGATAATCCCGACTAAATTCTTTTAAACCCCTTAAGTCTCCAGGCGAGATAATCTCACTGTTTTTCACCTCAATCGCATAGAGAGTTTGCGGTCCATGAATAATGAAGTCGACTTCAAGACCTGCTTTCGTGCGCCAAAAATAGAGTTCGTTCTTGTCTGGCTGATTATCTATCCAGCATCGCAGGTGCTCTGCGATTAGGCCCTCTAGCGCCGCCCCCTCAGCTTCCGAAGATGTATCTAAAAAACTTTGCTTCCTTAGAGAACGAAAGATGCCCGGATCAAAAAAATAAAATTTGGGGTGCGCAATCACCTCTCTCTTTGCTCGTTTCTCAAACACGGGAATGGTATAGCCTAACAGAAGATCCCGCAAAATTTGCAGATGCGAATCAACCGTTTTTCTAGATACAGCGCATTCACGGGAGACATTCGAGAGATTCAACACTGAGCCGTGAGAATAGACGATGGCTTCCAAAAAGCGAGAAAAATCTCCGATCTGTCGAACAAGTGCTTCCGCTTTGACCTCCTCTTGGATATAGAGATCAACGTAGGCTTGGAGTTTTTCTTGGGGATTCTCCGACGCCCATATCAATGGAATAAGACCTGTTTTTAACGCTCGACTGAGATTAAATTGCTCTTGCAATTCATATCCGATGAAGGGATGGAAATGCTTCCAGAGAGCTCTTCCAGCGAGTAAATTGACTCCCCCTCTTCGCAATTTTCTGCTACTCGAACCTGTTAGGACAAACTGAATCCCCCTATGTTCTTCGATCAGTCCGTGAACGACATCGAGAATTGTGGGGACTTTTTGTACTTCATCGACCACCACAACTGATGTGTCTTCTCGCCCGTCGACCCGTTCTCGCAGCAATTCCGGACGCATGGAAAATAGCCTTTCTTCATGAGTGTCTAGCAGATTTACCCACAGTGCATCAGGGTACTTTTGTTTGAGCCAGGTCGTTTTCCCAGTACCCCTCGGTCCGAATAAGAAGAAACTTTCTTTCTTTGGAGGTCTAAAGAATCGTTGACAGAACAAATTTCACCTCCAGATGCCAAATTACCTCGTATTTTTGCATCTTTGGGATAATTTTGCAATACACTCACGCAATACACTTATATTAAGTATCTTAATGTGTCTGTCGGGTCACCATTCAGTCACTCTTAGTGCGGGAGTAAATTTTTTCTTTGTGTTTACGATTCGGGTTTGGGATTTAGCTCTTCTTTGGTATACTCCTCCTACTTAACCGAGAGCTATATGCCTTTGCCGCCGCAGAAATTCCGCGAGATCGTCTTTCAAGTCCTCTATAGCCGCACCTACGATGCGTGCGATGCGGAAGAGACGGCGCTCATGCTCATGGCTGAGTTAAAGGTGACGAAGAAATCGGTGCTGCAAGCCCGCGAGCGGGCGGAGCAGATCGGGGCGAAGCTTCCCGAGATCGATTGTGAAATCGCGCTCGCTTCCACCGAATACAGCTTTGATCGGATCTCCCGCGTCGAAAAGACCATCTTGCGGCTTGCCCTTTACGAGATCCTGTCTGATCCCTCCATTCCCCCGCGCGTTGCCATCGCCGAGGCGATCCGCTTGACCCGCAAATTCGGCACCCCCGAAAGTGCCCACTTTGTCAACGCCATCCTAGACAAGATATATAAAAAGAAGCATGAGCCTCAACTTATCTGCGAACCGGCGGCTCTCTGAGTTCTCCACGTTCGGCATCGGCGGCCCAATCCGCTATTTTATGGAAGCGAAGAGCTTCGATGACATGGAAGAGGGTCTTGCATTTGCCCGCGGGGAAAAACTCCCTTTTCTCATTCTAGGCAAAGGGTCCAATTGCCTCTTCAGCGACGAAGGGTTTGCCGGCCTGGCCATTTTGAATAAAATCGACTTTTGCGAATGGGAAGGCGGAAGCGTGCGCGCCGGCGCTGGGTACAGTTTTTCACTCCTCGGTGTGCAGACTGCGCGCAAGGGGTTTTCTGGCCTCGAGTTTGCCTCCGGAATTCCCGCGAGCGTCGGTGGCGCTGTGTTCATGAATGCGGGCGCCAATGGCAAGGAGACGTGCGACCCCCTTGCCTCGGTGCTCTATCTTCATGTAGACGGCGCGAAGAAGGAATATCGGCGAGATGAATTGTTCTTCCAGTATCGGAAATCGCCATTTCAGGCGATGCAGGGGGCCATTCTCGCCGCCTCCTTTGCACTGACCCCGTTAATGGAGGCGCGCCAAAAGCAGCTCCAAATCATCGATCATCGGATGAAAACCCAACCACTGAAAGAGAAAAGCGCCGGCTGCGTCTTCCGCAATCCTACGCCAGATGTGGCGGCGGGGGCATTGATCGACCGGTGCGGGCTGAAGGGGCTGGCGGTCGGTGGGGCGAAAGTTTCTGAAATCCACGCCAATTTTATTGTGAATCACACCCAAGCGACTGCGCATGATGTGGGGGCTTTGATCCGCGAGATTCAAGCCCGCGTGTATGAACAAACAGGAATTCATCTAGAACCCGAAATCAGGATTTTTCCCGATGGAGAATAGTGACTTTCGAGCTGATCTCCATTGCCATTCGACTTTCTCCGACGGCTCCGATACGCCTCTGGAACTGTTGAAAAAAGCGCGAGATGCCTCTTTAAGCGGCCTTTCCATCACTGACCACGACACAATCGGTGCCTATACGCCCGATTTTTTTGCAGCGGCAGAGGGTCTCGGCATCCAGATCCTGCCCGGCATCGAACTTTCCTCTGAATTAGGCGATACGACGGTTCATATCTTGGGATACGGCTTCGACCTCGCATCCACCTCATTTGCTTCCTTCTTGCGCGAGATGCAAGTGCGGAGGACAGATCGGAACCGCGCGCTCATCACAAAACTAAGCCAGAGAAACATGCCAATTTCGGAAGAGGAACTCGTGGCATTCGCCCGGAAGCATGAGGTACAGAAGACCATCGGCCGCCCTCACATCGCCGAGCTGATGGTGCAAAAAGGATATATCAAATCGAGGCAGGAGGCTTTCGAGCGCTATTTGCGCGAAGGGAGCCTTTGCTATGTTTCGGGGTTTAAGTTCACCCCCCTAGAAGCCATTGAAGAGATCCATAAAGCCCGTGGAAAAGCCGTCTTCGCCCATCCCCACTTTCTCAAAACGGGCTCTTTTCTCCGCCAGCTCCTCGCCCTCCCCTTCGACGGCATCGAATGCTACTATGCAAATCTTCCCTTCGATCTCGAAGCGCGATGGCTGCAAATCGCTAAGGAGCACCATTGGATCGCCACCGGCGGCTCCGACTACCACGGTGTCTTCAAACCCCATATTTCCCTAGGATGTTCCTGGGTCGGAGAGAGCACTTTTGATGCGCTAAAATTATGCTGATTCAGCGATTATTTTCCTTCCCGGGCAGGAAGGTCACCACATTCGATGCGATGAAACGGCTGGACGAGACTCTCGGCCAACCCCATAAAAGTTTCCGCTCTGTGCACGTGGGAGGCACAAACGGGAAAGGGTCAGTTTCATTAAAAATCGCAACCGCTCTCCAAGCAGAAGGGTATCGGGTCGGTCTCTACACCTCTCCCCACATCGCCGATTTTCGGGAAAGAATCCAAATAGACGGCCGCATGATCGGCAAGAGGGAGGCGGAGCCGATTTTAGAGCGTCTTTTCTCCCTCATTCATGAAGAACTTTCCTTTTTTGATCTATTGACCGCGATGGCGTTTCTATACTTCAAGGAGCAAAAAGTGGACTGGGCCGTCATCGAGGTGGGCATTGGCGGGAGGCTCGATTCGACAAACGTCATCGCTCCTAAGATCGCTGCGATCACGTCGATCGGTTTTGACCATATGCAGATTCTGGGAAACACCTTGGAGGCCATTGCGCGGGAAAAAGGGGGGATCTCCAAGCCGGGTGTTCCTCTGATTGTGGGGCCCACTGCCTCCGGCTTCTTTCCCGGCGCGATTGCCACTACCCCTCAACCCTTTTACGATCTCGAAAATCAGGGAGTGGCAAGAGCCGTTTTGGAGAAATTGGGGATTTCAGAGCAGGCGATCTCGCAAGGACTAAAAATGCGTCCCCTCTGCCGTTTTGATGTCCGGGGAAATTTCATTTTGGACGTCGCCCACAACCCCGACGGTTTCCAAAAACTCACCCAGGCCCTGCGCCTCTATTTTCCCGATGAAAAATTTCACTTCATCGTCGCTTTTATGAAAGACAAAGATTGGCGCTCGTGCATCGACCTCATCCGCCCATTGGCCTTCGGTGTTCATGCCTTCCGCGGTCACTGCGAGAAACTCATCCCCCCTGAAGAGATCGGAATCAATGTCGTCGATTCGGTTCGTGGATTTTTGGGACGCGAGGAGAAAGTCGTCGTCTGCGGCAGCTTCTACATCATGGATGAGGTCTTGAAACAGATCTCTTGATTGGTGTATTGAAGTGAAAATGAGAGGATTTTGGACCCGCACTTCCGAAGAGGTCGCACAGTTATTTAAAACCGATCTGAAAAGAGGTTTGAGTCCTGCTGAGGTCGATAGGCGCCGCCGCGAAGACGGCTGGAACGAGCTCCCCAAGCCAAAGCCCGTTTCCAATCTCTTTCTCTTTTGCAGGCAGTTCTCAAGTCCTCTCATTTGGCTGCTGATCGGAGCGGCTCTCATTGCATTTTTTCTAGGCGAGTGGACCGAGATGCAGGCTATCCTCGCTATCGTTCTTTTGAACGCCTGCGTGGGATTCTATCAGGAATATCGGGCAGGGAGGGCATTTGAGTCTTTAAAGAACCTCTTAATTCCCCGATCTAAGGTCATTCGGGAAGAATCCGTGAGAGAAATTCCCTCTCGGGAAATCGTTCCCGGCGACCTCATATTATTAGAAGCGGGAGACCGGGTTCCGGCAGATGGGCGCCTGATCTACTCTGCCCAATTCGCAGTCCAAGAAGCCGCTCTGACGGGCGAGTCAGCCTCCGTTCATAAGAAAATAGGACAGATCGAAGGAGAAGCCCTTCCCCTAGCGGATCGAAAGAACTGCGTCTTTTTGGGGACCGAAGTGGTCAGCGGCAAAGGGATCTTTATCGCAACTGCTACCGGGTGCAAAACGGAGCTCGGAAAGATCGCCGCCTTTCTGCAGGTAGAGAAAAAAGAAACAACACCTCTTCAAATGCGGCTCGACCGTCTATGCCGCTATCTCATCGTCTTTTGTGCTTCGATTGTCGCACTTCTTTTCCCGCTCGGCCTTTTCAGAGGGGAATCGTGGGTTTCTATGCTCCTGACCGCCTTGAGCCTGGCTGTCGCAGCGATTCCAGAAGGGCTTCCCGCCATTGTAACGATTACGCTGGCCATCGGGGTGCAAAAAATGGCTAGGCGCAATGCGCTCATCCGGCGCCTCTCTTCAGTAGAAACTCTGGGCTGCGCCTCAGTGATTTGCTCCGATAAGACGGGGACAATCACTCAGAACGAAATGGTCGTCCGGAAGATTTGGACAGCAGGCGTTACTTTCGATGTAGGGGGGTTTGGCTACGAGCCTAAGGGAGAGTTTGCCATTGATGGGAAGCACGTCGATCCTAAGGATTTCCCTGACCTCCTTTTTGCCCTGCAAATCGGCTCTCTCTGCAACCAAGCTGAACTGATCCAGTGTCCCGCTGGGTGGAAAATCCAAGGAGATCCCACGGAAGGGGCTCTCCTCGTCGCGGCCGCAAAAGCCAATCTTTGGAAAGAAGCTTTGGAAGAAGAACACCCTTTCCTCGGAGAGCTTCCTTTCGATTCTGAGCGAAGAAGGATGAGCGTATTACGCAAAGGATCAAGGCTTTATGTAAAAGGTGCCCCCGATGTAATCTTGCACCTATCGAAAAAGGCCCCTGCCCATCAAGAAATCGAAAATCAGATCGAGCGATTTGCCCAGTCTGGCTTGCGCGTCTTAGGCGTCGCCTACCGGGACCTGGAAGAGGAAGAGCTTTCGTTTCCATCGGAAAGCAATCTCGTCTTTGTCGGCCTCATCGGGATGATCGACCCGCCTCGCCCCGGCGTTAGAGAAGCGATCGAGATGTGCGTCCACGCCCACATACGGCCGATCATGATCACCGGAGATCATAAGAAAACGGCCATAGCGGTTGCTCAAGAGGTCGGTCTCATCTCGCCGAATGCACAGGCATTGGAAGGAAAAGAGATCGATATGCTCGATGACGCAGCTTTGCAAAAGGCAGTCATGCACACATCGGTTTATGCACGTGTATCCGCAGAGCATAAGCTCCGCATCATCAAAGCGCTTAAACGAGAGAACCAAGTCGTTGCGATGACAGGCGATGGAGTCAACGATGCCCCTGCCATTGCGCAAGCCGATATCGGAATCGCGATGGGGATCACGGGGACCGACGTAACGAAAGAGGCCTCCGATATGGTCCTGATGGACGATCATTTCAAGACGATAGTGAACGCTGTCGAAGAAGGGAGGACCATTTATGAAAACATCATCAAATTCGTCTTCTTACTCATGTCTGTCAACCTCGGAGAGTTATTTGCGATTTTTTTTGGAATCCTCTTGGGATTTGAAGGTCAAGGACGGAGTTATTGGGTCATTTTGCTCCCTGTGCAGATTCTCTGGATCAACCTGGTGAGCGAAAGCTTTCCTGCGATTGCCCTCGCTTTTGATCCCCCCGATCCAAAATCCATGCATCGCCGTCCCAGAAGCCACACAGCACCGATTTTGCCATTGAGAAGGATGGTCCAATTAGTCGCCGTCGGGATCGTCGTCGCCGCAGCGACCCTGCTTGCCGCGCATTACGGTTTCGCCCAAGGCAAAGAGCATGGACAGACAATGGCGTTCACGTCATTGGTCATTTTAAATATGGGCAATGTGATTCTGATCCACCTGCCCCTCTCTCTCCAATCCAATCCCAAGCTCATTGGAGCCATTCTTTTTACTTTTGCCCTGCAGCTCCTCGTGATTTATTTTCCCCCTCTCCAAACTGCATTCAGCACAACCGCCCTGACGCTCGCTGATTGGGGCATTTTGGCCGCTCTCTTCATTCCCAGCATGGCCATCAATTGGGCCATCCTCCGCTGGAAGTATTGATTCGATTCGGTTGTAACTTAATGAATGTGGTGATATCGTTAGGTTACAACCTAATGAATGATGTGGTATCATTGGGTTATAACCTAATGACGTGACTATGGAACGATTATTTGAGATACAACGCATTATCATTGAGCAAGTTGAGAATGAGCCCTTCTTTTGGAGGGAACAATTCGACCACTTCCTCTCGAATCAACATGTATGTGGCGTCATCGGAGCCAGGGGTGTCGGGAAAACGACTTTTTTGATCAGGCACGCCATCCAATCGGGGGCCAAAAAAAGGGAAGCGCTCTATGTTTCTGCCGACAACATTTTCTTTCTGGAGAACACTCTCTTCGGTCTCGCTGAGTATCTCTATAAACAAACAGCTACGCGCCTTTTATTCATTGATGAGATTCACAAGTATCCGAACTGGCGCATGGAGCTAAAAAACATCGTGGATACATTCCCCTCTTTGCGGGTGTTCTTCTCTGGCAGCTCCATGATCGATTTGGTCCAGGGTAAATTTGATCTGTCTCGGAGAGTCATTCTACACAAACTGTGCGGATTTTCCTTCCGCGAATACTTAGAATTTTATGCCCAAAAAAAATTGCCAATATTGAAAATAGAGGAGATTCTCCGTTCTCATTTAACGATTGCCCAGGAATTGAATATCACTGGCATCCTGAAATATTTCAGAGATTATTTGAAGCAGGGATATTACCCATTTTTCAAAAAGTATTCCCAAGAGCGGGACAAATTTCAGTCACTCGATAATTCAGTCCAAATGACTATTTATGAAGATATAGCCACACTGCACTCTCTAAAGACCCCCACCCTATTCACGATCGAGCAATTGTATAAGTTTGTTCTCAATTCTTCCCCAGGCGAGCTAAACGCCTCTAAACTAGCAACAGCTTTAGGCAAAGACTTCGAGAGCATTTCCAATTACTTAAGATATCTCGAACAGGCAGTACTCATTCGATTTCTCTACCCAGGCAACTCGGGGCAAGCGTTCCTGCGAAATCCAATCAAAATGTACCCCGAGAACACCAATTTAATGTACGCGGCTTATCTTCCTTTGGCCTTAGACCAAACGATCGGGAAAATACGTGAAACATTTGTGGTGAATCAAGTGCAAAACAGCGAACAGTCTATTTTCTACAGCACAGTCGGAGATTTCAAAATCGATGACCATGTTTTCGAGGTGGGCGAAAAAGGCAAAAACACGAGACAAATCAAGAATGAAAACAACGCATTTATCTTGTCTGACGATATCATCACCGGGTCAAAAAACGTAATCCCGCTATATCTTTTCGGATTTCTATACTGACTATTCAGATGCGGAGGAGCCAGAGGAGCGAGGGAGAGCGTGGCCGATTGAGCCACTTGTGTTGGCAGACATTCCACTCTTTAGAGGAGAGCGTTTCGGCAAAGGCGAGGAGTTCTTTTTCTTCGCGAGCCCCTTCTTCGTGGCCTGGGTAGCAGGTGATCGAAATCGCCCCGTCGTCGGCGAGGAGTTCGAGACTCAGTTTGACACTTTCGAGCGTGGTGTCGGTCTGGGTCGTAATGCTTTTCTTGCCCCCGGGAAGATATCCCAAATTATACACAATCAAGCGAGGGGCATAGGGGAGGGGAATGGTGTTTAATTCGAGATGGGACCTTCGATGGAGAAGGATCCGTCGGAAATGATCTGGAGAAAGATGGCGCCGGAGAAGGATCTCGGTGTTGTGGATCGCCTCTGGCTGAATGTCGAACGAGAAAATTGCGCTGGAAACATCGGAGAGGAGAAGCTGGCCTAAGAAAAGGGTGTCGTTTCCATTGCCGCAAGTGGCATCAATTGCGATATCGCCCGGTTTCAGGTGAGCTTTCCAGTAGGTCTTCGCCAACGCTAAATGGGGGGAGTGGGTTCCCTCGAGAAGGGGCTCATTCTGGGCGGCCGCGCGAAGGGGGTGGAGTAGTGAATTTTCCATTTGTTTCGAATCATATCAGGCTGCCATGGAAAATGCGACATTATTTCTTGAGATCTATTCGGGAATTAGTGTATCTTTACACCGTTTTAACCCATGATATGGGGTGTTAGCTCAGTTGGTTAGAGCGCCTCGTTGACATCGAGGAGGTCAGCTGTTCGAGTCAGCTACATCCCATCGCCACCCTTGTTGAAATTTTGAATTTGTCGAAGATACGCAACACCACCGCCCAGATCGCCGCCGCCGCCGTTTTTGAAGCATTCCCCTCAGTCCAGATTTGGAGCACTCAGGAGACCTCCGTCGGTTTTTCCTGCGATCTTTTCTTCCCCCATCCCATCCATTCCGAACTCCATTTCCTCATCGAAGAGAGGATGCGGCAAATCATCCGAGAAAAAAGGGAAATCCGGGATTTAGAAATGGTTCCCTTCAGCGCGCGGGAGTTTTTAAAGAGTAAAGGACACCAGATTTCGCTCAAAGAGCTGGAAGGGGAGGGGTTAGTCCGCATCGTCCAGATGGGGTCCTTTTGCAATCGCAGCGCCGGCACCCATTTAAATAATTCCTCGGAGCTCGCCGCTTTCAAACTATTTCCTCTGGAAGTCCTTGAGGGACGAGGACTGAGAATTTCGGGTACTGCCCACCCTTCCAAGCAAGAGATGAAGCTTTTTTTGAAAAA
>Ga0315281_10015051_pt1 | contig 10388 bp, 9 predicted proteins | sample YL17G07_0_MG_FD_204540 | JGI IMG/M metagenome (GOLD analysis project Ga0315281, IMG submission 204540) | Sediment microbial communities from Yellowstone Lake, YNP, Wyoming, USA - YL17G07_0 | ecosystem: Environmental > Aquatic > Freshwater > Lake > Sediment | place: USA: Wyoming | collected...
TCCTGTTTGCGTGGTAATCGGTATGTTGTCCCACCGCATCCTCGCCGGGTCGTTGCTGGCAAGATCGGACGATATTAACTCTTGTATCGCTTTTCGATAAACGGGACCAGGATACACATGGGTGAAGAATTGCTCCACATCCACCAGGATGTTCTCCGGCCACCCGTAGATCTCCTCGAATTTGGAGTTCAGGTATACCGTTTTACCGTCCTTGACGGTATTCACCGCCAGCCCGATCGGCAGACTGCTCAAAATCGCTTCTATAAAGGCGTTCCGTTCCTGGAGCGAGGCTTCCATGCGCTTGCGCTCGCTGATGTCCCGGACGATACTTTGATAGATGCTTTTACCTTCAAAATCGATGACCCGGGAACTGACCTCCACCGGAAAATCCGAGCCGTCTTTTCTCCTGTGCGTGCTTTCAAAAATCAGCCCGCCTTGCGCTCTGACCTTTTGCATCTGTGCATTAACGTCCTGCTGGGTTTCGGGAGGACGAAGGTCTCTTAAGGTGAGTCGTAGAAGCTCATCACGGGTATAGCCATAGGATGCAAGCGCCCGATCGTTGGCTTCCTTGATATTTTCTTCCGCGTCAATTAACAGGATGATGTCGTTCGCGTTCTTGCTGAGCGAGTCGTATTGCCGGGACAGGGCAATGCGCTCCAGTTCCGATTCATATTGCTCGCGGGTATATTTCTCAATATTTTTTCTCCACCAGAAGATGATGCTGAGCCCGGAAACGGCGATCACGAGCGCCATCACAAGCGATATGGTCCGGTTTTGCTGACGGAGAGGAGCATAGATCTCTTCCAGGTCAACTTTGGAAATGAGTGACCACGAGGTCAGGGGAACGGGCCGGGTCGCGGCCAGCACCGGCACATCGCGATAGTCAATGCCTTCGAAAATGCCGTAGCGCCCGCTCAAGGCCATGAAGGACGGCAGCATTTTCGTGTCGAGCGGTTTCCGCAACAAGAGCGCAGTGTTGTTGCGATGGCGCAGCTCGTTGAGATACAGGATGCTGTCCCCATCTCTTCGAACCAGGAGCGTCTCCGCAGTCCTGCTTGCTCCAGGCCAGGACTGGATGAGGGGAAAGAGGAACTGTGCGGCGTCGATCCGCATGAGGACAACGCCCACCAGTATGCTTGCGCGCCCCTCATGGATGGCCAGCGGCGCTGCAAGATCGAGATGGGGATAGTCCGCGTCAGCCGCTTTATGAAAATCCGACAGGAGGACGCTCTGCGTACGGAGCGCTTCCGCAATGAGTTGCTTTGCATGAGAGCCGACCGTCCGCGCCGCGCCGCCGGTTGAAAGCCGGACCAGGCCTTTTGTGTCGAAGAGCGTAATGCTCCGGTAGCCGTATATGTCCTGGAGGGACTTCATCCAAACGAGAAGGTCTTGTTTCAACTGCGCAGTCTCTGGATCGGTCATGAATCGCCGGATGATCGAGGGAAAGAGGTTGCTGCGTGTGATTATCTCGGCATCGCCGATGCGTTCTTTGCGCCAGGCCGCGAGCTGACCGACCTTCAGGTCGGCGATGGCCGACAGTTCGTCCTGGATGTTCTTCTTGAGCAGGAGTTGGTGCGCATCGTGGTATCGGTAGCCTGCCACTCCGATAAAGAGCGTCAGGAGGAGGAACACGAGGACCAGCCTGAAGATCATGTGGTCGGGACCGCCCTTGGACCGCATAGGGAAGGACCTCTTTCTGGTTCGCGAGTTTGAGTAAAATTTCGGTTGCCTGTTAAACTGTATCAAACCGGACGCTTATTGTCAATGAATCGTGATGAAAAATCAGGGAGTTGCGGAGTTTCTTTGGGGCGGCGGCGGTTCTTGTCAGGAGTCCTTGACAAGTGAACAAATGTTCACTATACTGTGCGGTATGCCGGTAGAACTCAATGAACCTGTAAAGGTCGGCGCGGTCTTCTCCCGGGGAGAAATCAGGCTGGTCTGGTTCTCCTGGAACGGGAGGCCGGTCCGTGTCAAAGAAACCACGTTCGCCTGGAAGACGTGGGAGGGGAGCGCCTGTATTCTTCATTTTAAAGTCACCGACGGCCGGGGCTTGTACGAGATATGCTTTAACCGGGAAACACTGGGATGGAGGCTTGTGAATGCGGAAAGCTCTTGATTCAGTGCGGAGTTCGGAGTGCGGAGTAAGAACAGTGCGGAGTTCGGAGTGCGGAATGCGGAATGCGGAGTAAGAACAGTGCGGAGTTCGGAGTTAAAGATGTGAATGCGGAGAAAAAATAGATGAAACATGACAATCTGAGGGAACGGACCAAACAATTCGCTCTAAGGATAATCCGGCTTGTTGAAAAGCTGCCGAAAGGGAAAGCAGCCGATGTTATTGGCAGGCAATTACTCCGGTCCGGAACGTCCGTGGCTGCAAATTACCGGGCAGCCTGTCGGGCCAAGTCGGCAGCAGACTTTATTTCCAAAATGGGCACGGTGGAAGAAGAAACCGACGAGTCCCTGTTTTGGATGGAGCTCCTGATTGATGCCAAGTTGGTTAGCGATGGATCCTTGAAAGAGCTAACGGTCGAGGCGGAGGAAATCCTCAAAATCGTTGTATCGTCAATCAAAACCGCAAAGGACACCCTGAGAAATGCAGAAAAAAAAGCTTGAGAGCATAAACCAGCGGAATTTTGGTTCTCACTCCGCACTCCGAACTCCGCACTCCGAACTGAGGACCATTCTTCACATCGACATGAACGCCTTCTTCGCGTCCGTGGAGCAGCGGGCCAACCCCGCGCTCCGCGGCAAGGCCATGGCCGTGGGCGGGGCCGAGCGCCGCGGCATCATTCTCTCGCCTTCCTACGAAGCGCGGGCCTTCGGTGTCAAGACCGGCATGACCTACTGGGAAGCGCGGCAAAAGTGCCCGGAGCTTATCGTGGTCCAGGCCGACTCGGCCAAGTATACCAGCGCCTGTGAACGCATGCTCGGGATCTGGAGGGATTTCACTCCCCTGGTGGAGATGTTCTCCATTGACGAGGCTTTTCTCGACGTGACGGGGTGCGAGGCCCTGTTCGGCGATCCGGTCCGGATCGCCATAGCGATCAAGGAGCGGATATGGGGCGAGACGAACCTCACCTGCTCCGTCGGCATCGGCCCGAACAAATTGCTCGCCAAACTCGGGAGCGACATGCGGAAACCCGACGGGCTTGTGCTCATTTCTCCCGGCGATGTGGCTGAGGTCCTTGAGGACCTGCCGGTCCAGGAACTCTGCGGCATCGGTCCGAACCTTACCCGCGCCCTGGCGGGGATGGGCCTCCGCTCCTGCGGGGAATTGGGACGCGCGGCGCTCCATAAATTGACGGCGCGGTTCGGGATCGTCGGCGAACGGCTCCGGGATATGGGGCTCGGGACCGACGACGACCCGGTGGTTGCAGCGGAAGCGGATGCTGAAGGCGAGGCAAAATCAATGGGTCACAGCATGACGCTGAATGACGACTGCTCCGACCTTGCCATGATCGAACGTCACCTTCTCCAGCTCTCGGAGAAAGTGGGCCGCAGGCTCCGGCGCGGATCGTATACCGGCAGGACCGTGACCCTCACCCTCCGGTACGCGGACTTTCATACCTTCTCAAAACAAAAGCGGCTCCACCATGCCGTGAATCACGGGCTCGACGTTTATGCCGCGGCCTTGGATGTCCTGCGCCGGACCACGCTTTTGCAGCCCGTCAGGCTTGTGGGTGTAAGCGTTTCGGGCCTCGAACGGAGTATGGAGCAGCTCCCGCTGTTCAAGGACGAACGAAAGCGGAAGTTCATTGCCGACGCCATGGATGAGCTCAACGACCGGTACGGCGACTTCACCGTCACCTGGGGCACCCTCGCGGAACGGCACAAGCATGAACGGGTCATTTCGCCGGCGTGGAGGCCGACGGGGGACCGGCAGTATTAGTGCGGAGTTCGGAGTGGGGAGTGGGGAGTTTGGAGTGCGGAGTTAGGAGTGCGGAGTTAGGATTTCGGAAATAAAGAGGAGAGCTATGAAAAATAACCTCACCAAGCGTCAGAGAGAGATTTATGAGTTCATCCGAACGACCATCGCGGCTCGGGGTATCCCGCCAAGTATGCGAGAAATCGGCGAACAGTTCTCCATCCGTTCCACGAACGGAGTTGAAGGCCATCTTGCGGCATTGGAGCGGAGCGGATATATCACACGGGAGGCAGGCAAGTCCCGGAGCATTTCTCTTTGCGCCAAAGCGCGGTCATCAGCAACAATTCCCCTTCTCGGTCGCGTGGCAGCAGGCACGCCGGTGCTCTCTCCGGAGAACCAGGAGTCCGAGGTCCTGGTGGATCTTTCGCTCTTTTCCCTTCGGAGCGGGAATAATCTCTTCGCCCTCATCGTACGGGGGGAGAGCATGAAGGAGGCCCATATCATGGATGGAGACACCCTCCTCGTCCGCGCTCAGTCTATGGCTCAAAACGGCGAGATCGTCGTGGCCCTGGTGGAGGGTGAAGCCACGGTCAAACGGTTTTACCGGGAAAAGAACGGCGTACGGCTTCAGCCGGAGAACCGCGCCATGAAACCCATATACCTCGAACGCGGCGAGTTCCGCATCGTTGGAAAGGCCGTGGGGGTGATGAGAAGGATATGAATCGCCCATGAGTTCACAAGAGCACATGAAAATTACCTCCCCCAACCCCTCCTTGCAAAGGAGGGGAGTTGTTTGGTCCCTCCCTTGCCAAGGGGAGGTTAGGTGGGGTGAAGTACAGGTGAAAATGCGGCTCGGGGCGGTCGATACATTGGCAGGATATATGTGGTAGGGGTATGTTCAGGGTATTGCTATTTTCCGCTCCATCTGATAGCCTCTTCCAGGAGTGAGTTCACAAGGCATTTCAGGAATGGAGGCCCATGGATCTCTTTGACCGCATCTACTGCCTGGATCGGGTCCTGCGCCAGTCGCACTATCCGGTCTCCCGTGCTGTTCTCCAGGAAAAACTCGAGTGCTCCCGCGCCACAACCAACAGGATCATCCGCGATATGCGCAATTATCTCGGCGCGCCGATCCAGTTTGACCACGCAACAGAAGGTTATCATTATGCGCAAACGGGCGACCATCCCTACGTTCTGCCCGGCCTCTGGTTTAATGCCGCCGAACTGCACGCACTTTTGACAGTCCAGCATCTGCTGGCGGAAGTGCAGCCCGGTCTGCTCGAAAACCACATTGCGCCGCTTCGTGAACGCATCGAACGCATCCTAAAGTTAAAGGGCGCGGCACAGGGCGACACTACGAGGCGCATACGCATCCTGCGCATGGCTGGACGCAGATGCGACCCTGAAAACTTCCCCACGGTAGCGGGCGCAGTGCTCGGAAGAAAGCGTCTACTCATCGTCTACCATGGCCGCACCAACGATCAAACCACTGAACGCACCATATCTCCGCAGCGAATCATTCATTACCGCGACAACTGGTACCTTGACGCCTGGGACCATGCCAAAAGGGCGCTCAGGAGCTTTTCCGTGGACCGCATCCTGCAGGCCCGGATGCTCGATGAACCGGCAAGGGACATAGCTGATGGGAAGCTGAATGCTCACTTCGCTTCCGCCTATGGCATCTTCGCCGGAAAAGCGAAACAGAAGGCTGTTTTGCGATTTACTCCCGAGCGTTCCCGCTGGGTGGCGGACGAAGTCTGGCACCCGGAGCAAAAAGGGCGCTTTGAGAACGGGCGGTTCGTTCTTGAAGTCCCGTACTCAGATTCACGGGAGCTTGTCATGGATATTTTGAAGCACGGGCCGGAGGTGGAGGTGCTCGCACCGGAAGCTCTGCGGGCGGAGGTTGTGGATTTGCTGAGCAAGGCGCTGTTGCGGCATCAGAAGAGAGGAGCAAGAGATCCCAAAAGCGAGCTGAAAATTAAAAACGACAGGCTCATGTTATGAGTCGGGGTGTAACGTAGAATATCAAGATAGAAAAAACGACGGGTCCGGAATGTGGTGGAGAATTTCCCTTGAAATGGTTTGTTATGTTATAATAGCGCCGAAGAAAACATCAGTGGGAGTATCAGCTATTGTATGGGAGGGAACTATGAATATGCGGGACAAGGAGCTTGTTTTAGAATTCAAAAACAGGCTCACGCAGGACATGGCAAAACAGGTAAAACGCCTGATTGTATTCGGTTCGCGGGCGAAAGGAGAAGCAACGGAGGACTCCGACCTCGACCTTGTTGCGCTGGTGGACGAATTTACCCCACAATTGGAAACGCAGCTAGAAGATGTCGCATATCAAGTGATGTGGGACCATGACTTCAAACCGATCATATCTCTGAAAGTGTTTCAGGAAACCTCATATGCCGACGCCCTTGGAAAAGGGTATTCGTTCTACCGGCACGTGGAAGCCGAGGGGGTCGCCGTATGATCCCGGAGATTCAAAAGCTCCTTGAGAAAGCGGACCATGCCCTTGAGGTTGCCGAGAAGCTGCACGAGGACGGTTACCCGTCCGATGCGGCAAGTAAAGTCTACTATGCGATGTATTATGCGGCACAGGCGTTGCTGAAATCTGAAAGCATCGACGTGGTCAAACACTCCGCCGTTGAATCGGCGCTCGGCTACTACTTCGCGAAGCCGGGCAGAATCGACAGAAAATTTCATCGCATGCTTATCGATGCCAGAAAAATTCGCGAGATCGCCGATTACGATATCCAGGAGGAAGTTGTCGAACCTGTGGCGACGCTCAAGATAGAAGAAGGGAAGGCTTTCATAAAAGCCGTGAAAGATCTTTTGAAAATCTCGTAACGCGGAACCGCAGCCGGACAACCCCTCCCCTTTTCAAGGGACATTCACGGACGATCGGCTCCACAGAGCGGTTGTCGGAACCAGCCTCTCTATCGATGTAATAACGAGGTCTTGCCGTATTACAAGTACCCATCAGAAAACTTACAAGAACTTTTTTATCAAGGCAACCGAAACAGAAGGCCGTTCTTCGCTTCTCTTCCGAGCGTTCCCGCTGGGTGGCGGACGAAGTCTGGCACCCGAAGCAGAAAGGGCGGTTCGAGGATGGGCGGTATGTTCTCGAAGTGCCGTACTCTGATTCGCGGGAGCTTGTCATGGATATTCTGAAGCATGGGCCAGAGGTGGAGGTGCTCGCGCCTACTGCACTCCGAACAGAAGTAAGAGACCGGCTGGCACGGTGCATTGCCCAGTATCAGCCCGATAACAACGAATGAAGCCCCTCGCCCTACCCTCTCCCCTCGTGGGGAAGTGAAGGTTCGTATAGGAAGGGACAAAAGGTGAGGGGGGCTTTCCTGGTGAAATTTAAAAGGTTGCAGGCTCACGTTTTGAGCCTGGCATTTGGTAGGATGTAGGGATAAAGGCATTGAAAGGCCGCTATCAAGCAGCGCTGAGGAACAGTTATTTTGATCACGGATAAGCCAGTAGCGCACATATCGGAAGACGGTAGAGTTCATCTTCTGCAAGAACATCTCAGCGGAACCGCTGACCTCGCGGCCCGATTCGCCGCTGAATTTGGCTGTGGCGAGTGGGGACGGCTTACGGGGTTGTGGCATGACCTCGGGAAGTACTGATTTTAACTTTAGACAATGCCTAATAACTGAAAGGTAGAGTTGTTCATGAGATACGTTGCACGATTAGATAAATCTGGTAAAGAACAGGCTCTTGTAAATCATCTGACCGGAGTTAGCACGAAGATTCTCGGTTTGATCGACAATGAAATTTATGGCGAGATTACCGGAATGCTTCATGATATCGGCAAGTACTCAGTCGCTTTTCAGGAATACATTCGATCCGATTCCGACGATAATAAGCCTGACCATTCATCTGGTGGGGCGCAGTGGATTTTAAGTCTATTATGTAATAGGGCGGAACAAATTGGTGATGTAGAAATCAACAAGATGGCTAAGCTAATCGCACGTATGATTTCCCATTGTGTCGTAGGACATCATTCTGGGTTGCTAAATGGAACTTCTGTCGGAGAAGGAACGTCCTTAGACCACCGACTGACCAAAACTGTAGAGCCGTATCTGAACAATATCGCGCCGGAGATTTCTGAAAAAGTAGCTTACTTGGCCAACGTGCTTTTGTCCGAGGAAAACCTGAGTTATGTCTGTCGGTGGATTGACTCTGACGGCAATATATCTGGTCGAGATGCTTATTCTTTGCAATTTGCGATAAGAATGCTTTTTAGCTCTCTCGTTGATGCAGACCGACTTGATTCAGAACAGGCCGGGAATCCTGACCAATGGAAGACACGTATAGCGATAAAGAAAGATTCATTTCCAGTTTTACTGAAGAAGATAGAGGATCATTTGAGAACGCTTCCGTCGAATGGGATCGTCAATAAGGTACGTAAGGAAGTTTCAGAACAGTGCAAAGATGCTGCATCGAATGAGCAGGGCTTTTTTGATTTGACCGTTCCGACAGGAGGAGGTAAAACATTTGCCAGCCTGCGGTTCGCCCTGCACCATGCAATCAATTATGAGATGCGCAGGGTTATATATGTAATGCCTTACACAACCATCATTGATCAAAATGCAGACGAGTTCCGCAAAGTATTGGACCAAGGCAGCGGAAGCACTAACGTGCTTGAACACCACAGCAATATGGAGCCAAAAAGAGAAACTGTAGAGAGTGAATTGCTATCTGACAATTGGGAAAGTCCGATTGTTGTAACCACGAGTGTACAGTTCTTCGAGTCCTTTTATGCATCTAAGCCAAGTCGTTGCAGACGCCTGCATGCGATTAGGCAGTCAGTCATTATTCTTGATGAGGCACAAACTGTCCCGGTGCGGTATCTGAAGGCGGTAACATGGGCATTGGAGGAACTCGTCATTAATTACAACTGCTCTGTTGTCTTTTGCACGGCCACGCAGCCGCTACTTGATTCACGGCGACTTGATGGAGAGGCTCTGGATAATCATAGGATTGGCGTTACGAACATCCGTCCCATAATCACAGACCCTCAGAAACATTTTCTCGCATTGAGTAGAGTTCGGGTTGTTCCAGTTGATTCCGAGAAGCCACTCTGCGTTTCTGAAATCGTAGATAGAGTACTAGCAAAGGTGCGCGAGAGTAAAAGTGTGCTATGTATACTTAATACAAAAAACAACGCTAAGGAAATCTTCAAAGAACTAAAGAAAAACGAAACTGTAGCGGACAGAGTGTGGCACCTCTCAACTAGCATGTGTCCTCAGCATCGAAAGGACGTTATCGAAATTGTCAAATTGTTGACCTACTATTGCCGTAAGACAGGAACTAAAGCCCCTGTTGTTATCAGCACCCAGCTTGTTGAAGCTGGCGTGAATCTTGATTTTGATGTTGTATTCCGAGCCATGGCAGGAATTGATTCTATTGCACAGGCAGCTGGCCGCTGCAATCGGGAAGGCAGGATGTCTCACCCCGGGGAAGTCTATTATTTCAGGGCGGAAGAAGACCTACGTAGACTCCGAGATATTACGGAGGCAAAGCGTGCAGGGATCGACACTCTTTCTGTCCTTGAGGGCGCTGCCGCGCTTACACAGGCTGAAAAGGATCCCATCGGGCTCAAAGCTGTAGAGGAATACTTTCAGAGACTATACTGGAGCCGGGCATTAGAGATGGACACAAAAGAGATTATTACGCGGCTTGCCTCGCCGCGAAGACTTGAAGAAGGCGCTGACGTGCCTTTTGCCACAATTGCCGACGATTTTAGATTCATAGAGAAAGACACTGTCTCAATTTTGGTACCGTATGGAGAGGAAGGAAAAGCGCTGGCTGAAAAGCTGCTCAAAGGCGGGGCACTTGAGTTGGATGAATACAGAATGGCCCGAAGGTATTCTGTGCAGGTTTTCAGAGACTCATTTCCGCAGTTTGCGTCTATTGTTACCGAGACAAGAAGTGGTTGGCTTGTGCTGCCAGAAAGTAAACATTACAACGAAACTGGCCTTCTTGGGCCGAACGAACTTTCAGTGGAGGATTATATTATATGAAAAACGGATCACCACCAATAGTTTTCAGTGTTCGCGCTGAACGAGCTTTGTTCACGAGACCTGATCTTCGTGTAGAACGTTTCACATATCCAGTGCCGACGTTTGGCGCTCTTGCAGGGGTTTTGCGGTCAATCTATGCAAAACCTCCTTTTTACTGGGTACCGACGAGGGCATTTATCTTGAAACCAATACAATACCAGAATATACAGGTAAATGAGGTAAAAGATGCAATCATCACGCAGCGTCCATTTATTGCACCCGATCGAAGAGTTCAAAAAATGCAGACATACCTTTATGATGTTCATTATATAGTCGAGGCGCACTTTGAATGGTCTGGCAAGCAGCCTGAAGATGAAAACCTTGGCAAACACCTTGATATATTTTGTCGTTCATTAGAAGCTGGAGGCCGTCGTGATATTTTTTTGGGATTAAGAGAATGTACTGCAATTGTAGAACCCATTGACTCAAAGTACGATGCG
>Ga0315281_10015052_pt1 | contig 10388 bp, 14 predicted proteins | sample YL17G07_0_MG_FD_204540 | JGI IMG/M metagenome (GOLD analysis project Ga0315281, IMG submission 204540) | Sediment microbial communities from Yellowstone Lake, YNP, Wyoming, USA - YL17G07_0 | ecosystem: Environmental > Aquatic > Freshwater > Lake > Sediment | place: USA: Wyoming | collected...
TTGATACATAAATACAATTATCTTTAACCCGGTCTCATATGCTTCTTCACTCTCATGAAGTTCTTTGCCTGTCAAAACCTGAACTGCTTCATTTAAGCCAATATTCCCAATAATATAAGTTGATTTTTTTAAGTCAATATAAGGAGTTCCATCATCGCTTACCACTCCCAAATTCCTCATTGGGCTTCCATCTGTCTCTAATAATTTTTGCATAAATTCTTTTTTTTCAAGATGGGCTTTTAAAGCAAGCTCCATTGATTTTTCTATGTTCTTGCAGGTTCCTTTCAAATCCTTGCCAGTATATGCTGCCTGTGCAAGATTAATTGTCACATTTTGAAAACCAACAAATCTTAATCTTTCTGGATATTTTAACATTGAAGTATCCTCAACCCTTTCTTTTAATCTGCAGCATTGTGCAAGAACTGCCCCATCCCCTCTATCAAACATAAAATATGTAGAGCCGTTTTCAGTTGCAACCTGAATTGCAAATTCCAAAACTTCTCTTTGTTTTTTGTCTAAAAAAGAATTTTTATCTACATGCAAATCGCATTTTGGAAAATGAAATGGCCTTCCATCTTTATCTCCTTTTCTCCAAACTTCTATTAAAGCCATTGCAAATTTTTGTGCAGTGGATTCTAAGTCTCCATAAGTAATGATTTTTCCTCCTTTTAATTCTCCTTTTAACTGAGAACTGTCTGCATCTCCATCACTAGAGTCTGAAGCTCCTTTAGTTTTAATTCTAGGAACCTCATCAGTTAATATTATTGAATCATCAGGCATTTTAACAACATATTTTCCTTTTGGTCCAATAACAGGAACATTTTTAATATAATTAGGAACCCCGGTATGAACATTAAAATCAATAAATAAGGTTTGCCCTCCTCTTGAAAAAGCATTTTGTGATGAAGCAAAAATTAAATTTTGAGCAACCTGTTCAAATTCTTTATCAGGAATTTCTTTTAATTCAAGTTTTTCTTCTTCTATTCTAAAGTAATTTTCATCATTTTCATTTAAGCTGAATACTTTTTCTTTAACATATCTTTCAAAATCTCTTTTTTCAAATGTTTTTATCTCTCCTTTTCCATTAAATCTGCCTTTTATAACAGCAACAGGCCTATTTAATAAAGGGGCATAAAGTATATTTAAAAATCCAAATCCTAATGCCCCTGCATAATGAGCTTGCATTGAAGCTAAAAAGGTTTGAATATGCTGATTAAGAACAAAAGCTGAATTCGGAGGATTTGATTTTGATTCAAGATTAGTTAGTATTTTATTTAACCCATATTTTTTAATATATTCTATGGAATGAGAAGAGCAATAAACCCTTGTTGGATATCCTAAATCATGAAGATGAATCTCTCCATTAAGATGTGCATTAGCAACTTCTTCACTAAAAATATTTCCTAAAGCCCAGGGTTTTTGGATTCTTTCTGCAATTTCTAAATTTACTGCTTCAGGATTATTAGATGCAATATTGCTGTTTTCATTGCTTCTGCTAAAAATAATTTTTTGAAGGTCTGCGCTTGGCAATCCCAATAACGCCTGTTTTTTTCTTTGAGCTTCTAATCCTTCCTGCCTTAGAATCATATCAACTAAAATTCTTATGTCTGTGGTATGAAATCTTCTTATCCCTCCTCTTTTATATAATCCAACAACAGCATTTTCTACTTTTTTAGCAATTTTTTCTGAATATCTATGGGATAAATTTGCCTCTTTTTTTAATTGCTCAATTATTTTAGTCCTATCCCAGTTTTTTAAAGTATCCTTTGTGTCTGATTCAATTAATAATGCAGCATCAGTTGTGCTTCTATCGCCTTCACTTGTTGCAATAGCTAAAAATTTTCTTGTTTCATCTCTCTCATGGCTATAATTCCTGTATATTATTGAAATATCTTCATAACCAATTTCTTTTGCACTCTCTATGATTATTTCCTGGATATCATTTATTTCAGGGGTTTTATCAACAAATCTTTCGCCTATTTTATTAATAACCTCAGAATAAATCTCTTCTACTATTAGTTCTGGTTTTTCACTGTAAATCTCCTTAACCGCCCCAAGAATAGCTTCTTTTATTTTAAAAGAATTGAATTCATCTATGCTCCCGTCTCTTTTTTTAATGTGTCTTGGAAAAGTCATTTTTTCTTTTTTAGTCTTATTATTTTATATTTGTGTTTTAATAATAATTAAATCTTATTAAGTTATGCAGATGAGTTGCTTAGCTTAATTTTTTATTATATGCATCTTGATATTCTTATTGTTTTATTTTATACATTATTGGTTTGTTTTTATTAATTATTAATATTAAATTTATAGTTCTTTTATCTCCTTTCTGAAATCTGAAACATCCTGAAAATCTCTGTAAACTGAAGCAAACCTGATATATGCAACCTTATCTAACTTTTTTAATTTATTCATTATTATCTCACCTATTTCTACAGATTTTACTTCCTTGCCTTTTTTTAACAATTTTTCTTTAATCTCATAAACAATCTGGTCTATTTTTTGTATTGAAATTGGTCTTTTTTCACAAGCTTTGATTAATCCTAATCTTAATTTTTCTTCTATAAAATGCTCCCGCCTTCCATCTTTTTTAACAACAATAATCTCTTTTTCATAAGGTTTTTCATATGTTGTAAATCTTTTCTTGCACTTCAAACACTCGCGCCTTCTTCTTGTACCTTCAGGAGATTCTCGTTTGTCAGTAACGCGCGTTGATTTCCCACAGTATATGCATTTCATCTTGCTTGTAGTGGTATACAACCCATTGTATATCTCTTTTTTGTATTCTACTACGAATAGTAGTTGAACTATTTTAGTAAAACTATCGAGTTTATAAATATTTCTATGTTCTAGAATAATACAACTCAATATATAAAAAATTTGTAGATAAGGCACCACAAAACATTTATAAACCTAAAAAAATTATGTAAAATATAAAGAGGAAAAATAATACGATACAGTTTAAATTATAATAAAATTTATAGTAAAAACTAAAACAAATCCTTAGCCCAACCAATATCCTTAGTAAAAACATCTATAATACCTTTAGAACATCCTTCTTGATTTTCTCTGGTATCTTCACCAGGTTTTAATTCTAATATCTGCTCACAACTGCAACCATAAATTACTTGTTCAGTCATAGTCCCAGAACATTTGTCTTCATCATCGATAACTCCATCATTATCTGAATCTTTAATTGCGGGAGTTCCTAAAATTTCAAACATAAAATCATTACTAGGATATATATGCCACCAAGTTAATCCGCTATCAACGCTAAGTACTTGAGTACCTCCACTATATCCGTCATCATTATCTCTAACCCATCTAATTGAATTTACATCATCTTCACTACCAGAAGGACATCCTGCAACAAGTCCATATTGAGTTGAAGCTTTTAAAGTGTAAGGAGTCATATCTATAGAATACCATTCTCCTGATGTATCTGCTGTTACACTATTACCATCAAGGCTACCTAAAGATAAATCTAAACCAATTGGAAAACCATTGCTTGTTTCTCTTATAGAAAAATAACAAATTCCCGGGCTTCCTCTACTATATACCTTTACTCTAACTTGTGATATATCAAAATCTTCATTGGGTCCAACAGTTCCAACTGTAAATGTTTGTCCTGGCCAATATATTGGATATATTCCTGCTAAACCTTCATCTTCTTCAGTATTATGATATTCATATATTGTTTCAGCACTGATTAATGCAACAGAAAAAAAGATTAAAGTTATGCAACATAAAACTATCGACTTTGTTACCTTTATCATGTACCTATGCGTGATAAATGGTTTTTAAGGTTTATTGTAACATGAAATATATTATCATTTACCTGTGCGTGAAAAGGCATTAATAAATCTCTCCACTACTCATAAATGAAAGGGTATAAACAAAATGAGAGCAAGATACGTTAACATTTCAATCCATGAAGATTTAGCTAAAAAGATAGATGAATTCATAGAAAAATCAAAAGAGGGCTATCGTTCAAGAGCTGAACTTATTTCTGAAGCTGTTAGGTTGAGATTAGGAATTGCTAAGATAAAGAAGAAATAAGCTATTGATTTCTTACTAATGAAATAGTTATAAATTTTACTTTTTAAACATTCGCTACTTTTTCAACAAAGCCAGGCACCACAAAACATTTATAAACCTAAAAAAATTATGTAAAATATAAAGAGGAAAAATGGCAGACGCATTGACTACATTAGCAGGATTGGGAAGTTTAAATGGAATGGATTCTTATCAGGCAGTTGCAGACTCTTTAGGAATTTCTGTATGGATTCTTATTGCACTTATAATTATAATCAGTGCTTGGGTATTGGTTTGGAAAGGATTGGCATTATGGAAAGCAGCAAATAAAAAAAGCCTTCCATGGTTTGTTGTATTATTAATAGTTAATACCCTTGGTATTTTAGAAATACTTTATATTTTTATTTTCTCAAAAATAAGTTTTAAAGGCAAAGGTAAAAATAAAAAATAATCTTGTTTTAATTTTATTTAATTACTAATAACTCCCATTTCTATATTATTTTTAAGAAGAGTTGCTTATATCAAGCTAAGCTATTCAAATTATCAATAATCAAACAACCCAGATAAAAAATCATCTAAATCTTTAAAAACCAGATTTGCGATTTTTAAATTAATCTAAAAAAGAAGCAAAAATGATAAACAAAGTAACAGCTAAATTTAAAAAACTTGTTCCTGATGCAATTATCCCAAATTATGCTCATCCAGGAGATGCTGGGTTAGATATGTTTTCTAATGAAGACTGTGTTATAAATCCAGGAGAAAGATATTTAATTTCAACAGGGTGGTCTTTAGAGCTTCCTGAAGGCTATGTGGCTTTTATTAAAGACAAAAGCGGAATTGCATATAAAAAAGGGATGATTCATATGGCAGGAGTTATTGAATATACTTATAGAGGAGAATACAAAGTTTTATTGTTTAATACTTCTAAAGAGCCTTATGAAATAAAAAAAGGAGATAAAATAGCCCAGTTAGTAATCTTGCCTGTTGCAACAGCAGAAATAGAAGAATGTAAAGAGTTATCCGAGACTGCAAGAGGTGCTGGGGCATTTGGTTCTACTGGGATTAATAATAAAAATTAAATTAAAAAGAACCTTTCTTGCAATAAGATATAAAATTTTATAAAGTCAAACAATAAGTATTAATATGGACATCAACGAGAAATCTTTATTATTACATAAAAAACTAAGAGGCAAATTAGAGATAAAGTCTAAAATTAAACTTAATTCAATTGAAAATCTTTCTTTAGCATATACTCCTGGAGTTGCAGAAGTTTGCAAGGAGATTAGTAAGGACGAATCCAAAGTTTATGACTATACATTTAAAAAAAATACTGTGGCAGTTATCTCTGATGGTTCTGCAGTGCTTGGATTAGGAAATATTGGTGCAAAAGCTGCCTTGCCTGTAATGGAAGGAAAGGCTATTCTTTTTAAAGAATTTGCAGGAATTGATGCATTCCCAATTTGTCTGAATTTTCAAGATACTAATAAGACTATAGAAACAATAAAAAACATCAGCCCTGTTTTTGGAGGAATAAATCTTGAAGACTTTAAAGCACCTGAATGTTTTGAAATAGAAGAAGCATTGCAGGATTTAGGAATTCCAGTAATGCATGATGATCAACATGGCACAGCAGTTGTTGTTTTAGCAGGAATAATAAATTCCTTAAAACTCAAGCCTTCTATTAATAAAGAAAATGCAAAAGTAGTGATTAATGGTTGCGGTGCTGCAGGCATAGCAGTTACAAGAATTTTATCAGATTATGGAATAAAAAATATAATAATTATAGACAGCAAAGGCATTGTTAATAAAGAAAGAACAGATTTAAATAAAGAAAAACAAAAAATATTGCCTATTATTAACCCTCATAATCTTAAAGGAGACCTTGCAGTAGCTTTAGAAAACGCAGATATTTTTATTGGAGTCAGTAAAGCAAATCTTTTAACTAAAGATTTAATTCAGCTTATGAATAAAGACCCGATTATTTTTGCACTTGCAAATCCTATCCCGGAAATTATGCCAGACATAGCAAAACAAGCAGGAGCATTTATTGTAGCTACTGGAAGGTCTGATTTTCCAAATCAAGTGAATAATGTTCTTGCATTCCATGGAATTTTTAGAGGAGCACTGGATATAAATGCAAAAAAAATAACAAATCAAATGAAACTTGAAGCTGCAAAAGCATTAGCACAGATTGTAGAAATTCCTACCCCTGAAAAAATTCTTCCAAGCCCTCTTGATAAATCAGTAGTATCTGCAGTTTCTGAGGCAGTTAAAAAAGCTTATTTTCAGTCTATTAATTAATTTGGTCTATTTTTGAGAATCTTTTTTTATTTCCTGGTAAACACTATATGCAGCAACAGCGCCTTCTGCTCCTGCAGTTATTATTTGCTTAAGAACATTATTTGTTATGTCTCCTGCAGCATAAATTCCTTTTTCATTTGTTTTTTGAGTTTTATCAGCTAAAATATACCCTTTTTCATCTTGCTCAATTTTAAGATTAGAAAGAAAATCTATTTTTGGCGAAGAACCGACTTCAATAAAAACTCCGTCTAATTTTAATGTTTTGCCTGACTTTAAATCAACGCTCTGAACTTTTTCTTTTCCATTTATTTTAATAACTTCTTCATTAAAAATAGTTTCTATTCTTTTATTATTTTCAATTAAATCAACCCAGAAAGGTTCTGCTCTGAAAAACTTGTCTTTTCTATAAATAATATACACTCTAGTTGAGTATTCTGCTAATAATAATGCAGAAGTTAATGCAGCATCACTCCCGCCAATAACTGCAACAATTTTATCTTGAAAAAGACTGCCATCGCAAGTTGCACAATAACTAACGCCTTTTCCCAATAATCCTGCTTCTCCAGGAACATTTAATTTTCTTCTTACAGTCCCTATGGCAATAAGAATTTTCTTGCAAAAATAATCTGCTTTTTTAGTGGAAACAATAAAACCCGGCTCTTGTCTTTTAATTTTTATTATTTCATTATAAAAAATAGAAACTTCCAGGTTCTTGGCTTGCTCTGTAAATTTTTGCATTAACTCATATCCTTTAATTTCTTTATAAGAAGGATAATTGCATATTTTATGGGCAGTTGCTGCAATTCCTCCGATTGTTTTTGAAAAAACAGCAGTTTTTAATTTGTATCTTGCAGCATAAATAGCAGCACTTAATCCAGCAGGACCTCCTCCAATAATTATCAAGTCATATTTTTCCATTTTTAAGTTTTAACAAACAAGGAACACCAGCACTCGCCTTTTTCTTTCCAGGTTTTTTGTATTTTAAAATTGCAGGGGCATATTAATTTTAAATCTTCTTCACTGTCTCCTAAAATCATTCTGCAGGGACAGAATTTTAATCCTTTGTTTTCTTCATTAATCAAAACCCCTTTTGCTAGTCTTTCAACAGCTTCTTTGTCAGGATTTAAAACAAATTTATTATTTTCCTGCTTATTGACAAAATCTTGCCAGATTTTAATCTGCTTTTCTATATCTTGTTTATTTATTGTTTGAGCCATTCTTTTAATTCTCCATAAGATTTTTCTCCGCATATAGCTTTGTTTTTATTAATATCAATAAAAGCAGGAACTCCTAAACCATCTCCGCAAGCAGGAATTATTATATCTTTAAATTCTCTCATTTTTCTTGCATTTTCTTCATTTTCCCAAACTTCTTTTTTTTCAATATCAAACCCTTCTTTTTTTAATTCATCAACAATTGGCATCATATGATGGCAATGAGGGCAAGATGCCCCATAAAACATTATAACCATTTTATTATCTCTGAAAACTCTTTTTTATTTATTTCAACAAAGGCATCAATAGCAAAACAAGTAGGGCATTGTTTTGGAGAAATTTCTCCAATATGTAAATCATTGCATACAGTACATCTCCACAGCTTCTTGTTTCCAAGATTAGAAAGTATATTCTCTATATCTTTTCTTTCAGCTTTTTTAAAATCTGCTGAAGGGGCATTTACTCCAAAATGTATGTTTCCATTAGTGTCCTTAAATATTGTTTTTCCCATAATCTTTTATTTTTTAAAAATATACTAAAAGTTTAGTTTATATAAAATTTTGCTATTTAAAACTTTTCACACCTGTCCTCAACAATTTTCCAGTTTATTTTTTCTAAAAATGTTTCAATATACTTTTTTCTATCTGTTCCAAAGTCAATAAAATAAGCATGTTCATAAACATCAAGAACAAGCATAGGTATTGCCCCCCAAATCCCTCCTTGGTTATGCATATCAGCTATGTAGTTATGTAATTTGTCATCTTTCCAGTCATATGCAAGCACAACCCAGCCTCTTGCAGATAATGCAAGGCTAATAAATTCTTTTTTCCAGGCTTCAAAACTTCCAAAGTCTTCTTCAATCATCTTTATAACTTCATGAGAAATCTTTTCATTTCCTGTATTGAGGTTTTCAAAATACATTTCATGCAATTTTATTGCATTAATGCAAAATCCCTCTTCAATCTTTAGTTCTCTTATCTCTGAATAAGTGGCATTTCCTTGTTTTTTATCAATAAGTATTTTTTCCCTTATTTCATCAATCTTTCTGCAATATCCTTCATAGAGTTTTATATGCTCTGCTATCTGCCTCTCACTTAAGCCAGTATTGCTTAAATTAAAATTTTTTGATTCCATTTTTATTTGTTTTTTTATAAATTAATAATTATTTTATTATCTTTTTTTCGTAATTATCTATTGCTTTATGCAAAGCTTCTGCTCCAAGCAAACTGCAATGGTATTTTATAGGAGGCAGTCCGCCAAGCTTTTTAACAATCTCCTGATTATTTAGTTTTTTTGCTTCTTCTATTGTTTTTCCTTTCACTATTTCTGTTAAAACAGATGAAACAGCTATGGCTGCAATGCAGCCAAAAGTTTGAAATTTTATATCTTTAATATACTCTTTATTTTGTTTATTTTTCCCAATTTTTAAAAAAACCCAGAGAACATCGCCGCAGGTTGGATTTCCAACTTTCCCAACAGCATCTGGGTTTTTCATTTCACCCATATTTCTTGGCTTCTTGAAATGTTCAATAACCTGTTTTGAATAAACTGAACATATTTTCATTTTCTATTTTCCTTTTTGGTTTATTTATTTTTTATTTAGTTTCCTTTTTCTTGTTGAGCTCTCCAACAATTTCATCTGCATCTAAGCCATGAGCACATGCTCCCTGTTCTAATGTTTCTTGCATAGCCATAGGGCATCCGCAGCAATGCATTCCTTTTTCCATTAAAATGCCTGCAGCTTCTGGGTTTTTCTCTAAAATCTCTGCAAAGCTCATTTTTTTGCTGATTCCCTGTTCGGTTTTTGCTTTCTTAGTTTTATTTTGTTTTTTCATCTTGATTTTAATAAAGCAACTAATTCACTATGCTCTTCTAAAAATTTTGTTTCAACAAGCTCAATTTCTTCTCTTCTGTTTTTTGCCTCTTCAACACATTTTCTTACTTGTTCATAACCAAAAGCATAACTAATTGTACCATCTTCATGCCTTATTGTATAATATGGCTTGTTGTTGTATATTCTTGTAAGTTCTATTTTCATTTTCCAAAAGGTGAAATCTTTCTTAATTTTTCAATAATCTTAGGCAAGACTTCTAAAGTTTTATTTATTTCTTCTTCTGTGTTTTCTCTTGATAAACTTAATCTTAAAGAGCTGTTTGCCTCAAGTGGAGATAAGCCAAGAGCAAGAAGTACATGGCTTGGCTCTAATGTATGAGAAGAGCAGGCACTTCCAGTTGAACTGCAAATCCCATAAGCATCTAAATATCCTCCAATTGCTTCTCCTTCTATATTATTAAATCTAACATTAATATTGTTGCATAATCTTTTTTCTTTTGAGCCATTTAAATTCGTATTTGATATTTGCAAAATCCCAGAGATAAGTTTGTCTCTTAATTTTGTCATATATTTTATATGCTTATCATCAGCTAATTTAACAGCTTTTGCAAATCCTATAATCCCAGGGATATTTTCAGTTGAACTTCTTATACCTTTTTCATGCCCGCCACCATGCAGCAAAGGAATTATTTTTATTCCTTGCCTGACATACAAAGCTCCAACTCCTTTAGGTCCGTGAATTTTATGTGCATTTAAAGTTGCTAAATCTAAATTTTGCTTTTTAACATTTATTTCTGTTTTTGTATAACTTTGACAAGCATCTGTATGAAAATAAACTCCTTTCTGCTTGCAAATCTTCCCAATCTCTTCAATATCCTGAATAGTTCCTATCTCATTATTTCCATGAATAACAGAAACAACAAGGGTTTCAGGAGTTATTAGGTTCCTTAACTCATTTAAATCAATAAACCCTTCTTTATCTACATTCAAATAAGTAATTTTAGC
>Ga0315281_10015053_pt1 | contig 10388 bp, 7 predicted proteins | sample YL17G07_0_MG_FD_204540 | JGI IMG/M metagenome (GOLD analysis project Ga0315281, IMG submission 204540) | Sediment microbial communities from Yellowstone Lake, YNP, Wyoming, USA - YL17G07_0 | ecosystem: Environmental > Aquatic > Freshwater > Lake > Sediment | place: USA: Wyoming | collected...
ACCGGCCGCGGCGGTCGGGCCGGCGATGCCGCCCATCCAGTTCGCCATCGCGGTCCCCATCCGCATCATCGACGGCTACGGGCGGTACATGCTGGTCGAGAGCCCGCCGCTCGCGCCGGGGATGATGGTGGTGACCCGCGGCACGTACCTGCTGGCCCACGGATCGCCGGTGCAGGTTTTCCCGAAGGAGAACCCCCCGGCCGAGGCGCCGGCGAAGGGCCAACCCGCCGCGGCGGGTGGCCAGGCGGGGGCGTCGGAATGAACATCATCGCGTTCTGCGTGCGGCACGCGGTCCCCGTGATCGTGGGCGTCCTCCTGCTGATGCTGTTCGGCGTCATCGCGATGTACATGATCCCGCGGCAGCTCACGCCGACGGTCGAAGTGCCGGTGGTGGGCGTCTCGGTGGTGTGGCCGGGGGCGGCGCCGCAGGAAATGGAAAGCGCGGTCGTCGAGCGGATCGAAGAGCAGATGAACGCCGTGGACGGCGTCCGCGAGATGACCTCGACGAGCGAGGAAAACTCGGCCGACATCCGCCTGGAGTTCGACTGGGGCACCGACCGCAACATCGCCGGCGTCGACGTCAACAACAAGCTCAACCTGGTCCGCGACCTGCCGAAGGACGCCGACAAGCCCAGCATCTACTTCGGCGAGCGGATGGCCCACCCCATCGCGTTCGTCTCGCTGGTGGGCGAGGGCAAGAACTCCGACGACCTGCGGCAGTACTGCGTGGACGTCCTCCAGCCGCACTTCAAGCGGATCTCGGGCGTCAGCCGCGTGGACGTTTACGGCGGCCGCGAGCGCGACGCCGTCGTGACCTTCGATCCGTACAAGCTGGCCGCCCACCGCGTGACGCCGATGGAGCTCGGGCAGCTCCTGGCCCTGGAGAACCGCAACACGCCCGGCGGCCGCATCAACGAGGACAAGAGCCGCTGGCCGGTCCGCACGGTCGGCGAGTTCCAGACCAACGAGGACATCGAGTCGGTCATCCTGCGGCGGCCCGGCCTGCCCGACGTCCGCCTGAAGGACCTGGTGACGGCCGACGTCGATGGGTTCAAAGATGCCGATAACTATGTGCGCATCGACGGCGCCAGCGGCATCGTCCTGGCGGTGCAGAAGAAAACCGGCGAGAACGTCGTCGACATCATCCGCGAGGTCTACAAGACCGTCGACAAGCTGAACGCGGACACGCTGGCCCGCCAGAGGATGCGCCTGGCGGTCGAGTACGACGAGGCCACCTACATCGACCAGGCCATCGCGCTGCTGAAGGAAGACGTGTGGCTGTCGGCGGTGCTGGCGGGGGCCGTCCTCGTCTTCTTCCTGCGCAGCGCCCGCGCCATCCTGACCATCTGCGTATCCATTCCCATCAGTTTCGTCGGCACGTTCATTTTCATGTGGCTGCTGGGCCGGACGCTGAACGTCATCTCGCTGGCCGGCCTGACGTTCGCCGTCGGGCGGCTCGTCGACGACTCCATCGTGGTCCTCGAGAACATCTACCGACACAAGGAGATGGGGAAGACGGCCGTCCAGGCCGCCCTCGAGGGCGCCAAGGAGGTGTGGCTGGCCGTCCTCGCCTCCACGGCCACGACCGTGGCGGTCTTCCTGCCGGTCTTCTTCATCAAGGAAGAGGCCGGGCAGCTCTTCCGCGACATCTCGCTGGCCATCGCCATCGCCGTGGCCCTGTCGCTGGTGGTCTCGGTGACTGTGGTGCCGATGCTGACCGCGCGGATCCTCCGGACCGGCAAACGCCTCGAGGGGTCCGAGACCGGTGTGGGCGGATGGGTCGGCCGGTACCTGCTCTTCGGCGGGCTGGGGTCGGGCTTCCGCCACACGATCGTGACGCTCTTGGGTTGGGTCCTCCCGACGGTTCCCCGTCGCCTGGCGGCAGCGGCTCTCATCTTCGTCGTGTTCGGCGGCGGCATGGTGGGCCTCGCCTACGTCACGCAGGCGACGTACCTGCCGCAGGGCAACCAGAATTTCGTCCTCGGCTACGGCCTGACGGAGGCTGGCTCAAGCGTGGACCACAACCTGACGGTCGCCCGGGACGTCGAGGCCCGCGTTCGCGCCCTGCCGCAGACCAGGCGTTTCTTCGTGGTTGCCCTGCCCGACGTGGTCTTCTTCGGCGCCAAGGCCCAAGACGGCGACAAGGCCCGCGAGATGGTCGCCGCCATCTCCACGACCCTCGGCAACCCGCCGCTCGCCTATGTCCCCGCGCCTTACCGGCAGGCATGGTGGGATAAGAACAAGCAGTACTACAAGGCCCCCATCCCGGGCCTCCAGGTGCACGCCGAGCAGGTCAGCCTGTTTCAGCGGCGCGGCATGGCGGGCGGGCAGAGCGTCAGCGTGACCCTCCGCGGCGACAACATCGACGAGCTCTACCGCATCGCGGGCGTGATGAAACCGATGCTCGCCGAGACGCCGGGCGTCATGTTCATCCTCCCCAGCTACAAGCTCGGCAACTGGGAGCTGAGGCCCGTGCTCGACCGCAAGCGTGCCGCCGACGTCGGCATGACCGCGTCCGAAGTGGGTTTCCTGGCGGCGTCGCTCGTCAACGGCGTCAAGGTGGCCGACTATCGCCAGGCGAACGGGCGCGAGATCGACCTGACGCTGCGCGCCGACCCGAAGTACCGCGAGCACATCGAACGCCTCGCCGACATCCCCGTCTGGACCTCCACGGGCCGCACCGTCGCCCTCGGCCAGATTGCCCCGATCGAGCCGGCCTCCGGGTTCTCGGCCATCGAGCACACCGAGCAGCAGCGCAGCGTGAAGCTGGAGTGCTACTTCAGCGGCGAGGCCCCGGTGGCCGCCATCGTCGACCACATGCGCAACGGCATCATCGCCCCGCTCGAGAAGGACGGGACGATTCCGCCGACCTACCTGGTGGACCTGCGCGGCACGGCGAAAGACCTGGCGCAGATCTGGAACGCGCTGAAGTGGAGCTTCATCCTGGCCCTGGTCATCACGTACCTCTTGATGGCGGCGCTGTTCGAGAGCTTCATGCACCCGCTGGTCATCATCCTGAGCGTGCCGATGGCCGTCGCGGGCGGCTATGCCATGCTCTGGGGCATGGGCCTGTGGAACGGCCTGGTGCTGGGCCAGCCGCCGCCGATGCTCGACGTCGTGACCATGCTGGGCTTCATCATCCTCATCGGCATCGTGACCAACAACGCCATCCTGGTGGTGGCCCAGGCGATCAACTTCATGAAGAATGAGGGCCTGCCCCTGAACCAGGCGGTCATTGCCAGCGTCGACAGCCGCATCCGCCCGATCTTCATGAGCACGCTGACCAGCATTCTGGGCATGCTGCCGCTGGTGTTCCGCCCCGGGCCGGGCTCGGAGCTGTACCAGGGCCTCGGGTCGGTCATCATCGGCGGCCTGGCGGTCTCGACCGTTTTCACGTTGATTCTGACGCCCGTCCTGTTTACCTTTGGGGTGGGTCTCGAAGAGCGCTGGCATCGGCTCCTGGTCCGGCTGCACGTGCTGGCGCCGGCGGAAGGTGGCGGCCAGGATGGATGACCGCAACGCAAGCGATGAAGACCTGATGCTTCGCTTGCAGGAGCGGCGCGACGAGGAGGCCTTCTCATTCCTCTTTGCGCGCTACCGCGTTCCGATCACCAGCTACCTCTACCGTCTCGTCGGCAACCGGAACGAGGCCGAATCGCTCGCCCAGGAAGCCTTCCTGCGGATCCTCGAGAAGGCTTCGCATTACGAGTACCCGAAGCGTTTCAGCACGTGGTTCTACACCATTTCGCGGAACCTCGCGACCGACTTTCTGAAGAAGAAGCGCGCGGTGGTGCCCGACGATTTCCACACCCTCTCGGAATCGATCCTCGGCCCCGCCCAGCCCGAGGCGGAAGAGCAGTCCTCCTGGCACGAGGAGCTCGACCAGTTGGCCGTCGCCCTCCAGGATCTGCCCGTGCCGTACCGCGAGGTCGTCGTCCTGCGGGCGCTCCAGGAGCTCTCGTACCGCGAGATCGCGGGGATCGTCGGGTGCCCGGAGTCCACGGCCCGCAGCCGCATGGACTACGGGCTGGAATTCCTGCGCAAACGGTATCGCCGGCACGACGGAGGGAAATTCGTGCCTCCTGCCGACGAAACGCCGACTTAGTCGTATAAGGTAGCGAGCCCGCGAGATGGGCCGCCGGGCTCACGGGGCACGTCCGGGTGGAAAACCGCGCTCGATCGCATCGGGGCCCGGGACGATAGCATGGGGTTTTAACGGGGGATGATTCTATATGACTTGTCCTGCTGCTCATGAGTGGTATGAGCTGGAGCGCGGCGCCGTGCCGCGAGAGGACGCCGAGGTCCTGCGCCGCCACCGGGCCGAGTGCCCCAACTGCCGCGCGCTGGACGACGAGGTCCGCAACACGGCCGCCCTCCTGGAGCGGTTCGCCGCCCCCACGCGGGCCGACCTGCCGCCCGAGGCCGTCGAATCGGTCTTCCGCCGCGCCAAGGTCCACGGGTGGCTCGGAAAGCCGCTGAAGGCCCCGGCCCCGCCGGTCCAGGGCATTCGCTGGAAGCGGGTCTGCGTGCGGCTGGCCGCTTCGTTGGCGGCCGTCTTTGTGGTGTGCTGTGTCGTCAAGCTCTGCATTCCCGAGACGGTCGCTCCGCGCGAGGCGCTCGAACGTCTCGTGCGGTCCGCCCACGGCATCACCGAGGCCGACGGTCTGCGTCCGCTCGCGCCGGTCGCGCGGGCGGCCGTCACCGCCGAGCTCGCCCGGCGGCAGCCCGACGCCGACCAGGTGGCCGACCTTTTGCTGGTCGCCTACATCTGCCAGCGTCCGCGTGAAGATCGCCAGACGCAGGACGTCGACTTCCTGCTGCGCCTCATCTGGGGCCGCCAGAAACACCGGCCCCAGGCGACGGCCGTAGGCGGGCCTTCGCCCGCCGTAGCCTTCGGTGAAGGCGGGTCCCCGTGGCCGACGCTGGTCTCGACGGCCGTGGCGGCGGAGACGCCGGCCGGCGATGCGCTCACGAGAGCGAAGAGGCGTCTCCTCGACGGCGACTACAAGGCCGCGCTGGCCGCCCTTCCCGAGGACCCCGCGAATGTGCCGCTCAGGGTCTGGTGCCTGGAGCTGCTGGGCCGGACCGTCGAGGCCAGGCAGGTGATGGCCAGAAGTCTCACGGAGGGCGACCTCGGGCGCGTGGTAAAGGCCGACCTGGACCTCAGCGGCGAGGACGTGGCCGAGGCGATGCGACAGTACGAGACGCTGGCCGCCCACAAGGACCGCTACTGGTTTGCCGCCGGATACCTGTGCCGGTACGAGCTCCGCGACGCCCGCGGCGCCGGCCACTGCTTCGAGAAGATCCACGACGAGGCGATGGCCGATTACGTGGCGCAGATGTTCCAGAGCGAGCTCTCGATCGTCAAGGTGCCGGAGCCGCCGCCGCTCTTCTCCGAGGACTGGGAGAGTTCCGCCCTCGGCGTGCCGACCGACATGGCGCTGGTGCGGACGCACGGCGGCGAGTTCCGCGTGGTCGAGGTGCCCGGCGGCAAGGCCCTCTGCCAGGAAGAGATCAAGACGCGCGGGGCCGAGTTCCTCGTCGGCCCGCCCGACTGGGCCGACTACACGCTCCGCTTCGACGTCAAGGTGCTCGAGACCAAGGGCGAGTATGCCATCGGCGCGTCGGCCTACCGCCGTCCGGGGTACACCGGCTACGTGCTCGAACTCTCGCCCGGCGGCCTCAGGATCCTCAAGCAGTTTGCCGCCGTGGTCGAGCGGTCGCGCACGGCGGCCAAGCCCGGCGCCCCGGCGCCGACGCAGCTCCTGATCCTTCAGCCGGCGCAGTCGCAGGCGAGCCTCGGCGAGCCGCCCGCCCTCGGGTGGTGGTACACGATGAAGATCCGCGTGCAGCGCGTGGGCGACGGCGTCAACGTCGCCGGCAAGGCGTGGCGCAGCGACCTCAAGGAGCCGCTCGACTGGCAGGTGGTCTGGACCGACGCGGGCCAGGCGGGCAGCGGGCCGTTCGTCGGCGGGGCCACGGGCGTCCAGGTCGGCGGAGCCAGGGTTCTGATTGACAACCTGGTTGTTACCCACAACGAAGCGTCGAGAGATAACGTCGCGGCGCCGTTGCTGCCGACCTTGGCGGATTAATAAGGTACGCCGGCTCGGGGAGAGGGGACCCGAGCCGGCGGTTTTTTGCGACCCCTCACAGCCACGGATTTGTCTTCGCCTCGTGCCCGATCGTCGTCGGCGGCCCGTGCCCGGGGTACACCACCGTCTCCGCCGGAAGCGTGAGCAGGCGCTCGCGGATCGACGCCAGGAGCGTTTCGTGGCTGGCGCCGGGGAAGTCCGTCCGCCCGATGCCTTCCGCGAACAGGGCGTCGCCCGTGAAGACCGCCGGCTTCCCGTCCGGCCCGGCCTTCGTGTAGAGACTGATGCCGCCGGGCGAGTGGCCGGGCGTGGCCAGCACCTCGAACGTCGCGGCGCCCACCTCGATCCGGTCGCCATCCGCCAGCAGCCGGTCCGCCTTCGGGCTCTTGACCCACGCGCCCATGAGCAGTGAGAGGTTGCGCAGGGGGCTCGTGAGCATCGGCCCGTCCTCCCGGCCGATGGCGAGCGCGGCGTCGGGCCACGCCGCCTTGAGCGCCGCGTTGCCGAAGATGTGGTCCACGTGCCCGTGGGTGTTGACGACGAGTTTCGGGGCCAGGCCGCGGCTCTTGCAGAAGTCGACGATCTGCTCGGCCCCTTCCGGCGCGTCGACGACCATGGCCTCGCCGCCGTCGATGACCACGTAGGCCGACACCTGGAACGAGCCCAGCACGTGCGTGTGGATTTCCATTCGGTTATGCCCAATCCTGCATGTAGTCCCCCACGGTTGCCGCGCCGAAGCCGCCATGTTATAAGGACTCGCATGAGCGAACTCAAGATGACGGTCAGCCGTCGCCTTGTCCATGAGGCCATCGACGTCTGCCTGGCGGCCCGCGTGGATGTGCTGCCGACGTATTTCATAGCATGTAGGCCGGGGCAACGCCCCGACATTCTCATGCCACGAAACGAGAAGCCGGGGCGTTGCCCCGGCCTGCATTCCATCCCTGGCGGGGCTTGAACCAGAGTGCGCGCAAAAAAGGAGCCGCGGTAGGGGGGACGCGGCTCCGGGTACATACGCGCGGCAGGTCAGGTCGAAGACTCGCCGTGGCGAGAGACCCTCCGCGCTCAGCGCCAAGAGTTTGCGCGGCAGGGCACGTGCCCGCCGCGCGACGAAATCACGTATCGAGATCAGCTTCGTCGTCGGTCAGGGGCTTGTCCTTCGGCGTCTCGTCGGTCCGGCGCTGCTCCTTCATCGCCCGCCACTGGTCGATCGTGATGAGGATTTCGCGGGCCTGACTGCCCTTGTACTCGCCCACCAGGCCGTCCTCGGCCATCTGGTCGATCAGCCTGGCCGCGCGGCCGTAGCCGATGCCCAGGCGCCGCTGAAGCAGGCTCACGCTGCCGCGCTCGTTCTCCAGGATGATCTGGACCGCCTGGTTGTAGAGTTCGTCGTCGGCGCCGGACGCCAGGAAGCTCTGGCCGTCGGGGCCGGGCGCGGCCTCGTCGTCGACCTTGAGCTGCACGAGCTCGCGTTGGAAGTCGGGCTCGGCCTTCGCGGTGATGAAGTCGAGGAACTTCTGGATGTCGGTGTCGCTGACGAACGCGCCCTGGGCGCGGACGAACTTCGACGCGCCGGGGGTCATCAGCAGCATGTCGCCCTGGCCGAGGAGCTTCTCAGCCCCCATCGAGTCGAGGATCGTCCGCGAGTCGATGCGGCTGGCCACCTGGAACGCCACGCGGATCGGCAGGTTCGACTTGATGAGGCCCGTCAGCACGTCGACGCTGGGCCGCTGCGTCGCCATCACCAGGTGGATGCCCACCGCCCGCGACTTCTGCGACAGCCGCGTCACGTGCGTCTCGACTTCCTTGGCCGCCACCATCATCAGGTCCGCCAGCTCGTCGACGATCACGCAGATGTGCGGCATGTGGTAGGTGAGCTTGGCCTCCGCCTCGGGCGTCTCGGGCTTGAACTTCTCGACGATCTCCTCGCGCGTCAGGCGGTTGTAGGCGGCGATGTTCCGCACGTTCGCCTGCGAGAGCGTGCGGTACCGCTCCTCCATCTTGTCGATGAGCCAGCCCAGGATCGCCTCGGCCTTGCGCATGTCGTTGACCACGGGGCACAAGAGGTGCGGCAGCTTGTTGAAAACCGAGAGCTCCACCATCTTCGGGTCGATCAGGACCAGACGCAGGTCTTCGGGCGTCCGCGTCAGGAGGAGCGACATGATGATGGTGTTGAGGCAGACGCTCTTGCCGCTGCCCGTCGTGCCGGCGATCAGCAGGTGCGGCATGCCCGCCAGGTCGCGCACGAGCGGGTCGCCGGTCGCGTCCTTGCCGAGGAACAGGGGCAGGCCCATCCGCTGCGGGGCGTCCTTGGCGGCCAGGACGATCTCCTTCAGCCGCACGACCTGCCGCGCGGAGTTCGGCACCTCGACGCCGATGGTGTCCTTGTTCGGCAGCGGGGCGACGATCCGCACGTTCGGCGCCTTCAGGTTGATGGCGATGTCGTCGGCCAGGCCGATAACCTTGCCGACCTTGATGCCGGGCGCCAGGGCGAGCTCGTACTGCGTGACCACGGGGCCCGTCTCGATGGCGACCACCGAGGCCTCGATGCCGAACTCGCCGAGCGTCTTCGTGAGGACCTCCGCCAGCTCGTGGATGTGGCTGTCGTTGTCGGTCGTCTCGCTGTACTCCGGGTCGCCCAGGAGGTCGACCGGCGGAAGCTCGTAGTCCTGATTGCGCGGCGTGGAGGCGAGGGGGGTGAACGCGAAGTCCTCGTCTCCCTCGTCCTTCGGCTCCGGGGCCGGACGGTTATGGCGGATGACGATGCTGCGCGGCGGGGCAGGGGCCTCGGCCTGTTCCTCCTCCTCGGTCTCGTCGGGGGCCTTGGCGACGACCGTCTTTGCGCGCGGGGCCTTCGGCGCGCCGGGGTCCTCCGGCTCGTCCTCCTCGCCATCGCGCTTGGGCTTCTCGGTGGAGGCCTTGCGCTGCTTGCGGGCGGCGGGACGCGGTTCCTCCTCGTCGGCTACGGTCGTGCCGCCGCCGGCGCCCACGCCCACGGCGACCGCGCCGAGGCGCTCCCCGGCGGCGCCGACGGTCGCCAGGGCCGCCGTCGCGAGCTGCCTGGCGGGTTCCCTCGCGCGGTCGCGCAAGAACTTATAGATGGCTACCGGAATGATGACCAGCCACGTGTCGGTAAGGAGCACCAGGCCCACCAGGGCCACGGGGATGAGCATCAGGACCGTGCCGAAGGCGCCGAGGCGCGGCTCCAGGTACAGCCAGATCGACAGGCCGAGGATGCCGCCGTTGCCCTCCGGCAGGCGGGCCTCGACGGCGATCATCGCCGACGCCACCGACACGTCGAGCACCAGCAGCGCCGCGCCGATGCTGCGGAAGACCTTGTCCTCGAGCGAGAGCTCCGACAGCCACATGAACGCCCCCGCCACGATGAACAGGAGCAGCGGATACGCCCCGTCGCCGATGCCCGACAGGACGAAGTAGGCGACGTACGCGCCGATGCTGCCGCACCAGTTGTGGAGCGAGGCGTTCGGCGGGTACAGGGCGTCGCTCGGCGGGTCGGCCGGGTGGAACGACAGGATGCTGGCCGCCAGGAACAGTCCGACGAAGAAGGTGGCGATGGACCCGACCTTCTGGATGGCGCTGGATTTGTGGGCGGCACTCGTCGACTCCACGCGCTCCTCCTCAATGGGTGCCGCTGTGCCCAAACCCGCCGTCTCCGCGGGCGGAGTCGGGCAGATCGCGGACGACCTCGACGTCGGCCCGCGCGACCGCCGCCACCACGAGCTGGGCGATCCGCAGGCCCCGCGTGATCGTGAACGGCTCGCGGCCGATGTTTCCCACGATGATCCCGACCTCGCCGCGATAGTCCGCGTCGATCGTGCCGGGCGAGTTCACTATGGTCAGGCCATGCTTGAGGGCCAGGCCGCTGCGCGGCCGCACCTGGACCTCGTAACCCGTCGGAACCGCGACGAAGAGGCCCGTCGGGATCAACTTGACCTCGCCCGGCGCAAGAACAACGGGAGCCTCCACCGCGGCGCAAACATCCATTCCCGCCGCCGCCTCGCTCATGTACCGGGGCAGGGGAAGGTCCTCACAACCGGCTTTCCGCCGGATCAGAAGCGTTATCGGCATGGGCAGCGGCGCTCCTTGAAGCAATCTTCGAGTTATCGGACCCAGGATGCGCAGGATGATACTGGCAGGCGAGGGGGGAGGCAAGGAAATGACGAAATCCGAAGCCCGAATGACGAATGAAACGGCAAGTCCGAAACGGCAATGACGAAGAGGCTCGGCCGCAGTCTGCCGGCAGGTGCGCCTCTCGTCATTGCCTTTTCGTCATTCATT
>Ga0315281_10015054_pt1 | contig 10387 bp, 6 predicted proteins | sample YL17G07_0_MG_FD_204540 | JGI IMG/M metagenome (GOLD analysis project Ga0315281, IMG submission 204540) | Sediment microbial communities from Yellowstone Lake, YNP, Wyoming, USA - YL17G07_0 | ecosystem: Environmental > Aquatic > Freshwater > Lake > Sediment | place: USA: Wyoming | collected...
GAGGCGGAGAGGGCGATCGCCGAGCGTCAGGGCGACGGGGCCACGCTCGCGGCCGAGCAGCTCGCCGGGCGTGCCCGCGCCATCGCGGTGGGGGCGCTCCGCTACCAGATGGCGCGCCAGGGTCGGAACCGCGTCCTGGCCTTCGACTTCGACGAGGCGCTCGCCTTCGAGGGCGACACCGGCCCCTACCTGCAGTACTCGGCGGTGCGCGCCAACAAGATCTTCGAGAAGCTCGCCGCACAGGGGCTGGCAGGCTCCGCCGAGCAGGACGCGCGGGCCGTCGCGGGAGCTGCCGTCCCTGACGACCTCTGGGAGCTGGCGCTGGCGTGCGCCCGCACCCCGGAGATGGTCGAGAAATCCGTGGCCTCACTGGAGTTTTCGCTCCTGGCCGGCCACGCCCGCGACCTCGCGCAGTCGTTCCACAAGCTCTACCACGAGCACCCGGTGCTGCACGCCGAGGACGAGCCGACGCGGGCCCTGCGCCGCGCGACGTTCCGCGTGTTCGCCGTGGCGATCACGACGATCCTGGAGGAGCTGCTGGGGATCCCGGTCCCGCAGGAGATGTAGCGAAGCCCGGGATCGGCGCTCGGGATCCGGGCTCCGGGAACATGACGCCTCCGTCGCGCTGGTCGCGTACCATGGCCGCATGAAGCACGCGCCCCGCTTCGAGCACGACGCATACCTCAAGGAGCTCGCGACCGACCTCGTCGAGACCGGCGTGGAGGACGGCAGGCCGTTCGCCGTGCTGGCGGACACCGTCCTCTACCCCGAGGGTGGGGGGCAACCCGCCGACAGGGGTTCCATCGGCGAGATTGCGGTCATCGACGTGCAAAGGCGCGAGGGTGCCATCCGGCACTACCTGGAGAGGCCGGCGGAGCGCGGTCCCGTGACCGTCCGCCTGGACTGGCGGCGGCGCTTCGACCACATGCAGCAGCACACCGGCCAGCATCTGCTCACCGCGCTGGCGCACGATCGCTTCGGCTGGCCGACGACCGCCTTCCACCTCGGAGAGGAACTCTGCGACATCGAGCTCGACGTGCCGGCGCTCGCGCCGCTGCAGATCGAGATGCTCGAGGAGGTGGTCGCGGCGGAGATCCGGGCCTCCCGGCCGGTCTCGGTCAGGCACGTCGCCCCCGAAGACGTCGGTTCCCTCGACGTGCGTACCCGGGGACTCCCGCCGGGCCACCGGGGCGAGGTGCGGCTGGTCGAGATCGCGGGCATCGATCTGAACACCTGCGGCGGCACGCACGTCCGCTCGACGGCCGAGATCGAGGCGATCCAGCTCCTGGGCACCGAGCCGATGCGCGGCGGCACCAGGCTCTTCTACGTCGCCGGCGGACGGCTGCGTCGCCGGCTCGCGGCTCAGGAGGCCCGCACCGCGCGCCTGCGCTCGCTGCTTGGGACGCCCGACGAGGAGATCGTTGCCGCCGTCGAGGCCAGGCTGGAGCAGGGGCGCGTGACCGAGAAGCGGGTCCGTGCGCTCGAGGAGGAGCTCGCCGCCGCCCTCGCGGAGGCGATGGCGGCCCGCCCGGACCGCGTCGTTTCCGTTCACCTCGAAGGCAAGGACGCGGCCTTCCTGCAGCGCGTCGCGAAGCGACTCTCCGGATCCGACAAGGCAGTGCTGCTCACCGCGGGCGCAGGCGAGGAGGGGTTCTTCGTGCTGGTTGCCGGTACGGGGGTTGCCCTCGACGTGCAGGCCGCGGGCCGGGAGATCGCGGAGGCCATGGGAGGGCGCGGGGGCGGCTCGGGCCGCACGTTCCAGGGTAAGGTCTCCTCGCTCGCCACCCGGGAGGCAGCGCTCGCGCGCCTCCTGGCGCGTCTCGGCGGGCAGTGATGGCGCGCCGGCTGCAGCCGGAGGGCGCCCCTTGTTGATTTCTGAGGGCTGTCCGCTTACCTTGGCCGCTCCGCAGGCGGCGCGAGCGCAACCGGCGGGACGCCAGGGAGCCAGCATGGGTTTCGTTCCACAGGTGATCGACCTCGTCCTCCACGTCGACAAGTACCTCGACCTGATCATCCAGCAGTACGGACTGCTCACCTACGTCCTCCTCTTCGTGATCGTGTTCTGCGAGACCGGCCTCGTGGTGACGCCGTTCCTCCCGGGCGACTCGCTGCTGTTCGCGGTCGGGGCTTTCGCGGCCCGGGGCTCCCTGGACGTCGTGGTCGCCCTCGTCGTGTTGGCCGCGGCGGCCATCCTCGGTGACACCGTCAACTACTGGATCGGAGCGGTCGTCGGGCCAAAGGTCTTCCACAAGGAAAACGTCAGGTTCCTCAACAGGAAGCACCTCGACCGCACGCACGAGTTCTACGAGCGCTACGGCGGCAAGACCATCGTGATCGCCCGCTTCGTCCCGATCGTCCGCACCTTCGCCCCGTTCGTCGCGGGGATCGGCAAGATGACGTACGGCCGGTTCCTCTCCTACAACGTCTTCGGCGGCCTGCTGTGGGTCTTGCTGTTCGTGCTGGGTGGTTTCTACTTCGGCAACATCGGGATCGTGCGGCGCAACTTCTCGCTGGTGATCATCGCCATCGTGCTGATCTCGATCCTGCCCGGCGTGATCGAGGCGCTCCGCCAGCGTGCCCGTTCGCGCGCCGCCGACTGAGCCCCGCGGGACCCTAGGAACCGGAGCGGCCGTAGAGCCAGGCCAGCTCGAGGAAACGGTTCCGCAGCGACTCCGAGAGCATCGAGTCGGTGAGACGGAACCGCCAGTTCCCCTCCCCGGTGGCTGGCGTGTTCATGCGGCAGTCGCCGCCGAGCCCGGCGATGTCCTGGTGCGGGACCATCGCCAGGTCGGCCACCGAGGCAAGAGCGAGCCGGATCATGTCCCAGTGGATCTCACGGCCGTCGGTGCCGATGTAGCGCCGTACGTAGTCCTTCTCCGCCTCGCCGGCGTCCCCCTGGAACCAGCCCAGGGTCGTGTTGTTGTCGTGGGTGCCGGTGTACACGACCACGTTGCGCCGGAGACGGTACGGCACGAACGTGCTTCGCGGCGATGGCGAGAACGCAAACTGCAGCACGACCATGCCGGGCAGCTCGAGCCCGTCGCGCAGGGCGACCACGTCCTCCGTGATGACCCCGAGGTCCTCCGCCACCAGCGGAAGATCGCCCAGCGCTGCCCTGGCCGCGTCGAAGAGCTTTCGCCCGGGCCCCGGCACCCAGCGCCCCTTGACGGCCGTCTTCTGCCCCGCCGGCACCTCCCAGTACCCGGCGAACCCCCGGAAGTGGTCGAGCCGCACCGCGTCCACGAGCCCCAGCGTCGCCCGCAGGCGGGCGATCCACCACGCGTACCCCGTTCGCTCGATGGCTTCCCAGTCGTAGAGGGGGTTTCCCCAGAGCTGGCCGGTCTTCGAGAAGTAGTCCGGCGGAACGCCGCCCACCACCACCGGACGCCCGTGGGGGTCGAGCTGGAACAGCTCCCTGTTGGCCCACACCTCGGCGCTGTCGCCCGCGACATAGATCGGAACGTCGCCGAGGATGCTGATGCCCAGCGACCGTGCGTGCTCCCGGAGCGCTCGCCACTGCGAGAAGAACAGGAACTGGCAGAACTCCTCGAAGAGCAGCTCGCGCTGGTGGCGCCCGAGCCAGGCCGCCAGGGGCTCGGGGCGGTGCAACGACAGGTCCTCGGGCCAGTTGTGCCAGGACGCCCCGCGATGGGCGCGCTTGAGGGCCGCGAACGCCGAGTAGTCCGTGAGCCACCAGGCGTTCTCCTCCCTGAACGCCGCCAGAGCGCCCTCGAGCTTTGCGGGCGCCTTCTTGGAGAACCGCTGGAACGCGCGCTGGAGGACCGTCAGCTTGTAGGGGACCACCCTCTCGTACTCGACCTTGAACGGCGAGAGCGCGGGCATGTCGGCGAGGTCCGCCGGCTCCAGCAGGCCGCCCTCGAGCAGCAGTTCCGGGCTCACCAGCGCGGTGCTGCCTGCGAACGTCGAGGTGGCCGCGTACGGTGACCAGCCGGGTCCGGCCGGATTCAGGGGCAGCACCTGCCACCACCGCGCGCCAGCCGCGGCGAGCCAGTCGAGGTAGTGGTGCGCGGCAGGACCAAGGTCGCCGATCCCGTACGGACCGGGAAGGCACGTGGGGTGGAGCACGACGCCGCAGGAACGTGCGAGTCTCATCGCTCAGGCTCCAGCAGCGTCAATAGTAGCGGATCGCTCACCTTACCCCACAAAACCTGCTTGCCCGGCGACCGGGCGGCCCCTCTCTCGTCTTCCACTCCGTGGAGGTTTTGTTTTGCCCCGCGGGCTGGGAGCAGGTCTTCTTTCTTCACTGCGTGAGGCTTTTGTTTTGCCCGGCGGGTGCGCGGCTTCCCGGCGCTGGCTCGTCCCGCCGCAGGCGGGACTCGCGGCGCGCCGAGACTCCTCCGGCTGCGACCCGGCAGTGCGTTTGGGGCCGGGGACCCCTCGGTGTCCGCATGAGACCGCGTCACCGACACCCCAGCCCCGATCCGCGCGCCTGGTGCCCGCAGCCTCCGGAGAGATGGCCGCTCGCACCCGCCGGGCGGATGGGAAGCCCGCCACCAAGAAACACTGCTCCCACGCCTCAAGCAGTGCCAACGCGAACGGGGGTGGTGGTGAAATCCACCCCGCGGGCCAAAGGAGCCATCTCGCCGGAGCGTGCGGGCACCCGACGCGCTGGCCGTCGTGGGGATACGGCGCGGCTGCCTCACGCCGACGCCGAGGGGTCACGCGGCGGGCAGCGCTCTCGGGTCGCACGCGCAGGCGGGTCGGAGGGCTGGGCTCGACGCCCAGCCCGAGCGACCGCTCATGGCCCGCGGGGCAAAAGAAGCCACGCAGTGAAGAACAATAAAAGGGGAGCGGGCGCTCAGCCCGAACGGAACCGGCGCCACCACGACCGCAGCCTCTCGCCGAGGCCGGGACCGGCCGTGTAGAAGAACTTGAAGTGTCGGACGGCTACCTTCGGCGGCACGGGCTTGGGCGCGTAGCGCTCCCGCAGGTGGTGCAGGTGATCCATGGTGAAGAGGTAGAGGTCCGTCTCGGTGCGCTTCGGGAACTCCTCCATGATGCCGCTGCGCCTGATGGTCTCCACCATCGGCCGGTAGACGGTGTCGCGCCACGACGTCACGGCCTCGGGCCACGTCTGCTCGCGCCCGGTCTCGACGCCACGGTAGTAGCGGTGGACCGTGATGTGCTCGAGCAGACGCTCGTAGCCGTCGGCCTCGGTCACCCGGAACTCGTCCGTCTCCTCCGGGACCAGGCCGGCGGTCTCGAGGAAGTCGGCGAGGCCTCGCTGTAGCAGCACGTCCTCGATCGACGCGTCCGGGGAGATCGGCACCGGCGTGAGGAACTCCTTCACCAGCGCCTCGATGCTCGGCACGCCGAGGGATCGCGCCACCGACACCCGGTGGTGCCCGTCCACGACGAAGTAGGTCTCGCCGACCTTGTACAGCTCCACGGGCTGGAAGCCGGCAGGTCCCTCGGCCAGCTCCTCCACCTCTTCCCAGCGGTCGCGCAGGGCCTCGTCCCGGGGCAGGAACTCGCGGTTGAACTCCCGCTCCCTCCCCAGCGTGCCCACGATGCTCTCCAGCGGGACGTCGTGGATCCCCCGGTCCACGATGTGCTTGAGGCGCAAGCCGGCACGCACGCGGTCGAACGGGAGGAGATCCACGGGGCGCCCCTTGAGCACCCCCAGGAGGTCCTGCACCAGCGCTGCACGCCGGGCAGCGTCGAAGCGGGTCACGTCACCCCCTTCACGGCCCTTGCGGGCCGTCCAATCCGCGCTACGATTGCGGCCATGGTACACGCACACAAGCGTTCCGACACCCCCCGCCGCCTCCGCGCGGGGCTCCTTCCCGTGGCGCTGCCGGCGCTCGCGGCAGCCCTGCTCCTGGCTCTTGCCGCCAGCGGGCTCGGGCAGGACAACCAGCGACCGCCGCGGCGGGTCCTGCAGCGCGTCGCCCCCTCCTCCTGGGCAAACGAGTGGTCCAGGGGAGCGGTGTTCTACGAGGTCTTCGTTCGCAGCTTCGAGGATTCCAACGGTGACGGCATCGGCGACCTGAAGGGCCTGATCGCCAAGCTCGACTATCTCAACGACGGCAACCCCGACTCCACCACCGACCTCGGCGTGGACGCGCTCTGGCTCATGCCGGTGTTCGCGTCGCCAAGCTACCACGGGTACGACACCATCGACTACGAGCACATCAACCCGGAGTACGGAACCGACGAGGACTTCGCGTCCCTGTGCAACGAGGCCCACAGCCGCGGCATCCGGGTGATCGTGGACTTCGTGATCAACCACAGCGGCTCCGGGCACCCCTGGTTCGTGGACTCCTCGTCGGGGCCCACCGCGGCGAAGCGCAACTGGTACGTCTGGAGCCCCGTCGATCTCGGCTGGCGGCAGCCCTGGAACATGTACAGCGGCGCGGACACCTGGCACCAGAACGCCAAGGACGGCCAGTGGTTCTACGGCGTGTTCTGGGCCGGGATGCCCGACCTCAACATCCGCAACCCGGAGGTCCGGGCCGAGATCAAGCGCCTGGCCACAGTGTGGCTCTCGCGCGGCGTCGACGGTTTCCGGCTCGACGCGGCCCGGCACCTGGTGGAGAACGGGGGCGGGCTCTCCCAGGTCGATCAGCCGGAGACGCACGCCTTCTGGCGCGAGTTCGCGGCGCACGTGCGGACGGTCAAGCCCGATGCCACCCTGGTGGGTGAGAACTGGACCGACACGCCGATCATCGCGACGTACTACGGCTCGACCGCCACGGTCCCCGGCGGCGACGAGCTGCCGATGAACTTTGACTTTCCCCTTGCGGCCGCCGTCGTACAGGGGGTCAACGGGGGTGACGCCAACGTCATCTTGTCGAAGCTCGCGGAGGTCCAGTCCGTGTACCCGCCGGGCGCCAACGATGCCCCTTTCCTCACCAACCACGACATGATCCGTGTCGCGACCCAGCTCGGCAGCAACGCCGGCCGGCTCCGCAACGCCGCCGCAGTTCTCCTGACGCTCCCGGGCACGCCATTCCTCTACTACGGCGAGGAAGTCGGCCTCCAGAACGGCAGCTCGGACACCGACGACAGGCTGAAGCGCACCCCGATGCCGTGGGACGCTTCGTCGCCCGGCGGCGGGTTCACGACCGGCGCGCCCTGGTTCCCGTTTGCCCCCGGACGTGAGACCGCAAACGTCGCCGTCCAGAGCGCCGACCCGGCATCGCTGCTCTCCCGGTACCGCGCGCTGATCCGGGCGCGTCACGCCTCGTCCGCACTGCAGCGTGGCGACCTCCGGCTCGTGACCTCGGGCGGAGGGGGGCACGTCCTCGCTTTCTTCAGGACTTTGGCAGACGAGCAGGTGCTCGTCGCCCACAACGTCAGCGATGCGATCCAGACGGCGGGGCCATACGCGACCACGGCCACCACGTCGGAAACCGTGTTCGCCGACACCGGGGCCAGCGTCGCGGTCGGGGGAGGCTCGTGCAGCGTGACGCTGCTCCCGCGGACCACAGGGGTCTGGCGCCTCAGGTAAAGCAGGCTTGAAGGCCTGAAGGCTTGAAGGCACCCTCAAAGGTGGGTAGTCCGATCACAATGTATTCCCGGTCCACCCAGGCCCCAAGCCTGGGCGGTGGCGAGGGAGGGCAAGCCCCCCATCCAAGATACAGATTGGCCGTCAAGCTCTCGACCGGCGAGGATAGGCAGTCCTGCTACTTGGCTTTGGCGTCCGCGGGGACGACACCGGGGAGCGCCACGGGCCGACCTCCCATGAGATCGTAGTCCTTGAGCACTGCCTCCTGGGTCGTGCCGGGCGGCACGATAATGTCCACGAGGGTCGGCTGGAGGTCATCGCCCTCGCGGTTGGTCCCGAAGTTGTCGAAGCCCTTGCCGGGCAGGATGGGGATGATCATGAGGCCCGGGGAAGCGCCCTCGGAGCCCATAATCGCCGACACGTCCACCTTCAGCTGCACGTCGGCGCCCGTGACGCCGACCACGTAGCTCCAGGTGTCCTTGGCCGGGCCCCCGAGGAACGCGTCGGGCACGAAGAAGCGGATCGAGCGGCCCGTGACCGAGACCACGGTGGGGAAGAAGACGCTCGACGCTACGTCCCGTGACACGCCGGCCGAGATCGTGTCCACATCGGCCGATGTCACCGACCCCTGGCGGCGCTTGAGCTCCATCTTCGCCTCGCGCACGTAGATGGCCTTCAGCATGTCCTGCGCATCGTACGGACGCGGGGTGAGGCAGACCACCTTCTCCCAGGCGTTTGCCTGAGCGATGGCCGCCCGCCTTCCGGGGAGCGTCTGCGTGCTCCCCGAGCCGGGGATCCGGTCGGTGTCGATGTACACGTCGATGTTGAAGGTGTAGAAACCCAGCTTGGCGATCTTGTCCAGGGTGGTCCCGACGGGGTCGATGGTGCGCCGCGGCGGCACCCGTACGGACCGTGCAAAGGTGACCTCGAAGAGGGTTCCTCCGGCCTGTGCGGACGCCGCGAACCTGACCAGGTCGAGGTCGCCGGGCTGCATGTCGGTGCGCAGGGGGTACTGGAGGGTGCCGTCGCCGTAGTCGTCCCCCTTCGGGTCGGCAAGCGTGAAGATGGGCTGACCCTCTGCCGCCACCGCAGGGAGCGCAAGGCCGAGACCCGCACACACGCCGGCGAGCAGGGCCACCACCGTGAGACTCCGTCGAGAACCTCGCATGTCCCCTCCCCAACGATCAGCCGGATTCTAGAACCTCGGGGGCCCGGCCCCAGGATGGCGCCGGGCCCCCTCCTTCACTGCACGCCCATCGCTAGAAGATGATCTTCATGAACGCCTTAATGCGCTGCTGCGAAAAGTCCCTATCCAGGAGGCTATTCCAGCCGCCCCAGGCGTTCTTCCAGCCCGGAGAGTTGACCGGAAGGCCGAGGTTCTTCGCCGTGTCCGCATCGGCGTACTGCACGACGAACCCGTCCCCGAAGTCAGGTTTGAACGTGCCCCAGGCGTACTGGTACTCGAAGCCGATCGTGGCACCACCCAGCGTGTAGGAGAACTTGGTCACCAGAATGTTCTTTTGGTGCTTGCCGGACGTCATCTCATGGACCTGGTACGACTTGAAGGCGGTGTTTCCGTCCTTCAGGTCGGCGCTGTAGTACTCGTACCCCAGCGAGCCGTAGAGGTCGTTGGTGAGCTGGTACCCGGCGCCGAGCTGGTAGGTGTAGTAGCTGAGGTCGCGGTCGTCGTCGGAGATGGAATCCCACGGCTTCCACTGGTAGCCGGTGACACCGTTCACTGTGATGACCGGCGGGTTCTGGAAGTAGGGAATGTTGGCTGTCGTGAGAGTCCCGTTGTAGTTGTTCACGACGTTCTTGCACGCCTGGCCGTTGCCCGGGCAGTCGCCCGCCGCGTAGGGCAGGAAGCGGGCGTCGTTGAGGCGCTTGTCGGTCTCGTTGATCCCCTTGACCTTGAAGAACAGGTCGATGCCGGTGCCGACGTCTATGACGGTCTTGCCCTTGATGAGGTAGAGGTCGGTTGTCTTGTCCTGGAAAGGCACGTAGGCGGAGCGGAAGTTGTGGCCTACGCCGGTGTCTCCCTCCAGCATCGGGTAGGTCGTGTTGTCGATTGCCTTCGTGTCGTCGCCCCACGCCTGCCAGTTGGTGTTGTACCCCAGGTGCGTGTACTCGCCGGAGAGTTCGAGCGCACCGACGGTGTACCTGGGAACGATCGTGAACCCCTTCCAGCCGATCACGGTCTCGGCCATCGGTTCGTCGAAGTCGGTGAACTCGTTGTCCACGTTGATCGTGGCGACCTGCTGCGCGGTACCGTCGTAGCCGCCGTAGCCGATGATCGTCGGGTTGCCGTTGAAGACGCCGAACTTGGCGTTCGTCGGTCCGGGGAACATGAACGTCGCATCATGCCCCTCGGTGAGCAGGACGTCCGATTCGCGGCGGGCCGCAACGATCGAGTCGTAGTCAGCGCCGTAGGAGAACGCCTCCAGGTTGAACGAGAGCCCGACGCCGAACGGGTCGTTGATGTCGAGGTCGGCCTTCCAGGCATCGCCGGTGTGGTTGCCGGCGAGCGCCGAGGAGTAGCCGCCGATGCCGAACGAGCAGGGCGCCTCGTTGGTTATGCCGAGCTTGCAGTTGGACGAGATCGAGGAGCGGTAGTACGCCGCGCGGATGTCGAACACCGCGCTCGGGTGGATCCCGACCTTGAGCCCGCCCACCTCGTTGCGGGTGCGCGTGGTGACGTCCCGCCCGTTGTCGTAGAGGTGATCGGTCCCATCGATCTCGATGTCGTCCAGGTAGCTGAACAGGCCGCCGACATCCCAGGTAGAGCTCGAACTGTACTTGAACTGGGCGACGTAGATCCCGTCCTGGGGGGTGTACTGGCCGGTGTTCCAGTTGGGTCCCATCCAGAGGCGGAACGCCGAGATCCGGGCGAAGTCCCAGGTGAACGACTTCCTGCCC
>Ga0315281_10015055_pt1 | contig 10386 bp, 8 predicted proteins | sample YL17G07_0_MG_FD_204540 | JGI IMG/M metagenome (GOLD analysis project Ga0315281, IMG submission 204540) | Sediment microbial communities from Yellowstone Lake, YNP, Wyoming, USA - YL17G07_0 | ecosystem: Environmental > Aquatic > Freshwater > Lake > Sediment | place: USA: Wyoming | collected...
ATTATCCTGCAACTGAAAGGAGGTTCGGCAAAAACCAGGAAGCAGTACTCCATAGTTGCGATTCGACCGCATACTGTACAGAGAGGGTGTATATGTTGTCCAGAAGTGTAAGGCCTTTATTCAGTGCAAGATTGTTAATGTAGTATTGCGCGTATTGGAAGGGCGAGCCGCCCGGAAGGCTTACTCCTATGGAGCCAAGCAGCGACGACCCAAGTGTTGCTGTTGCACTACACACCAATTGCGACACGCCCAGGAGCACAACAATAATCAGAACGCTGATGGTGAGCTGCGACGCCTCAAACCACACAAAGTTTGTAATTGTGCTTTTTGTTTTTGTTGGCAGAACCCTGCTTATTAGATAGAAAACTGAAATTATGCTGAAGCCTGCTGCTACGATTACGTAGTTTATGCCGAGCCAGCTGTTGACATAGTTTGTAGCACCGAAAAGCGCGCACGAGTTTTGAGCCACCACTTATTTCACCATCATATTAGCTTAAGCTTACCTATTCCAAGGCTAAGGGTGCCGCCGAGCATCTTTGCTATGCTATCGCCAATAGCGGCAGCGATAATGACATCAAATATAAGGAGTATGAACTGTATCAAAGCCATAAGGGCATAGTTTGTGATGAAGTTCATTGCCGGGTAAATCGATGGAGAAGAGGCGAAGAAGGTGCCCAGTCCCGCAAAGAACCCCTGAGAGCCACTTATCCAACTTCCAGCAGCGCCTATTATGTCAAAGAAGCCAGTGTAGAGTGCACAAACCAGACCGTTCAGTATGACGTATGTTGGGTTCCCACTGCCTACAGAAGGGCATGATGTTGGAGCAGCCAAGTAGGATGACACGGTTAAAGGTGCGAGGAAATTTGTGACTGGAAGGTTAAAGACCATGAGGAGCGTCGGAAATATTAGAGAGAGTGTTATACCACCTGCAATCATCGTCCCGCCCAAGCCCCTCAAAAAGGGTATGGCACGCAAAAAGACACCAATCGGTATGAATACGAGAAGACCTGCGTACATGATTATATAAAAATAGTTTCCGAGCACCTGAAAAATTATCATGGTTGGTACCACGATGTCGTCAGCGATTACGTCTGTGAAGGAGCTGCTGCCTTTGGAGGCAGCAATCATATGGCTACTGAAAGGACTCACACTGAAAAAACCAATATCAAAAGATCCTACATATGGGATCGGAATTGGAATGTAGGCCGAAATCGTCAGGCTCGACAGAGCGGCTATGCCAAGGTGCAGGCCCAATACGCCGGCGAAGGCATCATTAACTTCGGCTTTTTGTATGCATATGTAATTGATCAGATCTGCAGCATAAAGCGCATTAAGGTTTGAAGATATTGTACTAGAAACTGACGAACCGCCAGATGCTGGAGCCTGCACACCTGCAAGCGCCAGTGCTAGGGCGCTGGATATCGCAAGGAGTGAAAAAATTGCCACTACCAATATAATGCTTTTTGTTGTCTCCCATAGGTCTTGTTTGTACCAGTTTTTGAAGCCTTCTATGGCGAATATCTCGCCCACCATAAAGGCAATGCCGACGAACGCGAAGGATATTGCTATGCCGATTGATGAGAATGCCATCGAATTGTATATATCTGCGCTGATGTCCTGCGCACTTGACACCGAGCATTGCGCAAATTGAGAATGAACTGCACCTACATCAACCAAAACAAACAGCATTACAAAGAGCAGTGCGGTTGTCGTTTTTGGCATGTTTAAGGTTGGTATGTAAGATATTTATTAGTTATATGGGGAATTAGCGTTTTAGAAGTGCAAACCTTTTAATGTACATCTCGCTCTGCAGTAAAACCATGAAAGGAAGTACTACTATGGAATCGATAAACAGCACGATATAAGTAGAAAGCACACCTGGAATTGCTATACCAAACAGATCGACCACGCTGAGCAGCACTATGGAAAGAAGTACCCATAGTAACAGGTAATCGAAGCGTTTGATGGAAAATGTTATGCTTGCTTTGATCGCCCTAAAAATTTTTTTGTCATCTATAACTATCGATGCTGGTGCGTACAGGAAAAGTGGGCTTATTATGAGCCCGAACAGTGCAGTGGCAGCCTTTGAATGCGGCTGGAAGTATGTTGCGATGTTGAAGAGCACGACCAAGGCCGTGAACAACAGAAGCACTGCAAACACCCTGCTGGTATAACGCTCTAGCCCCTCTATCACTTCGCGTCTTATTCTTGTGTGTGTTCTGCTGTGCTTCACTATAACATTTATAGCAACTATTGCAAAGCTCAGGAATATTAAGGAGAAGAGTGTGGATATGATGATTATTCCGGCACTAACCGGAGTCAGGTTGAGATAGATGCTTGCAGTCCTTATGAATATCGCACCCATGTCGCTGTACGTAGGAAATGAGGCAAAAATGGGTATTAGGAGCGCTATTATGAATGATATCCCTGTAAATAGAATAAGTTCTAGGTGCTTTGCATAAGTCTCTGTTGTGTATTGAAGTATATTGGTCATAAAAACCTATATGAAAATACAAGCCAAGAAATAAATACCCATTACAAAAAAGGAAAAATTAGAATAAACTGCAATGTAGCCTAATGCCAGATGAAACGCTGCTTGCTACTAACCGCTTGATCCGCAATTGGAGAAACTGTTTCCTGCTATGGCTTGTAGTATAAACGGTGCTACCTCAGCAATTATTATTCCTGCGATGCCGCCCGTTATCATGCCTATACCATAACCCTGCAGGCTTGATTTAAGTTGTCCGCCACCGACGTGCGAGATTGCATAAAATATAGCGCCAAGCAGCACAAGTGCAAGCCCTATTATGAATACGACCGTATGCAGACCCCAGTAAATTGCACATGCTATGGATGATATTGGACCAGATATCGATTGGGAAAGGCCATCACCTGCTGCAATAGACAGAAATGAAGTGAGTGTGATCAAAGAGAACAGTATTCTCGTCAGATCACGGTCCGTTAAGCCGACTAGCACCTTTTTTAGGGTAGCGTTCATACAGTCACCATAGGTAAATGTAATATTATATAGATGTATTGTTTAAATATCTTTTGGTGAGGGTGCTTGGCTGATGTCGTATTAGAATACGTCTAATTAAGCTATTAACTAGGTAGAGAACCTGATATTGGTTAGGGCAAAAAATCTCGGCGACAGAGTCATGCCTTGGCCTTCGACCACTTTCTAATGGTTGATACCCACAATTGGGCATATATAGAAGGAACTGGTTGTGTATATGGCGCATTCTAAATAGGTTACGTTGGGATTTTGAATAATTAGTGAGAAGGTTCTGTTTCCTTTGCCATAAACTGTAAGCCTGTTAGAATTTATTATAGAAGAGTAATTTGTATAGTTATAGACTGTGTGCTCTGTAGAGTTTTGTAGTATACTTGAGCCCATTAATCCATATATAACAGGAGCCCATGAACTGCCTCTATAAAAGGCATATGTATAAATATACAGATTTGTTGATGTCGAAAAGTTATATTTCAGTGTTGCGTAATAGGTTACGTTTTTGCTTGTTTGGATTAACCTCCCCCCTTGGACTTCTATATTCATCTCTTTTAAGTAGGTTGTGTGTTCTACCAGCACGTAGGAAATTGCAAATACCACTATTAACGCGGTCAGTGCTAGGAATAGGTACTTTGCTTTTCTTTTTGGAATCTTTTTAAGCAGCAGGGACTTCTTTGTTTTGCTTCCATAGCCAATAAAGAGAGTTATCACCAGAAAAGAGATAAAGAAGAAATAATATGGAACTACAGAGTGATACAAAAATAATAATGGGAATAGACCAAATAGACCTATCAGCTGCTTTCTGTTCGTATAAATTAGGAGTATAATAGATTCTGCGATTGCTGTGTAAAAAAGCACAGAATATGCACTTAATGGTATCGGATAAAGCACAAAAAGAGGCTGTGCGAACGCCGCATACGGACCTGGGAACAGCTGATTACTCAGTGTAGTAAAAATATCATTAAAATATGCAGATGGTGACAACGCAATAAAGTAGCCGTTTATTATAAGAAATACCGCTATCGTGGCAAGTGTGGTCATAAATCCTGATTTGATTCCTTTGTTGTTGAATACATAAATTAGGAAGAGGAGTACTGGGATCCAGAGCATTTCTTGCATGGAGGCCGCAAGTCCGAGAAATGCGAATAGGTATTTGCTGTCAATTTTGTAGTACGCAAGAATTAGGGTTGCAAGCATCAGGTAATTGGTGGTGGATGAGGTAAAACTTATTACAAAAATTGCAATCATGTAGATTATATAGTTGGGTCTTTTCAAGAATTCTTTATCAATAGCATACCATACAAAAAATAAGAAGATGAAGCCGAATGCACCGATTGCAAATATGAATGTAAGGCTTGACGTATTATATGTGCTGTACTGCGCAAGTACGTAGATCGGGAGCAGTGGCAAGAAATACATTGCGGGATAGTCCATGAATCCTATTATCCCATTTCTTGTGGTTATTGTAGGTAAAATTAGGCTATTTTTTACATTTAAAAAATCGAAAAGTTCTAGGGTGCTTACATTCATAAGATAGGGATTTTTACCAGAAAGCATTGTGCCAACAGCCTGTATGGCAAGAAATTCCTCGTCGTCAGGTACGACCGAGATCTTATGCGCTGAGAAAAAGAAAATCAGCCAGACAAGCAGTGCTGCAGCTATAAAAAAGCAGAGTAACACAAATCTCGAGCGACCTTTAAAAGGCTTGTATTTGAGAACATAAAAGCCGAAAGAAATGAAGAGAAATGCTGGGAAGAAAATGGCCAGGGGGGGTAAATAGTAAGAAAAGAACGTAGGTATTATAGCAATAGAATTAGGGCCTATAAAGTAAAGGGTTATAAGGGAAGAGGAAAAAGTTGCGATTGTTAAGAGAGCGGTATAAAGTAATGCTGTTTTTCTTAACTTTCCAAAATATGCAACGTAGATATAGAGATACAAAAATGCTAGTGCGGTAAATGTTAGATTTGTTAAAAGAATTGCTTCTGAGATGTTGCTGAAGGGCATAATTATAAAAGCGTAAATAAATATCAAAACGGAGAGTAAGACTACGCCTAGATTGGCGGTTCTTTTGGAGGACTTATCTCTTTTGAGAACTGCTCGCATAGCATCATTATTGGAGGGGGATTTTTATTGCAGTAACCTAGGGCTGGCACTATTAAAATCTTTACGCACCTTAATACTTATTACCCTCTACTTTAATAAAGTATAAAGTTTCTTTGATCTAGTCAACTTTGACCTATAGTTTCTTTCTAATGGTGAATGCTCACGCTCGGACAATTATAAAGGAAATTGTTCGTGTATATGACACATTCTAAATGGGTTACATTTGGATTTTGAATAATTAGTGAGAAGGTTTTGTTTCCTTTGCCATAAACTGTAAGCTCGTTAACATTTAATATAGAGTAATAGTTTGTATCATTATAAACACTATGCTCTGTAGAGTTCTGTAGTATGGTTCGACCTATTAACCCATATAATTGGGGTCCGGCATAGTTGCCTCCGCCGAAAGCATACGCATAGACATATAGGTTTGTTGGTGTTGTGAGGTTGTAGTTCAGTATTGCCGAGTAGGTTGCGTTTTTGCCAGTTACGGTCAATTTTCCTCCGTGGACTCCAATATTCATCTCTTGAAGGTAAACTGTGTGTTCTATAAACACATAGGAAATTGCAAATACCACTATTAACGCGGTCAGTGCTAGGAATAGGTACTTTGCTTTTCTTTTTGGAATCTTTTTAAGCAGCAGGGACTTCTTTGTTTTGCTTCCATAGTCGATAAATAGAGTTATAACCAGGAATGATACAAAGAAAAAGTAATACGGCGTGATCGCATGGTACAAAAATAATAGCGGGAATAGGCTAAGCAGGCCTATCAGCTGCTTTCTGTTTGCATAGGCCATGAGCATCAAAGATATTGCAGTTGCTGCATAAAACAGTATAGAATATGCGTCCAGTGGTATGGGGTAGAAGACAAATAAAGGTTGCGCAAATACTGCGGTCGATTCTGGGAACAGTTGATTGCTGATGGGGGCAAATACGTCACGAAAATATGCAGATGGTGACAACGCAATAAAGTAGCCGTTTATTATAAGAAATACCGCTATCGTGGCAAGTGCAGTCATAAACCCAAATCTGAGTCCTTTATTATTGAATACATAGACCAGGAAAAGCAGCACAGGAAGCCAGAGCAGCTCCTGCATTGAGGCTGCAATTCCAAGAAACACGAACAGGTATTTGCTATCGATTTTGTAATATGCAAGAAGCAGAGTTGCAAGCATGAGATAGTTAACCATAGATGGGGTATCTCCTAACACAAAAATTGCCATTATGTAAATGAGGTAGTTGGGTCTTTTCAAGAATTCTTTATCAATAGCATACGTTATAGAGAAGAGTAATACAAATCCGAACGCACCCGTAGCGATGATGAGGAAAACGCTCGATATATTGTACGTGCTAAGCTGTGCAAGAAGGTAGATTGGAATTAGTGACAGGAAGTACATGGCGGGGTAATCCATGAATCCCAATACTCCGTTTCTTGTGGTTAATGTTGGTGTAAGTATGCTCTTATTTACATTTAAAAAGCTGGAAATCTCCATATTACTCAAATTCAAAGTGTAAGGATTCTTCCCAGAAAGGATGGCACCTACGGATTGTATGGCGAGGAATTCCTCGTCGTTAGGTATGATATAGAGTTTAGGTACCGTGAGGTAAAATACGATTAAGATAAGCAGTGCTGCAGCTATAAAAAAGCATAGTGACGCAAACATCGAGTACTTCTTGAATGGCCTGTATCTTACGATATAGAATCCGAAGGAAAGAGAAAAGAATACTGGAAAGAAAATAACCTGAGTTGGCAGGAAGAACTCATAAAATGCGGAGAACATAACATAGGCGTTGGCACCAATAAAGTAAAGGGTGATTAGAGAGATGAAAAAGGCTACAAGTACTAATGAAGCCGTGTAGAGTAATAAAGCTCTCCTCGGGCTTCCAAAATATGCAATGTAGATATAGATATAAAAAAATGATAATAATGTGAATATTACACTTGTTAAAACGATGGTTTCAGATATGTCGCCGAAGAGCATGATAAAAAAAACATAGATGCATAGCAAAACTGAAATTAAAACTATACCTAAATTGGCAATTCCTTTTGAATTGCCATGTTTTTCCATAAGTATTTTCATAGCATCATTATGTTGATATATTTATACTTCAACAATTTAGGGGTTGGCGTTATTAAAACCTGTGCTTACTGTAATACTTATTAATCTTTATTTTTATACTTATAAAGTTCCTTTTACACTCTTATGGATTTAACAAGCTTAGTTTTGGTTGTATAACTTAATTTATGATTATGAGGAATTAGCATGTATGTTTTAGGAGTTTGGGATGGACATGATGCGGGCGCCGCACTTATAGAGGACAATAGGGTTGTGTATGCCGCGAATGAAGAGAGATTCACTAAACGAAAGCTTGAGGTAAACTTTCCCTACAACTCAGTAATGGCTGCGCTTTACTATGCAAACATAAAGCCTACAGATATTGAGCATGTAGCATTTACTACCACGGAGTTTACAAAAACTCTTGAAAGGGTTTTCCCAAAAATGAGAGAGTATTACTATCTCTTTAGAAGGAGGAAGATACCAAAGCCCTCATTTGAAAATTTCAGGCACAATCTCAAATATACTTTGACGACCCTTGGGGTATTGCCACTGTGCAACACCGTAAGCAGTGCGATTATAGCAAAGCACCTAAAACACATGGGCTTTAGGAACTTCAAGTTGCATATTGTAGACCACCATACTGCGCATGCTGCAAAGGCCTTTGTTTCGCCATTCGACAAGGCGCTTGTTATAACGATCGACGGCCTGGGCGATGGGCTTTCTGGCACTGTAAGTACGATGGAGAATGGAAAGCTTGAAAGGCACGTTGCAATCAAAGCAAAAGACTCCGTTGGCATCGTGTACGAGCAGGCCACCAATATAATTGGCATGAGAGAGCTTGAAGACGAGGGCAAGGTGATGGCGATGGCTGATTATTCATACCCATTCGATTTTAAGGACAACAAACTTAAGGACCTGATCAAGGTCGAGGGTACGTCAATTAAGGCCGAGTATAACCAAAGAAAGCAGTTTTTATTCCTTCAGAGCATTGCATGGCAAACCCCAAGAGAGCAGTTCTCATACATGGCACAGCAGTTGCTTGAAAACACGCTAACAAAATTTGTGAGCAATGCTGTGGACAGATTTAACATCGGCGATGTTGTGTTGGCTGGTGGTATCTTTTCGAATGTCAAGGCGAACATGAAGCTCAGGGGCCTTGAGCACATCAAGCATTGGTATGTCTTTCCTCATATGGGTGATGGAGGCATGGCACTTGGCGGAGCGCTCTATACGGCCTACAAGTTAACCGGCAACACGAAATACGGATTTGGCGCATACCTTGGCAATAGCTACACAACAGATGAAACCGAAAATGTGGTAAAGAATGATCGCAGCATTCAGTACCAGTGGGAGGGTTTGGATGAACAGGCCAAACACGCAGCGGAGTTGATAAGCAACGGCAACTATGTGTTTTGGTTCCAGGGTAGGATGGAATATGGCCCTAGGGCACTTGGCAATAGGAGCATACTTGCGCCCTCTGACTCAGAAGAGGTAAAAGAAAGACTCAACCTTCATGTCAAAAAGAGGGAATGGTTTCAGCCGTTTGCACCATCCATGCTTGAAAGCGAGGCTGCCAAGCTTCTTGAATACGATAACAAGGGTGTTGACAAGTTCATGACCATGGCGTACAAGGTCAAGGAGGAATTCAAAGAAGTTACAAGGGCTGTCGTAAATGTTGACACGACGGCAAGGCCTCAGATGGTTGGCGCGGAGAACGTGCCTTACATGGAACTTTTGAGAAATCTTAAAAAATACACCGGTTATGGGATAATGCTTAACACGAGTTTTAACGTGCATGGTATGCCCATAGTTCTTAGCCCCGAGGATGCATTAAAGACGATGAAAGATACAAAAACAAAGTACATGTTCATAAACGGGCTTACCATAACAAACAGGGGTGGGTTTTAGTGCTGTCAGTATCTATGAGCATGGAAGAGTACATCATGACTCTTGGCATAGTAGTCTCTTTTGTTGGCATGCTTGCCACAATGGTGCTCTCAAGAAAATGGATAAAAGAAATACTGATGAATGCGGGCCTTAGCAGACGCGTTTTGCTTGGAGCTGTAGTTATAGTTATTGTTTTTCTAGGCATAGAAATAGCTCTGGTAAAGCCCACCCAGCAGCTCTTCTTTGACGACTCCATATATCAGGGCATGGCTTTAAGCCTCTTGCACACCGGCCAGGCGTGGTTCTGCGATTATGGCACGCCTTTTAACTGCATTGCTGGCGAGATCTTCCATGAACCCATAGGAGAGTCGTTCAACCTTGCCATGGGCTTTGCACTGGGCGGAGTCAGCATAATGACCACTTATAACACACAAATTGCGCTTACAGCAGTTGCTGTCCTGATGACATTTTTTGTATCATTGCTTGTGTTCAAAAACAGAACCGCTGCACTCTTCTCTGAGCTTTTTATGGCTGTATCACCGATGATGCTGATCTGGGCCGCACCCACAACATCCGACATGCCAGCCCTGACATACACGCTGGTCGCTTTGTTTGCAGTCCTTGTGTTCATGCACAGAAAAAATGCAAGCACATTCGGCTTTGCCCTGTTTGCATTGGCGCTTGCAACATACATGAGGGTCAACTCGCTTCTTTTGCTGCCTGTATTTCTGATTGTTTACCTGTTATTGGATGATAAAGGGATAGCAGACTCTATCAAGGCTAATATCAGGCTTGTAAAACAGAATCTGCTCAATACTAAGGTTTTGGTGCTCCTGCTGCTGTTCCTGCTGTTGCTCGCGCCCGAGATCGGCTACACATTCTCCCAATTAAACACTGGCTACGGCTACAGCGGCACGTTCGTGCAGCTCACATGCAGCCCAAGCCTGCCTGCAATACACCCAAATGCCGCTATAAGCCTTCAAAACTTTAATGCAAACATCTGCGCCAATCTTAATTTTTGGCTTAACTACTACAAGACAGGCTATATAATACAACCACTCATCTACACCCTGGTTGCGATTTTCGGGGGGTTTGCAATGATCTTCAAGGGAAAGGCCAGAGAGCTGGCCGCGATAGGAATATGGTTTATTGCCTTTTTCTTGCTATACACTGCATTCTATGCGGGCGGAGTTAATTACGGTGTTGACTGGCGTTTCATGCTGAGCGTGATAGCGCAGGCGAGCATGCTGGCGGGCTTCGGAGCTGCAAGCATATGCGAACTTGGCAATAGGTTTCAGTAAGTGATAAAATGCAAATAAAAACTACAAT
>Ga0315281_10015056_pt1 | contig 10386 bp, 8 predicted proteins | sample YL17G07_0_MG_FD_204540 | JGI IMG/M metagenome (GOLD analysis project Ga0315281, IMG submission 204540) | Sediment microbial communities from Yellowstone Lake, YNP, Wyoming, USA - YL17G07_0 | ecosystem: Environmental > Aquatic > Freshwater > Lake > Sediment | place: USA: Wyoming | collected...
CCCAAGGCAGGCCGGCGGCGCGCCAGCCGCCGACGGTGTTGCGGTGGCCGCTTGAATCGCGATCGCCTTCAAATCCTTCGAGCACGTTAAAGGCGGCGCGGTAACCGGCCTGCATAGCCGCGGTCGCCGCGTCGTGCGAGCGCCCGCCACTGCGGCAGACGAACATCACGACCGCATCCGGCGGCACTTCTTGTATAAGCTGCTGGAGGAAATTCGGGTTCGGTGACATGCCAGGATAACTTTTCCATTCGATTTCGACGCTGCCCGGGATGCGGCCGACGAAGTCATGTTCGGCGCGGCTGCGCACGTCGACGACTTTGGCGCCGGGTTGCTGCTGAAGCAAAGCATGAGCCTCGCCCGGCAATAACGCCCCGGCGTAGGGCAGTCCTTTTTCTTGTCCCCGTTGCCGTGCATGTTTTAAAATGTCCTCGCTGTCGGCCATTCCTGGATCCTCAATGCCTGTGTTCAAGGTAAAATCTTACCGCAATGCTGCGTTGAACAATGCGCACCATTAGCGGGCGTCGAAAGGCATTTCGCACCGTTATGGTGCGCCCTCATTTGGTGTCCGGCCAGAAATGACTTGTGGCACAATGCTTTTCCCGCTTTTGGGCTTGGCATATTTCGTGCTGAATCCTGCGTCCCGGAGTCATCCGTTTCGTTAAACAACACGCTTAGTTAGGAGAAAATAATGGCGGTAGCCGATGTAATGAAGATGGTCAAAGACAACGAGGTCAAGTTCGTCGACTTCCGGTTTACGGACACGCGCGGCAAAGAGCAGCATGTGTCGGTTCCCGTCAAGGCATTCAACGAATCAAAATTTACCGACGGCCACGCATTTGACGGCTCGTCAATCGCTGGCTGGAAAGGCATCGAAGCCTCCGACATGCTGTTGATGCCCGATCCGGATTCCGCGCGCATGGATCCGTTTACCGATGAACCGGTGCTCAATATCACGTGTGACGTAATTGAACCGTCGGACGGCAAAGGCTACGACCGCGATCCCCGCTCGATTGCGAAACGCGGCGAAGCGTACCTGAAATCAACCGGGCTTGGCGACACCGCTTACTTCGGTCCGGAGCCCGAATTTTTCATTTTTGACTCAGTGACATGGAACGTCGACATGTCGGGATGCTCGGTAAAAATAAATTCCGAGGAGGCGCCCTGGTCGTCCGGTGAGGAATACGAAGGCGGCAACATGGCGCATCGCGCGCCGGTCAAAGGCGGTTATTTTCCGGTGCCGCCGATGGACACGCTGCAGGATATCCGCAACGCAATGTGCCTTGCGCTGGAGCAGCAGGGCGTCGAAGTCGAAGTGCATCACCACGAAGTCGCGGCCGCTGGTCAATGCGAAATAGGCACTAAATTTGAAAAATTGGTAAAGCGGGCCGACTGGCTGCAGATTCTCAAGTACACGGTGCATATGGTCGCTGCTTCCTATGGCAAGACGGCGACCTTCATGCCAAAACCGGTGGTCGGAGATAACGGGTCGGGTATGCATGTGCATCAGTCGATCTGGAAGGGCGGCCAGAATATGTTTTCGGGCAACGGCTACGCCGGCTTGTCTGAATTTGCGCTGCACTACATCGGCGGCATCATCAAGCACGCAAAGGCACTAAACGCGATCACCAATCCGGGCACGAATTCCTACAAGCGCCTGGTTCCTGGTTTTGAAGCGCCGATCAACCTTGCGTATTCGGCGCGCAACCGCTCGGCGGCTTGCCGCATTCCCTATGTGACCAATCCGAAGGCGCGCCGCGTCGAAGTACGTTTCCCCGATCCGACCTGTAATCCGTATTTCGCGTTTACGGCGATGATGATGGCGGGACTCGACGGCGTGCAGAATAAGATCAATCCCGGCGATCCGATCGACAAGAACCTTTACGATTTGCCGCCGTCGCAGGCGAAGAAAGTGCCGAACGTATGCTCGTCACTCGAGATGGCGCTCGAACACCTCGACAAAGATCACGAGTTTCTGACCCGCGGCGGGGTGTTTTCGGACGATATGCTCGACGCCTACATGGCGCTCAAATGGGACGAAGTCACGCGATTCCGCATGACTACCCATCCAGTTGAGTTCGAAATGTATTACAGTTTGTAAGCGGTTATTAATGTAGTTCGAAACGGGGCGGGATCATCCCGCCCCGTTTCATTTTGCCGTTCAACACAAAACCGGCTGCGTTGTAAATATTGTTGATTTGACATAGACTTACGAAGATACACGGGCTGGTTGGTGCGATCCGGGCGTGGGCCAGCCGTTGCAGTCTAGGGGCACCCGAGGATAGCCATGAGAACATTGGTTTTGATGCTGCTGGTAGTTTCGACCCAGGCCGCGTGGGGCGAGATGTGGAAATGCACTGACCAGAACGGCAATACGCGCTATACCAACGTGAAGTCCGATGCGAAAGGCTGCAAAGCGTTGCATTTGGAACCGATTAATACCGCTCCGGCGACGCCGGTCCGCGCGCAGCAGAAGCCGGCTAACTTTCCAAGCGTCGATAATGATACCCAGCGCCAGCGCGACGCCGGTCGGCGCAAAATCCTCGAGCAGGAGCTGACGCAGGAGCAGCAGCAGCTCGAGATCGCAAAAAAGCAGCTTACCGAGGAAAAAAGCGTGCGCTTGGGCAGCGAACGGAACTATGCCCGTGTCGAAGAGCGGCTCAAACCGTACGAGGACCGGGTCAAGTTGCACGAGAGCAACGTCGAAAGCCTAAGAAAAGAGATCGCCAACGTCAAGTAATGGGGCTTTGAATTCGCCTCGACCGCATTTCGGCAGACCGCTCGCGTACACGATGTCGCGGAAACGGTCAGGGACTTAAGCGCTGGCGCGTTTTTTGCTCTACCACTTCTTAATCCAATCTAGACGATGGCCGCAGCAGCTTTAGCAGGACTTGATCTTCTCGCGACCGCCGTCGTGCTGGTCGATCGGGAATTGCGAGTGTGCTACGCCAATCCAGCCGCCGAAAACCTGTTCGAACTCAGCAGCAAGAGCTTTGTGGGAAACACGATTACGGAAATTTTTCAGGATGGCATATTCGACGCTGCAGTCGAATATGCGCGCGCCAACAATTGCAGTTACACCGAGCACGATCTCACGATAGGTGCGCTCGGGCGCGCCAAGCTGCAATTGAGCTGCATAGTCTCGCCTGTCGAACTCGTCTTGGCCCCTGCCCCCGCTGTCAGCCGTTCTGCCAATGTGTCGCAGGGGCAGGGATTGTTGCTTGAATTCCGGCACATTGAACAGCAGATGAAGATCGCGCGCGAAGATCGCCTGCTGGATCAAAGTCAGGCGAATCGCGAGTTAATCCGTAACCTTGCGCACGAAATCAAGAACCCGCTCGGCGGTATCCGCGGGGCGGCGCAATTGCTCGACCACGAACTCGAACGGCCCGGTCTGCACGAATACACGCAGGTGATCATGAAGGAGGCCGACCGCCTGCAGTCGCTGATGGATCGTCTGCTGACGCCACATCGGCTTCCACAGCCTGCGCCCCTTAACATTCATGAGGTAATCGAGCGGGTGCGAAGTCTGATCCTTGCCGAATACCGGCAAGGCATCACGATACATCGCGATTACGACACCAGCGCGCCGTTGTTGCACGGTGATAAGGAGCAGCTGATTCAGGTGGTGCTCAATATAGTGCGCAACGCGGCGCAGGCGATGAACGCCAGGGGTCAAATTACGTTGCGCACCCGGGTTGCGCGTCAGGTCACTCTCATGCGCAGGCGTTACAAACATGCGCTGGAGCTGAGTATCATGGATACCGGCCCTGGGATCCCCGAGGAAATACGTGAACGCATTTTTTATCCGCTGGTGACAGGACGAGCGGGTGGCAGCGGGCTGGGGCTCACGCTGGCGCAAACGTTCGTGACCCAACACGGCGGCACAATTGCATTTGAGAGCAAGCCGGGGGACACCGCTTTTACGTTGCTGCTGCCGATCAATTACGACGAGAACGGGAAACAATGAAGCCGGTCTGGATTATTGACGACGACCGTTCGATACGGTGGGTATTCGAGAAAGCGCTGACGCGGGAAAATATCGCATATAAGACGTTCTCATCGGCCGATGAGGCGTTCCGCATGCTGGCAACCGAAACCCCGCAGGTGGTGGTCAGCGATATTCGCATGCCGGGAGAGTCGGGACTGGAGCTGCTGCTAAAGGCCAAAGCGCAGTATCCACACATGCCGGTCATAATCATGACCGCCTATTCCGATCTGGAAAGCGCGGTTGCCGCGTTCCAGGGCGGCGCTTACGAGTATTTGCCGAAGCCATTCGATGTCGATCACGCAGTCGAACTGATCCGGCGCGCGCTTGAAGAGAGCATGCGCCAGAGCGATGTTGTAGAAGCGGTCGAAACGGCGCCCGAGATTCTCGGGCAGGCGCCGGCTATGCAGGAGGTGTTTCGCATCATCGGCCGGCTCTCACAGTCGCACGCGACGGTTCTCATTACCGGCGAGTCAGGCACCGGCAAAGAACTCGTGGCGCGCGCCCTGCACCGCCACAGCCCACGCGCGGCCAAGCCGTTCATCGCCATCAATACCGCAGCAATCCCCAAGGACCTGCTTGAGTCGGAGTTGTTCGGGCACGAGCGCGGTGCGTTTACCGGGGCGCAGAACATGCGGCGCGGCAGGTTCGAGCAGGCCGACGGCGGCACGCTGTTTCTCGATGAAATTGGGGATATGCCGGCGGATCTGCAGACGCGGTTGCTGCGCGTGCTGTCAGATGGCTATTTTTACCGCGTCGGTGGTCACCAGCCGATCAAGGCAAATGTCCGCGTTATTGCAGCCACACATCAGGACCTGGACGCCCGGGTCAAGCAGGGACTGTTCCGTGAAGACCTGTTTCATCGCCTTAACGTGATTCAGCTGCGGTTGCCACCGCTGCGGGAGCGGCGGGAAGACATACCGCTGCTGATCAGACATTTTCTCGCCAAAAGCGCGCGCGAACTTGGCGTCGAAACCAAGCGGCTGTCCGAGGCGGCGTTGAAATTCCTTTCGGCGCAGGATTTTTCCGGCAACGTGCGCCAGGTCGAGAACTTGTGCCATTGGCTGACGGTGATGGCGGCGGGAGTAAATATCGAAGTCAAGGACTTGCCCTCGGAACTGCGTTTCGACGCGGGTGTTGTGACCGAACGGAACTGGGTCAGCGCGCTTGAACGAGAGGTTACGAATGCGCTTGGTCGTGGCGAGTCCGGGATACTGGATATTTTCGGGGCGCAGTTCGAAAAGGCGCTGATTACGCGAGCGTTGGCGCACACAGGCGGCCGCCGAATCGAGGCGGCGCAACTGCTGGGCCTGGGGCGCAATACGCTGACGCGCAAGATACAGGAACTCGGCCTCGATGCCGACAAGGGCGCTGAGGACTGAGCGTTGCCGTTGCGCGGGATGCGCGCGCGGCACCGGCGGTTTGCGAGCCAGTGCACGGACATGACTGACAGCTAGATTTCCAAGTCCACCATAACGGGCGCGTGGTCAGACGGCCGTTCGGCCTTGCGCGGTTCGACGTCGATCGTGCAGGCGCGGCAGTGCTGGGCAAGGTCATCGCTGACCAGAATATGGTCGATGCGCAGCCCCATCTTGCGTTTGAACGCGTTCATGCGGTAATCCCACCACGTGAACGCCTGTGCTGGCTGGTCGAACAAGCGGAACGAGTCTTTCAGGCCGGCTGCAAGCAGGTCCTGAAACGCTTTACGTTCGGGCGCACTGTACAACACTTGTCCCTCCCATGCCTTGGGGTCGTACACGTCGCGCTCGTCAGGCGCAATGTTGAAATCACCGACCACCGCAAGCCTGGGGTTTGCCGCTAATTCGTCACGCAACCAGGCGCTGACTGATGCCAGCCAGTTGAGTTTGTAGTGGTATTTTTCCGAATCGACGCTCTGGCCGTTCGGCACATAAAGGCAAACAACGCGCACGCCGCTGACGTTGGCTGCCAGCACCCGCTTTTGCGGATCGCTAAGCCCAGGAACCGCGATCAGAGCGTTTTCCGGGGGAGTCTTGCTCAATATGGCGACTCCGTTATAGGCTTTCTGGCCGCTGAATTGCGCGTGATAGCCGGCGGCGCGAATGTCGCGCTCGGGGAAGTTGACGTCTTCGAGTTTGGTTTCCTGCAGGCACAGCACATCGGGCTGATGCGCCTGCAGCCAGTCCATGACCTGGGGCAACCGGACCTTGAGCGAATTGACGTTCCAGGTTGCCAGCCGCATTATTTGCCGGATTTGGTGGGCGCGGGTGGCGCGGCAGCGGGCTTGGCGCCTGGCGGGATAAAACTCGGGTATCCGGCCAGATCAAGCGCCGCATCCCAATCCGATGCCTGATACCCTTTGAGAATATTCGACCGCCCCACCACTAGTAATGGCACCTCCATCGCGCCGCCGGCGAGTTTCTTGAACTCCTCGATTTCTTCCGGCTTCTGCGGGTTCTTCTCGGTGTAAGGTATGCCGCGCCTGACGAGGTGCGCGCGGGCGCTGGCACATGCATTGCCGCAATCGGTTACGTAAAGCCTTACCGGGAAATTCTTGGCTGCCACCTGTGCGCTGTAAGGCATGTCGCTGGTCGGTATAACGCTGTCGCCCAGCCTTTTTTGTTCGACATTCTTGATGTTGGCCGGCGGCGGATAGGGCGTGTAATTGACTACGCCTTTTTCGTCAGTCCAGCGGTACATTTCGGCGCCGAAAGCGCTTGCTGCGATCCCAATCAGCACCATAAATACCCATGTTTTCATGGTGTTAATCCTCCATTGACCAATCCGGTAACTCTAGCATAATCGCGGTGCCGCCGGTAGGAACTTCGTTACGCCGCTGCTTCCGCGACCATCCCGCTATGTCGCAGCAATGCGTCGATCGTTGGTTCGCGGCCGCGGAACGCTACAAACGACTCGAGCGCGGGGCGGCTGCCGCCGACGGCGAGAATTTCGTCGCGGAAACGGGTTCCGATCTCGGGATTCAGCACACCGCGTTCTTCAAACAGGCTGTAGGCATCGGCCGACAATACTTCCGCCCACTTGTAACCGTAATAGCCTGCCGCATAGCCGCCAGCGAAAATATGGCTGAAACTGTGGGCGAAGCGGTTGAATTCCGGCGGGATGAAAACCGCTACGCGCCGCCGTACCGAAGTCAGCAGGTCCGCCACCGACTGCGCGGGCGCATCGAAATCGTAATGCAGATGAAGATCGAACAGCGAGAACTCGAGCTGGCGTACCATCTGCATTCCGCTTTGAAAGTTCTTGGCGGCGAGCATCTTGTCGAACAACGCTGGCGGGAGCTTGGCGCTCGTTTCGACGTGCGAAGTCATAGGTTCGAGCACGCGCCATTCCCAGCAGAAATTCTCCATGAACTGGCTGGGCAACTCCACCGCGTCCCATTCGACTCCGCTGATACCGGATACGCCGAATTCATCGACGAGCGTCAGCAGATGGTGCAGCCCGTGGCCAAACTCATGGAACAGCGTGATTACTTCATCATGGGTTAACAGCGCCGGCCGTTTTTCACCATTGATCTGGCCGACCGGCGCTGCGAAATTGCAATTAAGGTAGGCAACTGGTGTCTGGATGCCGGTCGCTATCCGTCGCCGCGAAATTGCCTCATCCATCCATGCGCCACCGCGCTTGGACGGCCGCGCGTAAAGGTCGAGGTAGAACTGGCCGACCAGCTTACCGTCCCTATCACGGATGCTGAAAAAGCGAACGTCGGGGTGCCATTTGGGCGCTTGGTCGGGCTGGATAACGAGACCGTAGAGTGTTTCGATCAGCCGGAACATGCCGGGCAGCACCGTAGTCTCGGGGAAGTACTGTTTGACTTCTTCGTCCGAGAACGCGAAGCGCGCAACGCGCAGCTTTTCCGCTGCATAGGCGATGTCCCAGGCGGCAAGCTCGGGCAGTCCGAGCTTTTCGCGCGCAAACCGCTTGAGCTCGGCGAGATCGCGTTCGGCAAAAGGCTTGGCCCGCTCGGCGAGTTCGTGCAGAAACTGCAGCACCTGCGGCGGCGAGTCTGCCATCTTCGGCTCGAGTGAATATTGCGCAAAGTTCCCGAAACCAACCAATTGTGCGAGTTCCCGGCGCAGCGCGACTATCTCCGTTATCAATCCGGTGTTGTCCCATTCGGATTTGCCGTATTCCGATGCGCGTGTCGAGTATGCGCGGTACATGCTTTCGCGCAGACCGCGGTTGTCGGCGTACTGAACAACCGGCACGTACGACGGTGCGTGCAGCGTGAATTTCCAGCCTTGCCTGCCATCGGTCTGCGCTGCTTCCCGCGCCGTCTGCAGAACGTCGGCGGGAATGCCGGACGTCTCCTTTTCGTCATCAACGTATAGGGCGAACGCGTTCGTGGAATCGAGCAGATTGTCGGAAAAGCGCGATTCCAGCATTGAAAGTTTCTCGCTGAGTTCCAGGAAGCGGGCTTTCTGGTCCGGCGGCAGTTCGGCACCGCCAAGCCGGAAGTCGCGCAGCCGGTGCTCCACGATGGCGCGTTGCGCGCGACCGAGCCGCGCGAATTCCGGCCCCGATTTGAGCTGCCTGAACTTCTCGAACAGGCCCTGGTGCTGGCCGAGTTCGGTGTAGTACTGCGTGATCTTCGGCAGGTTGGCGTTATAAACCTCGCGCAACTCCGGGTTGTTCATCACCGCGTTGAGATGGCCAACCTGGCCCCACGCCCGGGCAATCCGCTCGCCGGTGTCCTGGAGCGGAGAGACGAAACTCTTCCAGGTTGGTACGGAGCGGTCAGCGACGCGTTCGGCGATGGAGGCGCGCCCCGCCGCGAGCAGTTCGTCGACCGCGGGGGTTACGTATTCGGGTTTGAACGCTTCGAAACGCGGCAAGCCGGAAAAATCAAGCAATGGATTCATAAGGCGGGATTTGATAATCGAGATTCAGGATTCAAGCATCGGCGCCTGATTGGACGCCGCGGTTGGGGCACGGTTCAACCGGCACTAAGCCGATTCGTATGTCAGCTGGCCTTCGATCAGCGTGTAGCGCACTTTGCCTTTGACTTCGAGGCCGGTGAACGGGGTGTTCTTGCCCTGACTTTTGAGCGCCTTGGGTTCGACTTTCCAATATTGAGCGGGGTCGAACACGCAGACGTCGGCGGTGCCGCCCACCGCAAGTTTGCCAGCATTGATGCCAAGAATCCGCGCCGGCTCGCAGGTGATGCGGGCAAGTCCCTGCGTCAGCGGCAGACGGCTCTCCTCGGCCCACTTCAACGCCAGCGGCAGCAATAACTCGACTCCGGTGGCGCCAGGTTCTGCTTCGCCGAACGGCAACTGTTTGGCGTCGTCATCTACTGGCGTGTGATCAGAGCACAATGCGTCGGCCGTTCCATCCGCAAGCGCGGCTCGCAACGCGTCGCGGTCACGTTGGGCGCGCAATGGCGGCATCAAGTGACAGTTGGGATCGAAATACCCGATATCCAATTCGGACAGATGGGCATGGTGAATTGCGACGTCACAGGTTACCTTGAGGCCAAGCTGTTTCGCCTGCCGCACCATGTCGATGCCTTCCGCGCTCGACAGCCGGCAGAGGTGTATGCGTGCGCCGGTTTCACGCGCGAGCAGCAGTATGGTCGAAAGAGCGACGGTCTCGGCGCACACCGGGATCGCGGCCAGTCCCAGCCGGGTCGCGACCTGACCGTCATGCGCGATGCCGCCACGCGCGAGCGCTGCATCCTGCGGACGCAGCCAAACTGGAAAATCGAACGTGGCCGCGTACTGCAGCGCGCGCAACAATAACTGTGAGTCGGTGAGCGGCGCGTCGGCATGCGAGAACGCTACGCAGCCGGCGTCGGTTAGTTCTGCCATCTCGGTCAGGTGAGTGCCCTTCAGGCCGACGGTCAGTGCGCCAACCGGATAGACGCGCGACTGATTCAGATTTTTCGCGCGAAACTTGAGCATCTCGACCAGTCCGGGTTCGTCGAGCGGCGGGTCGGTGTCGGGCGGGCAGGCCAGGCTGGTGACGCCACCCGCAGCCGCCGCATCCATTTCCGATTCGAGGGTGGCCATATACTCGAATCCCGGTTCGCGCAACCGCACGGCGAGATCAACCAGTCCCGGGCACACCACGAGACCGCTTGCATCAATGGTGCGGTTGGCGTGGAAACCGGCCGGCGCTGCACCGATGGCGATAATCTTGCCGGCCGCGATGTAAACATCTTGCTTCGCATCGCCGCGGCTTGCGGGATCGATCAGCCGGCCGTTCTTGATATGTATCTTCATTGTGTTGTCTAAAGTTTCAGGTCTAAGGTCTATAGTTGTCGTGATTTGAACCTTAGACCTGAGAGGGTAAGTCTCAGCGTTCCCCGAACACTTGAGTCTCAGCGTTCGCCGAACAGTTGAAGTAAGGTATTGGTTTTTTATGGGGCATAGTCATGGCTAAAAATCCGTTGAGCGCAAGCG
>Ga0315281_10015057_pt1 | contig 10386 bp, 7 predicted proteins | sample YL17G07_0_MG_FD_204540 | JGI IMG/M metagenome (GOLD analysis project Ga0315281, IMG submission 204540) | Sediment microbial communities from Yellowstone Lake, YNP, Wyoming, USA - YL17G07_0 | ecosystem: Environmental > Aquatic > Freshwater > Lake > Sediment | place: USA: Wyoming | collected...
GGCGGGAGGGCGTGGCCTCCGCGCTCAACGGCCCGTTATGGTTCCTGGAAGACACGTACTCGGCCGACGGCTATGCCATCAACGCCGCGCCGCCGCCTTATCAGCCCAGCGATGTGCGCCCGGCGCCCGGGAGCGATGCGCGCTTCGCCGACCCGGCGCGCAATCCGCTGCCGCCGCAGACGGTGACAACAATCGGCGACACGCTCTCGGCGAAAGGCGTCTCCTGGGCCTGGTACGCGGACGCGTGGAACGCGGCGCTCACCGACGGCATGAAGCCCTCCGGAAAGCACGCGGTCATCTACTCGGCCGCAAACAACGCACCGAACTTCCAACCCCATCACCAGCCGTTCAACTACTTTGCCCGCTTCGCACCGGGCACCGCGGACCGCGAACGGCACCTGCGCGATTACGCCGACTTCCTCGATGCGATCGACAACGGGACGCTGCCGCAAGTGGCCTTCTACAAGCCGACGGGCGCGCTGAACGAGCACCCCGGCTACACCGACGTGCTCTCGGGCGACCGCCATATCGCCGGGCTGGTCGGGAAGCTCCGCGCGAGCCGGTACTGGCCGAAGGTTGCGATCATCGTCACCTACGACGAGAACGGGGGATTCTGGGATCACGTCGCGCCGCCCGCCGGGCCGGGATGGGGAGGCCGCTTCGGACCGGGAACGCGCATACCCGCGATCATCGTCTCGCCCTACGCCCGGCGCGGTTACGTCGATTCGACGCCCTACGACACGACCTCGGTCATCAAGTTCATCACCCGGCGGTTCAAACTGGAGCCGCTGCCGGGGGTGCGGGCGAAGATGGGCGACCTGACCAGCGCCTTCGACTTCGGCAGCCAGTGACCAACGTCCTTAGATGCCGCTTCAGAATTACCGAAACAGCCCCTGACTCAGGGGAGCATGAGGGGATGAATCCCCCCGCTTTCCAACGGACTCTCAATTCCCACGCCCCAGGTTCGGCACGACGCGCAAGCCTGCACTTCACGTCATTCGCCCGCGGGCAATGCCTTGGGAAGGTGCGCCGCGCCAGTGCAAATGACCGGCCGAAATAGGCAAATGCGTATGCAGGAGGCGCTGGTTCGATTTTCCGGGGTCGTCGCCTTCGCCTTCCTGCTTTTCGGATGCTACGGCGGCACGGGAGGCGGGGAAGCTCCCGCGAGTGACTCTGCCTCTACCGAGCAGGTGTACTGCTCCACGGAAAACCAGAGGTCCTGGCTGCGCGCGTACATGAGCGACGAGTACTTCTGGTACAGCAACATGGGCACGCCAAACGAAAGGGCGCCGGATATCGAGTCTTACTTCCGCTCGCTTCTGTACACGCCCGTAGACCGCTACAGCTCGAGCCAGCCGACGTCGACTTTTGTCCAGCTGCAAAGCGAAGGCACGCGAACCGGTTACGGCTACACGCTTGTATGGGCTGACGCGGCGCAAACCGTGTTGAGAGTCCGTTTTGCCGAACCGCTCAGTCCCGTCGGGGTGGCGGGCCTCAACCGCGGCGACACAGTTTTGTCCATCGACGGCTACGGCCCGCAGGCAATCGCCTCGGGCGCCATCGGCGCGGTGAGCAGGGAGGGGGTGCCGCGAACATTTTTGATCCTAAGCACAGAAGGAGTTGAACGCAGCTTCACGGTCGTTTCCGCCACTTACCCGATCAGCACCGTACCCAGCGCACGCCTGCTGACGCTTGGCACGCCGGAGGGGACATTCAAAGCGGGTTACTTCGTGTATCAAGCCTTCCTTCCTGGCAGTGCCTCGGCGCTGCGCTCGGTGTTCACCGACTTCGCGAGCGCGGGCGTTGCCGAACTGATAGTCGATCTGCGCTACAACGGCGGAGGCAGCGTCAGCATGGCACGAAATCTGGCGAGCATGATCGGGGGCAGCGGACTGAACGGCCGGCCTTTTGCCGAGTTCCGCTTCAATGCGAAGCATCCTGAAAGAGCCTTTTCCATTGCCTTCACTTCGAACACGACCACGCTTCCGGCCGCCCCGCTGACGGGCCTGAGGCGTGTATTCATCATCACGTCGCCCTCCACGGCCTCGGCAAGCGAACTGGTCATCAATTCGCTCGAGCCTTACACCAGCGTCGTGCTGATCGGCGGCACCACCTACGGGAAGCCCTATGCATCCCTGCCGCGCGATTATTGCGGCACCACGTACAGCGCGGTGAACTACGAAATCGTCAATGCGCTCGGTGCGGGCGGCTACAACAACGGCATCGCGCCGAATTGCACCGTGGGCGATGACCTGGATCACCAGCTAGGAGACGCAAGCGAGGCGCGTCTTGAGGCCGCCATTCACTACATCCAGACCGGTTCATGCCCGGCCGGGACAGACCAGCAAGGCGGCCAATTTGCGGGCAAACCGCTGCAAGACGAAACGGCTATTGGGGAAACAGACCCGAAGCTGTTGATCCTCGACTGACGCCGCGCGTGTCATGCATCTAGGGCTTTGCCGTAGTTGCCAGTGGAAGCGTCAGCGTATCAATGCGCGCCACCGAAGCAAACTTTGCGTATGGTTCTTGATCGAGCCATGCTGCCCCGTTGATGCAGATCAAACCAGGGTCCAGGACCAAAGGGGAACCTAGAAAATATTTTCGCAAATGAGTGATTCATGAAACAGCATCGGCTGGTTCGCGTCCTGATCATGGTATGGATCACGATACTGCCCATCGCGGGACGGGCCGCCGTGTCGGATTGGTATGGCACGTGGCAATCATCGTACACGGGCGACAGTTCAGGCACGTGTGCGGTGATCATCGGCACTGGAAATGCCAGTCAAGCCAGTGTCTCGATGAGTTGCAGCAGTTCAACCGGCGACCCGCCCACTTCGAGTGCTGGATTCATTACGGCGAGCGGCGCGATCAGCTTGAGCGGAAGCGCAACCGGAAGCTCTGGCGGATATTCCGTTCAGATTGGCTTCAGCGGAATGATTCAGGGCAACGTCGGGCAGGGCCAGTGGACCAGCATGACCGTGACTCCGATGGGCCTTGTGACAATGGGCGGCAGTTGGACGACGAACCGCATTTCCCCTCCGCAGCCTGTCGCAACCGATCCCAATCAGCTTGTCGCACCTGCGCCGACGGCGCAGACCGCTTACACCGTATCTGCGGGCCGGTTGCCTGAAGCCGCAGTGAATACGTCCGCGACAGGCACGCTGGGGCGTGCCTCACTGAGCGTGGCGCTGGACCTGTCCAAGATACCTTTGGAAGGGTCTTTCGCGGCACAGGGCCAATTCGCCGCCGGATACAACGTCTACGTCGCAGCTCTGGTGCCCGCTGGCGTTCTCAGCCTGCCCAATGTCACCTGGTTCATGCTGCGTCCGACACCCGACGGGTGGGCAATGCTCGCCTCTCCGATCGCTGCGTATCTGCAGGGGGTCGCTCAGGACGCAGGGAGCCCGATCGTGCAGGTCCTCATCCTTGAAAACCTTGATGTGACTGCCCTGCTGGGCTCGGAGATTTACGTTGGTTACGGGCTGGACAGCGACGAGATGCTGGCCCAAGGCCGTTACCGGGGCGTCTACATCGTGCGCTGATTCGCCCCGATCGGGGAGCCGAACCGCGCTCGAACCGCGGGGGAAATGCGCCGTGCTTGGTGTCTCTTGGCGTGACTGTTCGAGCGAGGGAGGGCCGTTACAATAACCACTTACCCGAACGGCTTGAACTCTCAGTCCAGAAACAAGTCGGGCAGGAACTTGTTGTTCCCCGGAAGCACGGCGTAGCGGCCGAGGTCGGTGATGCCCTCCGCAGCCAGCACTTCCTCATCGAGGTAGAAATTCCCCGTATGCCGCCGCGCATCGCGGTTAAGGATGATATAGGCGCTGTCGGAGAGGATTTCCGGCGTGCGGCACATCTTCGTATCCACGCCCGGAATCATGGCAAGCGCCGCGGTCTTGATCACGGTGCGCGGCCACAGCGCGTTCACCGCGATGCCGTCGCCGCGCAGCTCCTCGGCCATCCCCAGCACGCACATGCTCATGCCGTACTTGGCCATCGTGTAGGCCACGTGGTTCTTGAACCACTTCGGATTCATGTTGAGCGGCGGCGAAAGGGCGAGGATGTGCGGGTTTCTCCCGGCCTTTGCCGATTTTTTCAAATGCGGGATGCAGGTCTGCGAGCACAGGTAGGTGCCACGCACGTTCACCCCGAACATCAGGTCGAAGCGCTTCATCGGCGTCTCGAGCGTGCCGGTCAGGCTGATCGCGCTCGCGTTGTTGATGAGGATGTCGATGCCGCCGAACCGCTCCGCGGCCTGTTTCACCGCGGCGGCGACCTGCCCCTCCTCGCGGATGTCGCACACCAGAGGCAAGGCTGCGCCGCCCGCCTTTTCGATTTCCTCGGCGGCGGAGTAGATGGTCCCGGGCAGCTTAGGGTGCGGTTCGGTGGTCTTGGCGGCGATGGCAATGTTGGCGCCGTCGCGCGCCGCGCGCAGCGCGATCGCGAGGCCAATGCCGCGCGAGGCACCGCTGATGAAAAGGGTTTTGCCCTTCAGGCTCATGACATGCTCCTCGAATTACCCGCGCCGATGCGACGCAAACCTCAGTGGAACTTCGAAAAATCAGGCGGGCGCTTTTCGAGGAACGCGGTGAAGGCCTCCTTGGCCTCCGGGGATTCCAGACGCTCGCGGAACGCTTCGCTCTCATCACCCATGGCCAGCTTGACCGCCTCGTGGAGGCCCTGCTTCATGAGCATCTTGGTTTCACGCAGGCTGGCCACGGGTTTCGCAGCGAGCTTCCTTGCCGTTGCCATCGCCGTCGCAACGAGCGCCTCGGCGGGCACGATCGCGTTCACCAGGCCGATCTCCTTCGCGGTCTCGGCGGCAAAAGGCTCCCCGAGCATGAGCAGTTCGGCCGCCCTCTGGTAACCGGCGAGACGCGGCAGCAGAAAGCTCGAACCCGCCTCCGGGCAAAGTCCCAGGTTCACGAATGGCAGGGAAAAACGCGTTCCCGGCGCGCAGTACACCAGGTCGCAGTGCAGGAGCATGGTGGTGCCGATGCCCACGGCGAGCCCGCTCACCGCCGCGATGAGCGGCTTGGGGAACTCGTGGATCGCCCGCAGGAACTGGAACACGGGTGCGTCGGTCGTGCGCGGCGGGCTGGCGAGAAAATCCTGCAGATCGTTGCCGGCAGTAAATACGTCCGGCGCCCCGTGTATGAACGCCACGCGCACCGCGTTGTCGCGCTCGGCGTGGCGCAGCGCGTGCGCAAGCGCCTGGTACATGGCGGCGGTGATTGCGTTCTTCTTGTCCGCACGGTTGAACATTATGCGCAGGACGCCGCCTTCGGTTTCGGTGAGGATCTTGTTCATTTCGGCAGCTGGTAATCCTTCAGGTCCTGCCGCAGCCTGGTCTTCAGGAGCTTCCCGGTCGCGGTGTGCGGCAACTGCTCGACGAAGGTGACGTCATCGGGAATCCACCACTTGGCCACCTTGCCCTCGTAGAACTTGAGCAGCTCCTCGCGGCTCACGGAGGCGCCCGGTTTTTTCACCGCAACCACCAGCGGCCGCTCGTCCCACTTGGGATGACGCACGCCGATCACGGCCGCCTCCGCGATCGCGGGATGCGCCACCGCGATGTTCTCCAGGTCGATGGAACTGATCCATTCGCCTCCCGACTTGATCACGTCCTTGGAGCGGTCGGTGATCTGCATGAACCCGTCCGGGTCGATCGTGGCCACGTCCCCGGTGGGGAACCAGCTATCGCCTTTCTCGTCCACCCGCAGCGGGCTGCCGCCTTCGTCCTTGAAGTATTCCCTGAGCACACAGGGCCCGCGCACCAGCAGGTCGCCGAAAGCCTTGCCGTCGCGCGGCAGTTCCTTGCCCTCGCCATCGACGATTTTCATCTCCACCCCGTAGATCACGCGTCCCTGCTTGCACTCGATCTCGAAGCGCTTCGCAGGCGGCAACGCGTCGTGCGTGCCCTTCAGGGTGCAGAACGTGCCCAGGGGACTCATCTCGGTCATGCCCCAGGCATGCTGGCAGGTCACGCCGAAATCATCGCGGAAGCTGGTGATCATCGCCGGCGGGCAGGCCGAGCCGCCCACGACCGCCGTCTTCAACGTGCTGAACCTGAACTTGTTCTGCTTCATGAAAGTGAGCAGGCCCAGCCATACCGTGGGCACGCCGGCGGTGGTCGTGACCTTCTCGGCTTCAAACAGTTCGTACAGGCTCTTGCCGTCCAGCCCGGCGCCCGGGAAGACCAGCTTGGCGCCGTTCAGCGGCGCCAGGTAGGGAATGCTCCACGCGTTGACGTGGAACATCGGCACCACCGGCAGGATCACGGTGCGCGCCGAACAGTTGAACACGTCGGGCAGCGACGCGGCGTAAGCGTGCAGGATGGTGGAACGATGCGCATAGAGCACGCCCTTCGGATTGCCGGTCGTGCCCGAGGTGTAGCACAGGCCGGCCGCGGTATTCTCGTCGAAGGTCGGCCATCGGTATTGCCCGGATTCGGCGCCGATCAAATTCTCGTAGCAGAGCAGGTTCGGGATCTTCAGCTGCGGCATGTGAGTGCGATCGGTCATCGCCACCCAGCCCCTGACCGCGGGGCACTGCGGCGCGAACTTCTCGACCAGGGGCGCGAAGCTCAAGTCGAAGAAGACGTACTTGTCTTCGGCGTGGTTGACGATGTACACCAGCTGTTCGGGGAACAGGCGCGGGTTGACGGTGTGGACCACCGCGCCCATGCCCGAGACGCCGAAGTAGAGCTCGAAGTGGCGGTACCCGTTCCAGGCCAGGGTGCCGACGCGATCGCCCGCGCCGACCCCGAGCCGCGCGAGCGCCTGCGCGAGCTGCTTGGCGCGCTTCTGCGCATCGGCATAGGTGTAGCGGTGCACGGCGCCGGTACCGTCCTCCTCGGGGCCCTCGACGGTCCGGGAGACGATCTCGGTACCGGCGTGGTTCTGCGCCGCGTGATCGAGCAGCGACGAGATCAGAAGCGGATTGTCCATCATGAGACCGTGCAGCATGTTCTCCTCCGGTTGTGCGCTTCAGGCGTGATCGCCTGAAATTACCCTGCCCCTATAAGAGTGTCAATCGCGGCGTGCCCTCACCTGGCTTGACCCTCCGGTGCAGTTTGTCTACCATCGATCGAATCACGGGAGCGCACGTTGCCCGGAATGTTCCCGAATCCGCCCTCGCGGGCGCCACTGATTAAGGAGACCTCATGAATACGCCTATCGCTCGCTCGGTTCTCGCCGGCCTGCTCGCCACGGCTGCGTTCTGCGCCCAGGCCCAGCAGACGGTAAAGATCGCCTACATCGATCCCCTGTCGGGCGCGTTCGCCAACGTCGGCGAGCAGGGCCTGAAGCAGTTCCAGTTCGTCGCCGATGACATCAACAAGCGCGCGCTGGCCGGCCCCGGCGTCAAACTCGAGCTCGTTCCCTTCGACAACAAGGTGAGCCCTCAGGAATCGCTCAACATTCTCAAGAAGGTGACCGACTCCGGAATCCGCATTATCACCCAGGGCAACGGCTCGTCGGTTGCCGGAGCCCTGATCGATGCGGTGCAGAAGCACAACGATCGCAATCCCGGCCAGTCGATCCTTTACCTCAACTATGCCGCAGTGGATCCGGACTTCACCAACTCCAAGTGCAGCTTCTGGCATTTCAGGTTCGACGCCAACAGCGACATGAAGATGGAGGCCCTCACCACCTATCTGGCGCAGGACAAGAACGTGAAGAAGGTGTACCTGATCAACCAGAACTATTCGTTCGGCCAGGCGGTGTCGCGCGCCGCCAAGGAATACCTGGCGCGCAAGCGCCCCGACATCCAGGTGGTCGGCGATGACCTGCATCCCCTGGGCCAGGTCAAGGATTTCTCCCCTTACGTCGCCAAGATCAAGCAAGCGGATGCCGACACCGTGATCACCGGCAACTGGGGCAACGACATGGCCCTGCTCGTCAAGGCGGCAAAGGACGCGGGGCTCGCTTCGAGGTTCTACACGTATTACGGCGGGCTGCTTGGCGGCGTGCCGTCCATGGGTGAGGCGGCTGTCGGCCGGGTGAAGCAGATCACCGAGTGGCACGCGAACGTCCAGCCCAACAAAACCGAGAAGTTCGCCAACGATTTCAAGAGCAAATTCAAGCTCGACTTCTACTATCTGCGCGTGAATACCGAGATGTACATGCTCGCAGAGGCAATGAAGCAGGCGAAATCCACCGACCCGCTCAAAGTCGCGCAGAAACTCGAGGGCATGAAGTGGGCGAGCGACACCGGCGAGGTCGAGATGCGCGCAACCGACCACCAGCTCGTCAACCCGCTGTTCATTTCGACCATCGTGAAAGCCGCGACCAGGGCCGGCAAACCGCAATCCGACGGTGACAAGCTGGCCAGGTATGACGTCGAAGACAGCGGCATGGGTTTCAGGACCGACGCCCGCATCGAAGCCTACGTGGCAGCCCAGCCCACTTCCTGCCAGATGAAGCGTCCCTGAGCGGGGATAGACGAAACTGGCCAAGCTGGCCCGCCTTACTGAATCTCCCCATTTTGGGCAGTTGCGAAGTTGCAACTGCCCAAAATGGAGAGACATAAGAACCCCAAATTCCGCGGCAATCCGGTAGCGGAATGGAGTTTTTCCTCGTCTCCCTGCTGAACGGCATCTCCTACGGGCTGCTGCTGTTCATGCTCACCTCGGGACTGACGATCGTCTTTTCCCTGATGGGCGTGCTCAACTTCGCGCACGCCAGCTTCTACATGCTGGGCGCCTATTTTGCCTACCAGGTCAGCAGATGGACCGGGTTCTGGCCCGCCCTGGTCATCGCCCCGCTGCTGGTGGGCGCGGTCGGCATGGCGGTGGAGCGCTTCGGCCTGCGCAAAGTGCACCGATTCGGCCATGTCGCGGAGCTGCTGTTCACGTTCGGACTTGCGTACCTGATCGAGGAAGTGGTGCACCTGATCTGGGGCCGCTCCTCGCTCGATTACCGCGTCCCGCCCGGCCTGGACGGCCCGCTGTTCACCATTTACGGCAGCGCTTATCCGGCGTTCCGCGGTTTCATGATGCTGGTGGCGGTGGCCATGCTGCTATCGATCTGGCTGACCTTGACGCGCACCCGCATCGGTCTTGTGATCCAGGCCGCGCTCACCCATCCGCAGATGGTCGAGGCGCTCGGCCATGACGTGCCGCGCGTGTTCATGCTGGTGTTCGGCGGCGGCGTCGCGCTCGCCGGTCTGGCCGGCGTGATCGGGGGCGCGGCCTTCGTGACCGAGCCGGGCATGGCCGCCACCGTCGGCTCGATGGTGTTCGTGATCGTCGTGGTGGGCGGGATGGGGTCCCTTGCGGGGGCGTTCATCGCCTCGCTCGCCATCGGTATCATCCAGACCTTTTCGGTGGCCCTCGATTACTCGCTCATGGACCTTCTCGCCGGCTTTGGGATCGCGCTCGCTCCCGGATCGCTGCTGCACGAATTCATGAAGCTCACGATCGCGCAGGCGGCGCCCGTGATTCCCTACCTGCTGATGGTGCTGATGCTGATCTTCCGCCCCAAGGGTCTCATGGGCAAACGGGCGGACTGACGCGCGCCGCGCGCCCCACACCATGGCCACGCTGCGCTACCAACCCCTCAACCTGGGCCGCTGGCTCGTATGGAGCGGTTTCGCGCTGCTGCTGTTCGTCCCGCCGCTCGCATTCACGCAGAGCTTCGCGCTCACGCTGATGAGCCAGATGTGCATCGGCATCGTGTTCGCGCTGTCCTACAACATGCTGCTCGGCCAGTCGGGCATGCTCTCGTTCGGCCACGCGGTGTATTCCGGCCTCGGCGCCTATTTCGCGATCCACGCGCTCAATCTGGTCGGAAAGGGCCAGATCTGGATTCCCGTGGCCCTGTTGCCGGCGATCGGAGGCCTGGCCGGGATGGTCTTTGCGGTGCTGCTCGGTTACGTGACCACGCGCCGCTCCGGCACTACCTTCGCGATGATCTCGCTTGGCATTGGAGAACTGATCGCCGCCTGCTCGCTCATGTTCCCCGGGTTCTTCGGGGGCGAAGGCGGCGTGACCACCAACAGGGTGGTCGGCCAGCCGTTCCTGGGCATCAGCTACGGCCCGGCCATCCAGGTCTACTACCTGATTGCGGCGTGGACGTTCCTGTGCACCGCGGCCATGTTCGCGTTCACGCACACGCCGCTGGGGCGGATCGCCAACGCGGTGCGCGACAACGCGGAGCGCGCCGAATTCATCGGCTACAACCCGCAGCGCGTGCGCTGGCTGGTGATGATCGTGTCGGGCTTTTTCGCGGGCATCGCCGGGGCCCTGTCCTGCATCAATTACGAGATCGTCTCCGCGGAGAATGTCGGCGCGCTGCGCTCCGGCGGGGTGCTCATCGCCACTTTCATCGGCGGCGCCGGGTTTTTCTTCGGCCCGATCCTGGGTGCGATCGTCTACGCCGC
>Ga0315281_10015058_pt1 | contig 10384 bp, 10 predicted proteins | sample YL17G07_0_MG_FD_204540 | JGI IMG/M metagenome (GOLD analysis project Ga0315281, IMG submission 204540) | Sediment microbial communities from Yellowstone Lake, YNP, Wyoming, USA - YL17G07_0 | ecosystem: Environmental > Aquatic > Freshwater > Lake > Sediment | place: USA: Wyoming | collected...
GTACAGGACATCAGGGAGAACCTGGAAGCGTTTTAGATAGATTGTCGAGGAAAAAACTCCCATTTGAATTTAGAAAAAATGACAATTTGGTTTTTTCATCGAAGACAATTCCAGTTCCCATCAATATAAAAAATAAAAATGAAATGGACAAAAGATTCAAGAAAAATGGTGTTAGAATTTTTGACGAAGTTCATGTTTCAGGACACGGTGGAAGAGAAGACATAAGGGATTTGATTGGACTTCTTAACCCAGAACACGTCATTCCATCTCATGGTTCTTATCAACAACTTTTGCCGATGAAAGAACTTGCGATTGGAATGGGTTATAAGCCGGATAAGAATTTTCACCTTCTGCACGACGGAAAAAAATTAGTTGTATAATAAAGGATAATTTTCGTAATTTTCTGTCTGCGGTTTTATTCTCTTTTGCCTTCCGCCAAAATTTCTAAATTCTTCTTTTGATACAAATCGATTGCATACTTCTGCCTTAACTTTCTCAACTCCACTTACCGTGCCGTCCCATTCAACGGCTTCCATTCCAAGATTTTTTCCAATTCTTGTTTTTCCAATTTGACTATTATATGCTTCTTGAGTTAAAAATAAATCATGAATTCTTGTCATGTTGTTAAATTGAATGCCTATGTAATTTCCCAGATTTTCATTTCTATCTCTAATTGAATAGAATACGTTTTCAATCATATAATCAAGTCCCTTTACCATTAAATTCTTAGTTAAAGTCGATTTAAAATACTTTTTATTTGAAGAACTTAAAAGTCTAATTTTTTAAATTGCAAAAAACTTAGTTAATCGTGGCAAAAGAAGATATTATTCGAGGTCTCGAAGGCGCAATGTCAAAGGGCGAGACTTTGGAAAAAGCAATGTACAGTTTCTATAATGCTGGATATAAAAAAGAAGATGTCGAGGCTGCCGCAACCGCTTTGAGCACGCATTTGTCCCAGCAAGAATCTTTGATTCCAAATATTCCTATGCCTAAGAAAATTGAGGTTCCAAAGAAGCCAATTGAGATTAAACACCCAGCCAGTCTTCCAAAGCCAGTTGAAATCAAGCAGCCAATTCCTTTGCCAAAGCCTGTTGTCAAGACAGTTGAAAAACCAGTTGTAAAACCTGTTCCAATAGAAATAAAGAAACCAACACTTCAACCAATAAAACAAGCGCAGCAGAAACAAATTGTCCCGCAAAAACAAAAAGTCGTGCAAAATGTTTCAAGTTACGAACCTGCAAGAATAAGTCAGAGACTTTTCTGGATAATAGTTTTGTCGATAACACTAGGAATTCTTCTAAATGTATTGGCGGCAATTCTTATTTTCAGAGAGCCTTTGCTTAATTTCTTTAATCACATACTTTGAAAATGGATAAATTTTATTCTCCAGAAGAAGATTCTTATCTGCTTTCAAAAGCCGTTGAAAATAAAATTCCCATTTTGTTAAAGAAAAATCCAAACCTTAAATTTTTGGAAATTGGATGCGGAAGCGGAATACAACTTGAAAATGCATTAAAATTAAGAATAAAAAAAGAAAATATTTTCTCCTGTGATATAAATCCCATTGCAGTTAAGCATTGCAAAAAACTTGGTTTTAATTCTGTTGTTTCAGATTTGTTTGAGAAATTTAAAGGAGGGGTTAGTGTAAGGGGAACATCGGTGCCCCTCAATGGAAAATATAACTTGATAGTTTTCAATCCACCATATCTTCCTGAAGATGAAAGAGAACCAAAAGATTCAAGATTAGAAACAACGGGTGGTAAAAAAGGAGGAGAAATAATAAATCGTTTTTTGAAACAAGCAAAAAAACATCTAAATAAAAACGGGAAGATTTTTCTTGTTATCAGCAGTCTGACAAAAGGCTTGGATTTTTCAGGTTATAAAAAAAGAATTATATTAAGAGAAAAGATATTTTTTGAGGAATTATTTGTCTTGCAGCTAGAATCTAACAATTTATAACAACTATATTTATATACGTCTTCAATCGTGATAAATTGTAGCTTTAAAGAGGATAAAATGGTCAAATTCGCGCACATGTCTGACGTCCATCTTGGGGGATGGAAGCAAAAGCCGTTGCAGGATTTGAATTTCCAGTCTTTTCAAAAGGCAATTAATATTTGCATATCTGAAAGAGCTGAATTTTTGCTTATTGCAGGAGATTTATTTGATGCCGCATACCCGCCAATAGAAATTTTAAAGGAAACTTTTGCTGAATTTAAGAAATTGAAAGAATCTGGAATACCTTGTTTCTTGATTTCTGGTTCACATGACTATTCAGTTTCTGGAAAAACTTTTTTGGATGTTCTAGAAAAAAGCGGATTTTGCAAGAACGTTTCTATTTTTGAAGATGATGGAAAAACCTTGATACTGAAACCGACAAGACATAATGGTGTTGTTATCTACGGTTACCCTGGAAAAAAATCAGGACTTGATGTTGCAGATTTGAAGAGAATAAAACTGGAAGATTCAATTGGGTTCAAGATTTTGATGCTCCACACGACGATAGATAAAGTTGTTGGAGACTTGCCGATAGAATATGTTGAAGCTGATTCGCTTCCGCAATCAGATTATTGTGCTCTCGGACACATTCATGTAAAATTGAAATACAAAAATTTTGTTTACCCTGGTCCAATTTTTCCAAATAATTTTGCTGAATTGGAAGAATTGAACAATGGAAGTTTTTCAATCTATGATTCAAATTTACCGAATCCATTTAGAGTGATTGATTTGAAAATAAAAGAAGTTGAAAAAATATCGGTTGAGGTAAATGATGGGATAACTGCAACTGAACAAATAATTTCAGAAATAAGCAGAAGAGATGTAAAAGACAAGATTGTTCTATTAAGAGTTTCTGGAGAGCTGGAAAACTCGCAAACCTCTAATATAAAATTCAATCAAATAGATGATTTTGCAAAACAAAGAGAGGTTTATTTTCTTCTGAAGAATACGCATAAATTAAGAAACAAAGAAATAGAAATTGAGTCTGAAATTGAAAAATCTGAGAACATTGAGGAAGAAACAATAAAACTTTATTCGCAGCAAAATCCTTCGTCATTTGATTATAAAGTTGAACAGCTGATTAATTCTTTGTCAATAGAAAAACAGGAAGGCGAAACTTCGGAAACATTTTCATCAAGAATATTTGATGAATCTAAAAAAATATTAAATTTTTGATTTACGATGAGACTAAAAAAAATTGTTTTGGAAAACATAAGAAGCTACAAGCACCAAGAAGTGGAATTCCCAGAAGGTTCCATCTTATTATCTGGTGATATCGGTTCCGGAAAAACTTCTATTTTGTTGGGAATTGAATTTGCACTTTTTGGATTGCAACCGGGACAAAGAGGTTCGTCATTATTAAGAAATGGAGAAAATTCAGGTAAGGTAATTATTGATTTTGAAATAGATGGAAAAAATGTAACTGTTGAAAGAACTTTGAAAAGAAGCAAGACAATTTCGCAGGAAGAATGTTCAATAACTATCGACGGAGAAAAGCAGGATATTTCAGTAATGGAATTGAAGAATAGAGTTTTGGATTTGCTTAACTATCCAAAGGAGTTTTCAAAAAAACAAAATCTTCTTTACAAATTCACTGTTTACACGCCGCAAGAAGAAATGAAACAGATAATTCTGCAAGATTCTGAAACTAGAATCAACACATTAAGACATATTTTTGGAATTGACAAATATAAAAAAATAATTGAAAATACTTCGACTTTGTTATTAAGAATAAGGGAAGAGAAAAAAATCAAAGAAATATTCACATTAAGTTTGGAACAGGATAAATTGACTTTAGTTTCAAGAGAGAACGAGTTAGAAACTAAAAGCCAAAATCTTTCTTCAGTGGAAACCGAACTTTTTATTAAAATTGACGAGAGAAAAAAAGCCCAGGACGAGAAAGATGAAATTTCAAAAAAAATAAGCGAGAAGATAAAATTTTCTCAGGAAATAGAAAAGGCAAAAATAATAATTTCAAATAAAAGTGATAACATCATGAGCAACAACGGACTATTGATTCAATTAAATTTGCAAATGAAAGAATTGCAGGATTTGAAATTTGATGAGTCAGAAATATTAAAATTAGAAGAGGAATTGAAAAATAAAAAAAGACAAAAATCTGACTTGAATGATTCTATAATAAAATTCTCTTCCGAGATTAATTCTCTGTCAACTAAAAATCAGGAGAATGGGGATGTTAAAAACAGGATAAGCAGCGTCGAGATTTGCCCAACATGTCTCCAAGAGGTTAACATCATGTACAAGAATAATATCTTAAGCAAGATTAACTCGAACATTTTTGAAAATTTGAAAAAAATTGAGTCTCTCAATTCCGAAAAACTTATAGTTCAAAATAAACTTTCTGAAATTGAAGCTGATTTAAACTGGATTGAAAAAAAGATACAGGATTACAAAGTAACAAAGATTAGGCTTAATGATGTGCAAGAGAAAAAAGTTAGAATAGGCGAGCTTGAGAACACCAATTTGAAAATGGAAAATGAAATCGTTGAATTAAAGTCTAAAATATTATCTCTTGAAAATTTGCTTGTAGAATTCGAGAAGTTTGATCCAATATTTGAAGAAAAGCAGAAGATTTTTGATGAGGCTGTTAAAAAAGAAAGAAATGCCGAAATAAAAAAAGCAGAATTGAGGAAAGAAATTGAAGTATTTTCAAGACAGATAGATGAAATGAAAGAAAAAATAAAAAAGACGGAAGACATGAAAAGACAATTGAACTATCTCACTGAAGTGGAAAACTGGCTTTCAAAGAAATTCATTCCTCTTATTTCCATAATCGAAAGAAATGTTATGATAAAATTAAAAAAAGAATTCTCAAAACTTTTTTCAGAATGGTTTTCAATGCTTGTTCAGGAATCGTTCAACGTGAAACTTGATGATAACTTCACGCCGGTTGTTGAGCAGCAAGATTATGAGATTGATTATTCATACATGTCTGGTGGTGAGAGAACAGCAATAGCGCTTGCCTATCGTCTTGCATTGAATCAAGTAATAAATTCTCTTTTGAGCAAAATAAAAACGAAAGACATTGTTGTCTTGGATGAGCCAACTGATGGATTCTCGTCGCAGCAATTAGATAGAATGCGCGACGTCTTAAGCCAGTTGAATGTGAAGCAATTAATAATTGTCAGCCATGAACAAAAAATAGAAAGCTTCGTGGAAAATGTAATAAGATTCAAGAAAACTGACGGCGTTTCCGCGAGGGAATAGAAAAATTTATAAAAGCCCCATTCTCTAATTCATTGTAAATTCTAAGATGTTTTTTAACAAAACAATCTAATTTTAAAATGGACGCGGAATTAAAAAATTCAATTTTGAAAACGGGAACGACAATTCTTGGAATTGTCTGCAAAGACGGAGTTGTAGTTGCGGGAGATAGAAGAGGTTCTTTAGGGCATATAATTTTTTCAAAAAATTCTGAAAAAGTGCAGGTTCTTAATGATTACTTAGTTTTTTTAGGGTGCGGTTCTTCAACAGAGATCCAAAAAGTATCTAAATTACTTACAGCAGAATTAAAACTGAAAGAATTAAAATCAAAAGTAAGACCAACTGTTAGACAATCAGCGTCATTGCTGTCAAACTTCAATGCATTAGAAAGTGCGTTTATATTAGCAGGTTTTGATGGAGATGAAATGTCATCTTTATATGAGATAACTGGAGGTTATTTAAAAAAAGTGGAAGATTATACAGCGAGCGTTGGTTCTGGGATGCCATATGTTCTTGGACTTTTAGAGAGAGAATATAAAAGAAATATTTCAGTCGAAGATGGCATTAAATTGGCAGTTGAATCGTTGAAATCTTCAACACAAAGAGACAGTGGTTCTGGAAATGGAATTGATGTTTTCACAATAACAAAAGATGGAATCAAAAAAGTCGTAGACCAAGACATAGTTCCAGAATATAAGGACAGTAAATAATTTTCAATTTTAATTTATAGATTCTAAAAATGGATATTCTAAAAACAGTCACAGATAGACTTGATAAAAAAATAAAGGAAGCAAGTTTTGAAGGAGCGAATATAGTTCTTTACACAGATGATGCGAATTTTTTCAAGGATGGGGAAGGAGAAATAAAAAAAATTGTCAGCGATATAAAGAAAAGAATCGAACTGCGTGCCGATGAAAAAATTCTTCTTCCAAAAGAGGAAACAGAAAAGGAAATAAGAAGAATTGTTCCAGTTGATGCCGAAGTCACGGATATTATTTTTGATGCTCAGAGAAGCATAGTTGTTATTGAAGCAAAAAAACCCGGGCTTGTCATTGGAAAAGGCGGTTCAATTTTGGACGAAGTTAAAAGAGCGACAATGTGGAGTCCGCAAGTTCAAAGATCTCCTTCGATAAAAAGCAAGATTGTTGAAAACATTCGTGAGGTTTTGTATGAAAACAATAATTACAGAAGAAAATTCTTGAATGGAATAGGAAAGAAGATTTACAAAGAATGGACGAATGAAAAAACTGACGCATGGGTAAGACTTACTTTTCTCGGCTCTGCTCGCCAAGTTGGAAGAAGCTGTTTGCTTTTGCAGACGCCAAATTCAAGAGTTCTTCTTGATTGTGGAATAGATGTTTCTGCGCAGGGAGAAGAAAGATATCCTTATTTCAATATCCCTGAATTTGATTTGAATGCGCTTGACGCAGTAATAATTGGACACGCTCACATAGACCATTCAGGATTCCTTCCATATTTATTCAAGATGGGATATCGTGGACCTGTTTACATGACTCAGCCGACAAGAGATATTGCTGCTCTTTTGGCTTTAGATTTCATAAGCGTTGCATACAAGCAGGCGGAAAAACCTTTGTTCGATTCTTCAGACATAAAAGAAATGGTCAAGCACAGCATTTGCTTAAATTACAATGAAGTTACCGACGTCACTTCCGACATTAGACTTACTTTTTACAATGCAGGGCATGTTTTAGGAAGCGCAATGGCGCATCTTAATATTGGAAACGGCTCGCACAATCTTCTTTACAGCGGGGACTACAAATATGGAAGATCTCGTCTCTTGGATCCTGCAGCAACAAATTTTCCAAGACTTGAAACTGTGATTACTGAATCAACTTACGGAGCAAAAACAGATATCTTGCCTCCAAGAGCCGAAGCAGAAGATAAATTAATTGGATTGATAAACAAGACTTTAGAAAGAGGCGGAAAGGTTTTGATTCCAGAGCTTGGTTTAGGAAGAGCGCAGGAAACAATGTTAATTTTGGAAGATGCAATGGTGATGGGAAAAATGCAAAAAGTTCCTGTCTATATCGACGGAATGATTTGGGACATTAATGCAATTCATACTGCCTATCCCGATTTCTTGAGCAGCAGATTGAAATCTTTGACATTCCAAGATCAAAATCCATTTAACTCAGATATTTTTTCACGTGTCGGCTCTCCTCAAGAAAGAAAAAAAGTAATTGAGGGCGGCCCTTGTGTCGTTCTTGCAACTTCAGGAATGCTGACTGGAGGAGCCTCTGTTGAATATCTGCGAGAGTTTGCATCAAGTCCGAAAAATTCTTTAATTTTCGTTTGTTATCAAGGTTCTGGAAGTCTTGGAAGACAAATTCAAGAAGGATTAAAGGAAACAAAAATGGTTGTAGAAGGAAGAGAAGAAACCGTAAAAATAAATCTTGAAGTTCACAATACTGTTTATGGATTGACTGCTCACGCTGGAAGAAATGAAATCATGTCTTTCTTCTCTAGGATTTCACCAAAACCAAAGAGAATCATAATAAATCATGGAGAAGTTTCAAAATCTTTAGATTTAGCATCATCTCTTTACAAATTGCATCATATTGAAACAAACGTTCCGCGAATTCTTGAGACTCTCAAGCTAAGATAATTTAAAAACATTAATTGATTTAATACTGAATGAAAAGAGGAATTTGTATTTTTTAATAATTTTCGTTGCAATATTTACTTTTATTTTTTTAGTAAATGCATCTATTAATAATTCCATAAAACAGCATGATGCTATCTTAATTAATGTAAGATTACAAGGCTATAATCAAAACAGCGTACAAACACTGATTTGAAAACAGCAATAGCTGAAGGGTTGCTAAAAGGTCCTCTTGCAAAAACTGTTGAAAGTATCTCTGCTATAAAACCAATAGGACATGATTTTAGTCAAGTTTGGGTTTCGATAAATTCCCAACAAAAAACATTAAAAGATGCCATTTCTTTTGGAAATTTATGCGGAATTTCTTCTCAAACAACCCCCTCTGCTCCAGCTTCTTTTGTTGGAATGTTATCAACACAAATTGAAATTTCTGCCGGAAAAACATTACAACAGGGAATTAATGATGGAACCGCGGCAAAAGTTGACGGCGGATGGAGTGATTTTAGCTCCTGGGGCGCATGCTCTGTTCCTTGCGGAGGAGGAACGCAAACGCGAACAAGAACATGCACAAATCCAACTCCGTTTTGTGGAGGAACAAATTGTGTCGGTTCATCAAGCGAAAGCCAAAGTTGTAATACTCAGGCATGCCTTCCAGCATGTCCATCAGGATACACTTTAGTTGGAAATGACTGTGTTACTGGCTGGACTGCTAAAAGTGCATTAGTTACTTACTCTGGCAATCCAGATTGTCGTCCTGGGATAGACCTTGTGATAATAATAATATGAACCCTTCGGTGTGTCCTACAAGTTATACGGGCTCGTGTAAAGATATTGATTATACTTCCTGTTCTGTTGACCCCAATAGGCTATTTATACAGTATATTGGAATGAAAGAACATGGCAATGCAATTCACCATAATAAAAAGCTATAACTAAGAATTTAAAAGTATTATTTGTCCCGATAATAAATAAAAAAGGGAATTTTTATTTTGTAGCAATTTTATTATTTTTAATATCGGGAATTATCTTATTCCTACAGAATAGTCAATTGTCATTCTTGATTAAAACTTTAAAAATAACTTTTCCCTTTATTGTCAATGAAACACAACATAAAAATAACAGCAATTTTATTGTTGATGTTTATAGCGACGCAATTTATCGGACTTTATGTTGTTAATTATTATTCTCCAGTTAGAGTTTCTGCAGGAAACTTAGTTAATGTTTCTGCCCCAGATTTGCCATTTGGACTTCAATCACCGGAACTAAAAGAAAACAGCGATTTTAATTACGCCTTTGTTTCAGTTTTGCTGGCTTTTATAATTGCAATTTCGTTGATGCTATTTTTAACCAAATTAAATGCAGAATTTTTCTTAAGACTTTGGTTTTTTTTAGTTATTGTAATTTCCTTGGGAATAGTATTTAATATGCTAGCTTTAATATTATTTAATAACATTGCAAACAGTTCTTTATGGGGTTTACAATTATCATGGATTATTGCGATTATTATTTCCCTTCCATTGGCTTATATAAAAATATACAAAAGAAATTTTTTAGTGCATAATGCGACTGAGCTTCTCGTTTATCCTGGAATTGCGACAATTTTTGTTCCAATATTAAATTTATGGACGATATCACTTTTGCTGATATTAATTTCGATTTATGATGCTTGGGCAGTCTGGCATTCTGGAATAATGCAGAAAATGGCCAAATATCAAATAAATAAATTGAATGTTTTCTCTGGCTTCTTCATTCCATATGCTTCAAAGAAAGTTAAATTGCAAATTCAGAAAATGAAAAAATCCAAGATAGGAAATAAAAAAATAAGATTTAATATTGCAATTCTTGGCGGCGGCGATGTTGTTTTCCCGATAATAACTGCTGGAGTTATGCTAAAGACATTGGGTTTAATGCCAGCAATTTTTGTAATAGGCGGAGCAACTGTTGGTTTAACCTATTTATTTTTCTTTGCGGAAAAAAAGAAATTTTATCCAGCCATGCCATTCATAACAACTGGAATGTTTGTCGGAATGATTTTAAGCTATTTATTGCTTTGAATCTTTATCTAGTTTACTGTTCTGATATATGCAAAAAGCTTCTAAATCTTTTTCCGTTACAGGTTCAACAGCATATATGTCTGAAGATCTGACAATGCTGTCTTCAAGGGATAATTTTTTTATTGGTTTTCCTTCACCGTAATCCGTAATTAAAAAAGGATTTAATATAGCATCACCATTTTCAACCAGGTTAAGTCTGCCTGTAAACTGGTGCCCACTACCCTGAACATAAAGAATTACATATCTGCCCATGTATCTGTTTAATCTTTCTGCTATTTTTTCTCCTCTGCCGAATCCTGGTTTTTGTCTCATATGTTTTCTATAAAAAAATCGTATTTAAATCTTAGCTTTTGTTCCTACTATAAAAAAGTAACAAATCATAAGCTTTATAAATATAAATCTTTTGGAGATTTTATGATAGTAAAACAAGAACTTGTAGGAAGAATAAAGGACTATTTTGGCTTGAACAATTACGAGACAAAAG